>Ga0208470_1000211_pt1 | contig 11126 bp, 10 predicted proteins | sample DeeseametaMP0740_FD_184204 | JGI IMG/M metagenome (GOLD analysis project Ga0208470, IMG submission 184204) | Marine microbial communities from the Deep Atlantic Ocean - MP0740 (SPAdes) | ecosystem: Environmental > Aquatic > Marine > Oceanic | place: South Atlantic Ocean | collected 2011-02-01 | reverse complement strand
CAGCGCGATCTCGTGGTCCACAGCCTCCGGGTCGGCGCTGAAGAATGCCCCGAGGGGACCGACCTTAGTCAGCGTCATGCCCATGAAATTCCCGTAGAAATCCTTCATGAGTTCCAGGTCTTTAACATAGAAGCCGATATGGCCGAGGCCGTTAACTCTAGCTGACATCTTTATCTCCTCTCCAATCTCATCTGAATGCAAGTGTAGCCGAAATCGTCCAGTTTTTCCGTTCGGCATCGATGCCGCTCACCATCGAAAACGCGATGTTTGCTCGCCAGAAATGATAGCCAAAACCCGTTATATCTGTCCACCATGGCCGAGGCACCAGATTCACTTTTATAATCTGATCGCTGATCGCTGACCGCTGACGGCTGACAGCTACACACCCCACGTCTCCCCGAACTCGGCCCGCAGCACGTACTGGCCGGTGAAGGTGGACGCGTCCTGCAGGGCCAGGTAGACCGCGCTGGGGCCGACCGCTTCCGGCTCAACCCGCTGGTCCCAGTCTCGTTGTGTCCAGGGGATGGCCGCTGAGCCCTCGGTCTTGAGTCCGCCCGGCGACAGTATATTCACGGCGATGTTGTGTTCCCGCACCTCGTCAGCCAGGCAGTAGCTGAACATATGTACAGCGGCCTTGGTGGAGCTGTAGAGGACACCGCCGCCCTGATCGTGATCGCTGCCCATGCGCGAGCCGATGTGGATTATGCTTCCACGCCCTCGCTCAATCATCCACGGCAATACTGACCGGCAGCACAGATAAGGCCCCCGAAGATTGGCCGCCACACTTCGGTCCCATTTCTCCGGGTCGATGTCTAAGATCGTATCCCCCAGCACCATCACCCCGGCGTTATTCACCAATACGTCGATCTGGCCGTACCTGTCGATGGTCTGGTTCACCATGGACACGACCTGTTCCTCGTTGGAAACATCGCAGGTCAACGCCATGGCCTCGCCGCCCTGATCCCTGATCTGCGTTGCGGTCTCCACGGCGGTCCCAGGCAGTCCCGTTGGCGAATCGCGGCGGGCTGAGACGACCACCTTGGCCCCTTCGGCGGCAAATTCTTTAGCGATGGCCCGGCCCAAGCCCCGGCTGGCCCCGGTGACGATGGCCACCATGCCGTCCATCTTGTTGCTGTGGTCCGACTGCATCTCCTGACCCTATGATGCGAACTGGGTTTCAACCCAGCCCTTATCGAAGGGTGTCCAGAAGTGGGAAGTGAGGGTCAGGTGTTTGAACAGCCACTCACCATCCACGCGCACGTATTCTTCGTCGTAGCGGGCCGAGCCCCACACGGCTATGTTGCCCTCGGCGTAGGTGCAGGGTTGGAATAGGTACCAAGTGCCGGTGGCCTCGTCGCCGTCCACCTCGATCACCGGGTTAAGCACCATATGGATGGCGAAGGGCAGGCGGCTGGGCGCGTTCTGGAAGAACGTCCTTATCGCTTCCCGGCCATCGTTCCGGCCCCGTTCCCGTCCGTCCCACACTGCGTCCTCTGTGAAGAGCTCCGCCAGGGCGTCGGCGTTGTAATTGGCGTCGCAGAGGGCGCAGTAGCGGTGTTTCAGTTTCTTGATCTCCTCGATGTCTTCCAGGACTTTGATCCGTTTCTCCAGGTCTTCGAGGCTCATGTCGTCTCTCCAATGGTGGAATGAATCCTGCGTTAGGCCGATTGGCCGCCGTCTATCTCGATGCATTGGCCGACGATGAACTCGGCCTCTTTGCTGCAGAGCCAGGCTGCGAAATTGCCCATCTCTTCGGGAGTGCCGGCCCGGCCGAGGGGGATGGTCTGTAACCGGTCGTCCCAGTCCTGAGTGCGAGGGTACCCGTAAAGCGCGTCGTTGCGGGAAGTGTCGGTGGTGCCCGGACTGATGCCATTCACCCTGATTCCGTGGGGCGCCAAGGCACGGCCCGCCTTCTTGGTGAATGTGTAGAGCGCTCCGGACGCAGTTGCATAGGCCAGGTCCGTGGCCCGGCTGATCCAAGCTTCCACCGAGATAACGTTCACGATGCTGCCGCCTCCGCCCTGACGCATCAGCTCCTTGGTAACTGCCTGAGTGCACAGGAACGCCCCCTTTACCTTGACGTCCATGACATGATCCCAGGCTTCAGGGGTCAGGTCCCCGAATTCCGCCCAAGCGGCCATACGACCGGCGCTGGCGTTGTTCACGAGAAAATCTACCCGGCCGAACGCGGCCACAGTGCGGTCCACGGCATCTTGCACTTGGGAGGGGTCGGAAACGTCGACCACCAGAGGCAGGCCTCCGACGCCATAGTCATTGACCATCTCCTGGGCCACACTCTCCACATCCAGCCAACCGGCCTCCCGTTCGTCATCGGGGAAAGTCGATGGGTCGCGTCCCGTTCCGGTGACGGCCACGGAAGCGCCTTTTTTGGCGAAGGCCAACGCTGCATACCGGCCGATGCCCCGCATCCGGCCAGCGCCGGTTACCAGCGCCACTTTGCCATCGAACTTACCCATTAGATTGCCGTCCAGCCGCCGTCCACCAGCAGCAGATGCCCGGTGGTGCCAGCCGACGACTTGCTGGCCAGGTAGATCACCGCGCCGACCATCTCTTCCGGGTCCATGCGGCGGCCCAAGGGCAGGTGGGCTTCCAAGTCCTCTTGCACCTCTTCCGGGGACCTGGAGTCGGCGGCCAGCATGCCGGGAGTGCTGGTGGGGCCGGGGCCGATGGCGTTCACGGTCACGCCGTGGATCGCCCACTCAACGGCCATCACTTTGGTGATGCCGGCGACGCCGAACTTGCTGGCGCAGTACGACGACCGGCCCCGCGACGCGGTTACCGAAAGCTGTGAGCCGAGGTTGATGATCCTTCCGTATCCCTGCGCCACCATGTGCCGTCCCGCCGCCTGGGCGCAGAAGAAGACGCCCTTGAGATTGATGTCGATGGTTGCGTCCCAGTCCTCTTCGGTAACCTCCAAGGCGGGCTTGGGTATCCGTATCCCGGCGTTATTGACCAGGATATCCAGCCGTCCGAAGTCCTGGACCACTTGGTCGATGGCCGTCGGGATACCCTTTATATCCAGAACGTCCAAAGGATAGACGCGGCTCTTGACTCCCTCGGCTTCCACTTTGGACTTGGTCTCTTCCGCCAGGTCGAGGCGGTCGGGCCGGTCCGACACCGCAACATCGGCGCCGGCTTGGGCCAGACCCACTGCCAACGCGGCCCCGATACCTCGGCCGGAGCCGGTCACCAACGCCGTTTGGCCCTTCAAACTCAGTCCCTCATAGGGCATGCCAGACCTCCGAAATACACCGCCCCAGACTCGCCGGGCGGTAAATTGGCCGTAGCATAGCACACCCATCCCGTGCCTGAAATCGCCTGAAGAAACCGCGGAGCGGGCTACGGTCCTCAGCACGGGTCGAGAGCCCAAAGTTGGTAGCTGAAGGCTGATAGCTGTCAACTTCGCCTTCTGACTTGCGCACCCTTACCCTAAGACTTAGAATCACCGGTGGCCCGGAGTATTCGAAAACGATTGCCTTGGCGAAGGATTTGATGGCGCAAGCGGTGCAAAGATCGGTGGGGCGCAGGCAAAGCCGCAACTTTATCCTGGGCAGTCTCTCCTTCGGCCATGGAATCTCCCATCTCTACGACCAGGGATTCCCCGTATTCTTGCCCGCCATCAAGGCGGCCATGGGCCTTTCCAACTTCGAAATTGCTTTCATGTTGGGCATCCGCCAAGGCAGTTCCGGGGCGGTCAACCTTATTGGCGGCGCCATCGTCGACCAGATGAAGGCCAGTTGGGGGCCCATCCTCACGGGCTGCATGATCTGGGCGGCGCTTGGCTTCCTGGTCCTGGCCGCCTCTCCCAATCTGTTCGTGCTGAGCATCGCCGTGGTCATCGTGTCCGTTCCCGGCACCCTTTGGCACCTGCCTTCCACCGCCGCCCTTTCCAGGCGGTTCCCCGATAGACGGGGTTTCGCCATATCGATGCACGGTTTCGGTTCCAACATCGGCAACGTGCTGGCGCCGATAGTTGCCGGCGGACTCTTGACGTTCATGCTTTGGCGGCACATCTTGCTGATCTATGCCGCTCCCGCCGCCATCATGGCCGTGTTCGTGTGGTGGTCGCTCAAAGACCTGGGGAAGGAAGACGGCGACCAAAGCCAAGAAAAACAAGAACGTGATGTGATCGGCGCCTACCGTGACGGCTTGGCCATGCTCAAGATTCCCGTGGTCGCTACCCTCGTGCTGGCGGCGGCTGTTCGCGGCGTGGCCAACAACGCCCTCTTCCAGTGGGCCCCCTTCTACCTGAGAGAGGCGACTGACGGCGGGCTGGCCATGGGCTACTTCAGCGTTGGCGTTCACCTGGCGTTGTTGACTGGAATGGGCATCATTTCCGCGCCCATTCTCGGTTATCTATCCGATAAATACGGACGTAAGGAGGTCTTGGTGCCCGGGCTGATAATCGCGGCAGTGTTGACTATGTTTGTGGTCAGTGCCGGAGATAGTGTGTACCTGGCTTTGTTGCTGGCCGGGATCGGGCTGTTCAGCTTCGCCCTACAGCAAATAATCCTGGCCGCGTTGCTGGATGTAGTCGAAAGGGGCACCGAAGCCACCGCCTCGGGACTGATCTTCGGGATCAACGGCTTGCTTGGGTTCGGTTCGCCTTTCATCGCCGCCTTTATTATCAACCACTTCGGCGGTTACGGATCGATCTTCTATTACGTCGGAGCGTTGACCATCCTCTCGGCCGTGATCATCGTCTTCATCCCCTTCCCCAACTACCGGACGGCGCGGCCCACCAGGGAGTGATTGGGACGCGTGATTTTCGATTGACACCCATTTGAGGCCAGCTTAGAATATATCCGCCATCCACTCGTATGAGGGGTGAGCGCTAGGCACGAATAAAGACATAGACCGGCTACCACCGCCGCTGGGATCTGAGATGACCGAGACGGCCAAATAATGAAGTCCACTTCGAATCGCGCCCCGCTGCGTCGGGGTGTTTATTTTGCCCGAAAACAAGCCCCTTCCAGTCTCCGGAGACCCTCATGAACCAGACCATCACCGCTGTCGCTGGGCTGGAGGCAGGCCACTACACCGACCTCGAACACGCCACCGGCTGTACCGTATTCATCTGCCGTGAGGGGGCGGTGGGAGGAGTGGACGTCCGCGGAGGCTCGCCAGGTACTAGAGAGACTGACCTGCTTCGGCCTGTCCACCGCGTCGACCAAGTCCATGCCATCGTGCTCAGCGGCGGCAGCGCCTTTGGGCTGGACGCCGCCTCCGGCGTGGTCGCCTATCTGGAGTCCCAGGGCATCGGCTACAAAGTAGGCACGAAAGAAAAACCGGTCATCGTCCCCATAGTCGCGTCCGCCATCCTGTACGACCTGGGCCTGATCACTTCGGACGTGCGGCCAGGACCGGAAGAAGGGCGCACTGCCTGCTTGGCGGCCAATTCATCGCCGATGACTGAAGGCAGCGTGGGCGCCGGGACCGGAGCCACCGTTGCCAAGCTTGGCGGCCCCGAGCGCGGGGTGAAGGGTGGCATCGGGTCGGCAGCTATAACCCTCGCGACGGGTCAAACGGTTGCGGCCGCCGTGGCCGTTAACGCTGTGGGCGGGATCTGGGACTACACGAACGGACAACTGCTTGCGGGACCCAGGCGGGCCGACGGCGGGTTTGACGATCCTGTGGAACTACTGCTAGAGGGTGGCTCCGATGCCCCGGATGGCCCGGTGAACACGACCATTGGGCTGGTGGCAACCGACGCTGAGCTCACCAAGGAAGACGCCAACTACCTGGCCCAGGTGAGCCACGACGGCCTGGCCTTGGCAATCCGACCCTGTCATACGGTCCGCGACGGCGACACCATGTTCGCTCTGGCCACCGGACACAACAAGTCTCCCGTGGACATGACCGCCCTGGGCGCGGCCGCGGTTGAGGTAACGGCCCAGGCGGTCCTTCGGGCTGCCCGGCAAGCCACAGGACTTGGCGGAATCCCATCCATAAATGAATTATCAGCCTAGCTTCTCCGATATTTAGAGGACACTCGAAATGACCCAGACGGTACCCGACAAGATGCGGGTGATCAACACCAACAAGGAGATGGTCCAGGCCTGCCGCGAGGCCGTGAAACCCGTGGGCCTAGTGCCGACCATGGGCGCACTGCATGCCGGTCACCTGAGCCTGGTTGATCAGGCCCGCGCCGACAACTGCACGGTAGCCGTGAGCATCTTTGTAAACCCGGCCCAATTCGGAGACCAGAAAGACATTCAAGGATACCCTCGCGACATGGAAGGTGACTTGGAGATGCTGCGCCGCCACGGTGTCGATCTGGTCTACGCCCCAACCGTCGATGAGGTGTATCCAGAGGGGTTCGCCACCTGGGTAGACGTAGGCCCATTGGCGGAGAAACTGGAGGGTCTGCACCGTCCCGGCCATTTCCGGGGCGTGGCTACGGTAGTCTCCAAGTTGTTCAACGTGATGCAGCCGGACCGGGCCTACTTCGGGCAGAAGGACGGCCAGCAAGTCGTGGTGATCCAGAAGCTGGCGCAGGACCTAGATATGGGCGTGGATGTGGTGGTCATGCCCACCATCCGGGAATCCGACGGCCTGGCCATGAGCAGCCGCAACGTCCAACTCTCGCCGGAACAAAGACGGGCTGCCCCGGTGGTCCACAAGACGCTCTGCCAAGCCTACTTGTCCTGGACTGACGGGGAGCGTAGCGGGGACGTGCTCCGGGAGGCCGCCAGGCAGATATTGCTCGCGGAGCCGATGGTGGACTCCATCGACTACGTTAGCGTGGCCGGAATGTCGACCTTGGACGAATTGGACCAGGTTGGTGGCCGGGCTATGGTGTCGGTTGCGGTGCGTATGGGTAGTGTGCGGCTGATCGACAATATCGTCTTGGAATAGAGAGTCTGGTGCCCTAGGGGACCGCCCTCATCCTAGCCTTTTCCCTCGCAAGGGAGAAGGGACGACGCTCCTACCTGGACAGGTTTCCTGCTACCGGGCCTTTGCCCTAGTGTCACCCTGAGTGAAGTGAAGGGTCTGCCAAGGCGATGTTTGGCAGATTTTTCGCCGGGCTGCGGCGCTCCTCAGAATGACAGTTCCGGGGCGCAGGTCGTCTTGATTGGGAAAATGATCGTCTATTTCGGGGTGCAGTTCATTTAACGGGGAGAGCGAATAGTCCTCTCTCCTTGAAGGGAGAGAGTTAGAGTGAGGGTGGAATTGCAGTCGTCAGTCATATCTAGACTGGACCGCCTAACTCCAACAAAGACCTAGCTCTGGGTCAGTTCCCGTAGTGCCGCCGTCAGCGCCGGGAGAACGGTCTCCCAGTCTCCGACCACTCCGTAGCGGGCCTCTTTGAAGATGTTGGCTTCGGCGTCTTTGTTGATGGCCACGATGACTTTGGCCCCGGAACACCCGGCCATGTGCTGGCTGGCGCCGGAGATGGCCACCATGATGTACAGGTCAGGAGTGATGGTCTTTCCGGTCAGACCCACCTGGTAGCTGGACGGGACCCAACCCGAGTCAACCGCGGCCCTGGATGCGCCAACGGTGCCGCCCATGATCTTGGCCAGTTCTTCTAACTGGGCGAAGGGCTCTGGCCCGCCCAGTCCACGTCCTCCGGAGATCACGATGTGGGCGTCTTCCAGCTTGATGCCTTCGGCCTCTTCTAAGACCGTTTCGACGACCTGTGTGAGGGCCATGGACGCGTCAAGCTCCACCGGGAATGAGATGACCTCTCCTTGGCGTGAGGAATCCGCTTCGGCAGGTTCGTAGGCCTTTGGTCGGATCGCGGCGATCTGAGGGGTCTGGTCGCAACTCACCACGGCGATGGCGTTTCCGCCGTACACCGGCCGGTTGGCCAGCAGTTGCTTTTCGGCGGTATCGACTGAAACTTCCAAACAGTCTTGGGCCAGTCCAACGCCCAGACGGAACGCCAATCTCGGGGCCAATTCACGTCCTTCATTGGTGCGGGCCACCAGCACCACCCGGGGTGCTGTGTCTTTGCAGAGTGCTTCCAGGGCGGTCAGGTGGAGATCGACCTGGTAGTCGGCCAGCAGAGGGTGGTTCACCGCATAAACTTTCTGGGCGCCGTGGGCGATGGCTGATTGGGCCGCCGCGTCCAACGTGTCACCCAGCAGGGCGACAGACAAATCTTCGCCCAAGTCGGCGGCGACTTTCTGCCCGGCGGCCAGCAGTTCGAGCGTCGTGCTGCTCAGTTCTCCGCCCGAGGCGTCGCCCAGTATCAGTACTCCGGTGCCATCAGCCATCACGGCCTCCCGTGGTTTTGGAATCGGTCTGCGGGTCCGCCAAGGCCCGCAGACCAAGTTCTACCAGTGAGGGTTCTTAGATTACCTTGTCTTCCCGCAGTTTCAGGGCTAGGAGACGGCCGGAATCGGCCGGGTCCTCGCCTTCGATGATCTCGCATTCTTGGTCGCTGACCGGTACGAAAAGGTCGCGAAGGGTGATGCGTGAGGCCGATTGAGCAGCGTCTAAGCCCAGGTCGGCGGCGCTCCAGATCGTCGGCTTCTTCCGGGTCGCAGCCATGATGCCGCGCAGCGTCGGGTATCTGGGCTGGCCCAGCTCGTTGCTCACCGTCACCAACGCCGGCAACGCAGCTTCAACCACTTCATAGCCATCGGCGATGATCCGCTCGACGCGGACCTTTCCGTCGATCACGTCAACCCGCTTACCCAGCGAGATACAGGACATGCCCAAGAGCTCGGCCACGCCCAAGGGGACCTGTGCGTTGTCCCAATCTGATGCCTGTCGGCCGCAGATGATGAGGTCGAACCCGTCAAGTTTTCGCACCGCCGCCGCTAGCAATTGGGCGGTTAGGAAGCTGTCGATGGTGTTTTCGAAGGCGTCGTCCTGGAGCAGGACCAACTCGTCGGCGCCCATCGAGAGTGGTTTTTTCATCACGTCTAGGGCGAACTCGGTGCCAGTTGATATGACGGTGACCGTGGCCTCCTGGGAGTCTTTGATCTTGAGGGCGGCTTCCACGGCATTCTCGTCGAAACCGTTCACCACCGGTGGGATATTTGGGGGAGGAACAACCTTTTTGGACCCCTCATCTATCCGGAATGCCGCCATGGGCATCTCCGGGTCGATCACCTGTTTTGCCAGAACGCATATCTTGACCGCCATAGCTCTCCTAATGGCCGGAAATGAGTCTGCCGGACCCCATGACGGGGCCTTGTGCAAGGTATCACCCAGCACAACGGGTGTCAATTGAAACCGAGACTGGCTAGGCAGGCGTAAAACCCATTACAATCCTGTCAAAATGCTATAATCCTAGGAGCCTGACCAGGTTTTTTAGTCTCCGAAGTTAGAGGACTTTTCTGCGATGAACACAGCTAAAACATTCTTCTTGATGATGGTCATGTCGGCGCTGCTGCTGCTGGTGGGCGCACTGCTCGGCGGCATCGGCGGCATCATCTTCGCCATGGTCCTGGCCGTCGCCATGAATTTCGGCGCCTACTGGTTCTCCGACCGCATCGCCCTGAAGATGACCCACGCCGTCGAGATAGCCGAGAACGACGATCCGGAGTTGTACAGCATCGTTCGGGAACAGGCGTCTCTGGCGGGATTGCCCATGCCCAAGGTATTCCTGATCGAGTCTGATTCGCCCAACGCTTTCGCCACCGGCCGGAACCCCGCCCATGCCACCGTGGCGGTGACCACCGGCATCCGGCGCCTCTTGACCCGTCAGGAATTGGGCGGCGTGTTGGCCCACGAGATGGCCCATGTCGGAAACCGGGACACGCTGATCATGGCGATGGTCGCCACAGTCGCCGGGGCCATATCTATGCTGGCCATGTTCGCCCAGTTTTCGGCGATGTTCGGCGGGATGGGCGGCCGGGGCCGGGACAACTTCATCGGACTGATCGTCGTGGCCATAGTGATGCCGATCGCGGCCGGCATGGTGCGTGCCGCCATCTCGCGGACCAGGGAGTTCCAGGCGGACGCCACGGGGGCGCACACCTCCGGAAACCCTTTAGCCTTGGCCAGCGCGCTTCAAAAATTGGAGTTGGCTTCCCAGGACCGCCCTTTAAAGGTGGCCGAAGGGGCATCGCACCTTTTCATAGTCAACCCGCTACGTGGCGCGAGCATGGCCAAGATGTTCTCCACCCATCCGCCCATGGAGGAGCGCATCAGGCGCCTGCAGAACATCAAACCCAACTTCTGACCCTCATTGTTGGTGAATCTGAAAATGCCCGGCCCTTCCATCAATGGAAGGGCCGGGCATTTTGTTGTTCTTTAGGCGTGGCCGATGCGGCGTGTGTTAAATATTTCTCCATGCTAGAATTTGGTAGATTTAGCGAGTTTTTGCGCTTGGAGACTAGTATTTATCTGTGGGCTGTTTAACTTGCATACTCCGCGCCGGGGTCGGCCTTGTACTCGGCGTGGTCATGTTCGTTGGGTTATTGTTCTTCCTTATTCTGAACAATTTCTCCGACAAACTCCTGAGCCCCGATTTCTACAAAGACACCATCTCCGCCGAAAACACCTATGAGCGCATCTATTCCGAGGTGTTGGTGGACGATGAACTGAAAGACCGGACCCAGGAGTTATTGGGCGACATCAAGGTTGTCGACCCCTTAGAGATTCCCATCTTGCTGGAAGAGATCCTGCCCCAGCCTTATATCCAAGAGCAGGTGGAGGGTTCCATTGACCGGACCATCGATTACATAAATGAAGACGTGGACCGGTTGGAGGTCTACATCGAATTGGCCGAGCCGTTGGACAACGTTAAGCCGGTCATGTTCAGTTATATGGACACCAAGATCGACGACCTGCGAGTAGAGGAGACTCAGGGGATCGGCGGTTGCACCCCAAGTTCCTTGAGCGGCCTCGCCGAACGCTACGTAGATACGTTTAGCGGCATAGCGCTAGGTGTTGTGCCCGAATCCATACCGTTTATAAAAGAGATAGCGGCGCCATGCCGGATCATCCTCTTCGAACTTGCCTTTGACAGCCTTGTTGATGACTCCGATTTGAGTGAAGACGCTAAGCAGAGTCTTAAGGATGGCAAGGGTGAACTGCGGTTGCCGTTCGCGATGGGCGACACGCTGGAGGTATTGAAGGTCTCAGCCCGATTGCTGGCCGGACCTCTGATGGACGATGCCATTGAAAGTGTTCGGGAAGACTTG
>Ga0208470_1000201_pt1 | contig 11384 bp, 8 predicted proteins | sample DeeseametaMP0740_FD_184204 | JGI IMG/M metagenome (GOLD analysis project Ga0208470, IMG submission 184204) | Marine microbial communities from the Deep Atlantic Ocean - MP0740 (SPAdes) | ecosystem: Environmental > Aquatic > Marine > Oceanic | place: South Atlantic Ocean | collected 2011-02-01 | reverse complement strand
GTAGAGGGCGGCCGGGGAAAAGAGTTAGACGCAGTGCCCGATTCGCCAACGGTCACGATAACAACCGATGTCGAGACGTTCGCCCGCCTGGGCTGCGGCCGCTGGGATCCCGCCGAAGTCCTCTCCTCTGGAAAAATCACCGTTTCCCGCGATACCGCGCTGGGAAATAACATCGTCAATCAGATGAACATCATGATCTGACGCCTTCGGGCGTTATCACGCTGTATTTAAAGATAGCGATTCGATATAATCCAGCAATCGCTTTATCGAATTACCTATGTATTCGGGCAGTTCACACAACAAACAGGCGGTTTAAGGTAATTGGCCCTTCTAGATAAACCCAAGGTGGGGTCCCTGGCCTCCAAGATGCCCTTCGGCATCCACTACAGTTGGGTGATCGTGGTTGTGCTGGCCATCGTGCAGGTCTTTGGCAGCTCCGTTTTCATGATTGCCGGTGTTATGGTGCCGCCCCTCACCGACGCTGATGGCGCCTTCGGCTTTGGCATCGGCGAACTCAGTATGGCCATCGGCCTCTACTATGTGTTCAGCGCCATATTCGCTCCCATAACTGGACACCTGGGAGACAGGTTTGGCGCCCGGCCCATGATGCTTGTCGGCGCCGTGATGTACGGCGTGGGTATGGTCGCGCTGGGGTTCGTGACTGAGTTATGGCATTTCTTCCTCTTCTACAGCTTCCTAATGTCGTTCACCGCCTCCATCACCATGGTGCCGATGATGGCTTCCATCAGCGGCTGGTTCCGCCGCAGCCTGGGTTGGGGTGTTGGCATCCTGTGGGCCACCGGTGGCATCGGGACCGCGATATTGGCGCCGTTGATCGCCTATATGCTGGACACCATGGGGTGGCAGCAGACCTTCACCCTCGTCGGCCTGGCGGGCACCGGAATCATGCTCTTGGTCTTCCCGCTAATACGAAGCAAGCCGGCGGATATCGGGATCCGGCCCTTTGGGGTGGCAAGCGATGCACCTGAAGCCCCGCCCAAAGACCGCGCCGTGGAGGCCCTTCGCCTCAAGGTCTTTAATCAGCAGATACGGGGCACCAAGGCATTTTGGAACCTTCCCATCATCCATGCATTGGGTTGCGCGGGGATGGGAATCGTCCTCATCTACGTGATTCCCCTCGCGGTGGAACAGGGGCTCAGCACTACCGAAGCGGCGTTTACCATCACGATCATCTCATTGGTAAGCATCGTCAGCAGGCTTGGAGCGCCGGTCGTGGCCGAGGCCTGGGGCCCCAGGAAGGTTATGGCCGCCAGCCTGAGCATCCAGGCCCTTACGGTGTTCATTCTGTTCTGGGCCCACGACCCGTGGATGTTCTATCTATTCGCCGCCGCATTCGGACTGGGGTTCGGCGCCGAGTGGACCGGATATCTGGAAATCAACCGGCGGTACTTCGGCGATGGCCCCATGGGGAGCGTGTACGGCTGGCAGATGACGGGCGCGTTCGCCGGACACGCCGTGACCACGTTCCTGGCAGGCTTGGTCATCTATGTGACAGGCTCTTTCTATCCGGTGTTTGTGCTTTCGGCGGTCTTTAGCGCAGCCGGACTCCTGGTCATCGCCACGTTGGAGAGCACCTCCCAAGTTCTGATTCCCGATTGGGAAAAAGCGCTGCCGGCTGAAGCCAGGAGCAACTTTGTGCCTGGAGTCGCTGCCGGAGACGACTGACGTCATCGGCTAAGTGTGTTGGCCCTGCCGGCGGAAACCACGCCGGAGTGCATTTCACATGGCAGATAGCTATAATGTTTAGTTAATAATATCAACTTCACGCCGGTAACTCGGCGTGATCGTGTTTAGGGAACGGGAAATTGCCTCTGACCTCCAGGCCCAACATTAGGTCCTCGGCCGGTAAGTTGCCCTTTGGCATCCACTACAGCTGGGTGATCATCGGGATCTTGGCCACGGTTCAGATATTCGCCAGCTCCATCAGCATGGCCGCGGGCATCATGGTCCCGCCGCTGAACGACGCCGAAGGCGACTTCGGATGGGGTATGGGGACCATCGGCGTGGTCATCGCCAGCTATTACATGTTCGGCGCGATCTATGCTCCTATGTCCGGTTGGCTGGGCGACCGCTACGGCTCCCGGTGGATGCTGTTCGCTGCCGCCGTCATGTACATTATCAGCATGTTTCTGCTGGGCCAAGTGACCGCAGTCTGGCACTTCTTCATATTCTTCGGCGTGTTGCTGTCCCTGACTCAGTCCCTGGCCATGGTCCCTCTGATGTCGGCCGTCAGCGGGTGGTTCCGCCGCCACCTGGGGCTGGGCGTGGGTATCCTCTGGGGCGCCGGAGGAATCGGCACCGGCATCATGGCTCCCCTCATGGGCGGCTTCATCGAGGCCCTGGGCTGGCAGACCACGTTCATGCTCATCGGGGCCGTTGGTGGAGGCATCATGCTGGCCATGGTCCCCTTCATGCGCAGTAAACCGGCCGACCTGGGGATACAGCCCTACGGCGCCAGGCCTACCGATCCACCTACAGTTCTGAGAGACAAGACCGCGGACCGGCTGCGTCAGAAGGTCTTCAACCAGCACACCCGCCGCACCAAGGCTTTTTGGAACCTGCCGCTGGTCCACGGTCTGGGCTGCGCTGGACACGGAACTATCTTGATCTACGTGATTCCCATGGCATTCGAGCGAGGGGTGTTCTCTTCGCTGGCGCAGGCGGGAATCATCCTTACCATTATCTCCTTGGTCAGCGTCATCAGCCGGGTGGTGACCCCGATAATGGCGGAGACGTACGGCACCCGGAAGATGATGGCCGCCAGCCTGACGATTCAGGCTGTCACCGTCTTTATGCTCTTCTGGGCGCAAGACGTTTGGGCGTTCTACCTGTTCGCGGCGGTATTTGGGATCGGGTTCGGTGGTGAATGGACGGGCTACCTGGTCATCAACCGGCAATATTACGGCGACGGCCCCATGGGCACGATCTACGGTTGGCAGACCACCGGCGCTCTGATGGGACACGCGGTGGCCACCGGGCTGGCCGGGTTGGTCATCTACGCGACAGGATCATTCAACATGGTGATGGTGCTATCCGTTGGCTTCAGCGTCGTCGGGGTGTTGGTTATCGCTTTGTTGGACGACACATCCCACGTGTTGATCCCAGACTGGGAAGACGACTTGCCAGAAGTTGTTGGTTCCGGGGAGGCCCAGCTCCGGCCGGCCGCCGGCGCCGCGGGAGATGACGACTAGGGTTTATTCGGCGTACGTGGTTGGGTGTTTGGAGTAGCCCCCATCCCAACCTTCTCCCATTGCGACGGGAGAAGGGGTTGGGTTTTCTCCGACCGGGAAAACGGTTTGTTCTCTCGCCCTTCAAGAATATTTGTGTTTCAACCCCGCATTGGTTCTGGATTGAGAGACGCCGCCCGAATGTCACCCTGAGCGAAGCCGAAGGGTCTGCCAAGGTGGTGATTGGCAGACCCTTCGTCGGCCTACGGCGCTCCTCAGAATGACAGTTTTGGGCGAAGGAATCCTCGAGGAAAAGTACTAGTGCTCTCCCCCTAATCCTGGTTTAAGAAGTCCAGGACGAACTGGCTCATGGGTTCTTTGTCGTAGCGGTTGTTCATCAGGACCACGTTCCGGTTCCGGTCGCCCTGGAAGAAGCGCTCGTAGAGTATCTGCCGGGAGCCAAAGGCGCTGCAGCAGGTGTCCCACGCCAGCCGGAAGAGGCGCACTCGGTCTTTGGCCGATGAGAAGTCGGTCTCCAGATACTTCGTGATGTCGTCGGCGATGGGGCCCTCGAAATCATCTTCCGTGGGCAGGGCCATCAGGCTGCTGGAGCCCAGCAGGTGGAGTATCTCGCCCATGCGCGGGTACATCTTTATGAACTGCTGACGAGCCACCATCAGCGATATATCGACGGGGCACATGACGCCCCATTCATCTAATCTCGCGTCTACCTCGGCCGCGCGCAACAAGGCTTTGGTTATCTCCAGGTTTTCGATGATCTCCGCCAACATGCTGTGGACCTCGGGCATCTCCTGAGAACCCAAGGTTTTAACCATCAGGTTGGCCAGTCCCAGGATGAACTCGCATTTCACCACGTTCTTGGTCACCACTTGGTGGCCCGAATGAAGGAACTGGTGCGTCCGCAGGGACATCTCGTTGCACATCTCCACGTCTTCGTAGAGAAAAACCCTTTCCCAGGGGACGAGGACGTTATCGAAGAAGGCCAAGGCGTCCATCTCCTCGAACCGCGAGCCCAGGGGATGGTCGAAACTGGAGCGCTCCAGGTCAAAGGGTTCTCGGCATTGGAACTTCAGGCCTGGGGTGTCGCAGGGTATGGCGAAGGCGAAGGACGTCCGGCCCGGGGCGCCTGTGGGCAGCCGGTGGGATCGTGCTGGGTAGACTGCGATCTCGTCCGCGATGGGCAGAGTCGCGAGTACCCTTGCGCCGTGCACTATGATTCCCTCGTCGGTCTCTTTGACCACCGACAGGGCCAAGTCCACAGAGTCATCAAGGGGCGTAGCCGCTCCGGAACGGCTACGCTGGATGTTGACCAAGGTGTGGGTCAGCACCAGGTCTTTCTCGCGGACCAGCTCGTAGTAGTCTTGGATGTTCTTCTCGAACTCGGGGCGGTTCTGGCCGAAGTATTTTCCCGCCGCGGCCATGGACATCAGGCTCACATTAAGAAAGTCTGGGGTGCGGCCCATCATTCCGCAGGTGATCTTGGCCCAGTTGCGCATCATCTCGCGGCGCCGGTCCAGGTCTTCGTGAGTCCGGGGCGTCAGAAAGGATATGCCCACCTGGTCGCCGGTGGTGGGAGACTCATAGGTCATCTTTTTGGCGTACTCGGGGTCGTGTTGCAGGTCGTAGAGCCGGGCTAGGGTTTTGATGCCGCCCATGAGCCCAGGCTCTTTCGTTGCGTCTTTTACTTTCTTGCCAGACATATAAAGGCTGGGCGGCCGTTCGCTTAGTCCGTCGATGTACTGCTTTCCAGTTCTGGCTGGCATCCAGTCCCCTCCTGGCGGTCAACGCCGGGCATCGATCTTTCCAAGATTGTTCGCGGGTATTTTGCGTTATCTCGCTCCGTTTTACCAGAGACGGACGATTCGTCCGGCGGATCAAAAAAAATACATTTGACAGCGCCAGTGGCTTCCCCTAGTCTGGGGCACAAGATCCTGCCTGTGGACTAAGCTGGTATCAAGCTCGGAGGTCTCAAATCATGTCCCTTCCTCCACATCGCGTGGACTACAGCCCGATAATCGAACGCCCTCCCATCAAATGGCCCAACGGGGAACGGGTGGCGTTGTGGATCGCTCCCAACGTGGAGCACTACGAATACATGCCGGTACAGTACGGGCCTCGCAACCCCTGGCCGCGCACGCCGTATCCCGACGTGCAGCAGTACTCCTACCGGGACTACGGCAACCGGGTTGGTTTCTGGCGCATGCTGGAGGTACTGGACCAGTACAAGATTAGAGCCTGCGTCTCCCTGAACTTGGCCGTTCTGGAACACTTTCCGGAGATCCGCGACGCCATGGTGGAGCGCGACTGGGATTTCATGAGCCACGGCATCTACAACACCCGCTATCTGTATGCCTATACGGAGGAAGAGGAGCGGGAGTTCTACCGGGACAACGTCGAAACCCTGAAACGGCAGACCGGCAAGCAGTTGAAGGGGATGCTGGGCCCGGCGATATCAGGAACGGTCCGAACCCCGGACCTGATGGCCGAGGCCGGGCTGATCTACCATACCGACTGGATGCACGACGACCAGCCGGTGCCCATCAACGTGGAGTCGGGCAAATTGGTGTCGGTGCCTTATTCCATCGAATTGAACGACTCGCCATTATTCCGGGTGAACTACGAAGCCGATTACTTCGCCGAGATCTGCAAGCGGCAGTTCGACCAACTATATAAAGAAGGGGCCGAGAGCGGCCGGGTGATGTGCATCGCCCTCCATCCTTTCTTGATCGGCCAACCGCACCGCATCAAGTACCTGAACGAGATACTCAGCTACATCATGTCCCACGACGGCATCTGGCAGACCACCGCCGACGACATCGCCGAATACTACATCGACAACTACTACGACCAGGCGGTGGAAAACGCCCAGCAGTACAAGGTATAGCCGACTCGGTCAACCAAATTCCCGGCCCTAGGAGACCTGACCCATGCCCGCTGAAAGACGAGAAGGGATGGACCACGAACATCACGAGTGGTCCCCCATATCCACCCGAGGCAAACTGAGCTGGCCCAACAATGCCAGAGTCGCATTGTGCGTCATCATCACTCTGGAGCACACCGAGTGGGAGGCGCCGGAGGGTAGTTTCAGCGCCGACCAAGCCGGCGGCCTGGGGCTGCGTCCTTTCCCCGACTACCCACGTTTCTCCCACCGGGAATACGGCCACCGGGTGGGCATCTTCCGGGTGCTGGACACGCTGCAGCGGTTGAACATCAAGGCCACCGTGGCCATGGACACCCAGACCGCGGAAGGATATCCCTACCTGGTGAAGCATTGCCAGGACCGGGGCTGCGAGATCATCGCCCACGGCGTCTCGGGCACTCAGATGATTTCCGGCCAGATGTCTACCGAAGAAGAAGCCGACTTCATTCGTTCATCCTTAGATGCCTTGAAAAAGGCAACTGGCTCGGCGCCCAGGGGTTGGTTCGGGACTGACTACGGGGAATCGGAGCGGACGCCCGGACTGTTGCGCCAAGCCGGCATCGATTACCTCTGCGACTGGGTCAACGACGAGCAGCCCTACCCAATGGCCAACGGCCTGACCGCCCTGCCGACCATGCTGGAGATGGACGACTTGTTCGCGCTGTCCAACCGGCGCGTGGAGATCGAGCGCTACTGCCAGTCGATGAGGGACGGCTTTGACACCATGTATCGGGACGGCGAGGAGAACGGTCGTCTGATGACGATCAATCTTCATCCGTGGCTGGTGGGCCAGCCCTTCCGCATCGGCTATCTGGAAGAGGCATTGGCCCATATCATGGGCCATGATGGAGTCTGGGCCGCGTCCGGTTCGGAGATCATAGACTGGTTCCGGAGCAACCCGCCGGTTTGATGATCAGCCTAGTGCAGTATGGCCAAAACCTAAGCCGGAGCACGCCGCTGCGGTGAGCTTCCAATCAAGCGTAACCAAAGCTGAAATCTCTTGACACTCAAAGGCAGTTGTGATATTTTTCACCTGGCCTCTGACCGGAGGCTTTTTTACGCGCGGGCTACTCACGGACAAATCCCCGTAAAAACGCCCTAATAATCGCTGATTCTTGGCCGGGAATCCGGCCAACCATGGGTAGCTCTATTGGAAGACCCAAAAGCATTAACGAGCGTTGACTGGAACAACATCCATATGTTCCTGCAATGGTTCTGGATCTACTTCCCCATTGTCGTGACGTTTGGAATGACCCTGCTGATAGCCCATGCGTTGATACCCTCGTTGGTGATGACCGGCCATCTCCCTGAATCGACTCAGAAGCTGCGGATTCCTTTAACCGGGTTCGCGGTTCTTCTGTTTGCCGCGGGGGTTGTGGTTCTGGTCTTGGGCGTCAACGCAACCCTGGATGTGCGCAACGTCTGGGACCGGTTCCTGATCTAAAGTGCGCGAAATTAAGAAAACGATGGACGGACAAACCTACTAGATGATGCCAAGCCGGAAAATGTTGCCCCTCATGGTCGCCGGAGGGGTTGTGACCGTAATCATGGGCTTCATCGTGGTAGTTCTGCTCATATCTTGGTTCTCAAACCCGCCGTTCGGCCTCGGAAACGCCCCGGAGCAACCCATCGCGTTCCCCCACACGGTCCACGTGGCGGAGAACAATATCCAGTGTGAGTTCTGTCACCGGAATGTGACCAAGGGCGCGGCAGCCACCGTGCCGGCTGTGGAAACATGCCTCTTCTGTCACAAGGATATCGACGGCAGGACGGTTACCGCCCAGGCTGAGATCGAGAAAGTCAGGACCGCATTCGAGACCGATACGCCGATCGACTGGGAGCGTGTCAACCGGCTTCCGGACCATGTCCGTTTCATCCATGAAGCCCATATCAGGTATTTCACCGACGAAACGATTCCCGTTAAATATGGCATCAACGGGGAAGAGATCATTGAATCGCCAGATGTCGCTCAGACGTGCACCATCTGTCACGGCGATGTGGGCAACAAGACGGTGGTCCAACCGAAGACCGGCCAGTCGCTGAAGATGGGGACCTGCGTGGATTGTCACCGGGTCAACAACATACCCACCGACTGCACGGTCTGCCACAAGTGATGAAAATAGATGCGCTACAGGGCTATAGGTAAATGAAGCTAACCCGGCGAAATTTCCTAGCATGGGCCGGCCTGGGCGCGGTGGGAGCCGTTGCCTGTGAAGGCTTTGGCATTCGCAGCGGAGAGTTGAATATCCAGAGCCCCGTTCGATTGCCGGAAGACCTGGTCCGGGGAAGCGACAACTGGTACGCCAGCCTGTGCCGGATCTGCCCATCTTGCGAAGGGATCGTCGTCCGGGTGATGGAAGGCCGGGCCAAGATGGTCCAGGGCAACCCGTACTACCCGACCAACCAGGGCAAGATTCATGCCCGTTGTGAAGCAGGGCTCCAGGCCCTCTACCACCCAGACCGCATACCTACCGCGATGCGCCGCAGCGGCCCCCGCGGTTCTGGCGAGTTCATGCCCGTAAATTGGCAGCCCAACGGCATGGATACACTGAAGGATGTTCTGCGGGCCAACGGCTCGTCATCGGTGATGATCACCGAGCCCCTCAGGGGACACATGGCGCTGTTGGCCGACCGGTTCGCCAAAGCCATCGGCGGCGAGCGACTGGGTTTTGAAGCCATCGACAACAACACGCTCCGTGCGGCGGTCAAGAACGTCTTTCAACAAGACTCGCTGCCCGACTTTGACCTGGATAACAGCAAGTTCATCCTGTCCTTCGGCGCCGACTTCCTATCCACCTGGGTCTCACCCACCCGGTTCAACCGCGGATACGGGGAGTTCCGCCAGGGTGAGGGACGCGACCGGGGCATGTTCTATCAGGTAGATTCCCGGTTCTCCATGACGGCGGCCAATGCTGACAAATGGCTGCCGGTGCGGCCTGGATGGGAAGGCTACTTGGCACTCAGTTTGGCCCAGGTTATCGTCGCAGAGGGCCTGCAGGACGATAGCATCGACGTAGCTTCCTTCGTGGGAGGCGATTCAGGCATACAGGTCCTGAAAACCTTCCGGCCCGAGGTCGTGGCCCCATTGGCCGGACTAACCTCGGAGATGACCGGCGGCAACCCGGTTGAGTTCCTGAAGAACCTTGCCCGCAGTTTCGCGGCGAACCGGCCCAGCATCGCCATCGGCGGCGGGTCCGCCGGAGCCCAGAGCAATGGGCTCTTCAACTTGGAAGCCATCTACGCCCTCAACTTCCTGGTGGGCAGCGTTGGCAAGAAGGGCGGGATCAGATTCAACCCACCCAGCCCCTGGGCCGACGTTCCCAGCGCCAGCACGGCGGGCAGCTTGGAAGACTGGACCCGCGTTACTGAGCAGATCCGTAGCGGAAAGACGAAACTCTTGCTATTACACGGCGCAGACCCGGTTCACGGCCTGCCCGACTCCCTGCAACTCAGGGACGCCATCGAACAGGCGGACGACCTATTCGTGGTCAGTTTCTCGCCGTTCTTGGACGACACCAGCGCGATGGCCGATCTCATCCTCCCCGACCGTGTGTCCCTGGAGGACTGGGGCGACGATATCTCCGAGCCGGGTCCCGGATACCAGATGGTGGGGATGCAACAGCCCGTAGTGAACCCACTGTCCGACCTTGACCCGTTAAGCTTCCCTGACGTTCTGTTGACTATGGCCCAGGAACTCGGCAAAGAGTCCGACCTGCCTTGGGCCAATTACAAAGCCATGCTCCGGGAAGGCTCCGATGCCCTGTTCGATCTGAACCGGGGTTCAATCGAAGCTTCTTCCCCCGATGAGTTCTGGACCAATCTGCTGAAGCAAGGCGGATGGTGGGACGAACTACGCAACGGACCGACCAGCATTCGTCCGGCCGACGATTTACTGCGGACCATCGCCGCTAAGGCCGCCCACCCTGAATTTAATGGGATCGGCGCCGGCGCCGACTCCCTTTACTTGGTGCCCTTCGCCCACAACACTCTGCTGGACGGCTACAACGGCCATCTACCATGGCTCCAATCTGCGCCGGACCCGCTATCGACCGTCACTTGGCAGACCTGGGTGGAACTGAATGACATAACCGCCGAGCGACTGGGAGTGAAGGAAGGGGACATCTTGCGCATAGTGTCCTCGAAAGACTCCATCAGGGCCGTGGCCTACCCGACGCCGGCCGCGCCTCCGGATACCGTGAGCGTACCGTTTGGCCAGGGCCGCAGGCACGGGTCAGATTACGCCACCGACCGGCACGGCAACGAAAGCTCCAACGTCATGGACATCTTGGAGACCACCCTGGTGCAAGGAACCGGTTCTCTGGCCTGGGCTGGGACTCGCGTGCGGGTCACCAAGACCGGCGAAAGTGTGAGCATCGCCAAGTTGGAAGGCAACGTCAGGGCCGTCGAGATCGGCATCCTTCCTTCCGAAGAAATCATCAAGACCATCGCACCGGAGAACGCCTAAGGGCGCCCGGCCGCATCATCCAAGAAACGGAGATAAGTAATCAGATGGTAACCAAGCGAATAGACCACAAATGGGGAATGGTAGTGGACCTGGACCGGTGTACCGGTTGTCAGGCCTGCGTTGTCGCCTGCCAAGCAGAGAACAATATCCCCATCAACGTTAAGTCTTATTACCAGCAGCGGCGGGCCTACCAATGGATCCGCATCGAGCGCTATTGGGAAGGCGAGTTCCCCAACGTCAAGGCCAGGTTCATTCCGATCCTGTGCCAGCATTGCGAGAACGCGCCGTGCGAGCCGGTCTGTCCGGTGTTCGCCACCTACCACAACGACGAAGGGATGAACGTCCAGGTCTACAACCGCTGCATCGGGACCCGTTATTGCTCGGTTAACTGTCCCTACACCGTAAGGATGTTCAACTACTGGGAACCGAAGTGGCCGAAACGGTTGCGCAACCAGCTGAACCCCGACGTGACCATCCGGACTCGGGGCATCATGGAAAAGTGTTCTTTCTGCGTGCAGCGGCTGCGCCGCGGAGAGGTGAATGTAGAACGGCGCGGTATCGAGCCGCTGACCGGCGAGCGGATCCCTACCGCGGACCGGAAGCTTGACCAACGCCGGATGAAAGAGGGGAATTACCTGCCTGCTTGTGTCCAGTCCTGCCCGACCAATGCCCTGCAGTTCGCGGACCAGCACGACGACACCAGCCCGGTGAAAGGGCACTTTGACGAGGCTAACGAGCAGATCGAGACTCGGGAGCACGGCGGTCACGTTGATGAATCACACACCCGGGT
>Ga0208470_1000189_pt1 | contig 11710 bp, 13 predicted proteins | sample DeeseametaMP0740_FD_184204 | JGI IMG/M metagenome (GOLD analysis project Ga0208470, IMG submission 184204) | Marine microbial communities from the Deep Atlantic Ocean - MP0740 (SPAdes) | ecosystem: Environmental > Aquatic > Marine > Oceanic | place: South Atlantic Ocean | collected 2011-02-01 | reverse complement strand
GTTGAGATAATAATGGGCCCAAAGGGCTTCGATCCCTTGACCATTGGATTAGAAGTCCAACACTCTATCCAAGCTGAGCTATGAGCCCAAGAATCAAAAAAATTTTTACTTTATTAAGGGTTTTATAGCCACTTTTTTTCGTTCAAATCTCTTTCCATTTTATAGAGAAATTGTTGAGAATAGCCAGCATATTTTCCAAAATGATCCAAAACATCCCGGTGGATATTTTCATATCTCTTTTTTGATATAGTTTTTTTATCCATACAAAAGTTGTCGGAATAGTATTTTTGTAGAATTTTTACTATCCATGTATCTAATGGGAATGCTTCAAGTTTTTCAAGAGAAAATAACATAACACAGTCTGCCACCTTGTCTCCAATTCCAGGTAGTTTTAAAAGCGATTCCTTGCCTTCTCGGTAATCCACCTTTTTTAATTCATCAAAATCAATTTCTCCTGAAGCAATGGCACGAGACGCATCTAAAACATATTTTGACCTATATCCCAGTTTACATTCTTGTAGATCTTGCAATGTGGCCTTTGCAAGCCTTTTAGGTCTAGGAAAAAGAAAAAATTCTCTTTTTTCGAACCTAACCTTAGTACCAAACTTTCTACATAATTTTTGAAGTCGCATTCTGATATTTGGTATATTTGAATTTGATGAAACAATAAACGAAATGCAGCATTGAAAAGGATCTTGTCTTGTAACACGTAGTCCTGGGTAGTGCTTTGTTGCCTTTTTTACAATTTTGTCTTTTGTGATGTTTTTCAGGATTTTTTCGTAGTTGTCATCTTCCCGAAAAAATTTTTTTGCCTTTTTTGAAAATGTCAGGACTTCAAATGGTGTTTGCCTTGCCATAATGATATCATGCCCATCAATCACAAACCATTCATTTCCATAATTTTCCCACAAGAAAACCTGACCGCTGTTGATAGTTTCGCGTATGTTGATATCGGTATGAAGATCAGGCATATTACACGGCTATCTCTTCACCGAGTTTTGGTGCATATGCATCAAGACCAAACTTTTCTTGAATCTCTTCTGCAAATTTTGTGCAGGAATTTTCATCGCCATGTACAGTTAAGACTTTTGGGTCTCCTTTGATGTTTTTTATCATATCAAAGAGTGAAGTCCTATCTCCATGACCAGAAAATTCAAATTGTTTTACAGGAGCTTTTACCTTCATTTCTTTTCCTCTAAAAGAAATCTTTCCCGTTTCTAACATTTTTTTTCCAGGTGTGCCCTCTGCCTGGTATGATACCATGGCAATTCCATTCTTATCATCAGAGGCAAGATTTTGCATGTAATATACAGCATTTCCACCCACTAACATGCCAGCAGGAGAAATTACAACACATGGTTCTGAAATTGCTCTTTCTCTATCACCATGGTCTCTTATCAAAACGGCATCATCAATTACATCAGCAAATATCTTCATGTCTTTCAGATATTCAGGATAGCGAAGCATGATATCGTTGACCTTTAGTGCCATACCATCCATAACCACCGGATGTTGGAAGTTTGCATTCTTTAATACACATGCAATCTCTTGCGATCTTTCAACAGAAAATGAAGGAACGAATAATGTTCCTTTCCTGTCCATAACTTCATTTGCAAACTCAATTAATCCGCTTTCTGATTCCTTCCGTGGCATTTGATCTGTTTGCGAATAGGTGCTTTCTGTAATCAAAATATCTATATCTCCTATGTCCAAGTCTGCCTTTGGCAACATCCTTGAACCTTTAGGATTAATGTCTCCCGTGTAAAACAGTCGTTTATTATTAGCTTCAACAAGTACTGTACTGCCGCCTATAACATGACCAGAAGATCGTAATTCAAATGTGGCATTTCCAACCTTTACAGGTTCCTTAAATCTAATCTCCTTGGAATTTCTGAGCATGCTGTTAACATGACCGTTATGAAATGAATGCTTGTTTTTTTCAATCTTCAGCATATCTTCAATCAGTAACATGCTTAGATCAAGGGTTGGAGGTGTACAGTAAACACTGGTATTCCCTCCATTAAACAAAGACGGAACACATCCAGAGTGGTCCAAATGAGCATGAGTAATTATTGTAGCATCCACGTCTTTTGGCTTAACATGGAGTGGATATATTGGGGGGTCGGTACGTTTTTTGGCAAACATAACACCATAGTCTAAAAGTAAATTTGTGCCATCACAATTTACAAGAAACCCAGATCTACCAACTTCACCAGCTGCACCCAGAACTTTAATCTTCATGGACAAAATTCTGAGCCTGCACCTTAAAGTCTTCTTACATAAATAGATCAAATTACGATCTGGAAAATCAGCATAAGCTTTAATTAGCGTCAGCTAAGATCAGATCAAACATGGGAAGAACTTATGCAGAATGGGAAAAAACACAAGACCAAGAACTAGTTAAAAAAGTTCGTGCAGGCGATGAGGCAAACAAACCACTGTTAAACCAGGTTAACTGGATTTGGGTGAAAAATTTGATGGATAAAAAGGCAGATCTAAATCCATCCGCAGCAGAACTACTTGATTGGGTAACTTCTGGTCAAATAGAAGCAATGCGAAAATAAACGTGAAAATCACGTCTTCTTTTTGTTTTTTAATTTAACGTTAGTTCTACCTAACCGATCAAATATCCTATAACCGTGTTATGATTTTCAATCATGGTTTAAATAGGAAAAATGAAGTTTTATTGTGAGTGAAATAAATGCCAATAGCAATTTTACCAGACGTAGATGAACAGAGATGTATTGGATGTGCACTATGTGTAGAAATCTGTACAACTCTTGGCCCAGACGTACTCCGTGTTAAACCTGTTGAAGGTTGGAAGAGAGGAAAGGCATTTGTATTTTATCCAGAAAGATGTATCTCTGATGGAGCATGCATTGGTGTATGCCCAACAAAGTCAATCTTTTGGATGAAACCAATGAATTATACTGCAGGACAACCTGTACCTCTTCACAAAAACGGTGTATTCGTTAAAGGATGGGCAGAAGACGCAGCAGACCTTAACCATTAAGCTGTATCTTTCTCTAATCTTTTTTTATTTTATTTTTAGAAAAATTTTCTTTTTGTACCTTTTGGCAGTATCTTTACAAACGGCTTAAGAAAATCATCGTTTTTTGATATGTATAATATGTCAAAATTATTTTTCAAAAAGAAAATATTCCAGTTTTTTTCAAATGTTGGAAAATCTTCAGGCACAAATTCTTTTCTTGGCATCTCATAATGTGATGCTGGATACATATCTGAAAGCTCCAAAGGTATAATTCCAAGAAATGGATTGTAAAAACAAAACTGGATGGATTCAGAATCTTTGAACTTTTCCCTAAGTATAGAATATTCATTTGTCAGATAAGCTGGTCTGATTGTGGTATTTTTGGTTAGAACTGCAATTTTTTTTCTGGTTTTGAACTTTTGTACAGTGTTTTTGAATGCAAGTATTTCTGGTCTATATTGATCCTCTTTTGAAAACAGAAAGATGGATCTTTCCTTGAATTTTGGCGTGGTGCTTACAAAGTAATTAGAATTTTTAGTAAAAATATCGATTGTCTCAAACAGCTTTGGATGTGCCCGCATTTTCTTCATTACATATTCCCAAAGCCTTCCTTGGTGAATTGATTCTTTGACTCTGTCTACTTCGGCTTTAATGGCAAACAAATTATGAAGAGCGATTTTGCTTATCTTTTCTTCAGATTCTAATGAGAGTATTTCCTTTGGGCTAAATTTTGTGCATACTTCGCATGTACATGAAAAGCATCTAATATCTGCAAGGCGGCTTGTTTTGTCCTCTTCCATGTATCTATCATGCTTAGCATAAAGTACGTATGATGCTGAATCAAAAGTGTCACATCCAAGTGCTACGGCGAGAGGAATTGTCAATGGATGGCCAGCACCAAAAAGGTGTAATGGAATTGCATCAGGCATCTCTTTTTTGGCAGTTATTATCATTGATGCTAGGAGTGCATACTCGTATGACTCCATAAATTCAACAGGACTGCCAAGTGCTAGCATTGAAAAACCATATTTGACAAGATTTTTGGTAGAGTTTTTTACTAATTCTTGATGTTCCCCACCTTGAATTGGACCAATCCAAATCTGACCATTGTCAGAACTATTGTCAAGTGTTTCCTTTGCAACCTCTAGAGTTTGGCTAACATAGGATTTTGCCTTTTTTTTACTGAGACCATAACCTGTAGGTTTGTCTAATGGTATTGCAAAGTCTGTCATTATCCCTTTTTCAAATTCAGCCATGTCAGCAGGCGCAACATCTACATCACCATATTCTAATACCTGATATCCTCCTGAATCTGTCATAACGGCGCCATCAAAATTGATTATATCGTGAATTCCTCTTTTAATTGCATTTTGCCCAAACTTTTTCATTGTGATATAGGCGTTTGTAATTACAAGCTCAAAACCAATCTCTCTAATTTTTTTGGCAGGAATTATCTGCCTTACAGGATGAATTACTGGAACGTAAGCAGGTGTTTCAATCTTACCATGGTTGGAATGCAAAACACCTATTCTACCTGCTAAGTCGCTTTTTGTTATCTCAAACAATCTATAACAATTTTAAACTGTTCTATATTAAATTAGTCTGGAAAAAATTTTCTTAAATCATTTTTCGTAGTTATCTCTGTTAACCAATCTACAGTATCCCCCCTGAAAGTTCCATTAATTACACTCTCGATTTTTTTGGTAACCTCTTCAACTGTAAGAGATGTTGTGTTGATTTGAAATGTCTTATCTTCACCAAATTTTTCAATTGAATCATAAGCAACAACACCTAAAATCTCACTTCCAAGATTATCATTTTTTTTCTTATTCGAATAATTTCTTCTTTCATAAATCTGGATAAGCTCATAAGGACTCTTTCTAAGAACAATTGCCGTTGAAACTAATTCCTTAGAAACCACAAACGGTGCTAAATGTCCAACAACCAGTGATTTATCTGAAATCTTTTCTTTTAGTATTCTTTGTGTTTTTTCAACATCTACATCAATGGAATCATTTTGTTCCGACATCCCCACTTTTACGGCTTCCTTGTTAACGTCAATAATTTCATAGCCTAGAATTTTAGCAAGTTTTTTAGATACTGTATGTTTTCCTACACCAGGATTTCCTGTTAAAACTAACACAAGAGAACAAAAACATGCTTGGTTAAAAATTTCTGTAATACTAATATGTATAAACACTGATTATATGATATGCAGATTGGCCTTCTTGGCAAAGCCAATGTTGGCAAGTCAACATTTTTTTCAGCGGCAACTGAAACTCCAGTTCAGATAGGAGACTTTCCGTTTACAACAATTCAGCCTAATGTTGGAATTGCATATGTTAGTACCACGTGCGCATGCAAGCATTTTAAAATAAATCACAATAATCCTTTATGCGTATCTGGAATTAGGTTCATACCTATCAAACTTATTGATGTTGCAGGTCTTGTTCCAGGAGCCCATGAAGGAAAAGGATTAGGCAATCAGTTTCTAGATGATGCCAGACAGGCAGATATGTTAATTCATGTTGTAGATATTTCGGGATCAACTGACTTACAGGGTCAGCATGTAAACGTGGGATCGCATGATCCTAGAGAAGATATCAAGTTTGTTGAGGAAGAGTTTGATTATTGGTTTAAACAAATACTTGAACGCGAATGGCAAAAACTCTCCAAAGAGATAGAAAAAAAATCAACAAAATTAGCAGATGGTATTACGGATCGTTTTAGTGGTCTTGGAGTTAAGGTTCATGAGGTTCATGAAGTTTTACAAAGTTTGGGCTTGCTTACCAAAAAACCCACTGAATGGAATGATTCCGACATAACCAAATTTGCACAAATGTTAAGAAAAAAGATCAAGCCTATGCTAATTGCTGCAAATAAGGCTGATTTGTGTAAGGACTTGGAGATAACAAACGAAATACATAGAAATCGTGAGATCGTAAATTGCAGTGCAGAAACTGAGTTATTATTGAAAAAGGCTGCTAAGGCAAACTTGATTGATTATATTCCGGGAAATGAAAAGTTTGTAATAAACAAAAATGTGGATATATCTTCACAACAAAAGGATGCATTAAACCTTGTAGAAAATGTTTTGTCAAAATTAAACTCCACTGGAATTCAAACCGCCCTAAATTCTGCGGTATTTAGGGTGCTAAAATTAATCGTTGTATTTCCTGTAGAAGACGAAACAAAACTCTCAAACAAGGAGGGAGAAGTACTTCCAGATGCTAAACTCTTATCTGAAAATGCAACTGCAAAAAATCTTGCAGAAACTATACATCAGGATATTGCAAAGGGGTTTCTGTTTGCCATAGATGCCAAAACAAAGCAGAGAATAGGTGCTGATCATCAATTAAAAAACGGCGATGTGATTAAAATTGTCTCAAGTTTAAGCAGAGGATGAAATGATCTGTCTTGGTGTTGAAAGCACAGCGCATACTTTCTCTTGTGCTGTTCTTAATAAAAATGGGAAACGTGGTGAAATTCTTTCAGATGTTCGAAAAATTTATGGTCCGCCTAAGGGTGAGGGAATTCATCCAAGGGAGGCTTCTAGGCATCATGTTGAGAATGGCAGTACGGTATTAGTTGAAGCGTTACAGAAAGCAAAGATTTCTGTAACTGACCTTGACATAATCTCATATGCTGCGGGTCCGGGACTCGGACCATGTCTACGTGTTGGCGCGGTAGTGTCCAGAGCGCTAGCATCTTATTACAAAATTCCAATCTTTCCCGTAAACCATGCTCTTGGTCACATTGAGCTGGGAAAAATGCTGACAGGCGCAAAAAATCCTCTAGTCTTGTTAGTATCTGGTGGACATACCATGTTACTAGCTTTTTTGGGTAAAAAATGGAGGGTTTTTGGCGAGACGTTGGATATTACTTTAGGTCAACTACTTGACCAATTTGGAAGGTCGATTGGATTTGCATCTCCCTGCGGAAAAAAAATTGAGGAGCTTGCAGAAAAAAAATCCAACTACATACCACTTCCTTATTCAGTACAAGGAAATGACGTGTCATTTTCAGGACTTCTTTCTGCTACAAAAAATATTGTAAATGAGGGTGTGGAAGATGCATGTTATTCGCTTCAAGAAACTGCATTTGCAATGATTTGTGAAGCTACAGAGCGTGCATTGGCTTTTACCAAAAAAAAGGAGCTAATGATAGTTGGTGGCGTTGCAGCAAACAAAAGATTGTCAACTATGCTACAAAGTATATGTAAAAGGCAAAAATGTAAGTTTTTTGTAGTTCCACAAAAATTTGCCGGTGATTGTGGTTCACAAATTGCTTGGCAAGGATTGCTTGAAGCTTCTGTGAAAAAAGGAACCAGTTTGGAAAATACTTTCGTCAAACAATCGTGGAGACTTGATACGGTAGAAATTCCTTATTAGATTTATTTTTCATCAGGTTTTTTGGAATGAAAGTTTTCTAAAGTTTTTTCAAATGTTTTCCGCCAGCTCCCATTGCTAAATACGCCAAACTTGTATGTTTTTTCACCATCGTTTGTTTTTGCAGTAAAACATACCTTTTTCATCAACAAGCCTTCTTTCCAAACTTTTGTAACATTTTCTAGCGGTACATCTAATATCGTCTCACCTATAGAACCTGAAAAATCCATGACTCTGGCGTGTTTTTTATCAAACGCAACTCGTTTGTTTGTAAGAGTTAAAATTCCAATCCCCAAGGTATCCTCATTACAATCCTCTTGCCTAACTCTCTTTTCATCTGGATCCATGATAGATTTTAATCTGTTAGCCATGGAATATAATATTAATGAAATTAATTAGAAGGGGAGCTGAGGGCGACATTTTTTTTACTACATGGAACGGTCAAAAAGCTATTTTAAAATCAAGGAAGAAGAAAGACTATCGCAATTCATCTCTTGATTACCGTCTTCGAAAACAGAGAACCATAAGAGAATCTCAAATTATGTCTGAAGTAAAAGAATTTGGAATTCATGCACCGTTAATTCATTTTGTTGACATAAAAAATTGTAATATTATAATGCAAAAAATTGATGGTGTTTTGGTACGTGACTTGCCAAATTCCAATCTGGTAAATTCTTGCAAAAAAATTGGCAGATTAGTTGGTACTATGCATAAAAACGGAATAGCACATGGGGATTTGACCACATCTAATTTTATAATATCAAAAGAAAATATATTCATAATAGATTTTGGTCTTGCAAGTAGAACTCTCAAATCTGACGATCACGCAGTTGATCTAAGATTATTCAAGGAAATTCTTAACAGTGCACATGCAGACATTTTTGAAAGAGCATGGTCTAATTTCTTATCTGGATACAAGTCATCAGTTGGCAAGGAACGTTTTGCAAAGATTACAAATAAAGTTATGATAATTGAAAGTCGTGGGAGATATGCCAGAGTCGTATAATGTTCTTTTTGCTTCATCAAACATCCACAAGTACGAAGAAGCAGAAAAAATTCTAGCAGAATTTGATATAGAATTGAGTTTTTTCCAGACAGAATTAGTAGAAATTCAAGACGATTCGTTATCCAAAATAGCACTACAAAAGGTAGAGAATGCATATGAAAAATGCAAAAAACCGGTTATAGTTGAGGATGATGGCCTCTTCATTGACTCGTTATCTGGTTTTCCAGGTCCATACTCATCTTATATTTTCAATACAATTGGAAATAATGGAATTTTAAAGCTGATAGGAGATAATAGAGATGCACAATTTGTAGCAATAATTGCTTTCTGTGATTCTAGTAATGAACCTACATTGTTTGAATCTAGTGTGGCAGGAAAAATTTCGAAAAATATTCAAGATGGAGGTTGGGGTTATGATCCAATCTTTATTCCAGAAAAACAAAACAAGACTTATGCAGAATTAGCTGACAAAAACAAGCTTTCTCATAGGTATGAATCTCTGAAAAAATTTGCCAGTTGGTTTAACAACAAGCAGGAATGAAACGATCCACAAATCGTTTCTTGTTTTGTAATATCACTATTCTTGATATTCCACTTTCATCCATAACTGTAAAGTCGCTATTTTCTTGAGCTAATTTATTTGCAAAACTTCTGACCTCACTCATTTCAAGCATGTCTGAATGTTCAAGTCTATTTGTTGATCTTCCAATATGCATGTATGATTTTATCTCAACAAAATGTGTATTTGATTTTTGTAAGAGTGATGCAAAAGCCGGAATCATTTCTTCATCATCATTATAACCTCTGATCAAAGTAATTCGAAGAACAGTTCTAGTATCAAGAGTTGATAACATCTTTAGAGTTCTATTCCATCTTTCCCAAGAATCATCATATCTAGGTCTATTGATTTTCAAAAAAGACTTGTAATCTGCCGCGTTGGTTGAAAGATAAAGTTGAGTTGGCAGGGCATTTTCATCTCCAAGTTTCTGTATCATGTCTGGTTCCTGACCATTTGTGACCAAAAAAATTGATTTTGTTGCTTCAAGGGATTTCAAATGTTTGATAAGTGCTGGTAATTTTGGATACATTGTAGGTTCTCCAGAAAGTGAAATTGAATAATGGCTTGGAAGTAATGATTCATCTAATTTCTTTTTGTCTTGATTTGGATCACCATAATGTCCCATAATCAATTTTCTTCTTTCTGCCATCAAGTTGGTCATGATTTCTTCTGGTTCAGCGACATTTTCTGGTTTCATTTCCATTGTCTCGTAAAATTCCATCGGTCGCCAACAGTATACACATCTATTCTCACAATACATTCCAGCAGGAGAAAATTCCATACACCTATGTGTACTAATTCCATAAAACTTGTGTTTGTAGCACGTCCCTTCACCTCTAAATGATTTTTTTGTCCAATGGCATAATTCTACAGTAGAATGATCAGATACACCATATTTTGCCTTCTTGAGTTGTTTTACGATAGAAGGTCTGATTTGAATTAGTTCTGGTTCTTTTTCTACAACTTCTCCAGAACAACTCATACTGAAAATCATATGCAGGCTTACTTAAATTTGCATATGCTGTCATAGGATGGAAACATTCTATTACAAAATAACCAAAAATGAGTAATGGATGTTTTGAAATTTTCACCACTGTTCCTTTTAATTTTTTTAAGTTTCTGTATTCCTATGCCTATGGCTGACGCCGAAAACTTGACGCAAACATTTGAAGGCGGTATGGATTTGCAGATTACTTATCCTGAATCAGTAATGATTGGTAGAACATTTTCAATTTCTATACATCTAGAAAACAATGGCTGGGAAAATAAACAGGATATCTCATTTGCAATAACAAATCCAGATTTTGCTTTTAAAACACTTGGTGATGAAACGATCACAATAGAAGAACTTACAACCACAAGCTCGTTTGGAACAACACTTGATTATGAAGTTTCCAAGAATACAAACGAAGGAAAACACTTTCTTAACGTTTCATACTCTCAAGTTCTAGTTAGTAATAACGTTGATCCCATGCCTGCAACCAAAACTACCATTGCTTTGCCCATTATGGTTCTAAAAGAACCAGTCGTAACGATTCAAACAACTACACCAGAATCAATATTTTCAAATACAGAATTCCCATTTGAGGTAAGTGTAATTTCTCATGACATCGATCTCAATGACTTAACTGTGCAAATCATTGTACCACAGGACATTGAGTTTAGAGGAGACACATCATATAAGATATCATTGTTAGAAAAAGGAACTCCCTTTAACATAAAGGCGGAAATGATTACTCCCATTAACGTTTCTACAGAGCATACAGTACCAGTCAAAGTTGTGGTAAGTTATACTGATGATCTTGGTGATGAAAAATCAGATTCTTCGTCAGTACCACTGTTACTTCGCCCAAAAACTTTCTTGGAGATTACTAATGATGGTGGAATATGGGTAGGGGATTTCTTTATAGCTCCATATGTTAGCATTGGTACAATAGTTGGAATACCTGCGGGAACTATTTTTTCATTGTTACTCCGAAGAGCGGTAGAAAAAAGGAAAAAGAAGAAAAAAGCTTAAACCAAAAAACTATTTTCCTGAGCTGAAACGTGTATATTGGATATTTCAGTCATTTATTCATGCTCAAGGCAGTAAGCATAGCTGGCATTGAGGAACAGGGAGTTCCATTTAAGAAAGAAAGCATTGCTCTTGAAGAGGCCGCAAAAACAGTTTCCATTGGAAATCTTACGTGGATTGAATGTGTCGTAGATGATATTGTTAACGAGACCCCAAAGATTCTTGAAAAACTTGATATCAAAATGGATCCTAAGGTTCTACTTTCGGGATATGTTTCAGCATACGAGGATTTGGGCGACACTCTTGGTATAATGTTACCTTTTATTGTTACAGGCGATAGCAGAACACAAACATCACCTGTTTTGATTTTTATGAAAAAAGATCTAATACTAACTATTCATGATGACTATGGAGGAAAAATCACAAAACTTTATAATTATTCTAACTCATTGATGAGAAAACTTCCAAAAGAACCAGAGCAATGGGCAGATAGACAAACCATTTTGTTATTTAGGTTAATGGATGAAGTCAGTGAGACAAACTTTTCCAGTTTAAGAATAATTGTTGAGCAGGCAGAACAGCTAGAAATAGATCTAGCTGGTTCAAGACAAACTGAACGTGACATTGGTTTTGAAATATCTAACATGAAAAGATCATTATTGACATTTCTTAATGCTGTTTGGGCTACTCATGATACAGTTAGAAACGTCAAATTTGGTGATCCTGACATGCTAACTGATGATGATGATAT
>Ga0208470_1000184_pt1 | contig 12028 bp, 14 predicted proteins | sample DeeseametaMP0740_FD_184204 | JGI IMG/M metagenome (GOLD analysis project Ga0208470, IMG submission 184204) | Marine microbial communities from the Deep Atlantic Ocean - MP0740 (SPAdes) | ecosystem: Environmental > Aquatic > Marine > Oceanic | place: South Atlantic Ocean | collected 2011-02-01 | reverse complement strand
TCGATCACGTGCCATTTCGAGCTGTCGACCATCACCGGCACCCGCGCGATGTCGGGTTCGGCACCGATCAGCTTGAGGAAGGTGGTCATCGCGTGAACCGCGTCGAGCAAGCCTTCGTCCATGTTGACGTCGATCACCTGCGCGCCGTTTTCGACCTGCTGGCGCGCGACTTCGACCGCGGTCGCGTAGTCGCCGTCCATGATCAGCTTCTTGAACCGGGCGGAGCCGGTCACGTTGGTCCGCTCGCCGATATTGACGAAGTTGGCGATATTTTGCTCGGTCATGATTTAAGTCCGGTCCAGATCGCAGGCGAGAACGACATCGTCGTACAGCGTGCCGCCGACATCGAAGCGTCGCGTGCCGATCTGGCGAAATCCCTGTTTGGTGTAAAAGCCGATGGCGCGGTGGTTGTCGTTCTTCACGCCCAGCAGCAGCCGTGCGTGGCCCGCCGCTCCGGCCAGCGCGGCGTCCAGCAGGCGGGCGGCGAGGCCGCTGCCGTGAAAGCGCGAGAGGACATAGATCTTCTTCAACTCGATATCGCCCTCGCGCGCGGCGTCGAGTTCTGGCGCGGTGAGCAGGGCATAGCCGATCGGCGCGCCGTCCAGTTCGGCCAGCCATGCCCGTGCCCCGCCTTCGAGAAGCTGACGAAGATAGTCGGGCGCGTGCCGCCGCTGGCAATGGGTGACGAGCGCGTCGCCCGAAATCATCCCGGCGAAGGTTTCGAGGAAGGTCGCATCTGAAACCAGCGCCAGCCGTCCGGCATCCTCGCCGTCGGCCTCTCGCACCACCACACGTTCCAACGCGGCATCGCTCATGCAGCGATCTCGAAGGGTTCGAGCCCGGCGAGGCGCATGACGGTGGGCGGCTCGGGCAGTTCGCGCGGGGGAAGCCCGACGACCGCCTTTGCCATCGCGGCGATATGCTCAGGCGTCGAGCCGCAGCAACCGCCGAGGATGTTGACCTGGCCCTTGTCCGCCCACGCCTTCACCAGCGCTGCGGTGGTGTCTGGCGCTTCATCGTACTCGCCCAGCTCGTTGGGCAGGCCGGCATTGGGATAGACCATCACCAGCGTATCGGCGAGCTTGGCCAGCAATTGCACATGCGGGCGCAGTTGTTCCGCACCGAAGCTGCAATTGAGCCCGATCGTCACCGGGCTGGCATGGCGAACCGAGTGCCAGAACGCCTCGACCGTGTGGCCCGACAGGTTGCGGCCCGAAAGGTCGGTCAGCGTCATGCTCATCATGATCGGCACCTCGCGGCCCAGCTCGCGCTCCAGCTTCTTCACCGCGAAGATGCCCGCCTTGGCGTTGAGCGTGTCGAACACGGTCTCGATCAGGATGAAGTCCGCCCCGCCCTTCACCAGCCCGGCGGCCTGCTGCCGATAGACTTCGACCAGATGATCGAAGGTGATCTCGCGATAGCCGGGGTCCTCGACATCGGGCGAGAGCGACAGGGTCTTGTTGGTCGGCCCGATTGCACCGGCAACGAAACGCGGGCGGCCATCCTTCGCCGCGTATTCATCCGCCAGTTCGCGCGCGATGCGGGCGGATTCGACGTTGATCGCGTCGACCTTGTTTTCCGCCTTGTAGTCTGCCTGGCTGATCGTGTTGGCGGAGAAGGTGTTGGTCGAAACGATATCCGACCCCGCATCCAGATAGGCGCGGGTAATGTCGGCGATCACATCGGGCCGGGTCAGCGCGAGAATGTCGTTATTGCCCTTCTGGTCGGCGGGCAGGTTCAGATCGCCCGCATAATCCGCCTCGGTCAGCTTGCGGTTCTGGATCTGCGTGCCGAACGCACCATCGGATATGAGGACGCGCTTGGCGGCCTCCTGCATCAGGGTCTGGCGGGCGTCGGTCATGCTGGGTTCTCCGTGGGCCGCATGCCGAGCAGGTGGCAGATCGCGTAGGCGAGGTCGGCGCGGTTGAGCGTATAGAAATGATAGTGGCGAATTCCGCCCGCGTAGAGCCGACGGCACATTTCTGCAGCGATCGTGGCCGAAACCAGCTGCCGTGCGGCGGGGCGCTGGTCGAGCCCTTCGAAAAGATTGTCCATCCACTGCGGAATTTCGGCGCCGCACTGCCCGGCGAATTCGCGCGCCTTGGCAACATTGGTGATCGGCAGGATGCCGGGCACGATCGGCACGTCGATCCCGGCCTTGTCGGTCTTTTCCAGAAACGCGAAGAATGTTTCGGGCGAGAAGAAGAACTGAGTGATCGCACGGTCCGCGCCCGCATCGATCTTGCGCTTCAGGTAATCGATCTCGGCCTGCGGGCTTTGGGCGTCGGGGTGACATTCGGGATAGGCGCTGACCGAAATCTCGAAATCGGCGACCTCTTTCAGCCCGCGCACCAGCTCTTCGGCATTGGCGTAGCCATCGGGGTGCGGTTCGAACGGGCCGAGCGTACCGTCCTCGCGCGGCATGTCACCGCGCAGCGCCACGATGTGGCGCACGCCTGCTTCCCAGTAGTGCTCGGCAATCCGCTGCGTTTCCTTCTTCGAAGCGTTGACGCAGGTGAGGTGCGCAGCGGCCGGCAGCCCGGCCTCGGCGATGATCCGCGCCACCGTCTTGTGCGTGCGCTCGCGCGTCGAGCCGCCCGCGCCGTAGGTGACCGAGACGAAGTGGGGATCGAGAGGTTTCAGCTCCTTGATCGCGCTCCACAGCGACGCTTCCATCTTCTCCGTCTTGGGCGGGAAGAATTCGAAGCTGACGTCGATATCGCCCGGCAGTCCGCTGAACAGCGGCGGGGTGGTCGCATAGTCTGCTTCGCGAGCGGGATCGAACATGGTGCCTGGTCCGGCCGTCATCGTGCCGCCTTTCGTGTGGTTTCGCGGGTGCCGAGCGCGTCGATGCGCCGGGCGACCCAGATTCTGACCTCCAGCGTGTCGCCTTCGAGCGAGCGCGGAGGTTCGCTCGCAAAGCCGGTCTGCTCCAGAGCGCCGACCAGCTGCCCGTCTTCGAAGCCGAGGCGGGCATGCTGGAAACGTTCGCGCAGTTCTTCCTGCTGGTGTGCGGCGAAATCGACGATCGCGATCCGCCCGCCCGGCCGCAGCACCCGCGCCGCTTCGCGCAGCGGCACCAGCGGGTCGGGCGCATAGTGCAGCACCTGGTGGAACAGCACCGTATCGAACGACGCGCTGTCGAACGGCAGGGAGAGGAAATCGCCCTGCACCAGCTCGACCTTTTCCGCAGGCAGATGCTGCAGCTTGGCCCGCGCCACCCGCAGCATCTCGAGGCTCTTGTCGAGCGCGACGATCCGCGATGCCCCTTCGACGAAGAGTTCCGCCATCCGCCCGGTGCCGGTGCCGATGTCGAGCAGTTCGCCCAGCGGCTCACCTCCCAGCGCGCGGTTCAGGGCTGCTTCGACCTTTTCGTCCGGGCTGTGGCGGCGGCGCAGGTCGTCCCATTCTGTGGCATGCGCTTCGAACCATTCGGCGGCCTTGTCCTCGCGGGCGTTGCGAATCGCGGCGAGCTGGACCCGATCCTCTTCGCACTGCGCGGCGAATTCGGCGTCTTCCTGCTCCGCGATGGAGAGCAGCCGGGCCACCGCCGCCGTCAGCGGCGATCCCTGCGCGGCCTCTGTCGCGGCGCGCAGATAGATCCAGCTGCCTTCGCGGCGACGGACCGCGAGCCCCGCATCACACAGGATAGAGGCGTGGCGCGAGACGCGCGGCTGGCTTTGCTGGAGCACCTGCGACAGCTCACCCACGGCAAGTTCCATCGTGCCGAGCAGCCGCATGATCCGCAGCCGGGTGGTGTCGCCAAGCGCGCGCAGGATGGCTTCGGTCCGCATCGCGACCCGACATATAAAGATATTTTTATATCTACAAGTCCCGCGGCAGCGAGAGGCTCACGCAGCCTGCACTTGTAGCTGCGTCAGCCGCTCTCGATCTGTCGCAGAAGCTGGAGCTGGGCGCGGCCTGCGGAGGTCAGCCGCCAGCCCTCGCCGCCCTGTACGATCAGGCCGTCGCTGACCAGTTGCGCCTTGGCGGTATCGCTGGCGGGCTCGCCATCGGGCATGACCCGGCCATAACGCCCGCCGTGGTAGATCAGCGGTTCCGCGCTGGTCCGCTCGAAATCGACCACCTCGCCAAGGAAGATCGCATGATCGCCGCCCTCGTACTCGAACTTGGCGGTGCAGCCGAAGCGCGCCGCACACCCTTGGAGACGCGGAGCCCCTTCCGGGCCGTCGCCACAGTCGAGATCGCCGAACTTGTCCGCCCCGCGGCTGGCGAAGCGGTTGGAAAGCGACTGCTGGTCCGCCGCCAGCACGTGCACCGCCCATGCCTTCGCATTGCGAAACACGGGCAGGTTGCGGCTGCCCAGCGACAGGCTCCACAGCACCATCGGCGGGTCGAGCGAGACCGAATTGAAGCTGTTCGCCGTCAATCCGGAAGGCTGCCCGTCCTCATCATAGGCGGTCACGATCGTCACACCGGTGACAAAAGTACCGAGCGCATCGCGAAAGGCGGATTGATCGATCACGGATCAAGGGCCTAGGCAGGCATCCGAACAAGCGCAAGGCACGTTTGCGCCACCCGGCGCGTTGCCATGCAGACAGACCCCGCGAGAAGGAGAATTCCCCCATGAAAACCCGCGCAGCCGTCGCCTTCGAAGCAAAGAAGCCGCTCGAAATCGTCGAACTCGATCTGGAAGGCCCCAAGGCCGGCGAAGTGCTGATCGAGATCAAGGCGACCGGGATCTGCCACACCGATGCCTACACGCTCGACGGGCTCGACAGCGAAGGCCTGTTCCCCAGCGTGCTCGGCCATGAAGGCGCCGGGATTGTGCGCGAGGTCGGCGCGGGCGTGACGAGCGTGAAGGAAGGCGATCACGTGATCCCGCTCTACACGCCCGAATGCCGCCAGTGCAAAATGTGCCTCTCTGGCAAGACCAACTTGTGCAGCGCGATCCGCGAAACGCAGGGCAAGGGCCTGATGCCCGACGGGACCACGCGGTTCAGCTATCAGGGCAAGCCGATCTACCACTACATGGGCTGCTCGACCTTCTCGAACTTCACCGTCCTGCCCGAAATCGCGGTCGCCAAGATCCGCGAGGACGCGCCGTTCCACACCAGCTGCTATATCGGCTGCGGCGTGACCACCGGCGTCGGCGCGGTGGTCAACACCGCGGACGTACGCCCGGGCGACAACGTGGTGGTCTTCGGCCTCGGCGGGATCGGGCTCAACGTGATCCAGGGCGCGCGCATGGCGGGGGCCGACCGGATCGTGGGCGTCGACATCAATCCCGACAAGAAGCCCTATGCCGAACATTTTGGGATGACCGATTTCGTCAATCCGAAGGATGTCGACGATGTGGTCGCGCACCTCGTCCAGATGCTCGACGGCGGGGCGGACTATTCGTTCGACTGCACCGGTAATACTGACGTGATGCGCCAAGCGCTCGAATGCTGTCACAAGGGCTGGGGCACCTCGATCATCATCGGCGTCGCCGAAGCGGGCAAGACGATCGAGACGCGCCCGTTCCAGCTGGTGACGGGCCGCAACTGGCGCGGGACCGCATTCGGCGGGGCCAAGGGCCGCACCGACGTGCCCAAGATCGTCGACTGGTACATGGACGGGAAGATCCAGATCGACCCGATGATCACCCACGTGCTGAAGCTGGAAGAAATCAACAAGGCGTTCGACCTGATGCATTCGGGCGAGAGCATCCGCTCGGTCGTCGTCTTCGACTGATGCCGCCCGCAGCATCGCCAACCAAGGTCAACCTGACGGAGAAGTTCGCCAGGTTCGACGACCACTGGGCGCCGCGAATCGCCGCCCGCTATAACGGCAACGAGATCCGCCTCGCCAAGGCATCGGGCGATTTCCAGTGGCACAGTCACCCCGATACCGACGAGCTGTTCATCGTTATCGAGGGCACGCTCAGGATGGAATTCCGTGACCGTGTCGAAACGCTCGGCCCCGGTGAGCTGATCGTGGTCCCGCGGGGTGTCGAGCACTTCCCGCAGGTGCCCGAAGGCGAAGCGAAGCTGATCATCATCGACCCGGCGGATACCGCCAATACCGGCGATCCAGCCACCGCATTCACTCCGACGGAGGTATAGAATGACGTTTGAAACCGTCAGCGAAAACCGCAGCCATGGCGGCACGCAGGGCGTCTACAGTCATGCAAGCAAAGCCACCGGGACCGACATGACCTTTTCCGTCTTTGTGCCCGAGCATGAAGAAGGGGCGAGGCTGCCGGTGCTGTGGTATCTCTCCGGCCTCACCTGCACGCACGCCAACGTCACCGAAAAGGGCGAATACCGTGCGGCCTGCGCCAAAGCCGGGATCATCTTCATCGCCCCCGACACGAGCCCGCGCGGCGAAGGCGTTGCCGATGACGATGCGTATGACATGGGGCAGGGCGCAGGGTTCTATGTCGATGCGACGCAGCAGCCGTGGACCCCGCATTTCACGATGCGCAGCTACATCGAGGACGAACTGCCCGCGCTGATCGCAGAGCACTTCCCGGTCGATATGGCGCGCCAGGGAATCACCGGCCATTCGATGGGCGGCCACGGCGCGCTGACCATCGGGCTGAGGAACGCGGATCGCTTCGCGTCGATCAGCGCGTTCAGCCCGATCGTCGCGCCCGCCAGCGTGCCGTGGGGCGAGAAGGCGCTATCGGGCTATCTGGGCGAAGACCGCGCAGCGTGGCGTGCATACGACGCCTGCGCCCTGATCGAGGATGGCGCGCGGGCCGATGCGCTGCTGGTGGAACAGGGCACAGCGGACCAGTTCCTGGCAGAACAGCTCAAGCCCGGACTGCTGGCCGAGGCGTGCGGGAAAGCGAACATCCCGCTCACGCTCAACATGCGCGACGGGTACGATCACAGCTACTATTTCATCTCGAGCTTCCTGGCCGATCACGTGGCGTGGCACGCCGCGCGGCTCAAGGCCTGAGCCCGGCGGGCGGGTCAGCTGACCACGAGGCGGGCGGTCACGTTTTCGCCCGCCTTCTTGGTCATTACCGGCGGTGCGGCATGGACCTGGTTCTTGCCCATCGCCTTCGCTTCGTAAAGCGCGGCGTCGGAGGCGGACAGCAGATCGCTGGATGACTTGGCGGTCTCCGGAATCGAGGCGATCCCGATCGAGGCGGTGACGCGGCAGCCATGCTGTTCCGACAGCGATTCGATGCGCGCGCGCACCTGCTCTGCACGCATCATCGCATCGTCGATCCCGCAATCGGGCAGGATCACCAGCAGCTCCTCGCCGCCATAGCGGCACACGATGTCCGACGGGCGCAGCGCACCGACCACATGCGCGGCAACATCCTTGAGCACGGCATCGCCCTTGGCATGGCCATGCTCGTCGTTGAGCGTCTTGAAATTGTCGAGGTCGATCATCAGCACCGAGGTCGACTGCCGCTGGCGCTGGGCCAGCGCGAGGAAGCGGTCGAGCGTATCTTCCATATAGCGGCGGTTGTACAAGCCCGTCATCGGGTCGCGCAGCGACTGAGTCCGCAGCTGTTCGCGCAGCGAGATGTTGGACAGCGCGAGCGAAGTCGAATCGGCCAGCGCCCGCGCGATCCGGCGGGCTTTCTCGACATTGGAGCACTTGCCGCCACGATCGCCCAGCACCAGCAGGCCGAAAACCTGCCCGCGCGCCATCATCGGCACTTCGATACTCGCGACCTCACCGATATAGTGGGAACAGCACAGCGACTGTTCCTGCGGATTGTTGAAATGGTCCTTGCCCCGCTTCAGCGCCCAGCAATTGGAGGGCACCAGACTGTCCGAGGCAACATAGGCCTCGGGCATGTCCCAGCTGTCGATCAGGTCGAGCCGGTCGCGCGAATTGTTGAACACATAGAGGGCGACGCCGCAGCCTGGCAGAAGCTTGCGGCTGGTGGCGCGCAGCACCTGCGCAGCGTCCGCATTGCTGTCCGCGCTTTGCAGCGTGTCGGTCATCGCGAACAGCTCTTCGATCTGTTCCTGCGTCTCGTTGATGCCGGTGAGGCGCGCCTTGTTCTCCGCCGACTGCGCTTTCCGGACCCAATGGATGATGAGGCTGAGGGCGAAGGCCAAAAACAGATGCCCGGCCCCAAGGACCTGCAGCATGGTGACCCACGATCCTTGCGCCACCGGAATGCACAACACCGCCGCCAGCGCGACGACCAGTGCGTAGCGCAAGGCGATCTGGGCCAACACGTAGAACAAGGTCCCGTTGCGGCCTTGCAATAGAGTCTCCGGCATCATCAACGAACTCCTCCCTATGCCTATGGCTAGGGCCAAATCGTAAATCAGTGCCTAACTAATGACCGCGCGTTCCTACCGGAGGTATAAGCTGCGTCTACGCGCGCGCGTAGACGCGCAGATCGTCCCGCGTGTCGATATCGACGATACAGCCCGGATCATCGACCGGCAGACGGACTACGCCGGGATGATCCTTTATCAGCGCGCGCGCGCCGCGATCGCCCTCCAGCTGCGCGACCCGCTCGAACAGCGCCCGCGACAGCGCGACCGGATGACCGGGGGCCTGCCCGAAAACCGGGTAGGCCCCCGGGGCTCCGCCCAGCACCGCGCGCAGAGCCTCGCCCGCGAGCTGCCCGCTGAGATCCGGCATGTCGCCAAGGAAGATCGCCACCGCCCGCGCATCGGCGGGAAGCGCGCCGGTTCCCGCTTTCAGCGACGCGGAGAGGCCCTGCTGCCAGCTGTCGCAGTGCACGAATTCAGGCGGCGGCGTCTGCGCGGCCAGCACCGCCTCGCGGACCTGCTCGGCGTCGGCGCCTATGACCACCCGGACCGATTCCACCGGCGCTGCGAAGGCGGCCCGCACCGCCCGGCAGACCAGCGGTGTGTCATCGAGCCGTGCGAGCAGCTTGCCGCCACCGAACCGGCTCGCCCCGCCCGCCGCCAGCACGATCGCGTGGCATCCGGCGAGCACTGCCTCGCGCCCAGCGTGGCCTGTCATGCGGATTCACCGCTAGTGCGAGACCGGGCATCGGCGACGATCTCGGCGATCACCGCCAGCGCGACCTCCCACGGCGATGCCGCGCCAATAGGCAGGCCGATCGGGGCCTTGAGGCGGTCGATCTCGGCCTCGCGCAATCCTGCGGCGCGCAGGCCAGCCCTTCGCTCGTCCAGCTTGCGCCGCGAGCCGAGCACCCCGACATAGCCCGCCGACCCGGCAAGTGCGGGCACCAGCGCCTCCCGGTCGCGCTCCAGATCGTGCGTTGCGACGGCGATGGCCGTCCATGGGTCGGGCGCGATGCTCGCCAGCGAATCGGCCAAGGCGCTGCGCAGCACCGGCACCTCCAAAGACGTCTCGCCTTCCGGGGCGAACGGCGCGAGCAGCACGGTATCCCAGCCGATCCGCTGGCCAAGACCGGCAATCGCGAGCGCGAAGGGGTCTGTGCCGACCACCGCCAGCCGCTGCGCGGGATCGTAGCGACGGCGGACCCGCGCGCGAGGAGCCGGGTCGGTCACCCCGTCCCTGCTGCAGCTTCGGTGCTTGCCGTCGCTGGTCCACAAGGCGGGCTCTCGCGCCTGCGTCAGGCGGCGCAGATCGTGGACTGCCGCATCGTCGGGCAGGACCCGCTCGAGCTCCACTTCGATCCTTCCCCCACACGGCAGGCGAATGTCGATGAACGGGCTGCCCTCGCCATAGACCAGCCGCCGCGGCTGACCGTCGGCGATTGCCTCGCGCGCGTGAAGCGCGACGTCCGCCTCGATACAGCCGCCCGAGAGGAAGCCCCAATAGTCAGCTGCCGTGATCAGCATCTGCGCCCCTACCGGGCGCGGCCCGCCATCGGCCGCCACGATCGTGGCCAGCGCGAACGTCTCGCCGGCGTCGGCCACGCGGAACATCTGCGGGCGGACATCATCCACCAGCCCCTCGGTCGGCCACTCTCCAATGCCGGGTTCGGCAGCGCTCATGCGGCCACCGTCATGCCGTCGACGTCATGGGCAAATGCCTGATTTGGGGAGGGCTTATGCATTGCTGCACCGCTAGCAGGCCTGCCCGCATAGGGGCCAGCGAAACAGTCAGACCTTGTCGCCCCCGGTCCAAGCACCAGATTGAACCCGCACCCGCGCAGGCCTATACCCCCCTTGGGTATGCAGAAACGAGCGTCGAGAATGAGCGACACCAAGACCGCCAAGATCAATCGGCTGAACCGGATTGCCGGGCAGGTGCGCGGCCTTGCGCAGATGATCGAGGATGATCGTTATTGCATCGACATCCTGCATCAGATGCAGGCGGTCAAATCCGCGCTCGCCAAGGTGGAAACCCAGGTTCTGAAGGATCACGCCGCCTGCTGCGTCGCCGAAGCGATCGCCAGCGGCGACGAGGGCGACCAGCGCGAGAAGTTCGAGGAACTGATCGAGCTGTTCGCCAAGCGCCGCTGACTGGGTAGATTTCTCAGGCTGCGAAGTCGTAGGGACTCGCTGCGTCGTCCGCCTTCCACTTGCGCTCCGCCTCGCTGTCGGGAAGCGGTGCCGGATAGCCCTGAATGCGCCAGAACTTGAATGGGGTCTCGTCGAAATGGACCTCCCAGCGATAGCCCAGATCCGAAGTGAAGGCGGCCAGCGACGCGCTCACATGGTTGAGCCATTTCTGGGCGAGTGCATCCTCGGGGAACTGCCGGGCGATATGATCGACCGCGATGCGGACGAAATCGTCGGTTGGCTTGCCGCTGACGAACATCCTGTCGCGCGGCATCTCGTGGAACACGACGCCCACGTAGAAGGCCGGGAGCATCGGGTAGAAATCGACGATGGTCTTCGCGATCTCGGCCTTGGTCTCGGGCGTGTAGGCATCGACCGGGTGATAGATGGTCCAGAGTGGCATTTCTTCTTCTCCTGTGGTGGTGATCAAGCGCCCAGCGGCGGCGTGCCGCAGGGGACTGCGGTGACGAGTTTGCGATTCAGAAATTCGCCGAAGCCTGCCTCGGCCAGTTCGCGCCCGAACCCCGACTGGCCGATACCGCCGAAGGGCAGATCGGCCTGGGTGCGCGAAGCCTGATTGATAAAGACCATGCCGCTGGCGATGCGGCGCGCCATGCGCTCGGCCGCCTCCATGTCTTCGGACAGGATCGAGGCTCCGAGCCCGAACGGCGTCGCATTGGCGAGCGACACGGCTGCGTCATCGCTTGCCACAGCATCCAGCATCAGCACCGGGCCGAAGAATTCCTCGCGATAGACGGGGTTGTCCGGCGCCATGTCGGCGAGGATTGTCGGCTCGAAGTAGAACCCCGCCCGGTTCATCCGGCTGCCGCCCGCGACCAGGCGCGCACCGTGGGCCACCGCCCGGTCGACCTGATCCTGAAGCGTTTGCGCCGCGCGCGCAGAGACGAGCGGGCCGAGCTTGGTCTCCGGGTCGCCCGGATCCCCCGTGGGAATCTTCGCGAATATCCGCGCGAGCGCGGCTTCCACGATTCGCGCCCGCTCCTTCCCGACGACGATCAGCCGCTTGGTCCCGACGCAGCACTGGCCGGTATTGAGCAATCGCCCGAACACAGCCTGCTGAGCCGCCCATTCGACCGGCGCATCCTCGCGCACGATCATCGGGTCGCTGCCCCCCAGTTCGAGCACGACCTTCTTCAGGTTGCGCCCCGCCTGTTCGGCAATCGCAGCACCAGCGTGTGTGCTGCCGGTGAAGGTGACGCCCCTGATCCGCGCATCCGCGATCAGCTCTCCGATTTGGTCGTGAGACGCGAAGATATTGTATATACACCTTTGACGTCGCAGTGCTTGTCGAACCGCACGGCAATCTCCACCGCGCATTCGGGGACCAGCTCCGAAGGCTTCACGATCACAACATTGCTCGCCGCAAGCTGCGGTGCGGCGACGCGGAAGATCTGGTAGAACGGAAAATTCCACGGCTCGATCGCGAGGATCGGCCCTATCGGCTCTTTCAGGACGAGCGCGCCCTCGACGCCGGGCACCTGCTCCGGGGCGAGGAATTGCCCGGCATGGTCCGCGTAATAGTCGCAGATCTGCGCGCAGAGCTGGATTTCGAAATAGGCCTCCTGAACCCTCTTGCCCATCTCCGCGACGATGATCGAGGCCAGCCGACCGGC
>Ga0208470_1000174_pt1 | contig 12533 bp, 10 predicted proteins | sample DeeseametaMP0740_FD_184204 | JGI IMG/M metagenome (GOLD analysis project Ga0208470, IMG submission 184204) | Marine microbial communities from the Deep Atlantic Ocean - MP0740 (SPAdes) | ecosystem: Environmental > Aquatic > Marine > Oceanic | place: South Atlantic Ocean | collected 2011-02-01 | reverse complement strand
AAAGCCGTGGATCATGCCGGGAAACTCGAGAAAGACCACTTCCGTGCCGAGTTGCACCAGGTGTGCGGCGTATTCCCGGCCGGAATCGCGCAGCGGATCAAGCCCGGCGGTACACAGAACTGTTGGCGGCGTATTGGAACAGTCGCCTACCATCGGGGTGTGACGTGGGTCGTTCGCATCGCCCTTGTACTGGTCGGTGAACCACGCCATCGCCGCGCCGGTCAGCAGGAAGCCATCTGCAAACAGCGAGAAGCTCTTATGCTTCGATACGTCGCTTGCCACCGGATATATCGGCGCCTGGACGATCACCGGAACAGCTGCGGGATCGCGCATAAGCTGGTTGGTGGTGACGATCGTCAGGTTGCCGCCCGCGCTGTCGCCGGTGATGATCAACCCGGTAATGTCGCGCTCCAGCTCGTCCGGCGATGATGCGACCCAGCGTGCTACCGCTTCGCAATCGTCGGGCGCAGCGGGGAAGGCGTGTTCGGGTGCAAGGCGATAATCGACCGATACCACCGGCAGGTCGAGATGATGCGAAATCTCGGTGCAAAGCGCGTTGTAGACGTCCAGATCGCCGATCACGAAGCCGCCACCGTGGATGAAAATCACGCAAGGGCTGGGGCCTCGTTCGGCCTTCACATCGTAGAAACGGATGGGAACCGTGCCGGCAGGTCCGGGGCAGGTCAGATCCTTCTGCACCGCCATCGCGCGCGGCTCTGCTTCGGCTACTGCGCTCATGGCGCGCATCTGGGCACGGCCTTCGTCGGCACCGACTTCTTCCACGCCTTTTCCGCCCATCTGTTCGAGCATGTCGAGGAACCCGCGTACATCGTCGCGGACATAATGTTCGGTATCGGCCATCGGTATCTCTCCCAGTTGCGTTGCGTTTCGGGACTTAGCCTGTTCACAGCGCTTTTCCATGCGTCTTTTTTGGCCTAGCAGAGAAACTTCATTGCGAGAGGATGGGGTGGGGCCTAGGTGGCGCATCCCAGAAGAAACGGCATCGCAAACTGGCGGTGCAGACAAGGAAGATCCGGATGGCGACAGTCGCCCCGAATGACGCCGACCTGACCCAGGACGGCCTCCCCGCAAATCCCGAAAGCGTTGTCGTGCGCTTCGCCGGCGATTCTGGCGATGGCATGCAGCTGACCGGCGGGCAGTTCACTCTGTCGACTGCGCTGGCCGGCAACGATCTGGCGACCTTTCCCGATTTTCCGGCAGAAATCCGCGCTCCTCAAGGGACGCTGTTCGGGGTTTCGGCATTCCAGATCAATTTCGGCAGCCGCGAAATTAACACTGCGGGCGATGCGCCCGATGTGCTGGTCGCGATGAACCCCGCCGCGCTCAAGGTGAACCTCGCAGCGCTCAAGCCCGGTGGGCTGATTATTGCCGACACCGGTGCCTTTACCAAGCGCAACCTCGACAAGGCGAAATACGATGCCAATCCGCTGGAGGATGGCAGCCTGGCAAAGTTCGATGTGCTCGCCTTCGACATCAGCGAAAAGACGATCGAGGCGGTCAAGCCTTATGGCCTCGGCAACAAGGATGCGCTGCGGTCAAAGAACATGTGGACGCTCGGCCTTGCGCTGTGGATGTTCGATCGCCCGCGCGAGCCGATCCACGACTGGCTGAGGGGCAAGTTCAAGTCCAAGCCCGATATTGCCGACGCCAATATCGCCGCGCTCGACGCGGGCCATGCCTATGGCGAAACGGCGGAACTGTCCGGTCCGCTTAAACAGCTTCATATCGAACCTGTGCCCAGCGACCCCGGTCTCTACCGGACCGTCACCGGTGCCGAAGCCGTCAGCCTCGGCCTCGTCGCAGGCGCGCAGCTTGCCGAATTGCCGATGTTCTTCGGCGGCTATCCGATCACGCCTGCGTCTGCGATCCTGCATCACCTTGCGCGGCTGAAGGAATACGGCGTCACCACCTTCCAGGCGGAAGACGAGATCGCGGCGGTCTGCGCGGCCATCGGCGCGAGCTATGCCGGCCAGCTGGGCGTCACCTCGTCCTCCGGGCCGGGCATCGCGCTCAAGACCGAGGCACTGGGCCTTGGCATCATGACCGAGCTGCCGCTGGTGGTGGTCAATTCGCAGCGCGGTGGGCCTTCGACCGGCCTTCCGACCAAGACCGAACAGAGCGACCTCTATCAGGCGGTCTATGGCCGCAACGGCGATGCCCCGATGCCGGTGGTTGCCGCGCGCAGCCCCGGCGACGCGTTCGAGGTTGCCATCGAAGCCTGCCGCATCGCGGTGCAATATATGACCCCGGTGATGCTTCTGACCGATGGCTATATCGCCAATGCGGCGGAGCCGTGGAAGGTGCCCGATCCTTCCAGCTTCGAGCCGTTTCCTGCCAAGTTCCTTGAAGAACCGCGCGGCGAAGTGCTCGAGCCCTACAAGCGCAATGAGAGGGGCTCGCGTCCGTGGATCAAGCCCGGCACGCCCGGCATGATGCACCGCATCGGCGGGATCGAGAAGGACGCGACCACCGGCAACATCTCCTACGATCCGGCCAACCACCAGCTGATGACCGACACGCGGCGCGACAAGATCGCGAACATCCCCGTGCCCGATCAGGAAGTCGCGTTCGGCGAGACGACCGGCAAGCTGGCGGTCGTCGGCTGGGGCAGCACCTACGGCCCGATCAAGCAGGCGGTGCGCCGCAGCATCGAGAAGGGCTGCTCGGTTTCGCACATCCACGTGCGCCACATCTGGCCGCTTCCTGCGAACCTGGGCGAATTGCTCAGCGGGTTCGAGCGCGTGCTGGTCCCCGAGATGAACACCGGCCAGTTCAAGACCGTGCTGCGCGACCAGCTGCTGGTCGACGCCGAAAGCCTGACCAAGACCAGCGGCCAGCCGTTCCAGATCGCCGAACTGGAAACCGCCATCTGCGCCTATTTCGATGACATCGAGGGCAACGAGGGCGGTGAAGTCGCCCCGAACGAACAGCAGCTGCCGAGCCCGGTGGAGAGCGAATAATGTCAACTACCCAATCATTCTGGTTGATGATGCTCGCCGTGTTGGCGCTGGTCATCGGATCATCTTTTGGCGAGTTCGCTGGGTCTTCCGCAAAATCACTATGGCTTGCCGCTCTTGTTGGCTTTGCCTTGGCGATCGCCATCGCGTTTATAATGCAGCCATTCCGGCGGGGCGATGAGCACGAGGAATTCTTGGAAAGGTTTATCGCGAAGATTGGGATACCGCCGCTCGTTTTTGCGCTGGTCTTCGCAATCGCAGTTTTTGGTGCGGTTTTGTACCTCGTTGCAAGCAGTACTCCGAATGAGATCGGTATGATCAATTATAGCAAACCAGTCACTGGCGGCTTTTGGATTGGGATTGCGGTGGTCGCATTGATCAGCGGCATCAGGCAGCGCAAATTGGATCTGGAATAATGAACGCACCCGTTAAAATCGAAACCACGCTCAAGGACTGGGAAACCGACCAGGAGGTCCGCTGGTGCCCGGGTTGCGGGGACTATGCGATCCTCAAGGCGGTGCAGCGCACGCTGCCGCAGCTTGGCAGCGATCCGGCGAACACCGTGTTCATCTCCGGCATCGGCTGCTCCAGCCGCTTCCCCTATTATATCGAGAGCTACGGCTTCCACACGATCCACGGCCGCGCACCGGCTGTGGCGACGGGCGTGAAGCTCGCCAATCCGGACCTCGACGTCTGGCTGGTGACCGGCGACGGCGATGGCCTGAGCATCGGCGGCAACCACATGATGCATGTGCTGCGTCGCAACGTGAACATGCAGATCATGCTGTTCAACAACGAGATTTACGGCCTGACCAAGGGCCAGTACTCGCCCACCAGCCGCGAAGGCACGCGCTCGCCGACCAGCCCGATCGGTTCGGTCGACCACCCCGCCAACCCCTGCGCTTTTGCGCTGGGCAGCGGCGCGCGGTTCGTCGGGCGCGGGATCGACGTGTCGAAGAACCTGCCCGATGTCTTGAAAGCCGCGCACGCCCACCAGGGTGCGGCGTTCGTCGAGATCTTCCAGAACTGCATCGTCTACAACAAGGATGTGTTCGACGCCTTCGCCGCGCCCAAGGGCGCGGAGGGCCAGCAGCTATGGCTGGCCGATGGTGAGCCGATGCTGTTCGACAAGGGCGAGAAGGGTCTCGCGTTCGATGCCGAGAACCTTCACTTTACCGTGGTCGATGTCGTCGACGGCGACTGGCAGGCCGCAGGCGTTCGCGTTCACAACGTCAAGAACCGCGTGATGGCGCACCTGCTCGCCGAACTGCCCTTCGGTGAATTCCCCATGCCGCTGGGGGTGCTCTACGACGATCCTGCACCGACCTACGAAAGTGCGGTGATTGCGGAGCGCGAAGCTTCGGTCAGCGGTAAGGAAGCCAACCTCGCCAAGCTGCTCAGCGGCGGCCAGACCTGGACCGTCGACGGGACGGCACAGGACCCGGTTTAGCGGTGACCCAGCGGATCGAGCCCGTGCGCTGCCGCGCTGTCGGCAGCGCGCTTGGCCGGTTCGTATAGCAGCGCGGCGGCGGTGAAGGCCCACGCCGCACCGCCGCTCCATCCGGCGACCACGTCGCTGGGGAAGTGCACGCCCAGCATCACCCGGCTCCACGCGATCATCGCGGAGATCACCATCGCGCTGCCGATCAGCGTGTAGCGCACCGAGTGCCTGCCGCTGAACGACGCGAAGGCCAGCGCCATGCCGATATAGATCATCGCGGAGGTAAAGCTGTGCCCGCTCGGGAAGCTATAGCCTGCCGCCTCGGTCAGATGCGGGACGAGGGTAGGGCGCTCCCGCCCGACGAGCGTCTTCATAAGTGCGTTGAGGCCCCAGCCAAGCACCACGGTAAGCGTAAACAGCATTGCCTCGCGTCGCATCCGCAGGAACAGCAGGGCGATCGCCGCCGCTCCCGCCGCGAGCGTAGAGAGGAGGAGCCCGCCCAGCGCGGTGATATCGCGCACCGCCTCTTGCAGCATATTGCCGCCCAGTGGCTGGAGATCGACGCCCGCGCGATAAAGCATCAGCCCCGAATGATCGAAGCCGGCTGTGCGGCCCTGCGTGACCAGCCAGATCATGAGGCCCCAGATTGCCCACAGCACTCCCGCGGCAATCAGTGCCTTGCTGCGGTTGATCGTGAAGCCACGCTCGGGAAGCGCAACGGTCTCTGCGGGGAGAGTCGCCTGGGGCTCGTGTCCGTGTCCGATGTGGATGTGATCCATGCGAGCAGGAACAGCCTGTTTGGTGCGAGGTTCCTCTCGCATGGCTTCTCCTCAAATCGTCTGGCTGCGGCGCGACCTGCGGCTGGCAGACAATCCCGCGCTCTACGCAGCGGCCCAGGCCGGGCCGATCATCCCGGTCTTCGTGCTCGACGACGAGCGGACGGGGGATCGGAAATACGGCGGTGCCTCGCGCTGGTGGTTGCACCATTCGCTGGAGAGTCTCGCGAAGAGTTTCGGACGGCACAACGCGTCGCTGATCCTGCGGCATGGCGACAGCGTGGACATCCTCGCAGACCTCGCGGCGAAGACCGGGGCGAGTGCGATCCACGCCAACCGCCATTACGAACCGTGGTGGCGCAAGGCACAGGGCGATCTCAAGAAGGCGCTGCCCGACAGGTGCGAGCTGGAACTGCACGACGGCAACTATCTGATGCCGCCCGGCACCGCGACGACCGGCTCTGGCACGCCCTACAAGATCTACACTCCGTTCTCCCGCGCGCTGCGCGACCTTATGCCCCCGCGCGACGAACTGCCTGCGCCGGAGACCATCTCCCAGCCGGGCGACCTGCCGCCGAGCGACGATCTGGCGGATTGGGGCCTGATCCCAACCAATCCTGACTGGTCCAAGCAGATGGCGCAGTTCTGGTCGATCGGCGAAGACGCTGCGCACGAACGGCTCGACTGGTGGGCCGATCACGTCGGCGTGTACGACGAAGGCCGTAACCTGCCATCGGTCGATCAGACCAGCCAGATGTCGCCGCACCTGCACTGGGGCGAGATTTCCCCGGTCCAGATCTGGCATCGGATGAAGGACAAGCGCAGCGACGGCTGGCGGACTTACGAGAGCGAGCTGATCTGGCGCGATTATGCGCAGAACATCCTGTGCCAGTTCCCGCGCTACCCCGAAGAGAGCTACCGCGACGCGATCGACGACGCCAAGCTCTGGCGCAATCCCAATCGCGGGCACGTGATTCAAGAAGAGCTGGAGGCCTGGCAGTACGGCCGTACCGGCTACCCCATCGTCGATGCCGGGATGCGCCAGCTGTGGGCGATCGGCTGGATGCACAACCGCGTGCGGATGATCGCCGCCAGCTTCCTCATCAAGCATCTGCTGATCGACTGGCGGCACGGCGAGCGCTGGTTCTGGGACACGCTGGTCGATGCCGACTACGCGAGCAACGGCACCAACTGGCAATGGGTCGCGGGCACCGGCGTGGACAGCAATATGTTCCCGCGGATCATGGCCCCCCTGAGCCAGAGCGAGAAGTTCGATGCGGCCGGCTATATCCGCGAATGGGTGCCCGAACTGGCGGACCTGCCCGACAGCGAAATCCACAATCCCTCGGACAAGTGCCGCCCCAGCGACTACCCGGCAAAGATCATCGGCCACAAGGAGGCGCGCGAACGGGCGCTGGAAGCCTACCGCGCTATGAAGGGCGATTGATGGCGCGCGCATGACGGGTTGTCGCCTACGGGGCTGCGGGGCATAAGCGGGCCTGCATGGGGGTAAGCGAAAACCAGCGCGGAGGCGATTTGCTCGCCGCATCGCAACGCTTCGAACGGAAGCCGGGCATCTTCGCCCGCCTGCTCGCCCCCGGATTTCACAAGCTGCTCGACAAGATGGACGAGGGCATTGCGCGTGGCGCGGTGCTTGGGCGCTTGCCCGATGGCAGCACGCGGCTGCTCGGCGGCCGTGCACCGGGTTTCGAGGCGGAGGTGACGATCCACGATTGGCGCGCGCTGGTGCGGGTCGCGACCGGCGGTTCGGTGGGCTGGTATCAGGCGTGGGAGGCGGGCGAATGGTCGAGCCCTGATCCGGTGCCGCTGTTCGCTCTGTTCATGCAGAACGCGCTGACGCTGGGCGATACGGCCCGCGCCAAGGGCGGGTGGAGGCGCGCGCTACGCAGCGCGCATGGCAAGCAGCGTAACACCCGCAAAGGGGCGGAGAAGAACATCTCCGCGCACTACGACCTCGGCAATGATTTCTACGCCGCATGGCTGGGCGAGACGATGACCTATTCGGCCGCGCTGTTCGATGAAGGCAGCGCGCCCCAGACGCTCAATATGGCGCAGCGGGCGAAGATCGATGCGATCCTCGACCGCGTAGCGCTCAAGCCCGGGGAAACACTGCTCGAAATCGGATGTGGCTGGGGCACTCTGGCACGCGCGGCGGCGGATCGCGGGGCGAAGGTCGACGCGATCAGCCTGTCGGAAGAGCAGCTTGCCTGGGCCCGGCGGCAAAGTGTCGGCGATGCGCGCTTCGTGTATCAGGATTACCGCGACACCAACGGCCAGTACGACGCCATCGCCAGCGTCGAGATGGTCGAAGCGCTGGGCCGCGAATACTGGCCGACCTTCATGGATTGCGTTGCGCGGAACCTGAAACCGGGCGGGCGCGCCGCGATCCAGTTCATCGCGATCGACGATGCGCTGTTCGATTCCTACGCCGCCAGCGCGGACTTCATCCAGGCCTATATCTTCCCCGGCGGCCTGCTGATCCGCGCGTCAGAATTCCGCGCGCTCGGCGGGGAACGCGGGCTGCGCTGGACGGACGAGAAGCGCTTCGGGATCGACTACGCCGAAACGCTGCGGATCTGGCGCGAGGCGTTCGATCGGGCGGCGGCGGAGTCGCTATTGCCCGAAGGCTTCGACGAACGCTTCCGCGCCCTGTGGCGCTATTACCTGATGTATTGCGAAGGCGGTTTCCGCGGTGGCGGGATCGATGTGTACCAGGTGACCCTGGTTAAGGAGAGATGAGATGACCAAGTACCTCGCGCTGATCGGGGCGCTCGCCCTGCCGCTCGCCGGATGCGCGACCGCTCCGGTCGATACCGCGCGCGGCGTCACCGCGAGCATGCCCTCGGACCCGCTGCCGGTGGTGGGGGCAGAGGTGCTGTTCTGGGACGATGCCACGCGCTCGGCCCGCTTCCGCTCGATGGAAACCTTCTTCCCGGGTCAGGAGGTCGCTCCGCCCGCGACGCCCCGGGCGCTTCCGCAGGGCGAGGCACTGCCCGCGAGCACGCAGGCCGCGATCCGCGCCTATATGGCCAGCCAGAACGCAGCCGGGGTGATGGTGCTGCAGGACGGCAAGGTCCGCTTTGTCGACTATGGCCTCGGCTTTGGTCCCGATGATCGCTGGACCAGCTTCTCGGTCGCCAAGAGCTTTACCTCGACCCTGCTGGGCGCGGCGATCAAGGACGGTTCCATCGCCAGCCTGAGCGATCCCGTGTCGCGGTACATTCCCGCGCTGAAGGGCAGCGCCTACGACGATGTGACGGTCGAGCAGCTCGCGACGATGACCTCGGGCGTGAAATGGAACGAGGACTACACCGATCCCAATTCCGACGTGGCGAAGATGTTCAACGTCAGCCCCGAGCCGGGTCAGGACCAGGTGGTCGAATATATGAAGACCCTGCCGCGAGAGGCACCAGCGGGGGAAAAGTGGGTCTACAAGACCGGCGAGACCAACCTGATCGGCGTGCTGGTGGAAAACGCGGTGGGCGAGACGCTGGCCGAATATGCCAAGCGCAAGATCGTCGATCCGGCCGGCTTTGCGCACCCGCTGTTCTGGCAGACCGATCTGTCGGGCCGCAGCGTGGGCGGCTGCTGCCTGTCCGCCGCGCTCAGCGATTATGCGCGGATGGGCCAGTTCGCGCTGGAAGGCGGGGATGGCGTGGTGCCTGATGGCTGGTTCGCCGAAGCGGGATCGCCGCACGTCGATTTCGGCAACGGCTATGGCTACGGCTATCAGTGGTGGACCTATCCCGGCGACAATTTCGGCGCGCAGGGGATATTCGGCCAGTCGATCACGATCCTCCCCGCCAGCCGGGTGGTGATCGCGATTGTATCCAACTGGCCGGCCGCGACCGGCAAGGACCTCTCCGCCGAACGCGCCAAGCTCATGGCGACGATCGGGGCGGGACTCTAGCCGCTCAGAACAGGCAGGACCGGGTCACTCCGCCACCTTTCGGGGCCCGCCAGACGGACAGCAGATCGTCGAGTACTTCGGCGGCGAGCATGTTTTCGAAGGCGGCCCCCGCAATCGAGTGGTTCCACCAGACGACCCGCGCCTCGATCGGCTGGAGGCTCGGCAGTGTCAGCCAGCAGCCCTGTTCGGGATGCAGCCGCCCGATCGATGATGCGCTGAAGCCAGCGATCGACAGATCGTGGACTACCGTGCGGAAAGTGCCGCCCCCGCTGACGCGCAATTGCGCCGGTATTGCAAGCTTCGTGCGCGGCGCGCACCGGTCTTCCTGCACCGCGTCGGCATAGCCGTGCTTCAACGCAACCATCTCGATTCACCCGTCCTAGTATTTTTCCCTAGACGGGTTTCGCGCAGACCTGCTTGCGCGAATATGATGAGGGTTGGCTAAACCGCCTTAACCAACTCTTTCCCGGTGACCGGTCTCGAAATCGCCTTCGAAAAGCTCCGCGATCCGGCTGGCCACTTCCTCGGGCGGCTTGACCGTTTGCGGGTCTTCGCCTGGATAGGCTTTCTCGCGCATGGCGGTTCGGGTGGCACCGGGATCGACCAGCGCGACGCGGATCGCGCCTGTGTTGGCGACTTCCTGCGCGTAGCATTCCAGCAGGTTGTCGAACGCGGCCTTGGTCGATCCATAGGCAGACCAGTAGGCGCGCGGGCTTGCGCCCACGCTGCTGGTCAGGCCGATCACGCGGCCGGCGTCGGCGCGCTTGAGCATCGGGTGCAGCCCGGCGAGCAGCGCCTGCGTGGCGAGCAGGTTGACCGTGATCGCATTGTTGAACTGCTTCGGCTCGATCTGCGTCACCGGAGTCAGGGTGGGCAGGTAGGCCGCGCTGATCACCAGCATGTCGAGCGCGTCCCAGCGGCTGGAGATCGCCTGGGCGAGTCGCGCAACGCCATCGTTCTCGGTCAGATCGACGGGCGCGATCGTGGCAGTGCCGCCGTCATTGTGGATCGCATCCTCGACCCGCTCAAGCGCGGCATCGTCGCGCGCGGTCAGGATGACGTGCGCGCCTTTAGCGGCGAGCGCTTGGGCGGTGGCAGCGCCGATTCCGCGCGATGCTCCGGTGACGAGCGCAACGCGCCCCTCGAACGGCTTGTTCTCTGCCATGTCAGGCGACCTTGTTGGCTGGCTTGTTTTCAGGGAAGGAAAGCTGCGCTGCGCCCTGCTGGTTGCGCGTAAAGTCGGTCAACCGGGTGGGGTAATCGCCCGTGAAGCAGGCATCGCAGAACTGCGGGCACGCCTTGTCGCGCGATTCGCGCCCGACGGCGCGGTAGAGGCCGTCGATCGAAATAAACGCGAGGCTGTCCGCCTTGATGAACTCGCGCATCGGCTCAAGCTCCATCCGTGCGGCGAGCAGCTTGCTGCGCTCGGGCGTGTCGACCCCGTAATAGCAGCTGTGCGCGGTCGGCGGGCTGGCGACGCGGAAGTGAACCTCCGTCGCGCCCGCATCGCGCATCATCTCGACGATCTTCATGCTGGTCGTGCCGCGCACGATCGAATCGTCGATCAGCACGATCCGCTTGCCCTCTACGAGCCCGCGATTGGCATTGTGCTTGCGCCGTACGCCCGAATGACGCGCGCCATCGGAGGGCTGGATGAAGGTCCTGCCGACATAGTGGCTGCGGATGATCCCGAGTTCGAACGGGAGGCCCGATTGCTGGGCGTAACCGATCGCGGCGGGCACGCCCGAATCGGGCACCGGCACTACCAGGTCCGCTTCGCATGGGGCTTCGTTGGCCAGCTCCGAGCCGATCGCCTTGCGCGCCTCGTAAACCGAGCGCCCGGCGAAGATCGAATCGGGCCGGCTGAAATAGACGTGCTCGAAAATGCACGGGCGGGGCGGGTTGTCGCCGAAGGGGCGATGCGAGCGGATCGTGCCGTCGAAATCGACTTCGATCAGTTCGCCCGGCTCGACCTCACGTTCGAATTTAGCGCCGACCACGTCGAAGGCGACGGTCTCGCTGGCAAACACCACCGCATCCCCCATCCGGCCCATCTGCAACGGACGGATGCCCAGCGGGTCGCGGCACGCCGCCATTCCGCGCGGGGTCGCCACGATCAGCGCATAGGCGCCTTCGACCAGCCGCAGCGCGTCGGTCAGCTTGTCGAGCATGGTGGGGTAACGGCTGGTCGCGACGAGGTGGATGATCACCTCGGTATCGCTGGTCGACTGGAAGATCGCGCCCTTGCCGACCAGTTCCTCGCGCAGCGTCGCCGCGTTGGAGATGTTGCCGTTATGCGCGATGGCGAAGCCGCCGCTCGCGAGATCGGCGTATAGGGGCTGGACGTTGCGCAGGCCTGCGCCGCCGGTGGTCGAATAGCGGACGTGGCCGACGGCCATAAAACCGGGCAGTTCGGCAATCGATTCCGCGCTCGAGAAATTCTCCGCCACATGGCCGAGCCCGCGCCGGGTGTAGAAGTGCGTGCCGTCGAAACTGCTGATCCCGGCGGCCTCCTGACCGCGGTGCTGCAGGGCGTGGAGGCCCAGTGCGGTGGTGGTCGCAGCCTCGCTGCCGGCATTGATCGCGCCGAACACCCCGCATTCTTCATGCAGGCTGTCGCCGTTCTCGTCGTGGAAGGGGTGTTGCAGGTCCATGGGTGGGGGCGCCCGATTGCCTCGATAGGTCGCCCGCTCCATTGGCGATGTGACGGATGAATTACAAGGCTTGTGGGGTCGGTTTGCCTCCGGAGCCGCAGTCCGAAATCGTGCCCACGTTCATCCCCGTGCACAAAGCGGCGCCGTTTTCATTGCGCAGAAAGGCGCGGCCCCCTAACGCCCGGGGCCGGGATTACAAAAACGGACTGCTCCTTGTTTCTCAACCCATTCGAATGGACCATCGCCAAGCGTTACCTCTGGCCCGGCAAGGGCGAGGGGTTCATCAAGCTGGTCGCCGGAATCTCGATCGGCGTCGTCATGCTGTCGGTCGCGATGCTGGTCATCGTGATGAGCGTGATGAATGGTTTTCGGGCCGAACTGCTCGACAAGATCGTGGGCCTCAACGGCCATGCGATCGTACAGGCCTATGGCGGGCGTCTGGACGACTGGAAGAGCGTGCTGACCGATATTCGGGAGAGCGACGGCGTGGTCAGCGCCTCGCCGCTGATCGAACAGCCGCTGCTGGTGACCTTCGATGGCCGGGTCGAGGCTGTGCTGGTGCGTGGCAACACGCAGGAAGATATCGACGCGCTGCAGGACAAGACGCTGATGGGCAGCATGGCTGAGATCAAGCCGGGCGCGGACAAGGTCGCGATCGGATCGCGGCTGGCGGAAAATATCGGCGCACGGGTCGGCGATGTGATCACGGTGATCAATCCCGCCGGGCGCTCCACCCCCTTCGGTACGGTGCCG
>Ga0208470_1000172_pt1 | contig 12646 bp, 7 predicted proteins | sample DeeseametaMP0740_FD_184204 | JGI IMG/M metagenome (GOLD analysis project Ga0208470, IMG submission 184204) | Marine microbial communities from the Deep Atlantic Ocean - MP0740 (SPAdes) | ecosystem: Environmental > Aquatic > Marine > Oceanic | place: South Atlantic Ocean | collected 2011-02-01 | reverse complement strand
ATGCCTTCCGTCTCACTATCCGAGGTCATGTCAACAAGCCGATCGCGATCAGCCTCGAACAGCTTATGCGCCTGCCACGGGTCGAGATGGCTGCGGTGAACCAGTGCTCGGGCAACTCGCGCGGGCTGTTCCAGCCCCGCGTCCCCGGCGCGCAGTGGGGCAACGGTGCGATGGGCAATGCAAAGTGGCTCGGGGTGCGCCTGCGCGATGTGCTCGATCTGGCCGGGGTGAAGGCGGGGGCCACGGTCTTGCGCTGGCCGGTATGCTTGGGCCGGTCCATCGCGATGAACATCGGCAGCCGCATCCGCTCTTCTTCGGGAATGTCGGGCAGATCGTCGAGGATGGTGATGCCGCCATATTCCCAGCTTGAGGAGAAGATGTCGGGCAGCGCCTCGGTATGCTGGACCGCCTTGTGGCCGACCACCGACCAGTAGGGGCCGAAGGGGCTTTCCGGGATGTAATGCACCGGGCCTGCCGCACGCATTTCCTTGAAGATCGGCTCCCACCGATTCTCGAAATAGATGTCGCTGCGGCTGGTGTCCCACTTGTGGGGATACTCAGGCCGCGTGCCCGGATTGGCGGCGTAGTGCGCCTCAAGCGCTTCGTGCGCGCTGGGCGATCGGCTCCACTGGTGCGTGCCAGCGGGGGATTGTGCGGTGGTTGCCATGGGCATTCCTCTCTCGCGTCCGGCGCGCCTTCATGGGCGCACCGTGACGTTCGAGCATCCTGCCCTACCTTGGGCTCAAGTCAAGGTAGGTTCCTAATCAGGACTGATTGGAGGCGCTACCGAACAGCGCCAGCAGGCCCTTGCGCCCCGCGCCCTTCTCGCGCCCGGCGGTGCCCGACTTGAGCACCTTGGCGCGGAACAGGCTGGCGCCGATCTTCACGAAGATCGCGACCCACAGGACCTGCCACGCGATCGCCGCAAGGTGCCACCACAGCACGCCTTCCTTCGCGGCGCGCGCGACCATCATGTACGGGCTCGACAGCGGGAAGATCGCGGCGAAGATCTCCAGCGCGGAACCGGGCTGGCCGACCGCGAAATTGGCGAGGAAGAAGATCAGCAGCTGCAGGATCGTGGCCGGCATGCTGACCGTCTGCACGTCGCGCACCGTGGGCGCGAGCGAGCCGACCGTGAGGAAGACCGAGCCGATCAGCAGATAGGCCATCGCGAAATAGATCACGAACAGCGCGAAGAACAGCGGCCAGCCGACCGCAGGCGGGGGGATTACCGGCAGCGCGCTTGCGCCCAGCAGCAGGATCACGCCCGCCGCAGTGCCCCACACGACCAGCCCGACCAGGCTGACGCCGAGCATCGCGAACAGCTTGCCCACGAACACCGCGTCCATCGGGATCGCCGCAGCGAGAATCTCGATGATCTTGTTGCCCTTCTCCTCGGCAAGGTTGGACAGCACCATCCCGGCGAGGAAGATCGTGAGCATGAACAGCATGACGATGCCCGCGCGCGCGGTCGCATCCTGCGCGGTCTGGCGGTTGATCGCGCCGTCGGTCATGTCGATCTCGATCTTCGCCTGCGGGATCGCTTCGCCGCGCGCCGCGCCGACCATGATGGCGACCTTGCCCTCCCACCGCTCGACGTCTTCCTTCGGGCCGGTCAGCAGCGGATCGGCAAGGCTGCCCGAAAGCACGCCGAGCAGATTGCGGTCCTCATCCTCCAGCAGCGCGCGCGGATCAGCTGCATCGGCCGGGGCGACCAACGTGATGTCGGGCATGCCGACCAGCGGGTCCAGCTCGTCGCGCGCCTTTTCGATCGCCGCATTGGCGTCTGGCGTGAACGCAACGGCGAGCTGCGGCTCGTCCGCGCTGTCTGCCGCCATCGCGCCGACATAGCCGCCGCCTGCAAAGATCCCGAGGAAGAACAGCGGGCCGATCAGGAACAGCAGGAACACCTTGCTGAACACGATCGCGGTGAAATCGCGCCGGGCGATGACCCATGCGGCCTGCCACAGGGACAGACGTGCCGAACTGCTCATGCCGCAATCTCCTGCGCGGGTGCGTCGCTTCGCATCGCCTCGGCTGCGGCCTCGCCCGCGATCTGGACGAAGGCATCGTGCAGGCCTGCGCGCTCGATGGAGAGAGAGCGGATGCCCGCATCGCCTTCGATCAGCGCGCGCAGCAGCGGCTCGATCCCGCTTTCGGGCAGTTCGAACACCCATGCACCGCCCTCGCGGGTGGCGCTGGCGGGCAGGGCATCGCGCCACGCACCGCTCTCGTTCTTCGTCTCCAGCCGCACCTGCGGCGGCAGCCGGTCGCGCGCGACCTCGACCGAACCGGCATAGGGCACCTGCCCGCCCGCGATGATCGCGACATCGCTGCACAGGCGCTCTGCATGGTGGATCACGTGGGTCGAGAAGATCACCGTCGTGCCATCGGCCGCCAGCTGGCGGATCAGCCCTTCCAGCTTGCCCTGGTTGATCGCGTCGAGGCCGGAAAACGGCTCGTCCAGGATCACCAGTTCGGGCCGGTGCACCAGCGTGCCGAGCAGCTGGACGGTCTGCGCCATGCCCTTGCTCAATTCCTTGATCTTCTTGTCGACCGCGTGGCCGAGGCCGTATTCCTCCATCATTGCGATGCCGCGCTTGCGGCCCTCGGCGCGGGGCAGGCCGCGCAAGGATCCCATGAAGGCGATCGCGTCGGGGGCTTTCATCGCGGGGTAGAGCCCGCGTTCCTCGGGCAGGTAGCCGATCCGCCGGGCGATCCGCTGCGGGCGATCCTCGCCGAAGATGCGCCGCACGCCTTCGTCGGGGTCGATAATGCCGAGGATCATGCGCAGCGTCGTGGTCTTGCCCGCGCCATTGGGGCCGAGAATCCCGTAGATCGCACCGCGCGGCACGGTCAGATCCACGCCCTTCACCGCCAGCGTATCGCCGAAGCGCTTGACCAGTCCGCGCGCCTCGATCGCATAGTCGTGGCTTTCGAGAGGTTTGTCGCTGGCGGGCGCTTGGTCTAGCAGGTCGGTCATCGCGGTGGAGCGTGCCGCGGTCCGCATGAAGGAGCAAGCCCGTCGATGAGCGAACGCTCTGAAATCGACCAACTGCAAACCGAGCTCGTCGAAAAGGCGCGCGAGCTGGGCTTTGCCAGCATCGGCTTTGCCGACGCGCACGACGACCCGCGCATGGCCGAGCGGCTGTCTGCATGGCTGGAGGCGGGCCATCACGGGTCGATGGGCTGGATGGAGCGCGATCCCTCGGTGCGCAGCGGCCCGCAGGCCATGTGGCCCGAGGCGCGCAGCGTGATCGCGCTGGGGGCGAACTACGCCCCGGCGGACAATCCGCTGAACGCGGCCGAGCCGGAAGACCGCGCGCGCATATCGGTCTATGCGCAGGGGCAGGATTATCACGATGTGCTCAAGAAAGCGCTCAAGGCGCTCGCGCGCTGGCTGGTCGCCGAGACGGAGAAGCGCGGGCTGGGCGAAACGCGCATGAAGCTGTTCGTCGACACCGCGCCGGTGATGGAAAAGCCGCTGGCGCAGCGCGCGGGGCTGGGCTGGCAGGGCAAGCACACCAATCTGGTCAGCATGGAACACGGCAGCTGGCTGTTTCTCGCCGCAGTCTACACCACGCTGCCCTTCACGCCCGACGGCCCGCACGAGGACCGCTGCGGATCGTGCCGCGCGTGTCAGGATGCCTGCCCGACCGACGCCTTCCCCCACGCTTACACGATCGATGCGCGGCGCTGTATCTCCTACCTCACGATCGAGCATTCGGGGCCGATCCCCGAGGAATTTCGCGAGGCGATGGGCAACCGCATCTATGGCTGCGACGATTGCCTGAGCGTGTGCCCATGGAACAAGTTCGCGAGCAGCGCGGCGGCCAACCGCGCCTTCCTGCCGCGCGCCGAACTGGTGCGCCCGGCGCTCGCCGACCTGTTGCAGCTGGATGATGCGGGTTTTCGCGCGCTGTTCAGCAAGTCGCCGATCAAGCGGATCGGGCGCGACCGCTTCGTGAGGAACTGCCTGATCGCGGCGGGCAATAGCGGGGAGGTCGAGCTGCTGGCGCAGGTCGAGCCGCTGCTGAGCGATCCCGATCCGGTGGTGGCGGAGGCTGCGGAGTGGGCGGCCCGCCGACTCGTGCCATCCTCATAAGTCCGCTCATCCTGAGCTTGTCGAAGGATCGTCCTCCCATTCTTCAGACTGTGCAGAAAAAGGACGGCCCTTCGACAAGCTCAGGGCGAGCGGGACCGAAGAATCAGAGCAAGCTTTTCAGCGCCACCTCGGGATCGGCGAGCGCTTCGAGATCGGGCTCGCTGCGCGCCTCGATCAACCGTCGCCCCTGCGCATAGTCGCGTGTGGCATTGACGCAGTCGAGCGCGACCACCCGGCCTTCGCGCAGGTACACGATCGAGAAGCTGCGGCTGTCAGGATCGCCGCGCAGCACCGTATCATCGTCGTCGCGGGAGAAGCCGACCGTCTGCAGCCTGAGATCGTACTGGTTGGACCAGAACCACGGGACGGTGTTGTACGCTTCGGGTTCGCCGGTGATGTGGCGGGCCACGGTATTGGCCATGTCGGTCGCGTTCTGGACCGATTCGAGGCGGATCACGCGGTTGTCCGCGTAAGGATTGGAATGCGCCGCGCAGTCGCCGATCGCGTAGGTATCGTCGAGCGTGGTGCGGCAGAAATCGTCGACATCGACGCCATTGGTGCCTGCCGCGCCCGCCGCCAGCAGCGGGCCGACTGCGGGGACGATGCCGATCCCGGCGATCACCAGATCGGCTTCCACCTCGCTGCGGTTGCCATCGCCCGATTCGATCGCCACTGCGCGTACCCGGCCCTGATCGTCGCCCAGCAGGCATTCGACATTGTGGCCCAGCAGCAGCTCGACGCCCTGCCGCTGGTGCTCGGCCTCGTAGAAGCCGGACAGGTCCGGCCCGGCCACCCGGCTGAGCACGCGGTCCTCCCGCTCGATCACGGTGACGGGCAGGCCCAGCTTGCGGAACACTGCTGCCGCTTCCAGCCCGATATAGCCGCCGCCGATCACCGCGACGTGTTTGACCCCGCCGCCCAGCTGTGCGCGAATCCGGTCGACATCGCCGCGCGTGCGGATCGAATGGACCCCGTCCAGATCCGCGCCGTCGCACGGCAGGCGCCGCGGATCGCCGCCCGCGGCCCAGATCAGCGTGTGGTAATCGAGCGTGCTGCCATCGCCCAGTTCGGCCGATCGCGCCTGCGGATCGATCGCCACCACCGCAGTGCGGGTGCGGATTTCGATCTTGCGCTCCGCCCAGAAGCTTTCCGGGCGGATCAGGATCTTCTCGAACGGGCGCTCGCCCGCGAGGTAATCCTTGGACAGCGGCGGCCGCTCGTAGGGCGGAAAAGCTTCGCGGGTGGCGATCGTGATGCGGCCTTCGAAGCCGCGCTGCCTCAGCGCCAGCGCCGCCTGCGCGCCGCCGTGGCCACCGCCCACGATCAGGACATCCGCAAAGCTCATCCCCTCGCTCCCCTTACCGGCCCAGCAGGTTGCGCGCCTGGCTGGCGATCTGCGCCAGCGTGGCGGGCGCGACCGGGTTCTGGGCCTGCGCGCGGCGGATGATGGAGCGGAACTGGCGCACCGCTGCCTCGTGCCGTTCGAGCCACGCGGCGACGATTGCCGCCGGATCGCCTGCCTGATCGCCGTCCTGCGCGAACATCCGGCGCAGGAATTCCAGCCGCATATGCTGGAAATCGCGGGCGAGCCCGGCGACCAGCAGACGGTCCCACACGTCGGACGGGCTCATCAGAGCGGCGGTGCCCTGCGCCCAGTCGAGGCCCAGCTCGCCGCCCAGCGCGGTGAAGGCCTTGGCCAGTTCGCGCGGGTCCACGTCGAGATCCTTGGCCAGCCGGGCAAGCCCGATCCCGCCATCCAGATCGAACAGGTGGGCGACCGCGGCCGCGATATCCTCCGGCGCGCCGGCCTTGGCGAATTCGGCCCGCATCCGGGCGGAGCGCTGGCGGCTTTCCGCCCCCAGCAGGTTGACCGTGCCCTGCGACAAGATGTCGAGCGTGGGCCGCAGATCCTCGACGATCGCGCTGGGGCTGGCGGTGTCGCCGCACACCCGGATCGCGTCCGCCATCTGGATCCGCATTGCCATCGCCACCCGGTCGAACAGGTTGAGGCGCGCGTCTTCGGGCATCGCCGCCTCGTCCAGCGCGTCCCAGATCGCGGTCACGTCGAACAGCCGGTCGGCGGTGACGAAGGCACTCGCGACCTCGTGCAGGCCGACGCCCTCTTCCTCTGCCAGTTCGAACGGATGGACCATGCCCATCCGGTTCACAATCCGGTTGGCCAGCGCGGTCGCGATGATCTCGTTGCGCAGGCGGTGCTGGCGGATCTGTTCGGCAAAGCGCGTGCGCAGCGGGGTCGGGAAGGCGGTGAACAGCGTGCTTTCCATCTCCGGATCGCTGGCCAGCGTGCCCGCCTCGATCGCGTCCTGCAGGGTCAGCTTGCTGCTCGACAGCAGCACCGCGAGTTCGGGGCGGGTCAGGCCGATGCCCTCGCCCGCGCGACGGGTGAAGACCTCGTTCTCGCCGATGCCCTCGGTCCGCCGGTCGAGCATGCCGGCATCTTCCAGCGTCTCGATCAGGCGGATGGTCGATGCGGTCGCCTGCTCACCGCCCTGTTCGGCGATCGACACGGCGAGCGCCTGGAGGCGGTTGTCTTCCAGAACGATCGCGGCAACCTCGGCGGTCATTTCGGACAGGAGCGTGTTGCGCTCGTCCTCCGACAATTCGCCCGCGCGGCGTGCCGCGGCGAGCGCGATCTTGATGTTGACCTCGTTGTCCGAGCAGTCGACGCCTGCCGAATTGTCGATGAAGTCGGTGTTGAGCCGCCCGCCGTTCAGCGCGAACTCGATCCGCCCCGCCTGCGTGACGCCGAGGTTGGCACCTTCGCCGATCACCTTCACCCGCAGGTCTTCGCCATTGACGCGCAGCGCATCGTTGGCGGGGTCGCCGACCTGGATGTTGTTCTCCCTCTCGGCCTTCACATAGGTGCCGATGCCGCCGAACCACAGCAGGTCGGCGGGCGCCTTGAGGATCGCGGAAATCAGCGATTCGGGGTCGAACTCGGCCTGCTCGACGCCGAGCGCGGAGCGCGCTTCCTTGGACAGGGTGATCGACTTCTCGGTACGGGGGTAAACGCCGCCGCCCTTCGAGATCAGTTCCTTGGCGTAATCGTCCCAGCTGGAGCGGGGCAGATCGAACAGCCGCTTGCGTTCCAGCCAGCTTGCCTCGGAGTCGGGATCGGGGTCGATGAAGATGTGCCGGTGGTCGAACGCGGCGACCAGCCGGATCGATCTCGACAGCAGCATGCCGTTGCCGAAGACGTCGCCCGACATGTCGCCGCAGCCCACGACCTTCACCGGATCGCTCTGCACATCGACGCCCATTTCGCGGAAGTGCCGCTGGACCGAGACCCACGCGCCGCGCGCGGTGATGCCCATCGCCTTGTGGTCGTAGCCGTGGCTGCCGCCGCTGGCGAAGGCATCGTCGAGCCAGAAGTCCGCGCTTTCGGCGATCGCGTTGGCGACGTCGGAGAAGCTTGCCGTGCCCTTGTCCGCGGCGACCACGAAATAGGGGTCCGCCTCGTCGAGGATGCGGATGCCTTCGGGGTGAACCACCTCGTCCTCGATGATGTTGTCGGTGATCGACAGCAGCGAACGGATGAAGATCTGGTAGCTCGCCTTGCCTTCGGCGGCCCACGCATCGCGATCATGCGCGGGGTCGGGCAGCTGCTTGGGATAGAAGCCGCCCTTCGCGCCGGTCGGCACGATGACCGCGTTCTTGACCCGCTGCGCCTTCATCAGGCCGAGGATTTCGGTGCGGAAGTCGTCGCGCCGGTCGGACCAGCGCAAGCCGCCGCGCGCGACCGGGCCGGCGCGCAGATGGATGCCTTCGACCCGGCGCGAATAGACGAAGATCTCGCGATAGGGGATCGGCTTGGGCAGGCCCGGCACCTTTTCCGAATCGAACTTGAAGGACAGCGCGATCCCCGGATGCAGCGCGAAGGCATTGGTCCGCAGCATCGCCTCGATCACGCTGCGATAGAGCCGCAGCAGGCGGTCGTCGTTGATCGCGGCGACGTTCTGCAAGCCGTCCTTGATCGCGGATTGCGCGGTCTTTTCGGCCGTCTTGCGATCGCCCTCGAACGCGGGGTCGTGGCGGGCGACGAACAGGTCGATCAGCGCGCGGGTCACGGCAGGCGCCTTCGCCAGCGCATCGACCACGGTGTAGATCGTGAAGCTCATCCCCGTCTGGCGCAGGTAGCGATAGATCGCGCGCAGCCATTCCGCCTCGCGCGCATCCAGCCCCACGCTGAGCACCAAGCGGTTGAACGCATCGTCTTCGGCATGGCCGTTGAGCACCGCGGCGATCGCGGTTTCGATCGGCTCCGCGCGGGCCAGCAGCTCCGCCGGTTCGACCCCGGGGCCAAGGTCGCAGTTGAAATCGTGGATCGCACCCAGCGCGCCGCCGTCCAGCAGGGTGGGCACTTCGCTGATCGTCTTGAGCCCGAAGTTCTCCAGCGCGGGCACCGCTTCCGACAAGGGCAGCGTGCCTTCGTGCTGATAGATCTTGAGGCGCAGGTTGCCGCCGTGCTGGGCCTCGCTGCGGCGCAGGCGGACCCCGCGTTCGTCGGGCGCGTCATCGCCGCTCTCGCCCGCATGGCTCGCCAGATCGCGCATCCGCGCAATGTCGAGCGCGGCCTCGCCCGCGCCGCTATCGGCACGGTAGAAGCTGGGGAAGTTGTCCGCGTAACGCTGCGCCAGCGATTGCGCGTCCTTCTCCTCGAAGGCCTTGGCGAGCTCGGTCTCGACCGCTTCGGACCAGCCGCGCAGCATCTCCTGCACGCGCGCCTGCATGTCTTCCTCGCGATAGGCGGTGGTGCTTTCGCGGAAATCGAGCACGAAGCGCAGCAGCGCGAGCGCGCCGCCTTCGATCTCCACGCTCCAGTCGAGCAGGGTGGAGCCGGTCTGGTCTTCCAGCAGGGCCTGGATCTGGTGGCGCACCTCGGTCGACATCATGTCGCGCGGCAGCCACACGAAGGCGAACAGGTGCCGCGCGAGCGGGGCCTCGACCACCGCCACGCGGGGGCGGGGGCGATCGTTCAGCGTCATCGTGGTGGTCGCGATCCGGCGCACATCCTCGTCGCGGAAGCCGATCAGCAGGTCGTGCGGCAGCGCGGTCAGCGCGTGGACCAGCGCTTTGCCCGCATGGCCGCCCGGATCGAATTCGAGCTGGTCCATCAGCTCGCCCAGCTGGCGGCGCAGGCGCGGCACCGCGTGCGGATCGGTGGTCAGCGCGGCGCTGGTCCAGATCCCGGCATGGATCGAGATCGCGACGGTCTTCCCCTCGGCCTTGCCGCCTTCGCGGATCGGCACCAGGAACAGGTCCAGCGGCACCCGGCGGTGGACGTTGGAAACGCGGTTGGCCTTGACGATCAGCGGCATCCGCGCGGTCGCGTTGGCGGGATCGTCGAACCAGTCGAACGCGCGGGCGTAGGACTGGTCGGCCAGGATTTCGCGCGCGCTGGCCCGGCAGATGCCCAGCGTGTTTTCCTCGCGCCCGTCGGCATGGCGGACCAGATGGCCCAGCTGGGTCAGCATCCCGCCGCTCAGCCAGTCGAGCAGCGCGGAGCCTTCCTTGTCGGCAAGGTTGGACGCGTCGTGCTGCATCGCCTTGCGCATCGCCTCCCAGTCGGCGACCGCAGCGCGCACATCGGCGAGCGTCGCGATGAGCGCCTGCTCCAGCGCGCCCTGCACCTCGTCGTCGGCATGGTCGGTTTCGAGGAAGATCATAGATTCGCGCGGGGCGTTGCCGCCCTTGCCGGGAAGGTCTTCCAGCTTGCCTTGCGCATCGCGCTCGACCCGCAGGACGGGGTGGACCAGCCGGTCGATCGAGAGGCCGAACTCGGCGACCTGCGCGGAGATCGAATCGACCAGGAACGGCATGTCGTCGTTGACCAGCGCCAGCCGCAGCTTGCTGCGGGTGCCGGATTCGACGCTGGTGATCGCGATGGCAGGCTCGCCCGGCCGGCGCTGCTCGGCGGTCTCCAGCACCAGCGATGCGGCGGCTTCGATCTCGCTCTCGTCAAAAGGCCGGTCGACCGGCAGCAGGGATTCGCGCATCCGGGTGGCCAGTTGCTGCAACAAATCGGCTTCGGACTGCCTGTGGTCGGCTGCCATGTATCGGTCCTGTCTTCCGCGCCCGGCTTTGCCGGGACATTGGTTGTGCATCAGTGCCGTTACGGCACTGCCTCTCCATCGCCGCCGTTAGATGGTCGCACGAGTGCCCGCAAGGATCGCGGCATCGATCATGCGGCCAGCAGATGCTGCCTGACGGTGGCCAGCAGCCGCGCAACGTCCTGTTCGCGCGACAGGCGGTGGTCGCCGTCCTTTGCCAGCTGAACCAGCACCTTGTCGGAATCGAGCCGCTCGGCGAGGCGCAGCGCGGTCTCCCACGGCACTTCCGCATCGCGCTGGCCCTGCAGCAGGGTGACGGGGCAGGAAATCGGGATCGGTGCGCCCAGCAGCAGGTGCTGGCGCGCATCGGCCCAGAACCCGGGATAGGTCGGGGTCGGTTCGGGGCCGTAGGGGTTGTCTTCCAGCACCGTCTCGCCGCGTGCCAGCTGTGCCTTCTGCGCGTCGTCATATCCCCAGTCGGTAAAGTCGGGTGCGGCGGCGATGCCGACCAGTCCGGCCAGCCGATCGGGGGCCCTCGCGGTCAGCTCCAGCGCGACCAGCAGCATCAGCCAGCCGCCCATCGACGATCCCACCAGCACCACCGGCCCGCTCAGCTTCGCTTCGATCAGCGCGAGCACTTCGTCGCGCCAGCGTGACAGCGTGCCATCGGCGAAGTCGCCGTCCGATTCGCCGCAGCCCGAATAGTCGAGCAGCAGGCAGGTGTGGCTGTTCGCTTCCGCCCAGTCGAACAGCGCGCTCGCCTTCGATCCCGCCATGTCGGACATGTAGCCGGGCAGGAACACGAGTCCGGGCGCGGTGCCGGAGCCTTGCGTCAGGCGGCAGGCGATCCGCCGCCCGTCGGGCATTGCATGATAGTCGCTCATGGGTGTGGGGTACGGGCGGGGCAGGGGCCTGTCCATTCCCCGCAGGCGGGTGAGAGCGTGCGGGCGTACGCCGGATTTTCCTACTTGCACGGCGCGCGCTAGCAATGGGGCCATGCCGGTTGCGCCCGCCCCTGCCGACCCTGTTCCTGCGTGTCGCGTCGCGTCGGCACGTGGGGCCGGGCGGGGGCAGGTTTTTGGCCTTTGGACAGTGTGTCAGGTGTGTCAGACCTTGCCGGTCTGCGACAGGCCGTGTCTCGGATGTTTCACGAACCCGGTCTAGGCGGACGCCATGTCGAACCTCCTCGCTCCTCCCCCCGCCAGCGGCACCGCCCGCTCCGCCCTCTCGCTCGACCGCCGCAGCCTGCTTGCGGGCGGCATCATGGGGGCTGGCCTGCTCGCCATGCCGCTCTCTGCGCAGGTTGCCGCGAAGGGCTTCACCCACGGCATCGCCAGCGGCGAACCGAGCCAGGACGGCGTGCTGCTGTGGACCCGCTTCGTCGGCTCGAACGAGGCGAAGCTGGCGTGGCAGGTCAGCGACAATGCCGAATTCACCCGCGTGCTGGCGGAGGGCGAGACCCTCGCCGCACCGGGCAAGGACTGGTGCGCCAAGGCGCAGGTCGGCGGGCTCGATCCCGATAGCTGGTACTACTACCGCTTCATCGGGCCAGACGGCTCCCGCTCCGCCACCGGGCGCACCCGCACCCTGCCGCAGGGGCCGACCGGCCGGTTCCGGATGGGCGTGTTCTCCTGCTCCAACCTCGGGTTCGGCTATTTCAACGCCTATGGCCATGCGGCGCAAGCGAACGACCTCGACCTGCTGGTCCACCTGGGCGACTACTACTACGAATACGACAACGCCCATTATCCCGATCCGGAGCAGATCGTGGCGGGCCGCGATATCGCGCCTGCGCACGAGATCGTGCAGCTGGCAGACTACCGCCTGCGCCACGCAACCTACCGCGCGGATCCGGACCTCCAGCGGCTGACCCAGCTTTATCCCATGATCATGGTGTGGGACGACCACGAGAGTGCCAATGATTCGTGGGAAGGCGGTGCGCAGAACCACCAGCCCGACACCGAAGGTCCGTGGGATGTGCGCAAGGCGGCCTCGATGCGCGCCTATCGCGAGTGGTTGCCGGTCTCCGATGATCCGTGGAAGGCCTATCAGGTCGGCGATCTGGCCACGCTGTTCCGCTTGGAAACGCGGCTCACCGCGCGCTCGCAGCAGCTCGATGTGGCGAAGGTACTGGCGGGCAAGTCCACGCCGGACGAGATGATGGCCGCGCTCAAGGCGTTCCATGATGGCGCGTGGGCCGATCCGTCGCGCCAGATGATGGGCGCCGCGCAGGAGGCATGGCTGGCCGACGGGCTCAAGGCCTCGACCCGCAGCGGCACGCGCTGGCAGGTGCTGGTGCAGCAGGTGCTGATGGGCAACCTCAACACGCCGACCGGACTGGCGGACGCCCTGCCCAAGTCGATGCCCGATGCGCTGCGCCAGCGACTGGTGGCGGGCTCGATGGCCTCTGCGGCAGGTATCCCGTTCAACATGGACGCGTGGGATGGCTACCCTGCCGCGCGCAAGCGGG
>Ga0208470_1000163_pt1 | contig 12971 bp, 13 predicted proteins | sample DeeseametaMP0740_FD_184204 | JGI IMG/M metagenome (GOLD analysis project Ga0208470, IMG submission 184204) | Marine microbial communities from the Deep Atlantic Ocean - MP0740 (SPAdes) | ecosystem: Environmental > Aquatic > Marine > Oceanic | place: South Atlantic Ocean | collected 2011-02-01 | reverse complement strand
GCACCGATGACCGTGCTGCTGGCGATCGTGCTGCTGGGCGAGGATGTCGGCTGGCGGCGCGGGGTCGGCATTGCGCTGGCGATCGGCGGGGTGGTGATCGCGATCTCATCCCCCTCGGGCCTTCAGAGTTCGGCCGGGCTCGGCTGGATCGGGCTGTCGTGCCTCGTCGGGGCGCTGGGCTCGGTTTACGTCAAGAAGATCGACGTGGGGGGCAAGCCGCTCCAGGCGTGGTCTGCGCTTGCATCTTTCGTGGTGCTGCTGCCGTTCTCACTCGCGACCGAGCGCGATCTGGTCGCGCCGCTCACAGCGCATCCGTGGCAGGTGCTCGGCTGCCTGATCTTCGCCGGGCTGGTGGTGTCGGTCTACGCTCATGTGATCTACTTCAACGCGCTGAAGGATCACGATGCCAACCTGGTCGTGCCTTTCACCCTGCTGCATCCGCTGATGACCGTGGGGCTGGGCGCGTGGCTGACGGGCGATCCTGTCGGCGTTCCCCTGCTGGTGGGCGGCGCGATCGCGGTGGCTGGCGTGTCGATTCTGGTCCTGCGGCCCAGCGAGACCTTCACGAAACGGTTTCTCGTGCGCTCGAGACTCTAGCGCGAACAACGCCTTAACCAGTTCCCCGCTACAATGGGGCGATGCGACCTGAACTGGGAATCCACGCCAGTCTCGACGAGGAGATCGAGCATGCTGCCGAAAGGGGGCTGCCCTTTCGTGCGTGGCCCGAACCGCTCAGGCAGATGTGGTATTCGCACAAGATGGCCCGCCGCCGGCGTGAGCTGGCGTTTCTCAACGCTATCGGGCTGATATGGTGTATCGGGTGCCTGCTGCTCGACTATGCGGCCGGGCCCCAGGTTTTCGAGGCCGCGCTGCCCCTGCGGCTGGGACTCGTCGCTCCGCTCTATCTGCTGGCCATCGCAGCGGCATTCTATGGCAGCTGGCAAGCGCAGCGCTGGAGCACGCTTCTTGCGATTCCGGCGTTCGTCGGCGTGGCGGGCTATCTCGGAATGCATGTCGCGATCCGCGAGATGCAGGAATATGTGATGGCATCGGGCCTGCTTTTGGCGATGGCGGTCGTCGTTCTTCCGCTGCGGTTACCATGGCTGGCGCTGATGGCCGCGTTGTCGATCGCAGTCCTGTGGGGCGTGTGGGCATCGACCCCGGAGCTTGGGCAGGAGGCCGCCGTCCTGGTCGGTTTCATAAGTGCCAGCGGAGCGATGAGCCTGCTGCTGCCGCTGCGCACCGCCCATTTGAAAGATCGCAACTTTCTCTATGCACTGCGCGCGCAAGTGGCCTCGCGCAGGCTGATGGAGGCGAACGAGCGCCTGCGGGCGTTATCTGACATGGACGAGTTGACCGGTCTGCCGAACCGCCGTCATCTGGAACGGGTGTTCAAGGCCGTCTTCGAAACCTCGCTGGCGGATGATGTGGAGTTGGCGGTGGTGATGATCGATGTGGATCACTTCAAGCGCTTCAACGACACCTACGGCCATATCGCGGGCGACCGCACGCTGGTGCAGGTCGCCCGGCTTCTGGAGAAAGATCTCTCCGGCGAGGGGCGGACAGTGGCGCGCTTCGGCGGAGAGGAATTCATCGCCGTCTTGGAAAACATGGATGAGCACGCGGCGCTGACTCTGGCAGACAAGGTTCGCAGCGCAATAGCGAAGCGCTCGATAACCGGCGGCGACCGCCGCCGGTCCGTAACCGTCAGCATGGGCGTGGCGCTGCGCAATCGCGCCGATCGCTCCCCCACCGCAATCATCGAGCGCGCCGATGCCGCACTCTACGAAGCGAAGCAGGCGGGGCGAAACCTTGTGCGGCTTGCAGGGGGCCGAAAGGGCGAGGTGCCTCCGCCGACCTTGGAAAGCCGCGCGTAACGCTGCCTCTGCCTGGGGCGTCAGTTCCCCTAATCGTCTGGTCATGCGGGCCAGGCATGAATGTTGAGCTAGCGTCCGACCTTCCACGGTGCTGTCGCCTCTGCGGCTTTCCAGCATGGTTCGAGTGCGCTGACCAGCTGGTTTGCCCACTCTGCCGGAGACCCTTCGGCCACAGGTCCGCTGTACCGGGCGGTCGCGCCATTCCACGAATATTCGACGGTTACGGTATCGGCATGCATTGGCGGCAGAGCGGGACGCGCGTCCGTGATTTCGAACGGGAACCAATCGGCACGTAGTCTGAGGAGGATCAGATGGCGGGCCGTCGGGCACGATGACACGTCGGCTTCCAGCCATTGTGCGCCTGCGTCGGACAGATGCTCGGCAATCGAAGCCCGGCTGAACGCGCCCCGCCGGCGAAGCTCGCCTAGCAGCGCGGTTGCTGCCCATCGCGGCCGCTGCTCGTTGGGGAGTTCGGCTGCGCGGACCATGCGGGCGGCGATCCTGGTTGCGCAGGTCCGATCGCTCTGCGGCCCTTGGCAAATCCAGTCGTATTTCAGGGCGAATGCATAGACGGGATAGTCGTAATCATCGCCACCATAATAGGCGGTAAGAAATGGTCTGGAGCCGCCTTCTGATTCAAAAAAGCGCCTGCTGTCGAATGCCAAGGCCTTCGCCGTCTGCCCAATCTCGTACAGAGTGGGGCCCTCGGTTTCGAGCGGCGGCGTCTCCTGTGCATGCACCGATGAAGTGGCTGCTATCGTGCACGAGAGTGCAGCAAGTCGGCAAAGAGGAGCGAGCGACTTCACCGTTTCACCATGCATCGGCATTGTGACGGGCGCACGACCTCAGTCCAGCTTCATCACCCAGCCATGCGGATCGGGCGCGGTGCCCATCTGCACGCCGACCAGCCGGTCGCGCATCTTCTGCGTCAGCTGGCCGGTGCCGCCGGTGCCAATGGTGAAGGTGCCATCGGGCCCGTTGACGCTGCCCACCGGGGTGACGACCGCGGCGGTGCCGCAGGCGAAGGTCTCGATCAGGTCGCCCTTGGCCGCATCGGCGTGCCACTGGTCGATCGAATAGGGCTCCTCACGCACCTGCAGGCCTTCGTCGCGCAGCATCTGGATCAGGCTGTCGCGGGTGATGCCGGGCAGGATCGTGCCGGTCAGCGGCGGGGTGATCGCACTGCCATCCTTGAACACGAAGAACAGGTTCATCCCGCCCAGTTCCTCGATCCATTTCTTCTCGACTGCATCGAGGAAGACGGTCTGCTGGCAGCCCTGCTTCGTCCCCTCGGCCAGCGGCACGAGGCTGGCGGCGTAGTTGCCGCCGGTCTTCGCTGCGCCGGTGCCGCCGGGGGCCGCGCGCGTGTGATCGCGGCTGACCCACACGTCGACCGGCTTCACGCCCGACTTGAAATAGCTGCCGACCGGGCTGGCGATCAGGCAATACAGATATTCGCGCGCCGGGCGCACGCCGAGGAAGGCTTCGGTCGCGAACATGAAGGGCCGCAGGTAGAGCGATCCGCCTTCGACCGTCGGCATCCAGTCGCGATCCTTGGCGACCAGCTGGCGGATCGATTCGAGGAACAGTTCCTCGGGCAGTTCGGGCATCGCCATCCGGCGCGCGCTGGCGTTGAGGCGGCGCGCGTTCTGTTCGGGCCGGAACAGTGCGACGGAATCATCCTCCCAACGGTAGGCCTTCATCCCTTCGAAGATTTCCTGCGCGTAGTGCAGCACGGCGGCCGCCGGATCGAGCGGGATCGCCTCGCGCGGGCACAGCTTCGCGTCGTACCAGCCATCCTCGCCGCGCTCCACGCGGTCCGCGTCGAAGCGAATCGTCACCATGTGATCGGTGAAGATCGACCCGAATCCGGGGTCCGCCAGCGCCTGGTCGCGGGTTTCGGACGGCACGGGGGCGGGGTGGGGCAGGTGGGCGAAATCGGTCATCGGCGCGTCGGCCATAGGGCTCATATCTCCTTGGCCGAGGCGGTTATGCGCGTGCACCGCCCGGGGCAAGGGGTTTTGCAAAAAATTTCACGATTGAGGCAAAAAACTTTTCATAAGTTACGCGCCTGCAGCAAATGAAAAGGGCAGCCTCTGCCCGTCGGAGAGACTGCCCTTTCATGGTCAGCGGCCAGGAAGTGCCGCTCACGAAGCCTCTAAGGGTATGCGACTTTACCGATAGTGCTCCGCGCGGAAACTTGCCGACCTCTCTGCTGAACCATGAGACATCGGATCACCTCCTTTCGCGCTTGTAAGCCAAGACCCGCACCGTATCACCGGGGGCCGAGAAGCGACGTGGGCCGTCGCCCTCAGACACCTTTTTGAGTCATGCGATTCGCCAGCACAAGCCTTGTAAATATGTTTTTCCCCGTCATACTTGTGCGCTCGCGAAATGAACGGCGACGCGGCGTAAATCGCGCCGGGCCGGCTTGCCTCACCTTGCCCAAACCGACGGTTCTTCGCCAGCAGCGCAGTGCGCCTAGCGGCAATCCTCGATCACCCGCGTCACTTCGGCCCAGGCGGGCACGTAGAGGCCGGGCTCGCCTTCCACTTCCACCGCGAAACGCCCGCGCGTGATCGCCATCGCGTCGAGCAGCGGGTCGCGCGCGTCCAGCGTCGTCAGCACCCGTGCAGGCGAGCCCGATGCGGGCTTCGCCATCATCGGGCGCGAGGTTGTCTCGGTACTGATCCGCATCGCGACTTCGCCCTGCTTGGCAGCGGACGTCGCGCGCACGATGCCGATCTTGCGGGTGGCGACTTCGCACACGATGGCCAGCTTGGTTGCGCCGGGCGTGCCGAAGATTGCCAGCGTTTCGCCAGGCTCGACCAGATAGCTCCAGTCGCCCGGCGTCTGCGGGCGGTCGATCCAGTTCTCCGCCGGCGGCGGGACGGGCTTCGGCGTGGGAGCCGGGGGCGGCGGCGGAGCGGGTACCGGCGCGGGCTGCGGGGGCTCGGGCGTCTGGCAGCAGGTCACCGCCAGCAGCGAGAGGGCCAGGGCAATACGGGCGGGAGAAAAGACACGGGGTTTGCTCATGCCCCTGATAATGCGCTTGGACGCCGCACGGGTCCATGATTATCACGCCCGCCATGGCGAAGAAGATGCGTGTCGATCAGTTGCTGGTGGCCCGGGGCCTTGCGGAGAGCCGCGCGCGTGCGCAGGCGCTGGTGATGGCAGGGGTGGTGTTTGCAGGCGAGACCAAGATCGCCAAGCCGGGGCAACCCCTCGCCGAGGATATCGAGCTGGAGGTGCGCGGGCGCGATCACCCCTGGGTCAGCCGGGGCGGGATGAAGCTGGCCCACGCGCTCGACGCGTTCGATTTGGACCCCACGGGCGCCATCGCGATGGATATCGGCAGTTCGACCGGCGGCTTTACCGACGTGCTGCTGCAACGCGGCGCGGCGCGCGTGTTCGCGGTCGACAGCGGGACCAACCAGCTCGCGTGGAAGCTGCGGCAGGACGAGCGCGTGACCGTGCTCGAACAGACCAGCGCGCGCATCCTCACCCCCGAACAGATCGATGCCCTCTGCAACTGGGTGGTGTGCGATGCCAGCTTCATCGGCATGGCCAAGGTGCTTGAACGCCCGCTGGAACTCGCCGCCCCGCAATGCCGCCTCGTCTCCCTCATCAAACCGCAATTCGAGGTCGGGCGCGAGGAAGTCGGCAAGGGCGGTGTGGTGCGCGACCCGGCGCTGCATGCGCGGGTGTGCGAAGAGGCGCGCGCGTGGCTCGAATCGAGCGGCTGGCAGGTGCAGGGAATCGTCGAAAGCCCGATCACCGGGCCCAAGGGCAATGTCGAATTCCTGATCAGCGCATCGCGCGGTTAATGGTAAACGCGGCCCGCGTGCCAATTCGGTATAATGTCTGCAACTTGCTTGTTGTTAAGGTATACGCCCGGCAAGGCGAATCGCAGATATTCCCCGTTTGGAGGTTTGATGACCACGCTGGCCTCACGCGCGCAGCTGCGCGCTAGCTTTATCCGCTGGGCGCTGTTCTGCGTCCCTGCCATTGTTTTGCTTGGCTTCCTTTCGGGCCAGCTGGCTGGAACGGGGGAGGGCGATCCTTGGTTCGCCGCGTTGGCCAAGCCCGATTTCTATCCCGATGCATCGCTGTTCCCGATCGTGTGGGGCATCCTTTACGTGATGATGGGCCTTGCCTTCGCGCTGGTCTGCTCCGCCTGGGGCGCCAAGGGCCGGGGCATCGCGATCGCCGCCTTCATCGTCCAGTTCGCGCTCAACCTCGCGTGGACCCCGCTGTTCTTCGGCCAGCACGAGATCACCTATGCGCTGATCGTGATCGTCGCGATGGCGGTGATGATCCTGATCACGATGATCCTGTTCCTGCGCGTACGGAAAATCGCGGCGCTGCTGCTGGTGCCCTATCTCGCCTGGGTCTGCTTCGCCGCGTATCTCAATTACGAGATACGTGGGCTCAATCCCCAAGCCGACGGAGCCGACACGACCGGCGCGATCCAGCGGATCGATCTTTAACGGGGGAGCGCGCGTGGCTCTGGACAAACCGGAGCCCACGCGCCATCTCTCGCCCCATGCAGAGCCAGAACCCCATGATCGCCGATTTCGTGAAGCTGGTGAACGGTGCCGCGGGCACCTTTGCCGGGATGACCCGCGAGGCGCAGCAGAGCGCGCGCGAGCGGATCAAGGAAACGGTCGGCGGGCTCGACTTCGTCAGCCGCGAGGAGTTCGAGGCGGTCAAGGCGATGGCCGCCAAGGCCCGCGAAGAGAACGAGGCGCTGGCAAAGCGGCTCGATGCGCTGGAAGGCAAGGGCAAGTAACTCTCCCCCGCTCGCGGGCGCGTAGCGCCGTTGTCGTCAAACCCCTCGATCGTGGATGGACACGCGCCGCCTATGCGCGCGCTGCTTCGTCGCGATAGAATCCGGGGCGGAATGAACTTCGGAGCAAAGGCTAGTCGATCGCAGAGGCGGATTGCGATGGTCTGTCGAAGCGGGCAAGCAGCAGGCCGGTGGCCAATCCGCAGCAACCCAGGACCAGCAGAGCAAAGCGCGCGTCCGATGCGCTGGCCAGGATGCCGCACAGTGCGGCACCGATCGCTGGAACTCCGGTCAATTTCAACGTCAGCGCGGCCATCGTTCGTGCGCGCATGCTGTTATCGACCCGGTCTTGCAGAATCACGGGCACGATCGCGTGTGGTACGCCCAGGCCTATCCCGCAGATGAAGATCAGCACCAGCACGCTGACCTGCGACAGGAATGATGTGGCCGCTACGATCGCCGCGCAGGCCAGTAGGCTTGCATTGATCACCAGGGATTGCCGCGAGGGCGATTGCGCGAACCGGGTGCTCACGATCCCGCCGACCAGCGTGCCGAGTCCGAGCGCGACGAACACCAGGCCGCGGAAAATTTCTTTGCCCGGAAATGCGCTCGCGAGCATCTGCGGCATGACCGATTGCACCGGGCCGAGAACGAACAGCGTGGGAACGATGCCGAGTAGCAGTGCCTGCCAAAGCGACCGGTTGCTGAATATATGCGCCACGCCGTCCAGGATACCGCGCATTGCGCCGGACCGGTCGCCGCCGCTCGCTTCGTGCTGCCCATCGGGTTGCGGAAGGCTGAGCGCGGATAGCAGCAGTATGGCGGCGACGATCATCATCGCCGCGAAATCCCCGAACTGGACCCGCCCGACGGCATATAGCAGGGGGCCGAAGGTGAAGCCGAAAACCGTCATCATCGACAGGATGATCGTCGGCGTGGCCGTTCGCGACGTGACCAGTGCGACCATCGCGATCCTGTTGCCCGCGACGCCCCCCGCGGCATAGCCATAGAGCGCACCGGACAACAGCGCCGCAACAAACAGGACGGACGGGGCCGGGGAAAGGGGAACTGCCAGTGCAAATGCTAGCGCCGCCAGTGCCATACCGAACCCGCAGTTACGGATCAGGCGAGCGATTGGCACCACATCCCCGAGAAAACCACGCACCGGAGTCATCAGTCCCATCACCAGGAAGGCTACCGCGAAAACAATCGATGCCTGCAGCGCGCCGTCGCCGGCGTCGGTGAGGATCACCACGATACCGTAGACGAACATGGCGTGACCAATCGTCCCGGCCAGGGCCGAGATGAAAAAGGCGAGCAAGGGCGGTGGCAGGCGCATGGAGTCCCGGGCTGCAGCCGGCTCACCCATGGTTTGCATCGGATGGTGGGAAAAGGTTGGCAACCATCGCATCATAACTGCTCTTGAGCGGACCGTCGTACTCATCGAGGCGGACGAGATGACAGTCCTCGCCATCGAATGTTTCGACGATTGGGATCAGCCGATACCCGGAAATCGCGCCCGTGGTTCGGTTCACGCTGACTTCGAGTAACCCGCTCAGGCAGCTACGCCACGATCGTCCGGGCTTCGCGATGTTCGACAAGGTGTAGGTGAAGTTGCCCAGACTATAAGCGCACAGCGTACCGCGCTGATAATCTAGCGGTTGCAGCATATGCGGGTGGCTACCGACAATCAGACCGAAGCCTGCGCGGCGCAGGTCGGTGGCCAGCTGACGATTGGCCGACAAGGGTTCTGTCCGCATCTCGTAACCCCAATGCGGCAGCGCGATCGCCAATCCGGCTCGCCGATCCGTCAGCTCCGCAGCAAGATCGCTCGCATCCACATGGAATTGGCGATTGACCCCCGGCCGTTCCCACTCGAAGGGATCGTCATTCATCCAGCGCGTCCACGCCAGAATGGCGAGCCGCAGCTCGCCGATCTGCACGATATCGGCCAGGCGACCATCCGCCACGTGCTCGCCGACGATCTGGAAACCCCTAGTTTTCAGCAGCGCGCAGCCATGATGGAATGCCTCGACACCCAGATCACCGGCATGATTGGCTGCGACGGACAGGCAGACGCGCTCCGGTGCCAGTCCGGCCAGCGCGCATTGCCGTTCGAGGAATTCCAGTGGCATCGCGAAAGGGGGCATTGTCAGCCCGCGCGGATAGCGCACTGCTTCATCCCGATCACGCGCAACGACAGGAGCCTCCAGAGCGCCGAAGAACATGTCTGCGGAGCCCAAGGTCTCCTGCAGAGAGGGGGCGAATACAACCGGCCGATCGCCGGTTTTGACCATCACATCGCCGCCGAAAACCAGCGTGATATCGTCGGCCGCACGCTGGCCCGCAGCTATCGGCGCGCGTGGAAAGGACGCGGGCAGTCGCCATTTGGGGAAGAAGAAGCGAATCTCCCAGAAAGCGCGCACCCACCAGCGATAGCGGCCGTAGCGCGCCAGTTCAGCTTGAGTTCGGGCCTGCTTAAGCGCTTTTGGCCATGGTTCTGCCGCGGCACGAGCGGAACGCGCAAGAGCCGGCTGCGGCCTCATGCATTCAGCTTTGCGATAAATCCTTCACCGGCCGGCGATACCGGCACCCCGCCGCCCTTGATCGGAAGGATGAAGTCGTTGTCGCCGACATCTACGCTGTGGTCGTCGACGTAGCGGCCCACCAAGGTCGACCGGCGCAGGCCCGGCGCGGTGGGGCGCGAGCCGTGCAGGTTGAAAGATGTGAACGCGTAATACTCGCCTGGCTTTGCGATGAAGGGAATTTCGGTGAACTCGCCCTCGAACAAATCCTCGTAGAAGAATTGCGCGAGGATCATCAGCACCTTCGACTTTCCCCGATGGCCGCCTCGGGAAAAGAGGAATATTTTCAGCATCTCCCGGATCTGTATGGGGGGGAAGAAGGAAACCGCATTCAACATGTGATCGATGTTGTTCAGGAAGTATTTCTGAAGATCGTAGGCGCGGGTGTCGACGAAACTCCCCGCCAGAATCGACATCGTCCCGGACTCGATCGTCGAGTCGCTCAGTGAAATCCAGATCGAGAGCGCCGAGTTCGGTTCGAACCGTTTCCCGGACCGGTGCGCAAACGAAGGGTGGCGGCTCATATCCGCAAAATCGACATTCTGATGATAGAAGGTGCGCGACCCGTCCGGCATCTGTCGGAAGATCTGTGAACGCCAGCAGGTGACGCGGTCCGTCGCGATGAGATCCTTGACCGTTCCAAGCAAATCCGGATCGCTGAAGATCGCGCGAACCCGCGTGTCGAACATGAACATGTTCACGCCCAGAATAACGTCTCGCTCTTCGAGCAGCAGGTCCGCTTCCGCGCGATCCCTGCCGGCGATAAGACGATAGACCGGGTTGTCCCGTGAGAAGGCCAGGTCTTCGATGTGGCGTTCCAGATCGCGCGCCTCGGCGTCGTCGATCAACCTGAAAGGGCCGGCAACGCCGTGCATGGAAAACAGATCGAGATCGGCTTGGGCGAGTCTTGCGGGGACGTGACCGTCAAGGTCTATCGCCTGCTTGCTGTTGTACTCGGCTCCCGCAATGTAGAAGCGGCGATCCTTAATCAGCGCCAGATTTTTCGCCTTCAGCGCCATGCAATACGCGAAAAGCGCATTGAGCTTGGCCGACTGGACCGGCGAGAGTTGCCCAATTGCCGCCAGCTCTGCGGTGATCTGGGTATCGTTGAGTTCTTCGAGGATCGCTTTCATCCCTGCCGCCCTCCGACGATGGTGGACTTTGCCACTGGCGCGGTTTGGGCGGACCACCACGTTCCGTGTCTGCGATTGCCCAAGTACCAGGATCGCAGCAGGCGCCACCAACCACGCGTGCGGCGAACATCGCGATTATCGAAAAAGTCGTGCAGCGCGGCGCGTGCGGCACGCATCCGGTAAAACGGCACATTGGGCAGAAAATGATGGATCAGATGATATTCGCCCGAATCGAACAGGAATAGGATCTCTTCGAACACACCGCAGCGAAATCTGGACGCGATCGAAAACGGATTATCGGGCTGAATCTCGGCATGTTCGATGAGGATGCGGATCGCATTGAGTGCGGGCAGGACCAGCAGCAAAGGCAGCAGATATCCGAACAGAATCGCCTTGGGTGCGAAGAACGCCGCGACAACCGCACCGACCAGGATCAGCGCCGACAAGGTCGCCTCCACGCGTGCGCGTGAAATCGCCCTCGCGGTGGGCCGACGGAGCGCGAAATAGGGCGCGCGTCCTACGCCCATCTTGCCGGATGCGGCCCATTTGGTGCCGATTGCGGTCATAAACAGATACCGCTTGAGCCGGGTGTCGATGTCGCTCTTGTAAGCTTCGGAATCCTCGGGCGTGGCCACGTTCTCGTGATGTACCCAGTGGGCATCGGCGTAGCGTGTCGCACTGAGCTGGATCGGGGCTGTGAAGAGCATGGACAGGCCATGACCAAACCGCCCGCCGACCTTGCGGTGGACGAAGAATTCGTGATGCAGCAGCCCGAACAGCTGGAAGATGGCGCCCTGCGCGAGTGTCAGAAGCACCAGCGCGACCGGCGACTGGACGAGGAAGCATGCTGCCAGAACGGCGATCGAAAGCGCCGGAAGCGCAATGATCATGCCGTAGTCCAGCACCCGGATCGGCCGCTGGAGCGCGCGCACGCGGTCCGGCCCCAGGTATTCGCGGACTTCGCGCTGGCGGTCGGGAAGACTGGTGTTTGCGTGGTTCATCAAGCTATCCGGATGAAGGGGCCAACCCGTCGGCGTGTCGTCGATGCGTCAGTGCACCAGGCGCACATCGATATTGATGCGGTCCATGATCTCTTCGTAGAGTTCGATCGCCTGCTGCCGGTAATCCTCGTCCAGTGCGCTGATCGACACCCCGAAATCGATCATGTCGGATACGGTAGTGGCCAGGTAAGAGCCCAGATGTTCCCGGTAGCCGCGCGCGATCTCGGTCGCGCGTTGACGCTGTTCTGGCTCATCCTCCAGAATCCGGCCGAGCACCTTCGCTCCGAAAGCCAGATGGGTTTTCTCGTCCTGGGCGATCTGCAGGAAATCTGGAAACAGTTCGGGGGCGTTCTTTCCGAGCTGGCGCAATTCCATCATCGCGAGGACGCCTTCGGCGTACATGTTGAGGCCGATCAGCACTTCGATCTCGTCATCGGACCGGAACAGCCGGTCGAAGCGATCCTCCATGTCCCTGACCTGGTATTTTTCGATTGCTGCTTCGTCGATCGTGCCCCCGAGGTTTTCGAACGCCTTCCTGAAGAGCTCGGCGTGACGAACCTCGTCGTTGGCATGATGCACCAGATAGTACTTCTCGCGCGTGATATGCCGCCTTGGTATCCACCTGGCGCACAGATCTATGATGCGCAGTTCGGAGAGATAGAAATTGACGTATATCGTGGCGACCGCGTCGTAGAGCGGATCACCCGGCTGGCCGATCGAAAGCGCGTCTGACATTGAAACCTCCTAAATCGGAGCCACAGGGCTCGGTTCATTCTCACCGGCTGAGTTCGCCGCGAAGAAAGCGCAGCATGGTCGTATCGGCACCGCCGACCAGCGAGCGCAAAAACATGCCCCGGCTGATCGCCATTGCGACGCTGGCCACTGGCGATCCCAGTTCGGTGTCGACAAAAGGTACGCCGATCCGCTCGAAGCCGATCTGCCTGAGCGGGCCGATCGGGCTGACTTGGGGATCGTCGAAGACATCGGCGATGATCATCGATGCATTGTTCGTCACCGCGAACTGCATCGAGCGCTGCATGATCAGCGACATCAGCCCAAGCGGGGCGGAGGGGAACCGCCGCGAGCGGAAGCTGGGCCGGACCATGAGTTTCTGCACTTCGATGAGGTGCCGGTCTTCCTTGAGCGGGCCGAGTGGCAGGAAGCGCTCGATCGGAAGGCCTTGCTGCGAATCCTCCACGATCCGAGCCGTGGCAACCGGCATGATCGGCTCTCCGTCGCGGACCAGATCGATCAGCACATAGGTCGAGTATTCGTGGTATTCGTCGTTGTGACGGATCGCCTCTCCGGTGACCCAGCCGAGTTCGGCGACATAGATGTCCTGCCACAGCTCGCGCACGGCAGCGGCGAATTCGCCTGCGCACGCGCCCTCGCGAATGCGCACGTCGATCGTTTCCACCTGCTGATGCAAATCCATCGCCGCCCCCGCTAGTCGATCGTGCTGTCGTACATCGACTTGTAGTAGAATCCGGCGGTTCGGCATGCGTGCAGGAACCACTCGAACCCTTCGTCGTCGATCTCGATTTCGGCGATCACGTCCCACAGATCCTGGATGTGCTGCTTGTCGG
>Ga0208470_1000152_pt1 | contig 13421 bp, 13 predicted proteins | sample DeeseametaMP0740_FD_184204 | JGI IMG/M metagenome (GOLD analysis project Ga0208470, IMG submission 184204) | Marine microbial communities from the Deep Atlantic Ocean - MP0740 (SPAdes) | ecosystem: Environmental > Aquatic > Marine > Oceanic | place: South Atlantic Ocean | collected 2011-02-01 | reverse complement strand
CCCCGGCCAGTCGGCCACGTTGCGGCTCGGGCCGAAGAAGGTGCTCGCCCGCTTCGGCGCGCTGCATCCCGCGACGCTCAAGGCCTTCGACATCGACGGGCCGGTGGTCGCGGCGGAGATTTTCCTCGACGCGGTTCCTGCGAAGAAGAATGCCGAATTCGCCCGCTCGACCTACAGCCCGCCGGCGCTCCAGCCGGTGACACGCGACTTTGCGTTCCTGGTGGATAGCACCATGCCTGCGGGCGATCTGGTCAAGGCGGTGCGCGGGGCGGACAAGGCGCGGATCGTCGATGCGCGCATCTTCGACCGGTTCGACGGGCAGGGCGTCCCGCAAGGCAAGACCTCGCTCGCGCTCGAAGTCACGCTCCAGCCGGGCGAGAAGAGCTTCACCGACGAAGAGCTGAAGGCGATTTCCGACGCGGTCGTGAAGGCCGCCGCGAAGACCGGAGCGGAGTTGAGAGCATGAAGACAGCCCTGATCACCGGCGCCACCGCTGGGATCGGCCAGGCGACCACGCGGCTGCTGGTCGAGAACGGCTGGCGCGTGATCGGCACCGGGCGGCGGCAGGAGCGGCTCGATTCGCTGAAGGAAGAGCTGGGCGCGGATCGCTTCCTCGGCCTCGCCTTCGACATCACCGATGACGCCGCGCGCGATGCGGCGATCGACGGGCTGCCGGAGGAGTGGCGCGGGATCGACCTGCTGGTGAACAATGCAGGCCTCGCCAAGGGGCTCAATCCTGCGCAGGACGCCGATCTCGACGATTGGCAGACCATGATCGACACCAATGTGACCGCGATGGTCCGGCTGACGCGCAAGATGCTGCCCGGCCTGATCGAGCGCAAGGGCGCGCTGGTCAATATCGGCTCGGTCGCGGGCAGCTACGTCTATCCGGGCGGGAATGTCTACGCCGGGTCTAAGGCCTTCGTGAACCACTTCACGCTGGCGATCCGCGCGGACCTGCACGGCACCGGCGTGCGTGTGACGAGCATCGAGCCGGGCATGGTCGAGACCGAATTCACCACCGTGCGCACCGGCAGCCAGGACAAGTCGGACGAGTTCTATTCGGGCGCGCACCCGATGACGGGTGAGGATATTGCCGAGACGATCCGCTGGGTCGCCGAACTGCCCGCGCACCTCAACGTCAACCGGCTGGAGATCATGCCGGTGACGCAGGACTTCGCGGGCTTCCGCGTGGCGCGGGACGAGAACTAACCGTCACCCCCGCGCAGGCGGGGGTCCAGCTGACCTTCCCGCCCCTGGACAACGTATCTGGATTCCCGCCTCCGCGGGAATGACGAGGAAGACAAATGACCTCCGAACGCCGTACATTCGCGATCATTTCGCACCCCGACGCGGGTAAGACCACGCTGACCGAGAAGCTGCTGCTTCGCGGCGGGGCGATTCACTTGGCGGGCGAGGTGAAGGCGCGCGGCGCGGCGCGGCGGGCGCGATCGGACTGGATGAGTATCGAGCAGCAGCGCGGTATCTCGGTCACGTCGAGCGTGATGACCTTCGAAAGAAACGGGATCACCTTCAACCTGCTCGACACGCCGGGGCACGAGGATTTCTCCGAGGATACCTACCGCACGCTGACCGCGGTCGATTCGGCGATCATGGTGCTCGATGCCGCTGCCGGTATCGAGGCGCAGACATTGAAGCTGTTCGAGGTCTGCCGCCTGCGCTCGGTCCCGATCATCACCTTCATCAACAAGATCGACCGCGAGGGGCGCGAGCCGTTCGAACTGCTTGACGAAATTGCCGAAAAGCTCGCGCTCGACACTGCGCCGATGAGCTGGCCGGTCGGCATGGGCGGGCTGTTCGAAGGCGTCTACGACTTCGAGGAGAACGAGCTGTATCTGCCCGAGGGCGACAGCAAGGAATTCCAGGGCAAGACCGTGAAGGTCGACGGGCCCGAGGACGAAAAGCTCGGCGAATATCTCAGCGCAGACGGCGTCGCTCGGGTGGCCGAGGAAGGGCTGCTGGCGCGCGAGGGCTACCCCGCGTTCGATTTCGAGGCCTATCGCAATGGCGACCTTACGCCCGTGTACTTCGGTTCCGCGCTCAAGGAATTCGGCGTCACCGCGATCATCGATGCGATCGCCAAGTATGCGCCCGCGCCGCGCCCGCAGCCGACCGACGAGGGCGAGATTGCGCCGGACCGCGACGAAGTGACCGGCTTCATCTTCAAGGTGCAGGCCAATATGGACCCCAACCACCGCGACCGGATCGCCTTCATGCGGCAGGTTTCGGGCACCTTCAAACGCGGCATGAAGCTGACGCCCTCGGGCCTGGGCAAGCCGATCGCGGTGCATTCTCCGATCCTGTTCTTCGCGCAGGACCGCGAGATCGCGGACAATGCCTATCCGGGCGACATTATCGGCATCCCCAACCACGGGACGCTGCGCGTGGGCGACACGCTGAGCGAGAAGAACGAGGTGCGCTTCACCGGCCTGCCAAACTTCGCGCCCGAAATCCTGCGCCGCGTTCAGCTGAAGGACCCGACGAAGACCAAGCAGTTGAGGAAGGCGCTCGACGATCTGTCCGAAGAGGGCGTGATCCAGGTGTTCTACCCGGAGCTGGGCGCGAACCATATCGTCGGCGTGGTCGGCCAGCTGCAGCTCGAAGTGCTGATCTCGCGCCTCGCCGCCGAGTACAAGGTCGAGGCCGCGCTGGAGCCCGCACCCTTCGCGACCGCGCGCTGGGTGAAGGGCGAGGACAAGGCGCTGGCCGAGTTCGAGAAGTTCAACCGCGCGAACCTCGCCAAGGACCGCGACGGGGACATGGTCTTCCTCGCCAAGAGCCCGTGGGATGTGAATTACCAGGCGGAAAAGAACCCCGACGTCAAGTTCTCGGCCACCAAGGAACGATAACATCCCGTCGTTCCCGCGCAGGCGGGAATCCCGCTTTCTTCGAACGAGCGGGACCCCCGCCTGCGCGGGGGTGACGGATCGTTGGGGGTGGGGTAATTCTTGCCCCATGGCCGACTTCTTCGACACGCTCTCCGACAAGCATATCGCGATGATCGCGAAGCAGCCGGTGTTCTTCGTCGCAACTGCGGCAGAAGACGCGCGGATCAACCTCAGCCCCAAGGGCTACGACGCATTCCGGGTGCTCGCGCCGAACAAGGTCGCCTATCTCGACCTTGGCGGATCGGGCAACGAGACCCACGCGCATCTCGCCGCGGATGGCCGCATCACGCTGATGTTCTGCAATTTCGAGCAGCCTGCGCTGATCCTGCGGATCTATGGCCGGGGTCGCCCGGTGCTGCCGCAGGATGCCGAGTGGGCCGGGCTGGCCGGGCACTTCACGCTGCTGCCCGGCACGCGTCAGATCTTCGTAATCGACGTCGAAAGCGTGCAGACCTCGTGCGGCTGGGGCGTGCCATTCATGGCCTACCAGGCGGAGCGGCCGACGCTCAAGAAGGCCCACACACAGGCCGATCCTGAGCAATGGGAGGCCAAGATGGCAGGACGCACGTCGAGCATCGATGGCCTGCCCACCCGCGCCACGAATCGCTATATTGCAGGCACGCCGCTCGACTGAGCCGCTTCACCCGGCGGGCCCAATCGGCTGCCGGACGAACCAGCGCTTCTGCCGCAAAGCGCGCCATGGTATGGTTAACGCCGACAGCAATGATCGGGAGTGAGCCTCACATGCGTTCGTTGATACTCGCAATTTCGCTTTTCGCAGGATCTCTCGCCCCGCTGGGGTCCGCCCCTGCTGCGGCCCAAGTGGCCAATTCCGCCGCATCCGATCCATTGCCCGCCGATTTCCGTGGCAAGGTCCAGTACTTCGGCAATCACAGCGGCGAAGTAGTCGCAACCGTGCCCGGCACGCCCCGGCGCACCGACACCAAGTGCCCCAAGCGCGAAGGCGGCTGCCCCGAACTGATCGGCGGCAGCTTCCAGGCCGAACTCGAATTCGACGGCGACATCGTGAAGGGCGAGTATCGCGGCACCGGGGGCATGCGCCCATCAAGCCTGATCGGCCGCCGCAACGGCGCCAATTGTCGCCTGTTCGACACTGCCGACGGATCGGTGTGGAATGGCCGCTGCGATCGAGAGGCCTTTGTCGGCACGGTGCGCAGCGTGGCCAATGCGCCCGAGCAGATCGACCTCGCGTTCGAAGCCGTGGGCGTCAACGCGGTCGACTTCTTCGAGCAGGAGCGCACGCGCGAGCTGATCGCGGCGTATGAGCGGTTCGGCGGTATTGCCTTCGGCGAGGGTGCGGGGGAATCGCGGCTCGACGCGCTGCTGCGCCTCAACAGCTATTTCCTGCCCGAGGGGCAAGGCTATCGCCCCGGCACGCTCCGCAATGTCGAGCGTGAGAGCGAGAAGAAGAACAGCCCGGACTATGCGGTCTACGGCGAATACAACACGATCGACGGCGCCCGTGCCTGGGCACGCGCACGGTTCGATTACAACCGCTTCGTGTGTCTGGAGACCTCGATCGAGCCGGGCACGTGCCGCCCGATCGATCCGACCCCGCCCACGCTGGAGACCGGCGGCGACTTCTTCGCCGAGCTTGGCCTACCCCGGCTCACGCCGCAGGCAGTGGGCGAGGCACAGGGGCTCTGACGGGCTGCCTCCAGTGGGAAGGCGGCGCTAGCCGGCTTTCTCTGCCTGAATTACGAAGTCCGCACATCGCTCCCCGATCATGATCGAGGGGGCGTTGGTGTTGCCCGAGACCAGCTTGGGCATGATCGAGGCATCGGCGACCCACAGCCCTTCGATCCCGCGCGCCTTCAGGGTCGGGTCGACCACCGCTTCCTCGTCCGAGCCCATCCGGCAGGTGCCGACCGGGTGATAGACCGTGTCCGCGCGGGCACGAATCATCGCGTCGAGCGCGGCATCGTTGGTCAGATTGACCGGGTGGCGATCGGTCAGCCCGTAATCGGCCAGCGGCGCGGTCTCCGCAATCCGGTGCGACAGGCGCACGCCTTCGCGCAGCACCGCCATATCGCGATCATCGTCGAGGAAGTTGGGGTCGATCGCGGGCGCATCCGCCGCGTCGGGGCTGGTGAGGCGCACGGTGCCGCGGCTTTCCGGGCGCAGCACGCAGGCGTGCAGCGAGACTCCGTGGCCGTTCACCTTCTCGCGCCCGTGATCCTCCAGCATGGCGGGGACGAAGTGCCACTGCACATCGGGCGCGGGCGCATCGGGCATTACGGTCCAGAAGCCGCCCGCCTCGGCATAGGGGGTGGTCATCACCCCGGTGCGGGTGCGCCGGTGCTCGACAATCGCGCCCAGCATCCGCAGCGTCCCTTCGCGGCTGTTGCCGATCGGCACGCGGCTCTCGCTCTCCCAGCTCGATACGTAGTCGATATGGTCCTGCAGGTTGCTGCCCACCGCCGGGCGGTCGAGCGCGACCTCGATGCCCATCGCATTGAGGTGCCGCCCCGGGCCGATCCCCGACAGCATCAGGATCTGCGGCGAGTTGAACGCGCCCGCCGACAGGATCACCCCGCGCCGCGCGTTGAGATATTCGCGGTGCTTGCCCTTGCGGACCATGACGCCGGTCACCCGGCCATTTTCGATCACCAGCTTTTCGACCAGAGTCTTCGTGCGGATGTCGAGGTTCGGCTGGTTGCGGATCGGTTCGACATAGGCGCGGCTGGCGGACCAGCGTTCGCCCTTGCGCTGCGTCACCTGATAGATGCCGAAGCCTGCCTGCTTCTCGCCATTGAAGTCGTCACGTTCGGGATACTGGAGCGAGGCGGCGCTTGCCACGAAGGCGCGGCTGGTCTCGTTGGTCCAGCGCTGGTCCGATACGAACAGCGGGCCGCCTGCGCCGTGATATTCATCCTCTCCGCGCTCGTTCGCCTCGGCCTTTTTGAACCACGGCAGCACGTCGTCGTAGGCCCAGCCATCGCAGCCCATCGCGGCCCAGTTGTCGTAGTCCCACGCATTGCCGCGGATATAGATCATCGCGTTGATCGCGCTGGAGCCGCCCAGCCCGCGCCCGCGCGGCTGAAATCCGGTGCGCCCGCCCAGCCCCTTCTGCGGGACGGTTTCGTAACGGTAGTTCTGGCTGCCGCTGAGGAAGGGCATCATGCCGGGCGTCTTGACGCGGAAGTCGTTGTTCCGCCCGCCCGCCTCGATCAGGCACACGCTGCGATGGCCGTCCACAGCCAGCCGCCCGGTGACCGCGCTCCCCGCACTGCCGCCGCCGATGACGATGTAGTCGTATTGGTTCATGCGCCCGTCCTCTCTCGTGTACGGAATATTCTCTCCGTTTACGCAAAGGTTAGGCGGCGCGGCGTGGCCCCGCAATCGGCTTTTGCGGCTCGTCCTGCGTCGTATCGGCCGGCGTGGCGTCTGCACGCTGTTGCTGCTCCTGCCAGCGAGCGCGGATCATGTCCGACGTCTCACGGCTGCCGTCGTGGCTCCAGCCCGGCTCGCGCAACAGGTAGGAAAGCTTGTGCTTCCAGGGGCTGCGCCAGATGTCTCCGAGCATCCCGATCCATTCATGGAACACCGCCCACAACAGGTTGAAGCTGCCCAGCTGCTTGACGATGCCGTAGCGAATCGGCTCTTCGGAATGCGGACGCTCCGCCTCGAAGGTCCCGAACAGCTTGTCCCACACGATGAATACGCCCGCGTAATTGCGGTCGAGATAGCGCGGGTTGGTGGCGTGGTGCACCCGGTGGTGGCTCGGTGTGTTCATCACCGCCTCGAACCAGCGCGGCATGCGGTCGATCGCCTCGGTGTGGATCCAGAACTGGTAGATCAGGTTGAACCCGCCGCAGATCGCGATCATCGCCGGGTGGAAGCCCAGCAGCACCAGCGGCAGCGCGAAGAGAAAGCCGAGCGTGAACGCGCCGGTCCAGGTCTGCCGCAGCGCGGTGGAGAGGTTGTAGTGCTGGCTCGAATGGTGGTTCACGTGGCTCGCCCAGAACCACCGGCTGCGGTGGCCGAATCGGTGGACCCAGTAATATTTCAGATCGTCGAGCACGAAGCACATAGGCCACGCCCACCATTCCCAGCCGATGGTGAAGAAGCGCACCTCGTAGGCGGCGAGGAACACCGCCAGCGCAAATCCGCCCAGCAGCAGCCCGGCAACCGTGCTGCCCAGGCCGAAGGCGAGGCTGACCAGCGTATCCTTCGGCTCGTAGGAATGCGGTGCCTTGAACCGCGCCCACAGCATCTCTGCCAGAACGAGCAGGACGAAGCCGGGAATGGCGTAATCGACGGGCGAAAAGTCAGGCATGATCCGCCCTTCCTAGCGCCTCGATGCGCGAGGCCCAAGCCTGCGCCTCGGGGCCGAGATCCAGCACCACCGGGCCATAGCGGCGGTCGTGCGGCACGATGGTAAGGATATCGCCATCGCTGTGCGCGGGCGTGCCCGGCTCCAGCACGCGCGCGGCGAAGTGGGTGCCATGGCGGCGCAGCACCATGATCCGCCCGGCCGAATCGGCGAGGATCGCGGCGGAGCCGTCACGCCCCACCGCAGCTTCGCTGGGATCGAACGCGGTATCCGCCTCGCGGGCGAGGGCGAGAGCCCGCTCGGCGGTATCGATGGTGCGCGGCTGGCCGAGCTTGAGCGCCCAGGCGATTCCCGCCAGCACCAGAATCGCGAGCAGCGATCCGCCCAGTTGGAGAAGCTGACTGTCCATCGGCGCTCAATCGCTCCCGCCGGGCTTGGGGGCGAATCGCCCCTTTGCGGTGTGCGCTGCGCGTCCTGCCAAGTCTATCGAGCGCATCGGCCCCTCCCTCCATCCCGGACGAGACATGCAGGCTCTCCCAAAGCCGCGCAAGCCTTCGAAATTGTCATAATCTTGCGGAATCAAGTATCCTATTGCGAATTGGTTCGCGCCCGCGCGCATTCTGCGATAAGGGTGGGGCCAGTTGGTGGGGGACTGGCGGCATGAACGTCGATCGTTTGCCACTCCAGCAATGCCGGGAGGCGGCCGTCTGCGCCTTTACGGGATTTCGTTTTGCGGGCGGGTGGAAGTAGCAAGGTTTTTGGCGAGTTATGGGTTACGATAAAGGGCGTCGTCGCGGGCGCGACAAGCGGGACAACATCGGAGAAGACGGTTTCGAGCCGTTTCCCGGCGGTGATTTCGGCGGCGGGTTCCAGGATCGCGGCGGATTCGACGATCGCGGTGGCGGTGGCTACCAGGATCGCGGCGGTTTTCAGGACCGTGGCGGGTTCCAGGATCGCGGCGGACCGGGCGGCGGTGGCCGTGGCGGCTTCGGCGGCGGCGGCGGTGGTCCGCGCGGCGGCGCTGGCGGTGGCGGCGGTTTCAACCGCATGCCCGCACAGGTCGTCGGCACCGGCAAGGGCCAGGTGAAATTCTTCAACGGCCAGAAGGGCTTCGGCTTCATCCAGCAGGAAGGCGGCGGAGACGACGTGTTCGTGCACATTAGTGCCGTCGAACGCGCCGGTCTTGAAGGCCTTGCCGAAGGGCAGGAGCTCGAATTCAACCTGGTCGATCGTGGCGGCAAGATTTCCGCGCAGGATCTGCAGGTCGTCGGCGACGTCATCCCCGTCACCGGTGGTGCCGTAGCCGCTCCCCGCGATGGCGCCCCCGGCGCGGCCGGCGGTGCTCCGCGGCGCGAGCTGACGGGTGAGAAGGCGACCGGCACGGTCAAGTTCTTCAATTCGATGAAGGGCTTCGGCTTCCTGGTGCGCGACGACGGCCAGCCCGATGCCTTCGTGCACATCAGCGCGGTCGAGCGCTCGGGCCTGTCGCAGATCAACGAGGGCGAACGCTACGAGTTCGATCTCGAAGTCGACCGACGAGGCAAGTATTCGGCGGTCAACCTCGTTCCCGTACAGGAATAAGGCGCGCGCCGACCCGGGTCATGCTCACCAGTTTGACCCGGCCCGGCTGACGCAATAGATCGCCGGTCATTCGCGAATGGCGGTTCCCTCGCGGGGCCGCCATTTGTCGTTCACCGTTTTGAATTTTCCGGAGTTGCCATGTCGATCCCCGCCCTGATGCCCGTCTATCCCCGTTGCGACGTCCGCCCCGTGAAGGGCGAGCACTGCCACCTGATCGACGAGGATGGCACGCGCTATCTCGACTTCGCCAGCGGCATCGCGGTCAACCTGCTCGGCCACAGCCACGAAGGGCTGATCGGTGCGATCCAGAAGCAGGCTGAGACGCTGATGCACGTCTCCAATCTCTACGGCAGCCCGCATCAGGAAAAGCTGGCGCAGATGCTGGTCGACGCGAGTTTCGCCGATACGGTGTTCTTCACCAATTCGGGCGCCGAGGCGGTCGAATGCGCGATCAAGACCGCGCGCGCGTTCCACCAGCACGAGGATGGCGACCCCGCCCGGACCGAGCTGATCACGTTCACCAGCGCGTTCCATGGGCGCACGATGGCGACGATCAGCGCGAGCAACCAGGCCAAGATGCACCACGGCTTCCTGCCGCTGCTGCAGGGCTTCAAATATTGCGAGTTCGACGATCTGGCCGCTGCAAAGGCCGCGATCGGCCCGCAGACCGCCGGATTCCTGGTCGAACCGATCCAGGGCGAGGGTGGCATCCGCCCCGCCAGCCAGGAGTTCATGCAGGGCCTGCGCGATCTGGCTGACGAACATGGCCTGATGCTGGTGCTGGACGAGGTCCAGTGCGGCGTCGCGCGCACGGGCAAGTTCTACGCCCACGAGCTCTACGGCGTGAATCCGGACATCGTGGCGAGTGCGAAGGGCATCGGCGGCGGCTTCCCGCTGGGCGCGTGTCTGGCGACCGAACATGCCGCACGCGGGATGACCTTCGGCACCCACGGTTCCACCTACGGGGGCAACCCGCTCGCCATGGCGGCGGGTGTCGCGGTGATGGAAGCGGTCGCCAACGACGAATTCCTTCAGGGCGTGCGCGACAAGGGTGCGCGGCTGAAGGCGCGGCTGGAACAGTTCATCGGCAATTATCCCGACCTGTTCGAACTGGTCCGCGGCGAAGGCCTGATGCTCGGCATCAAAATGAAGGTCGAAAGCCGCCCGTTCTTCCAGCACCTGCGCGACAAGCACCAGCTGCTGACCGTGGCGGCAGGCGACAACACGCTGCGCGTGCTTCCGCCGCTGGTGGTGGGCGATGCGGAGATCGACGAGTTCTTCGACAAGCTGTCTGCCGGTGCGGCGGACTACGAAGTGCCGGACGCCAGCTGATGGGCGTGCGGCATTTCCTCGACCTCTCGGACGCAGGCGGCGATGCCCTCGCCGCGATGCTGAACGACGCGATCGACCGCAAGGGTGCGCGCAAGTCCTGGCCCAGGGGCAAGGCGGATGCCGATGCACCTCTCGCCGGGCATGTGCTGGCGATGATCTTCGAGAAAAGCTCGACCCGCACGCGGGTCAGCTTCGACATCGCGATGCGCCAGCTGGGCGGCAGCGCTATCGTGATGGAGAGCGGCTCGATGCAGCTCGGCCGGGGGGAGAGCATCGCCGACACCGCGCGCGTGCTGAGCCGGATGGTCGATGCGATCATGATCCGGACCGACGATCACGCCAAGGTCGAGGAAATGGCCCGCCATGCCAGCGTGCCGGTGATCAACGGGCTGACCGACGCGTCGCACCCGTGCCAGATCGTCGCCGATCTGCTGACGATCATCGAACACGGCAAGGCGCTGCCGGGGCTGGAACTGGCCTGGCTGGGCGATGGCAACAACGTGCTCCACTCGATCCTAGAGGCCGCCGGCATCTTCAAGTTCAACGTGCGCGTCGCGACCCCGGCGGGCTTCGAGCCCGAGGCGGCGTTCGTCGAAGCGGCCCGCGCGGGTGGTGCGACGATCACCTTGACGCAGGATGCTGAGGCCGCAGCGAGAGGCGCGGACGTGATCGTCACCGATACCTGGGTGTCGATGGGGCAGGAAAACGCCGCGAGCAAGATCGCCGCGATGCAGCCTTTCCAGGTCAATGACGCGCTGATGGCGCTGGCCAAGCCGGATGCGGATTTCCTCCACTGCCTGCCCGCACATGTCGGCGACGAGGTGACGCAAAGCGTGATCGAAGGGCCGCAAAGCCGCGTGTTCGACGAGGCGGAGAACCGCATCCACGCACAGAAATCCGTGCTTCTCTGGGCTTTCGGCAAGCTCTGAATTGCGGGGGTCTTGGGGAGACGGCGGGCGTTCTTATATAGCCCGCCGTGACCGATACTCTCCAGACAAGCGAAACCTTCTCCGACCACCTGCTCGGCGCGTCGATCCCCTCGCGGGATACGCGGCTGCGGCTCGTGCGGCTCGACCGCACGCTCGACGAAATCCTTGCCGCGCACGACTATCCCCCTGCGATCCGCAACCTGCTCGCCGAAGCGCTGGTGGTTGCCGCGCTGGTCGGTGCGCTGATCGACGAGGATGACGAAGAGAGCGCGGAGGGCGAAGGCGGCGGCCAGATGACAATGCAGGCCCAGACCGAGGCGGGCATCGTCAAGCTGCTGGTCTGCGACTTTCGCCAGGGCGCGGTGCGCGGCTATGCCGATTTCGATGCCGAGGCGCTGGCCAAGCTGGGCGCCAATCCCTCGCTCCCGGCGCTGTTCGGCAAAGGCTATCTCGCGATCACCTTCGACGTGCCCAAGCGCGGCGGTCGCTATCAGGGGATCGTGCCGCTGGAGGGAGAAAGCCTGGCCGCCGCGTGCGAGAGCTATTTCCTTCAGTCGCAACAGCTCCCCACGCTCGTGCGAGTTGCGGTGAAGACCGAAGGCGAGCGCACGCTCGCTGCAGGCCTGCTCGCGCAGCATCTTCCCGATGGCGAGGTCGGGCGCGAACGGCTGCATGTTCGCGTCTCCCACCCGCACTGGGAGCATGTCGAGACCATGGCAGGCTCGATCCGGCACGAGGAACTGCTCGACGAGGCGCTCCCGCTCGAAGCGCTGGTCTGGCGACTGTTCCACGAAGAGGACGAGGTGCGTGTCTTTCAGGGAAAGCCGCTGACACGCGGTTGCCGATGCAGTGTCGAGCACTACGAATCGCTCATTCGTCGATTCTCTCAGGAAGACAGGGCCGAAATGCGCAATGAAGCGGGTGACATTCTGGTCGATTGCGCGTTCTGTTCGCGAATTTTCACAATCGACGCCTAGCGGCGTTCATGTCCGGTGCGGGTGAAATCGTGTATAGATGCTCGTCTACTTTAACAGAATCGCCGAATTTGAAGGGGATAGGGCAATGACGAGACGCGGGATCACCATTTGCCTTGCGCTCGCCCTCGCGGGGGGCGTGGGCCTTGCCGCGCCGCTTGCGGCGCAGGGCGGCTCCACCACCTTATTCGACAAGCTTCATCTCGGCACTTGGGAAATCCGCGAGCGCGGCGAAGGCGCAACCACGCGGCGGATCTGCCTCAGGCGCGAAAGCGATCTGGTCCAGCTGCGCCATCGCGGGATGCGCTGCAGCCGCAACGTGATCGACGACAATGGTGTCAGCGCGACCGTCCATTACAGCTGCAACGGCAATGGTTATGGCCAGACCGATATTCGGTGGGAATCGCCCGAGCTGATCCAGCTGCGGACCACCGGGATCGAACGCGGTTCGCCTTTCGCCTTTGCCGCGGAAGGTCGGCGGGTGGGCGACTGCAAGTGATGCGCGTGCGCTGTTCGGGCTTGCGGATCGATTGCGCAAGCCGCTAGCGCGAAGCCTATGACGGGCACAAATCCTGACAATGTCGCCGCAGCTCTGCTTTCGGGCGGGCTCGACTCCATGGTTGCCGCCGCTCTGGCGCGCGAGCGGGGGCAAGAAGTCCACGCGCTGACGATCGACTACGGCCAGCGCCACGTGCGCGAGATCGAGGCGGCGCGCAAAATCGCCAGGGCGCTGGGACTTGCGAGCCATCGCGAAATCACGCTCGACCTGCGCAAGTTCGGCGGATCGGCGCTCACCGCCGATATCGACGTGCCCAAGGATGGCGTCGATGGCACGATCCCTGTCACCTATGTGCCCGCCCGCAATCTCGTCTTCCTCGCGCTGACCACCGCTTTTGCCGAAAGCATCGGCGCAGGGCGGATCGTGATCGGGGTCAATGCGCTCGACTATTCGGGCTATCCGGACTGTCGCCCCGAATTCATCGCGAGCTTCGCCGAAACGGCGCGGCTGGGCACAAAGGCGGGGATCGAAGGCGGCGGTTTCGCGATCGACGCCCCGCTCCAGTTCCTCGGCAAGGCCGAGATTGCGAGCGAGGCGAACCGGCTTGGGCTCGATACGGCACTCAGCTGGTCGTGTTACGACCCGAGAGGGGATGGCCTGCCGTGCGGATTGTGCGATAGCTGTCGTCTGCGCCGCAAGGGTTTTGCCGACGCGGGGCTGACCGACGGGCTGACCTATCCGGCGGATACATAAGAAAAACGACGAGGGGGATGAATGGACGCGACGGACAAGCCCGCATCGGCACCAGATGCCAAGGTGCCCGCCTATAGCTGGTACGCGCTCAGCGTGCTGGTGCTGGTTTACGTGCTCAACTTCGTCGATCGCCAGATCCTCTCGATC
>Ga0208470_1000146_pt1 | contig 14002 bp, 15 predicted proteins | sample DeeseametaMP0740_FD_184204 | JGI IMG/M metagenome (GOLD analysis project Ga0208470, IMG submission 184204) | Marine microbial communities from the Deep Atlantic Ocean - MP0740 (SPAdes) | ecosystem: Environmental > Aquatic > Marine > Oceanic | place: South Atlantic Ocean | collected 2011-02-01 | reverse complement strand
CCGCGACCGGCACCGCGAGCCACGCCTGCGGCGCGAGCAGCGCGACCGCCAGCGCCAGCGGCGCGGCCAGCGCGACGATCCGCGCGGTGCGGATGGTGGGGAGCAGCGCGGCGGCCATGGTGCTAGCGCGGCGCCTCGGTGCTTTCGATCAGGTCGTCGACGATCCCCTCGACCTCGCGCCCCTCGATCTCGGCGGCGGCGGAGAGGATCAGGCGGTGGCGCAGCACGGCGGTGGCGAGCGCCTTGATATCGTCGGGCACCACATAGTCGCGCCCGTCGAGCGCGGCGCGCACGCGCGCGGCATTGCCCAGCAGCACGGCGGCACGCGGGCTAGCGCCCGTGGCGAGGTCGGCATGGCTGCGCGTCGCGCGGACCAGCCGGACGACATAGTCGACGTTTTCCGGCGCGAGCGTGACCGCCTTCACCGCGGCGATCGCCTGCTGCAGCGCGTCACGGCCCGTCACCGGCTCGATCCCGAAGGCCTCGGGCCGGGGCGGGCCCTGTTCTGTGCCGAATCGCGAAACGATCCGCGCCTCTTCCTCCTCGCTGGGATATTCGGCGAGCAGCTTGAACAGGAAGCGGTCGAGCTGCGCCTCGGGCAGCGGGTAGACGCCCTGGCTCTCGATCGGGTTCTGCGTCGCGACGACCATGAACCGGTCGGGCAGCAGGTGGGTCTCCCCATCCAGCGTCACGCGCCGTTCCTGCATCGCCTCCAGCAGCGCGGCCTGCGTCTTGGGCGGAGTGCGGTTGATTTCGTCCGCCAGCAGCAGCTCGGTGAAGATCGCGCCGCGCGTCAGGGTGAACTGGCTGGTCTGGAAGTTGAACAGGTTGGAGCCAAGGATATCGCCCGGCAGCAGGTCGGGCGTGAACTGGATGCGCCCGTAATCGAGGCCCGTGGCGCGCGCGAAGCACTGCGCGAGGAAGGTCTTCGCGGTCCCGGGCGGGCCCTCCATCAGTACGTGGCCCTGCGCGATCAGAGCGATCAGCAGGTGATCGACCATCGCCTCCTGCCCGATGATCGCCTTGCCGACCTCCGCCTTCACATCGGCGGCCAGCGTGCGGAGCGGTTCGAGTTCCTGGGTCATAGGGTCCTTTCGAGATCGCGGAGCGCGCGGGCGGCGCGCAGCAGGTCTTTGCGGTTGCTGGCCGAGGCGAGCGCCTCCAGCGCTGGGTCGAGCGCAGGTGCGCCACGCGCGGCGAGTGCGCGCTCGATCCCCTCGTCATCGCCCGGTTGCAGGCCGAGCCGATGGGCGATTCGCGCGCGCATCAGCGATGCGTAAGGCTCGCGCAGCAGGCGCATGCGGCCGCTGCGGGCGATTACCTGCGCGCCATTGGCAACCAGTTGGCTCTTGCCCGGGGCAATCGCGGGGGCGGGCCGCAGCGCGGGGCCGAAGCGGGTGAAGGCGCGCCACATCGCGATGGCCAGCGCCAGCAGCAGCGTCAGCGTGGCGGCGAGGAAGGGCGGCTCGAACGCGAGGGTCAGCAGATTGCGCGATCCGCCCATGCCGTTGAGCGTCAGGTCGAAGCGGACCGGCCCGTCGGTCCCCTGCCGGGCAATGTCGATCAGGTCGAGCGCCAGCAGCGCGCGCTTTTCCTCGGCCATCCCCCAGTTGTTCATGAGATCGGGTTCGGCGACCAGCATCACGCCATAGACCGGCGCGCTGTCGCCACGTTCGGGATCGAGATAGAGGTCGCCATCGAGATAGCTGCCGTCATCGGCGAGGTAGGCGACGAGCATGCGCCCGTCGCCGTCCTCCACCAGCGGGGCGAGGAAACCGCTCTCGCTGCCCGCGCTGTTCTCGGCGTCAACCGCTTCGATTTCGACCGCCGCCAGCGCATCCTTGCTGGGCAGGGGTCCACTCCGGCCGAGGCCGCGCCAGCGCGCGGCGCGGTCCTTCAGCTCGATATGCGGGAAGGAGAGCGTGCGGCCATCGATCGTCATCGCCCAGTCTTCGCCCGCGCCCAGCAGATGGACCCAGCCGGGCTTGCTGTTCCTGTCCCCCTGCGCGGGCATCGCGAACCACTTGGGCGCGATGATCATTGTCGGGCCGATGGTCCGGCGGCGCTCCATGATCTCGGCGAATTCCTCGTCGTCGATATTCGCCGGGGGGGTGAGGACCAGCAGGCCGGGATCGTTCAGCGCACCGCGATCGCGCGACCGCTCGACCCACACGCCGTCTTCTTCCAGCAGGCGCGTGAGCCCGGCAAATCCGGCGAGCCCGGTGCCCGCCGCGTGGGCCTGGCCATTATTACCGCTGCCTTCCAGCCCGCCCCGCCCGATCAGGAAGAGGAAGGCGACGAAGGCGAGCGCCGCGAACAGCACCAGCGCGAAGGTGCCGCGCTTGCCGAAGGCGCCGGATGCCTTTGCATCGGCCATCTCAGCCACGCTCCAGCGCGAAGTCGGCATAGGCGGCGCGCGCTTCGTTCCAGTCGCGCTCGGTCAGGTCTTCCAGCGCGAACAAGGCGCGTTCCACACTGCGCGCGATCGCGGCGAAGGCGCGCCGACCGGCGTCGGGCAGGGCGTCGAGCCGGGACAATTCGCGCGCGGTGCTGGACGGATGGACCAGATCGGGGCGGCGATTGGCGATCTGCCCGATGCTGCGCGCGAGCAGCAGGCGCACCGCCTCGCCATAGCGGCCCTGCGCGGCGAGCGCGTCGGCATCGCTCAGCAGCGCCTCGGCCTCGGCGCGATCGGGCAAGGTATCCTCGGACTGGTCTGACGCCTTGCTGCGCCGCTTGAGCACCGGAATGTCGAAGATCCGCACGATCAGGAGCACCAGCAGGGCGACGCCGATCGCGATCAGCACCCACATCAGAACCGGCCACGCGGCAACGAACAGTCGCGCTACCGGCCCCAGCAGGTCGACCAGGAATTCGCCGAGCGCGCGCAGCCATTCGGGCGTCTGGGGCGGATCGGGCTGTGCGATGGGCGCGAACTGGATGTCCGAATCGCTGCGCACCGCGCGCCAGGCGTCCACTGCCCCCTCACTGGTCGCTGCCCCTGTCGTCACGCGGGCGGGCTTGGCATGGCCTACACGGGGCCGCAAGCCGTCGCGTTCGCGAATGGTTCGTTTCGCAACGCCAGCGTGGCACTTGCGCATATCGGGCGCTCTGGCTAGATCGCGCGCGCACCCTTCCTGCAGTCTCCCATTCCAGAAACGGCCAGGCACATTTCGATGAAAGACAATCGCAACACCGCATTCGGGTGGATCCTGTTTTCCGGCGTTATCGCGCTTGGCGCGTCGAGCATCAGCTCGATGTACTTCCATGCCGACGATAACGAGCTGCCCGAAGGCGCAGAACCGGGCTTCTTCATCCAGGCGGACGAGGAAGAGGGCACCGCCGATGCTGGCCCGCCGTTTGCCAACCTGCTCGCCGCGGGCAGCGCGTCTGCGGGCGAAGCGGTCTTCGCGAAGTGCACCGCATGCCACACGATCGCCCAGGGTGGCGCGGACGGCATCGGTCCGAATCTGTGGGGCGTTATGGGCAAACCGATCGGCCAGCACGCCGCCGGTTTCGCCTACAGCTCGGCTCTGTCGGGTCATGGCGGGGACTGGACTTACGACAACATGGACGCCTGGCTGACCAGCCCGAAGGCCTTCGCCAACGGCACCAAGATGAGCTTCGCCGGGCTTTCCAAGGCCGAAGATCGCGCCAACGTGATCCTCTATCTGCTCGAAAATGGTGGCGGCCCGCCGCTGCCCGCACCGGTAGCCGAAGAGCCTGCCGAGGGTGAAGAAGACGCCGATTCGCCGGGCGAAGGCCCCGGCGCGGTCGAAGGCGCGGAAACCGGCGAAGCCGAAGCGGCGAGCGCGATGGGCGCCGATCAGCCGGTGCCGGAAGACGCGCCCGCGACCAATCCCGAAGGCTGAGGGCTGACGGGGCGGCGCTCGGTCGCCCCGGAGCAATCCCCCGGATGAGGGCCGCTAGTCGCGGCCCTTAAATCCCTGAGCGACGACATACCACTCCGACGAGCCCTTGCGGCTCGCCGGGGGTTTGGCGTGCTTGACCGTCTTGAAGTTCTTCTTGAGCAGCGCGAGCAGCTGCGCGTCGGTGCCGCCGGCGAGCACCTTGGCGAGGAATTGCCCGCCGGGCGCCAGTGTCTGGATCGCGAAGTCCGCCGCGGTTTCGACCAGCCCCATCGTGCGCAGGTGATCGGTCTGCTTGTGGCCCACGGTGTTGGCCGCCATGTCCGACATCACCAAATCGGGTGGCCCGCCCAGGTGGCCCATGATCGTCTCGGGCGCTTCGTCGGCCATGAAGTCCATTTCCAGGATCGTCACCCCGTCCAGCGGCTCGGTCGGCAGCAGGTCGATCCCGACGATCGTCGCCTGCGGGCGCTTCTTCTGCGCGATCTGCGACCAGCCGCCCGGCGCGATGCCCAGATCGACGATTCGCTCCGCCCCGCGCAGGATGCCGAACTTCTCGTCCAGCTCGATCAGCTTGAACGCGGCGCGGCTGCGATAGCCCGCCGCCTTCGCCTCGCGCACGTAGGGGTCGTTCAGCTGCCGCTCCAGCCAGCGGTTGGAGGATGCGGTGCGCCCGCGGGCGGTCTTTACGCGCTTTTGCGGGTCGCCCCGGCTACGGCTCATTATGTTCGTGTCCCACGGTCCAGGTCGCCCGACATGAGGCTGCGCAGAATGCCTTCGCGAATGCCGCGATCGGCAACGCCCAGACGTTCGGCTGGCCACAGGTCGAGGATTGATTCGAGAATTGCACAACCCGCCACGACAAGTTCGGCGCGGTCGGTGCCGATGCACGGCACCTTGGCCCGGTCTGCCAGGCTGAGGCCGGAGAGATGCGCGGAAATGTCGCGCATGGAGCGCGACGGCACGATCAGGCCGTCGACCGCGCGCCGATCGTAATGCGGCAGTTGCAGATGCAGGCTGGCGAGCGTGGTCACCGTGCCGCTGGTGCCCAGCAGGCGGATATCCTCGGCCGACGGAGCGTCGCCGATTCGCCGGGCAAAAGGTGCGAAGCTTTCGTCCACCGTCCGGCGCATCGCGGCGTAGAGGTCCAGCCGGCCCTGCTCGTCATCGGCCTGACCCGGAGTCATGCCGCCCATCACCGTGTCGGTCAGCGAGACGACACCCCACGGCACGCTCTGCCAGTCGAGAATGCGCGGGATCGCGCCTTCGCCCGGGCCGACCAGAATCAGCTCGGTCGAGCCGCCGCCGATATCGAAGATCAGCGCGGGGCCGTCCCCCTGTTCGAGCAGGACGTGGCATCCCAGAACCGCCAGCCGTGCCTCTTCCTGCGCGGAGATGATGTCGAGCACGATGCCCGTTTCCTCGCGCACGCGATCGATGAACTGCGCACCGTTGACCGCCCTGCGGCAGGCTTCGGTGGCGACCGACCGGGCGAGGAAGACGTTGCGGCGGCGCAGCTTTTCCGCGCAGACATGCAGCGCGCCCAGCGCGCGGTCCATCGCCTCGTCGGACAGCCTTCCCGACAGGGCAAGGCCTTCGCCAAGGCGTACCACCCGGCTGAACGCGTCGATCACGGTGAAATCCTGCCCCGATGGCCGCGCGATCAGCAGGCGGCAATTATTGGTCCCCAGGTCGAGCGCGGCATAGGCCTGTCGCCCGCCGCGCGGGCCCTTCTGGCCCGGTGCCGGAGTGCGCTTGGCAGCGCTATTGCGTCGCCTGCCATCGGACTTGCGGTGGCGTTTGGGAGAATTCGTGGGCTTCGGAGGTTGGTGGTAGCGTTTCTCTGCTACCTCGCCGGACATTTTGCCCTCCGTCGGGTAAGCCCCTTTGCTGTCGTCCGGCGGCGCGAAGTCCGCCATAAGTACTTTTCCAATCCACCCGCAGCGATATCCCGCGGGCACCTGACCCGGACGCTAAACGCCTGGGCGCATTTGAGCAAGGCTGGCCTGAGCGGATGAGTGCTTGACGCTGCGGCCTCGGCTTTCTAGATGCGCCGCTTCGCGAACGTGTTCCGCCCGCTCTGCGGGCCCGTCGCAATGCTATTGCCCCGTCGTCTAATGGTAAGACTACGGACTCTGACTCCGTCAATTGAGGTTCGAATCCTCACGGGGCATCCAGCTTTTTCCAATTTCGCCCAACACGTTCTCGGTCCTTGCCCGGCGCGCGATTGCCGCCTATCGCCGCTTCAATGAGCAAAGATGGTGGTGTGCGCGATCTCTACGATCGCCGGTTTTACGGGGCGCAGGAAGAGGCGGGTTTCGCCGAGGGCGCCAGCAGCTTCGATACGCCGCAGACGCGGCACCCGGCCTACAAGCTGGCTTTCAGCGACGAGGAGTTCCTCCTCAAGCCCGAGCTGCGCCCGGTCCGTTTCCAGCTTGAGCTGCTCAAGCCGGAAATGCTGCTGGATCAGGCGGGCGTGGGCAGTACGCTGGTGATGTACGGCTCTGCGCGAATCCCCTCGACCGAAGATGTCGAGGCGATGGAAAAGCGCGCCGAAAGCGAGCCCGAGGATGAAGCAAAGGTCACCCGGAGCCTGATCGGCAAGGCCAAGTATTATCAGGAAGCCTACAACCTCGCCCGGATGGTCACCGAAAAGGCGATCATCGAGAATGGCGAGCGGCAGTTCGTCGTCACCACCGGTGGCGGCCCGTCGATCATGGAAGCGGGCAATCGCGGTGCAAGCGACGCGGGTGGCGAGAGCATCGGCCTCAACATCGTGTTGCCGCACGAGCAGGCGCCCAATACCTACGTCACGCCCTATCTCAGCTTCCAGTTCCACTATTTCGCGCTGCGCAAGATGCACTTCCTGCTGCGCGCGAAGGCGGTTGCGGTCTTCCCCGGCGGGTTCGGCACGTTCGACGAGTTCTTCGAACTGCTGACGCTGATCCAGACCGGCAAGATGAAGCCGATGCCGATCCTGCTGTTCGGCGAGGATTTCTGGAGCCGGGTGATCAATTTCGAGGCGCTGGCCGAGGAAGGGACGATCTCCGCGCGCGATCTCGACCTGATCACCTGGTGCGAGACCGCCGATGAGGCGTGGGCGGCAATCGCCAAGTTCTACGACTTGAAGGTATAGCGGGCGCGAGCGGCTCTCGTCGCCAGATCGCCCGGGCTTCACCCCTACAGCTTGCGCACCGCCTGATGGCCCATCGGGCCGTGGCCGTCGCCGAAGCCCGGCGCGTTCTCGATCGCCGCGCGGGTGAACTGGCGGGCGAGGCGGATCGCGTGATGCAGCGGTTGCCCGTGGCCGACCAGCGTGGCGATGGCGGCAGACAGAGTGCAGCCCGTGCCGTGCGTGTGGCGCGAATCGATCTTCGCATCGTCGAACTGCATCAGGAAGCCTTCGGGCGAACACAGGATGTCGATCACCCGCGCATCGTCCGTGTGCCCGCCCTTCGCGAGCACGTGGCAGTCATTCGCCTCGGCCAGCGCGATCGACGCCTCCACGATCTGCCCGGTATCGGTCAGCGATCGTCCGGCGAGAATTTCGAGTTCGGGAAGGTTGGGCGTGAGCAGCGTCGCCAGCGGGAACAGCTGCTCGCGCATGATCTCCACCGCATCTTCGCGCAGCAGCCGCGCGCCCGAGGTGGCGACCATCACCGGGTCGAGGATCAGTGGCACACCCTGCGCCTCGGGCAGGGTGGCCAGGCCCTTGGCGACCTCGGCGATGATCCCGTCATCGTGGAGCATGCCGATCTTGATCGCGTCCGCGCCGAAATCGGTCAGGCAGGAATCGATCTGTTCGACCACGAAATCGCCGCCGAGCGGAGTGATTCCCTGCACCCCGCGCGAATTCTGCGCGGTGATCGCGGTGATCGCGGTCATCGCATAGCCGCCCAGCATCGTGATCGTCTTGATGTCAGCCTGAATGCCGGCACCGCCGCCCGAATCGGACCCGGCGATGGAAAGAATGCGGGGAGGGGGCTTGTCGCTCATCCCTTGAACTTGCGCTCGGTGCTGGCGGGATATTTCTCGAGGAGGTCGCCCGTTCGTGTCGGGCGGTCCATCAGTTCGCCTCCGCAATTGGGGCACAGATCGTCCAGCGCCTCCGCACACGACGCACAGAAGGTGCATTCAAAGCTGCAGATGAAGGCGCCCGGCCGGGGCGCGGGCAGATCCACACCGCAGCGTTCGCAATCGGGCCGCATGTCGAGCATCAGCTGGCCGCCCTGACCGCGTCGCACACCGCGTCGACCACCTGTTCCACCTCGCCCGCATCGTCGCCCTCGGCCATCACGCGGATCAGCGGCTCGGTGCCCGAAGCGCGGATCACCAGCCGGCCCTTGCCCGCCAGCGCCCGCTCCGCATCCTTGATCGCGGCCTTGACCGTTTCCGCGTCGAGCGGGCTCGCGCCGTCGTAGCGCACGTTCTTGAGCAGCTGGGGCACGGGCTCGAACATCCGCAGCTCTTCCGACGCGGGGCGGTTGGAGCGGACTAGGCTGGCGAGCACGCGCATCGCCGCAACCGTACCGTCGCCGGTGGTCGCATGGTCGAGCAGGATCATGTGGCCCGACTGTTCGCCGCCGACATTGAACCCGCCGCTGCGCATCCGGCCCAGAACATAGCGATCGCCGACCTTGGTCCGCTCCAGCGTCAGGCCCTTGCCTTCCAGATAGCGTTCGAGGCCGAGGTTGCTCATCACCGTGGCGACGACACCGCCCCCGCGTAGCTGGCCTTTTTCGGCCATGCGGGTCGCGATCGAGGCCATGATCTGGTCGCCGTCGATCGCCTCGCCCTTCTCGTCGATCACGATCAGCCGATCGGCATCGCCATCCAGGGCAATGCCGATATCGGCACCGGTCTCCACGACCTTGGCCTTGACCGCGTCGAGAGAGGTCGAGCCGACCCCGTCGTTGATATTGGTGCCGTTGGGATCGACCCCCAGCGTGATGACCTCCGCGCCCAGTTCCCAGATCGCGCTGGGGGCGACCTGATAGGCGGCGCCATTGGCGCAATCGACGACGACCTTCAGATCGTCGAACCGGGTCTTGTCGCTGACCGACTGCTTGACCGCGTGGATATAGCGCCCGCGCGAATCCTCGATCCGGCGCGCGCGGCCGATCTCGCTGGCGGGGACCAGTTCGGGCTCCTGATCGATCAGCGCCTCGATCGCAGCCTCGTCCTCGTCCGACAGTTTGAAGCCATCGGGGCCGAACAGCTTGATGCCGTTGTCCTGATACGGATTGTGGCTGGCCGAGATCATCACCCCCAGATCCGCGCGCATCTCACGCGTCAGCATGGCGATCGCGGGGGTGGGCAGCGGCCCGGTCTGGATCACGTTCACGCCCATGCTGGTGAAGCCCGCGACCAGCGCGTTCTCGACCATGTAGCCCGACAGGCGCGTGTCCTTGCCGATCACCACCCGGTGGCGATGGTCGCCCCTGCGGAAATGCGCGCCCGCGGCCTGCGCGACGCGCATCGCCATGGCGGCGGTCATCGCGCCCTTGTTTGTCTCTCCGCGAATTCCGTCGGTGCCGAAGTATTTGCGTGCCATGATCGAGGTCTTCACACCCTTGCTTGTCGTCTGTACCGAGGCGATCCCGTGGGGCGCGCTTGTGGACGCGTGCGCACGGCGATGGAAGGGGGCAATCGCGCTTGTCGGCACCTGAGACAACCCGTCCCGCACGGCTCGTGACGTTGCGCCTGCCGGTCTGGTGGACCTTCGGCGGGCTCGTCGCGGGGCTGATCGCCGGATCGCTGATCGCCGGGCGGCCGGTTGCGGACAGCATTCTGCCGGTCACCGGACCGGCGGGCGCGCTGTGGCTGCGCGCCTTGCAGATGACGATCATCCCGCTGGTCGCTGCGCTGCTGGTGCTGGGCATCACCCAGCTTGCCAGTGCCGCGCGCGCCGGGGCGACGGCGCGACGGATGCTGGTGTTCGTCGCGGCGGCGCTGGTCTTCGGCGGGGTTGCGACATTGATCGCGATGCCGTTGTTGCTCGATGCGGTGCCCGCGCCTGCGGGCGCGCAAAGCCTGCTGGCTGCGAATGTCGAGCCGCAAGAGGTGCCCGGCCTGAGCGAATTCATCCTCTCGCTGATCGCGCCCAACATTATCGCCGCCGCGGCCGAGACCGCGATGCTGCCGCTAACGATCTTCTTTGCGCTGTTCGCGGTTGCGATCACCCGCTTGGCGCCCGAGCAGTCCGCAATCCTGCGCAGCTTTTTCGAAGCGGTTGCGAATGCGATGCTGATGGTGATCGGCTGGGTGCTGTGGGTTGCGCCGGTCGGGGTCTTCGCGCTGGCGCTCGGGGTCGCGGTGCGCGCAGGGGGGGATGCGGCGTTCCTGACGCTGATCCACTATATCGCGACCGTCGCGGCGATGGGCGGGATCGTGCTGGTCGCCGCCTTCGTGGTCGGCGCGGTGCGGCACGGGCCGCTGCGTTTCGCACGCGCGCTGCTGCCCGCACAGGCGGTCGCCATCTCCACCCAAAGCTCGCTCGCCAGCCTGCCCGCGATGCTGGCGAGCGCACGGCGGCTCGACATCAGCGAGAATGTCGCGGATTTCGTGCTACCGCTCTCGGTCGCGATCTTCCGCGCGACCAGCCCGGCGATGAACCTCGCGGTGGCGATCTACGTCGCGCACCTGTTCGGGATCGAGTTGGGCCTTACCGCCATGCTCGCCGGGCTGGCGGTCGCCTTTGTGATCTCGATCGGGTCGGTCAGCCTGCCTGGCACGATCAGCTTCGTCGTCTCGATCGGGCCGATCGCGCTGGCGATGGGCGTGCCGGTCGAGCCGCTTGCGCTGCTGGTCGCGGTGGAGATGATCCCCGATATCATGCGCACGCTGGCCAACGTCACCGCAGACGTCGCGCTCGCCAGTGCGACCGATGGTGAAAAGGGCGAAAATCTTGCAACGGATGCCGCGCCCGCGCGTTCACTTACCGACAGCTGAACCACAAACCCAAAGAATGGGAGACAACACACATGGCTTTCGAAGTTACCCCGCTGCCCTATCCGGACACCGTGCTGGCCCCGGCGGTCTCCGCCGAGACGCTCAGCTATCACCACGGCAAGCACCACAAGGCCTATATCGACAAGACCAACGCGGCGATCGAAGGCACCGATCACGCGGACAAGTCGCTTGAGGAAATCATCGCCGCCGCGCGTGGCAGCGACCAGGGCCTGTTCAACAATTCGGCGCAGAGCTGGAACCACGGGTTTTACTGGAACTCGATGGCGGGCGAAGAAACCGCCGCCTCGGACGAGCTCAAGAGCATGATCGAAAGCGCTTTCGGCTCGGTCGATGCGCTCAAGGAAAAGCTGCAGGAACGCGGTGCCGGTCACTTCGCCAGCGGCTGGGTCTGGCTCGCCGAAAAGGGCGGCAAGCTGACGATCGAGGAAACCCATGACGGCGACACGCTGGCCGACAAGGATGGCGTCAACCCGCTGCTCGTGATCGACCTGTGGGAGCACGCCTACTACCTCGACCACCAGAATGCGCGTCCGGCCTATCTCAAGGCGCTGACGACCGAGAAGCTGAACTGGGGCTTCGCGAGCGAGAACCTCGCGCGCGGTGAGACCTGGAAATATTCCAGCTGATCGGACGAGCTATCGTCAAAGATTGAAAAGGGGTCGGGCCGCGCTGCGGTCCGGCCCTTTTTTCTCAGGTCGGGTGTCAGCCGTTGGGCGGAGGCGTGAGGGACTCGTCCGCCTCTTCGATCAGCGGGGTCTGGAACAGCGGTTCGCCGAAGATGAAGCCGAGCAGGTTGGGCCGCCCGACGTGGTCGAAGAACGCGGTCAGCATCAGCAGCAGCGGAACAGACAGCAGCGCGCCAATCGCCCCCCAGATCCAGGTGAAATAGGAAAAGGCGAGCAGGATCATCACCGGGTTCATGGTGAACCGTCGGCCAAGGATCGCGGGCGTGATCGCATTCGCCTCGAACACGTGCAGCGTGATGTAGGCGACCGCGGGGATCATGCCGAGGAACACCGAATCCGCCGTGCCCAGCCCGAACAGCACCAGCAGGCCGGTCATCGCCAGCGGGCCCACATAGGGGATGAAGTTGAGCAGCATTGCGAGGCCGCCCCACATGATCGGCGCGGGAAGGCCCATCGCCCATGCGCCCAGCGCGACGACGATGCCGACGCCCAGATTGATCCACGCCACGGTCAGGATGTAGGCCGCGACCCGGTCCTGCACCTCGCGCAGCACGCGCGCGGCCTTGACGCTGGTGCCGAAGCTGGTCCGCCCGAACAGGATGTTGCGCCGCAGCCGTCCGCGCGCCTCGACCATGAAGAACGCCATCAGGAAGGTCAGCATTACTTCCAGCAGCAGCACCGGCGCGCTGATCGCGACCTGCTGGAACACCGAAGGCCCGGCCAGCACCACCTCGGTCGCGCCCGATTCACCGACCAGGTCGGTCAGCCGCTCGTTGGCGTTGGCGAGCCAGGCAAACTCCTGCTGCATCTCGCGGTAGCGCGATCCGATCTGCTCGATCAGTTCGGGCAGCCGGTCGAACAGAGAGAAAGCGGGCTGCAGGATCGCGCTGAAGGCAAGCACCACGATCGCGACGAAAATGACCAGCGCGAGCACCGAGGCGAGCGTGTTGGGCACGCCCCATGACGACAGGCGATCGGCCAGCGGGGCGAGCAATACGGTCAGGAGAACGGCGGCGGTGACCGGCAGGAAAACCACCGAGCCTATCGACAGGACGAAGGGCAGGGCGAGGAACAGCCCCACGCCCAGCAGCAGCACCAGCGTGCTCAGCAGGCGCAGTTCCTGTTCGGCCAGCAGTGTGCGTTTCTTGGAACCGCCGGTAGCACGTGGCGGCTTGTCAGGCCGACGTTCCGCTTCGCCCCCCGGCTCGCTCATCGTGGCGATCCGGCGATGCAGTGTGCGGTCAGGGCACGCCCGGGCAGGGCGCGGATGCCATCAGCTGCGCCCATTGGTCGGTTCGGCCAGACCATTGCCCGCTGCGACATCGTCCAGCTCTTCCAGAATCGCGCGGTGGGCGGTGTCGTCGTCGATCGAGCGGCGCGGGATATCGCCATCGGCAAGCATCGCGTTGAGCGCGGCGCGGGCGCGGCCCACGCGGCTCTTGATCGTGCCGACCGCGCAGCCGCAGATATTGGCCGCTTCTTCGTAGGAGAAGCCACCCGCGCCCACCAGCAGCAGCGCCTCGCGCCGCTCGGGCGGCAGGGTCAGCAGTGCACGGTGCATGTCGGACAGGTGGATCGGCTCTTCCTGGCCCGCCGGGGCGGTCAGGATGCGTTCGGCAACGTTCTCGTCATATTCGCCGCGAAAGCGGTTGCGGCGCATGTCGGTGAGGTAGGCATTGCGCAGGATCACGAAGGTCCACGCGCGCATGCTGGTGCCCGGCTCGAACCGCTCCTGCGCGGCCCACGCCTTCATCAGCGTTTCCTGCACAAGATCGTCGGCCATGTCGGGCCTGCCGCACAGCCCGCGCGCAAAGGCGCGCAGGTGCGGAACCACGCCCGTCAGCTCACGCTTGAACTCGACCGGATCGGCGGCGGGTGCGGGGTGCCCGCTCATGACTTGCCACCGCCCTTTTCGGCGTCTTTTTCAGGATCGTCGAACTGAGCGAGCAAATCCTTGAAGCTGTCGGGAATCGGTTCATCGACCACGGAGTCGTAAAGGCTTCGCAGGCTGTCAGCCCAGCGAGGCTCTTCCATGCTCGCGCCATCCTTGCCAGCGCCCTTGATGTGCTGGCTCTGCGTATCCGGAGTGTGTTTTTCGTTCATGCCTGTCGGCTTACATGGGGCATCGGTAGCCGAAACCCAAGCCTGCCCTTCCCATAATCGATCCAAGACAACAGGAACGTTGCTGCCTGCGCGTGGTTCCCTTGCTAAATCCAGCATTCACCAGGCCGCCGGACGCGCGGCCCGAACGATATTCAAGCGGAGCAGTAGTGGCGTCCGATCCGACACTTCCGACACGGCGATTCAGGCGATGGCTGGTCCATTACCCCCGTGCCGTGCCGGTGGTAATCTTCCTGCTGATCACCGCGATCACTGCGCTGAGCGTCTATGCGATCGAACGCGGCGAGCGGCGGCGAGAGCAGGCCCAGCTCAACGAAACCGCGCAGGTGATTGCGTCCTCGCTAGACCGGCGGG
>Ga0208470_1000145_pt1 | contig 14053 bp, 12 predicted proteins | sample DeeseametaMP0740_FD_184204 | JGI IMG/M metagenome (GOLD analysis project Ga0208470, IMG submission 184204) | Marine microbial communities from the Deep Atlantic Ocean - MP0740 (SPAdes) | ecosystem: Environmental > Aquatic > Marine > Oceanic | place: South Atlantic Ocean | collected 2011-02-01 | reverse complement strand
GAGGAAGGCGCGCAGCATGCGGAACTCGGCGGTCGAGATCGGGATCACCGTGCCCTGCGGGTCGGTCAGCCGCTGCTTGAGCGGATCGAGCCGCCAGCCTTCGAACAGGTAATGCGCGTCCTCACTCTCGTCCCCGGCAGCGGTGCGGCCCGCGCGGCGCAGGACCGAGCGGATGCGGGCAACCAGCTCGCGCGGCTCGAACGGCTTGGTCACGTAATCGTCCGCGCCGATTTCCAGCCCGACGATCCGGTCGGTCGCCTCGCCCATCGCGGTTAGCAGAATGGTGGGCAGGTTCTGCGTTTCGATCAGGTGGCGGGTCAGCGAGAGGCCGTCCTCGCCCGGCATCATGATATCGACCAGCGCGAGGTCGGCCTTCTTTTCGCGCAGGATGCTGCGCGCGGCGGCGGCGCTTTCGGCTTCGAGCACCACGAACCCCTGGCCGACCAGATAGTCGACCAGGGGTTCGCGCAAGGTGCGCTCGTCGTCGACGAGCAGCACGGTGATGGCCGTGTCGGCTGCGTGCGCGGCCATCGTCATCGGGTTACTGGCCCGCACGCTCGGCACGGCGCGCTTCGCGACGCTCGGCCATCTGGGCGCGCATCGCCTCGTGAGCGGCCTTGCGTTCGGCCTGGGTCACGGTGCCGTCGCTATCCGCATCGGCGCGGTCGAACCGGGCCAGCGCATGGGTCTGGAACTCCTGCAGCGTCAGGCGACCATCGCCATTGGTGTCGGCCTTGGCCATCATGCCGCCGCCGCGATGCCAGCCGCGCATCCCGCGATGATGCTTGCCACGCCCGCGACGTTCACCCGCATCGGCGCTCTGTCCGCGTTCGGCCATCCGCTGGGCGCGACGTTCCTGCCGGGCTTCACGCGCGGCTTCGCGTTCGGCCTTGCTGATCGCGTTGTTGCCGTCGGTGTCGAGCCGGGCGATCCGCTGTTCGCGGCGCAGCTCACGGTCGGCGAGATCGAGCACGCCGTCGCTGTTCAGGTCCATCTTCTGGAAGCGCTCGGCAGCCTTCTGGGAGACTTCGGCGCGGGTCATCGGGCCGGGATTGCGGTCGCCGGGTTGGGCCAGCGCGGCGGTGCCTGCCAGCAGCGAAATGCCTGCGAGGGCGAGAATGGGGGTTTTCATCTGGGGTGCTCCTGTTGGTGGAAGAGCTGCGAGACGGGCAGGGGGATTAGGGGGAGATCGAAAACCCGCCTCGCAGCTCATGACACCTCTTCTACCCGCGCATTGTCGCGCCGGTTTGCCACGAACCGGCCGCTTTGTAACGAATTGTCGCAGGATCGGTGCCCCGTTCACCCGGGTGCAATGGAGCGGGGCAGGGGCGCGGTTCTCGCAGGGTGTTCAGCGCGGGCGGTGCTGCGTGCCTTCGCCAGCGGTGATGAACAGTGCGGTTGCCTCTGCCTCGACATCGGCGGTGTGCCACACGCCCGGGTCGTTGATTGCGTATTCCCCAGCCGTCAGTGTGACCTGTTCGATCCGCCCGTCGGGAAATTCCTGCGTCAGCACGATCGTGCCCGCGGTGCAGACCACCACTTCGTGCCCGCGCGGGTGCATTTCCCAGCTGTCCCAGCTCTCGGCAAAGGAATGCAGCGAGACCAGCCGGCCCTCCGCGCCATCGGCGGCGGTGCGCTGCTCATAGTCTTCGTACCAGTCCATCCCGGTGAAGGGCGGCTGCGCCAGTGCAGTCGCCCCCAGACCGAGATGGACCGGGTTTTCGGACAGGTTTCGCGTCCTAGCCATCCGCAGGGGCCATGCAGAAAGCATTGAGCTTGTTGCCGTCGCGGTCGCGGAAGTAGGACGCGTAGAACACCAGTCCGTTCTCGTCCGCATCGCCGCGCGGGCTGGGCGCGCCCTCGTCGGTGCCGCCATTGGCCAGCGCGATCTCGTGCAGGCGGTGGACCTGCTGCTTATCCTTCGCTTCGAAGGCGACCATCGTGCCGTTGCCGACGGTCGCTTGGTTGCCGTCGTAGGGCTTGGTCAGCGCGACACCTGCCGCACCGCCGGGCTCGCCCCAGGCGATGTACATGTCGAAGTCCATCATCCGGCCGACGCCCATCTCCTTGGCGATGGCATCGTAGAAGGGCGCGTTGCCCTGCAGGTCGTTGGTGCCCAGCGTTACGTAACCGATCATCGAACTGTCTCCCGAATCGCGAATGTCGCGAAAGGAACATTACGAGAACGCTAGCTGCCCCGCAAGCGGCATTCAGAGCGGCTGGGTGTGCCGCTCCAGCCAGTCCGCACCCTGTCCGTCGAGACGCGGCGCGAGAATTTCGCGGCAGCACGCGTGGTAGTGGTCGACCCAGTCGCGCTCTTCAGGCGTCAGCAGGTCGACATCGATCAGCGTGCGGTCGATCGGCACCCAGGTCAGGTTTTCGAACCCGAACCACGTGCCCTCGTCCGCGTTCTCGATCGTGCGCTCCTCGATCAGGACGAGGTTCTCGATCCGGATGCCGTATTCGCCCGCCTTGTAATAGCCCGGCTCGTTCGAGCAGATCATGCCTGCGGCAAGCGGTTCCATCGTGCCGCCCTGCGATCCGGTGGTCTTGGCGATCCGCTGCGGGCCCTCGTGCACGCCCAGCGCGCTGCCGACACCGTGGCCGGTGCCGTGCGCGTAGTCGCAGCCGACTTCCCAAAGGTGCATGCGTGCCAGCGTATCGAGCTGGCCGCCGGTGGTCCCTTCGGGGAAGATCGCGCGGGCGATGGCGATGTGGCCCCTGAGCACGCGGGTGAAGCGGTCCTTCATCTCCGCCGTCGGCTGCGCCTTGCCGTCGGCACTGCCGACCCACACGGTGCGGGTGATATCGGTCGTCCCCGCGCCGCCATCGCCGATATACTGGCCGCCCGAATCGCACAGGAAGATGCTGCCCGGCGGGATCGCGATGTTGCTGTCCTCGTCCACCTTGTAGTGCGGCAGCGCGGCGTGGCCTGCGGCGGCCGAGATGGTGTCGAACGAGGTGTCCTTCAGCCCGCCGTCCACGCTGCGGAATTCGAGCAGCTTGGCCGCCGCAGCCAGTTCGTCGACCTCGCCCGAAGGCGCTTCGGCCTCGATCCAGGCGAGGAAGCGGGAGACTGCCGCACCGTCGCGCGCCTGCGCGTCGCGATGGCCGTCGATCTCGGCCTCGTTCTTGATCGCGCGCGGCAGAATGGTGGGATCGCGCGTCTCGACCACCTTCGCGCCGCCTTCTTCGAGCGCCTGCGCAATCGCCGCCACGCCGTATTCGGGGTCGAGCGCGATCCGCTTGCCTTCGAACGAACCCAGCGCGCTCTCGAACTCGCTGCGTGGACGGATGGTCACCGCATTGCCGAGGTGCTGCTTGAGCTCGGGCCCGACCTTGTTCTCGTCGATGAAGAGCTGCGCCGTGCCGTCCTGCTGGACGAGCGCAAAGGCCATCGTGACCGGCGTGTGCGCGATGTCGCCGCCGCGGATGTTGAACGCCCAGCCGACCGAATCGAGCGCGCTCAGCACCACGCCGTCGAGCTTTTCCTCGCCCAGCCAGTCGGCGATCGCGGCGCGCTTTTCCTGCGCGTTGCGGCCGGCATGCGTGTCGGTATGGACGCGCGCCTCGGCATCGCTCTGCGCGGGCTGGTCCTGCCACACGGCATCGATCGGGTTGCCGTCGACCGGGACGAGCTTCGCGCCGACCTTTTCCAGCGCGGTCTCGGTGGAGCGGACCCAGCCCGGCGTCGCGAGCCATGCGTCGTAGCCGATCTGCGCGCCTTCGCTCACATTCGCGGCGAGCCAGTTCGCCGGATTGTCCTTGGGTACGCCGCGATATTCGAACAGGCGTTCTTCCACCTGGTCGCGCACCTGCACGGTGTAGCGCCCGTCGACGAAGATCGCCGCCTTGTTTTGGAGTACCGCCGCGCTGCCTGCCGAGCCGCCGAAACCGGTCAGCCAGCGCAGGCGCTGCGCATCCTCGCCGACATATTCGCTCATGTGCGCATCGGCGATGGGGACGAAGAAACCGTCCAGACCCCGCCGCTTGAGTTCCTCGCGCAGGGCGGAAAGGCGGGCTTCGTGGGTCTGCATCAGCATTTTGTCGATCCTGTGGTTCTAGTGTCTGGCTCTGCCCCCGATCTGGGGTCATACCCCAGCAACGCAAGGCTTTCAAAGCCGGGTGCCATCGCGCAGAGGGGGACATGAGACCAATGAGCAAGCTTTTTACCGCCGCAATCGCCTTGACCGCGCTCTCCCTGCCGGTCGGCGCAGTGGCGCAATCCAACGGAGCCGATACCAGCGTGAGCGATAATTCGAGCGAACAGGCGCCGACCTCTCCCCCCGTGGCGGAGCGGCGCGATTACAGTTTCACCACCCACGGGATCACGCTCTCCGATCCCTATCACTGGCTGAAGGACCCGTCCTACCCGACCGTCGATGACGAGGACGTGCTTGCCTACGTCAAGGCGGAGAACGCCTGGTTCGAAGCGCAGATGGCGCCGCACAAGCAACTGGTCGATACGCTGTTCGAAGAGATGAAGGGCCGCATCAAGGAAGACGATTCCACGGTCCCGCAGAAGGATGGCGACTGGCTCTACTGGTCCGAATTCGAAGAGGGCAAGGAATACCGCCTGCACTATCGCAAGCCGGTTGGCGGAGGCGACGCACAGCTGCTGCTGGACGAGAACCAGCTGGCAGAGGGCAAGGACTATTTCCGCCTTGGTGCCTTCTCGATCAGCAAGGACGGACGCTTCCTCGCCTACTCGTCGGACGATAACGGGTCGGAGCGGTACACCGCGCGGATTAAGGATCTCGAGACGGGCGAACTGCTGCCCGACGAACTGACCAACCTGCGCGGCGGCCTCACCTGGGTCGCGAACGACAGCGCCCTTGTCTACGGCCCGTCGACCGAAGAATGGCGCACGCTCGAGGCCAAGCTCCATGTGATCGGCACGCCGGTTGCGAGCGACGTGACGCTCTACAAGGAAGCGGATGAAAGCTTCGGTGTCGGCACCGGGCTGACCGCGCAGGAAGACTGGCTGGTCATCGCCACCGGCGACAACGAGACGAGCGAAATCCGGCTGGTCAGCGCCGACAACCCGACCGGCGAACAGATCCTGGTCAAGCCGCGCCAGAAGGGCGTGGAATATGATGTCGACGTGCGCGACGGGACGCTGTTCATCCACACCAACGATGATCACATCAACTTCCGCCTTGCGACCGCGCCTCTGGCCAATCCGGGCGAGTGGGAAACGTTGATCGAAGGCTCAGACGATTTCTACCTGACCGATTTCGAGCTGTTCAAGGATTTCTACGTCACCGAAGGGCGACTCGCGGGCCTCGATCAGATCCAGCTGCGCGCCTACGACGACGCGGATGACATGACTCCGATCGCCTTCCCTGAGGCGAGCTTCGTCGCGGGCCTCTCCAACAACCCCGAATACGACATGCAGAAGCTGCGCCTGTCGTACCAGAGCATGGTCACACCCGGCTCGGTCTACGACTACGATGTGAAGACGGGCGCGCTCGAACTGCTCAAGCAGCAGGAAATCCCGAGCGGCTACGACGCGACCCAGTACAAGACCGAGCGGCTGACGATCACCGCGCGCGACGGCACGCAGGTGCCGGTCAGCGTGGTGATGCGCAAGGACCGTCCGATGGGCGGCCCGCTGCACCTCTATGCCTATGGCGCCTATGGTTATGCGGTCCCCCCGGGCTTCTCGACCAGCCGCCTCAGCCTCGTCGATCGCGGCATGGCCTACGCCATCGCGCATATTCGCGGCGGCGACGACCTGGGACGCCGCTGGTACCTGCAAGGCAAGCTGAACGAGCGTACCAACACGTTCGAGGACTTCGTCGACGTGGCCAAGGGCCTGATCGACGCGGGCTACACCGAAAAGGGCAAGATCAGCGCCAGCGGCGGCAGCGCCGGGGGCGAGCTGATGGGCGTGGTGGTCAACACCGATCCCGACCTGTGGGGCGCGGTGGTCGCCGATGTGCCCTTCGTCGACGTGCTCAACACCATGCTCGACAAGGACCTGCCGCTGACGCCCGGCGAATGGCCCGAATGGGGCAACCCGATTCTGAGCAAGCAGGCCTTTGCCTACATGCTCAGCTACAGCCCCTACGATCAGGTGGTGGCGCAGGATTACCCGCCGCTCATGGTCACCGCCGGCCTCAACGATCCGCGCGTCACCTACTGGGAGCCCGCCAAGTGGGTCGCCAAGCTGCGCGCGACCAAGACCGACAGCAACGCGCTGCTGCTCAAGACCAATATGGGCGCAGGACACGGCGGCAAGTCCGGCCGCTTCGCCTCGCTCTACGAGACGGCGGAGGAATTCGCCTTCATCCTTACGCAGCTGGACGTGGTGGACTGACATGAAGCGCCTGGTGGTGATGGTCGCCGCGCTTCTCGCGCTCCTCGTCCCGGCCATCGCCACCGCGCAGGATGTGCCGGACGAAACGCCCGTGCGGGTCGAGGTGCTGCACGATGCGGACGGCTGGAGTGCGACGTTTCACTTCCCCGCCGATGCGCAGGGCTGGGCCTTCCCCCGCTCCAACCGGGCGCGAAGACAGGACACCGGCTGGCGCGAATTGAGCTGGACGGTGGAGACGGACGGCGTCTCGCTCCAGCGGATCGACGAGACCGATGTGCTGCTGGCCGATGATGGCGGGGCGCTGCCGCACGAAGTGACCGTCCGCTTCGTGCCCTTCGCCGACGATCTGATGGCCGATTACGACCCCGCGCTGCAGTTCACCGACGGCACGCTCGCGCTGTTTACGGGCCACTTCGCGGTCATGCCCTGGCTGCGCGATACGCGGGAGATGGCCGAAGACGGCCCGGTCGTGGAGATGATCTTCCGCGATGCGGACGGCCCGCTGCTTTACAAGGGCCTGCCCTACGACAGCGCGACCACGCGCGACGATTCCACCTACGTGGTCTTCGGCGATCCGCAGCCGATCAGCACCGATCACCTGACCGCAATCATCGACCCGCAGACGCCCGCGTGGCTGCGCCGCGAGATGCTCGATTTCCTTCCGCAGACCTTCGCCATCTATGCCGACCGGCTGGGCGATCAGGCCGGTAACGGCAAGCCGATGGTGCTGTCCAGCTGGGCTGGGCCGACGCCGGAGCTGTACAGCCAGGGCGGCAGCGTGCTTCCGGGCCTGCTGACCGTGCGACTGGAGGGCGAGGGGCTGGTAAATGAGAGCACGCAGGCCCTGCAGGGGATGCGCTGGTTCATCGCCCACGAAGGCGCACATTTCTGGCTCGGCCAGACGGTCGAATACGAAACCGATGCCGATGCGTGGATCATGGAGGGCGGGGCCAACCTGCTCGCCTTTCGGCTGATCGAGCAGATCGATCCCGAATATAACGCTGGCACCGAATTGGCGAACAGCTGGCAGACCTGCCTCGCGATGTCGGTCGACAAGCCGCTGGCGGAAGCGAGCGCGCGGCGCGACTACGACGCCAATTACGCCTGCGGAACGGTGCTCGGCATGATCGCCGAAGGCGCCGCGCAGACAAACGGCGGGCGCGACTTTTTCGATTTTCTGGCCGCACTGGTCGCGGCCAATCGCGAGGATGCGGGCGGCGACGGTATCGTCTCGGTCGACGACTGGCTCGCCCAGCTGGTCGCGGAGAGCGGCGATGAGGAGCTGGCGGCGCAGCTAAAGGCCTTCGTCTATCGGGGCACCGACGATCCGCAGCGCGACCTGTGCGCGATGCTCGCCCGCGTGGACCGCGCAGCCCCGGGATGCGCGGTGGTGACCGAGTGAGCGGTGGATCGACGCGCGCTGCGCTTCTATGGGACCGGCCGAGACCCGAACCCTCCAGCCTGAGCGAGACCGCATGACCCAGCGCGCCACCCCCATCCGCAACGTCGTTTTCGATGTCGGCAACGTGATCGTCCGGTGGGAGCCGCAAACGATCGTCGAACTCGCCTTCGGCCACGACCTGCCCGCCGGGATCACCAGCCAGGACCTGTTCGGCGGCGACATCTTCCGCGCGCTCAACCGCGGGGCGATGAGCCTGACCGAAACACAGCGCATGTTCGGCGAACGCCACGGGTTCGACCGCAAGACCTGCGACCGGCTGGTCTCCGCGCTGTTCGAAAGCCTCGTCCTGATCGAGGAAACCCCGCCGCTGATGCGCCGCCTCAAGGCGAGCGGCTACGGCATCTACGCGATCACTGACAACGTGCACGAAATCGTCGCCTACCTGCGCGGGCGCTACGACTTCTGGCCGCTGTTCGACGGCGCGTGCGTCTCCGCCGATCACTCCACGCTCAAACCCGATCCGCGCATGTATACCTGGCTGACCGAAACCTACGGCCTGGTGCCGGAAGAGTGCGTGTTCTTCGACGACCTGCAAAAGAACGTGGACGGCGCGAAGGCGGTGGGGATGGAAAGCTTCGTCTTCACCACCACCGCGCAGGCGGAGGCGGACCTGCGCAGCATCGGCGTCGACCCGGACGCCCAGCTGGAGGCGGCGTGAGGAGGATGGCGTGAGCGACGAGACTTCCGAAAATAGCTGGGCCTTCGAGCGCGACTACACCGCAAGCCCCGAGCATATCGACGAGCTCGGCCATGTGAACAATGCCGAGTGGGTCCGCTGGATTCAGGACATCGCGGTGTCGCACTGGCACGCGGTCGCGCCCGACGAGCACCGCGAGCGGTACATCTGGGTCGTGACCCGGCACGAGATCGACTATCGCGGTAATATCCGCGAAGGCGAGGTCGCGCACGGCGGCACCCGTGTTTCGGGCACGCCGCGTGGGGCGCAGTTCGACCGCGAGGTGCGGTTCGTGGACGATGCGGGCAAGGTGCTCGTCCGCGCGCTCACCCGCTGGGCGATGCTCGATGCCCAAACCTTGCGTCCCGCACGAGTTACTGCGGAAATCGCGGCGCCGTTCATGGCGGGTCGCTGATTCATCCGGTGCGCTCAACTCGGTTGAATTGAGGCGCATGCGGTTCGGGATGGCGCAGCACTTGCGGACCGCAAGCCATTGCCTCACCGTTCCGCCGGGCTATCACGGAGGGATGATCGACACCCGCGCGTTTCCCGCGCTGAGCGCGCTCGGAATTTTCGCGATCTACGCGATCACGATGACGATCGCGGAGGGCTTCGACGCCCGTCACCTCTACTCCGCAGCGGTCAATGTCGCGGCGCTGTTTGCCTGCTTCGCCATCGCGTCGGCGATACTCGACGCTCTTGCACCCGCGCGGCGACAACTGGCGGTGCGCGTGGTGGCACACGTGATCCTCGCGATCCTGTTCACTTTCGGCTGGTATGCGCTCGTCCTCGCCGGCTTTGCGATCGGCGGCGGCTGGTTGCGGGATGGCGTGGCGGCCCGGGCCTTCACCGAGAACACGATGGTCTGGCAGCTCCATTACGGGGCCATGATGTATGTGATGCTGATTCTGTATCGCGCGTGGAGAGCGGAACGCGGTGCGCGATCGATCGCATCGCCGCCGCCGGGTTCCCGGCCCGATGCCGAGCCCGAGCACCTCCTCCTGCGGCAGGGCAACGAGATGATCCGCATATCGCCCGACGAGATCGTCAGGATATCGGGCGCAGGCGACTATGCGGAGATCGTGACGCGAAGCGCGCGCTACATGTCCACCCGGTCGCTGGAGCACTTCGAAGACACGCTTTCGCCGGTGCTCCTTCGTGTCCACCGCTCGCATCTCGTCCGGCTCGGCGCGATCGAGCGGACCGAGCCTGCGGGCAACGGGCGTCTGCAACTTCATCTCGTGAACCAGGATACGGTCACCACCAGTCGTGAGGGAGGAAAACGTTTGCGCGCATTGGTGCGCTAGGTTCGTTTACCGGCAGCCAGGGTCTCTTCACGGAAAAATGGCGGGGATGCGGGCAGGACGGGGCAGGGATGGGGGATGATCAAGTCCATCCCCCGCAGCGCGGGTTCGCTGCTCGTCCTCCTCGGCGCATCCCTCATGTCGGCGGGTTGCTCTACGCCGTCCCCACTCGGCGGAGTTCCTGCCGGCGAAGTCGATGCCGACATGCGCGTCCAGCGAGAAGCCATCGAACGCGTCCTTGCCGATCATCGACCACAGGCGGCCGCGATCGGCATCATCAGGCACGGCCATCTGTATCGCGAATACTATTCCGGACTGGAGCGCGAAAGCGTAGCGGTGAATGCAGCCAGCCGTTTCGAGGTAGCCTCGGTCTCCAAGATGATCGCCGCTGAAACCTTTCTGCGGATGGTCGCGGCAGGCGACGCATCGCTCGATATGAAACTGGCGGATTACTGGACCGACCCCGATCTTGCCGGAGACCCCCGGCTCGACATGCTGACCGCCCGCCATGTGCTGACCCACAAGACGGGCTTTCCCAACTGGCGCTTTTTCCGGGCCGACGGGAAGCTGGCGTTCGAAGCCGATCCGGGCGACCGCTATGGCTATTCGGGCGAGGGATTTCAGCATCTCTTCCGGGCGCTCGAACATAAGACCGGCCTCACCTACCCGCAGATGGTCGAGCGCTATTTGCTGGTGCCGCTGGGCATCAACGACGCGGTGGTGGGCTTCGAAGACCAGGTCGGCCCGGCGATGGTCTGGAACCGCACGCCGGAGGGCGAATGGTTGCGCCCCGATTGCCGCCCCGGGTTCTGCTGGCCCGCGGGCGACTGGTCGGCAGCCGGTGGCCTCAAGATCTCACTGGAAGATTTGGCGTGGATCCTGATCTCGGTCGGTTCCGCAGATGGCTACGATGACGCGCTGGCCGAAGAGCGCGACCGAATCGTTACCGACCGCGGAACCGAGGCAATTGTCGATTGCACGCTGGCACCGACCCAATGCCCGCTCGCACAGGGTTACGGCCTTGGCATGCTCCGCGTCGATGGCCCCCAGTCCCGCTGGATCGGGCACGAGGGCGGCGACTGGTCGCAATTGACGCTGGCGGTGATCGACCGGACCGACGGCGATGGGATCGTCGTCCTGCTGGCCGGGCCGATGGAACAGAATGTCGGGCTGATGAGCGATCTTCTCGAGCTTATCGATCCCGACAATCCCTGGACCGTGCGGTTTGCCCAATGGCAGGCGCAGATCGCTGCGGATCGATAGGCGTCCGATAATGCGATGCGTGACTACACGCCGTCGACCATCTCCTCGCTCATCGCCCACAGGCGCTCGGCGCTGGCCTCGTCCACCGCGTAGGGCTGGACCTTGTCGAACCGGCTGGGCTCGTCCGCGTCGGCCAGTGCGGCGATGTCGCAGTCCTCGCAATACTCGCCGCCGCGTGTCCGCAGCGCAGGGCTGGTCGCGGCCCACAGAGTGGTCGAGGCACCCTGGGTGATGCTCTTGAACATCTTCGCGGCGTCCTCGGACAGTTCGCCATCCTCGTTCATCCAGCCGAGCGCGACCATCTCCTCGCTGGGCAGGTGGCGTTGCAGCGGGGTCATGATCCCGCCGGGATGGACCGCGAAGGCGCGTCCGCCATGCTCGGCCAGCCGCTTGTTCATGCCCACGGCAAACAGCGCGTCGGCGGTCTTGGCCTGCCCGTAGGCCTTCCACTTGTCGTATTCGCCGCTTTCCCAGTGCGGATCGTCCCAGCGGATATCGCCCATCTTGTGCGCGGTGGAGGACAGCGCGACCACGCGCACGTCGCTGTCCGGCTTGCTGGCCGTCTCCACCAGCAGCGGCATCAGCGCCTGCGCCAGCGCGAAATGGCCGAGGTGGTTGACGCCGAACTGCTGTTCCCAGCCCGGGCCCCCACCCTGATCCAATCGGGTCAGCGGGCAGGCCATGATCCCGGCATTGTTGATCAGCAGATCGAGCCGGTCGTGCTGTGCCATGAACTCGGCAGCGAAGGCGCGCACCGTGGCGAGGTCGGCGAGGTCCATCGCCATGATCGTGACGTCGCCCACCACATCGGAGAGGTTGCCCACCGCCTTGGCATGGTCGCGCGCGGGCACGATCACTGTCGCGCCCGCACCGGCGAGCCCGCGCACGGTTTCCACCCCGATGCCCGAATAGCCGCCGGTAACGATCGCGACCTTGCCGGAGAGATCGATGCCGTCCAGCACCTCCTGCGGTTCACTCGTCCGGCCGAAGCCCGAATTCACCGGTTGCTGGATGCCCATCGTATCTCTCCCGCTCAGGTCATTGTCGTATCAGGCAAGTGCCTTTTCGACCGGAACATATTCGTATCCCAGGTCTTCGGCCACCGCCTTGTAGGTGACCTTGCCGTCCCACACGTTGAGCCCTTCGGCGAGGTGCGAATTGGCGCGCATCGCGGCCTTCCACCCGTTGTCCGCAATCTGCAGCGCGTGGGGCAGGGTCACGTTGTTGAGTGCATAGGTGCTGGTACGCGCGACCGCGCCGGGCATGTTGGCGACGCAGTAATGCACGATGTCGTCGACCACATAGGTCGGGTTGTCATGGGTGGTCGCCTGGCTGGTTTCGAAGCAGCCGCCCTGGTCGATCGCGACATCGACCAGCACCGCACCCTTCTGCATGTCGCGCAGCATGTCGCGGGTGACGAGCTTGGGCGCAGCCGCGCCGGGGATCAGCACCGCGCCGATCACCAGATCCGCCTCGCACACCGCCGCGTGCAGGTTGGCGGCGTTGGAGAAGCGCGTCTTGGCGCGGGTTTCGAAATGGGTGCCGACCCGCTCCAGCACTTCGGGATCGCGGTCGAGGATGGTCACGTCCGCGCCGACGCCCGCAGCCATCTGCGCCGCGTTGAAGCCGACCACGCCGCCGCCGATCACCACGACCTTGCCCGGCATCACGCCCGGCACGCCGCCCAGCAGCACGCCGCGCCCGCCATGCGCTTTCTCCAGTGCGGTTGCGCCCGCCTGCACGCTCATCCGCCCGGCCACCTGGCTCATCGGCTTCAAGAGCGGGAGCGAGCGGTTGGGCCCGGTGACCGTTTCGTAAGCGATCGCGGTGACGCCCGAATCGACCAGATCGACCGTCTGCTCGCGATCGGGCGCGAGGTGCAGGTAGGTATAGAGGATCTGGCCTTCGCGCAGCTTCTTGCGCTCGACCGCCTGGGGTTCCTTCACCTTCACCACCATCTCGCACTCGGCGAAGATCGGGTCGGGCCCGTCGACGATGCGCGCACCGGCGGCCGTGTACTCCGCGTCGGTCGCGTCGATGCCGAGGCCGGCACCGCTTTCGATCCAAACCTCGTGGCCGTGGCGCGCCAGCTCGCCGGCGCTTTCGGGGGTCAGCCCGACCCGGTATTCGTGGTTCTTGATTTCCTTCGGGCATCCGATGCGCATGGGTGTGAAAAGCCTTTTTTCCGTTACGTCGCGCTCGTTAGGTTGGCGCGCGGTCCACGGCAAGGCAAAGCGGGCACGAGTGCGACGGCGCGAGCAGGAGCGATCACCACCGGTCCGGTCATATGAGTGTCACACTTGCATTCTAGCCGTCCCGGCTCTGCAGGCCTTACCAATTTGAGAGAAAGGCGTTTCCCAATGAAAATCACGCATGTTCTGGCGATGGCGGCGGCTGCCGGCCTGATGCTGACCGGGTGCGACAGCAGCGGCGGCACCCGCGAATCGATCCGCGCGGTCGGCTCGTCGACCGTCTTCCCCTTCGCCAAGGCGGTTTCGGAAGCGTTCGTCCGTGCCCAGCCCGATTTCCGTTCGCCGATCATCGAATCGACCGGCACTGGCGGCGGCATGAAGCTGTTCTGTGCAGGGCTTGGAGCCGACACGCCCGACATGACGCATGCGTCGCGCCGCATGAAGGCAAGCGAATATGCCGACTGCCAGGCCAATGGCGTCACCGACGTGATCGAGATCCAGGTCGGGCTCGACGGCATTGCGTTCGCGTCGGCCAAGGGTGGCATCAGCATGAGCCTGACCCCCAAGCAGGTTTACGAAGCGCTGGCTGCTTCGCCCTATGGTGGTGAGCAAACCAACAAGACCTGGTCGGACGTCGATCCCTCGCTGCCTGACCAGCCCATCCTCGTCTACGGTCCGCCGAGCACCTCGGGTACGCGCGACGCGCTGAAGGAACTCGTCCTCGAGGCCGGTTGCGACACCAGTGACGAGATGAAGGCGCTGAAGGAGAGCGACGAGGACCGCCACGCACGCCTGTGCACCGAAGTGCGTTCGGACGGCGCCTATGTCGATCAG
>Ga0208470_1000144_pt1 | contig 14120 bp, 15 predicted proteins | sample DeeseametaMP0740_FD_184204 | JGI IMG/M metagenome (GOLD analysis project Ga0208470, IMG submission 184204) | Marine microbial communities from the Deep Atlantic Ocean - MP0740 (SPAdes) | ecosystem: Environmental > Aquatic > Marine > Oceanic | place: South Atlantic Ocean | collected 2011-02-01 | reverse complement strand
TGGTGATCCAAATGCTCCGGATACTTGGGCTTTCGGCATACCGTCAATCTGGACCTGGCAAATCCTCTTCTGGATTTTGGGTGTAGGAATGATGTGGTTCCTGGCCTATAAGATGGAAATGTCTTTGGTTCCGAAAAAAGAAGTCGAAGCCTTGGTTGATGACATTGGTGATTCAGTCAAAGCCTGACTTCCCCCGCCTTCTACCGGAAGAAGCAAGCCTGTTTCTTCCGGTAGTTTTTCGTTATTTCCAAGCCATTTAAGTTTCATCCCCTTCAGAGTTTTCTTTCATTTTCAACAGTCTTTCGTTATCATGACAAGACCTTGTTTTACTAAATTTTATTCAGTTATTGCATACCAAATTAAAGAGGAAAAGTATGGATGTAACCAGTGTGCAGTTGTGGTATTGGGGCAGTTCCCTGGTTTTGGCGATTTTACTTTTTTTCCCGGTTGAAAAGATGCTCTGGGTCATGCGTGTACGCAGTGCAGAACGCCGGTTGAAGCGTGTGACAACTCCGGAGGAACGAAACGAAGAGCGACGAAAAGCCCGGTCTATTGCTGGAATAATTGTTATCAGCTTTTCCTTTTTGTTCAATTTTACATTTTTTTAAATCCAACAATGGCCTCTGCTCTTGCTGATCCAAATATCCAGAAATTTCTCAAATGGACAGCTATTTTAACCGCCGTCATGGTAGTCGGTTTCAGCACCTATCATTTCATTTCGGGAGGAGCGGAAGAATCCGGCGAACTTCATTACAGGACAGGCAACCTGAGATTGGAGGACGGAGATTTTCAAGCTGCACTTACGGAATTCAATCTGCTGCTGGAAGAAGATATTGCAAATCCTGCCGGATTATTGGGTCGTGCTCTGGCTTTAAAAGAATTGGGACGCCTCGACGAAGCGCTTGAAGATGTTAGCACAGCAATTGAATTAAAACCGGATTTTGCTGCCGTTTATGCTAATCGAGGAATTATCCTGGATCATTTGGGTCACTATGAAGAGGCTATTCTGGATTACAGAAAAGCAGTTCAACTGGATCCGGAACTGGGAGAAGGCCCTGACTGGATCACCCGTTTTCTGAGGAATCAGGCTGAATCTCCGCCGACCATTATTGATCGAGCAAATTACCTTGAATCAGAATTGAAAAAACCCTCTGCTGAAAGACTTTTGAGTGACCCTGAAGAAGATGCTAAACAGCGCTCCTACAAGCTGGAGGGCATCCTTTCAGATTAGAAATATAATCAACCTGCGATTGAGGATAATGTGTTTGAAAGTGTTGAGTGGACTGATTTTGCATTTGTTCTGATCACCGGAATGATAGCTTATCACGGTATCAGTTATCGTGATACCGAAGGTGACCGTGAATTGGTCCACCTCCTTTTTGGCTGTATCGCATTATTTTATGGAATCTGGGTTTTGGGCCGGGATATCCTCGGTGTGCTCTAGTCTGAAAACTTCATCTTTTTTAAGGAAGAAATGAAAATAAAAACAAACGGCGAACGCCTGTGGGACTCGCTGATGGAAATGGCAAAAATTGGCCCCGGCGAACGCGGCGGCAGTCGACGACTTGCCCTCACTGACGCAGACATCGCGGGACGCAATCTCTTTCGCGAATGGGCGGCGGACGCAGGATGCACCTTTCGGCTGGACACAATGGGGAACCTTTTCGCACGGCGCGAAGGAAAGAATCCGGGGGCTCCTCCGGTAGTCTCCGGAAGTCATCTTGACACACAACCTTCAGGCGGAAGATTTGACGGAATCCTTGGGGTTTTAGGTGCACTTGAAGTTATACGCTCCCTCAATGATCAAGGTGTTGAAACAGATTCTCCCGTTGAAATCGTAGTTTGGACAAATGAAGAAGGCGCGCGCTTTCCTCCGGCAATGATGGGTTCAGGTGTTTTTGCGGGCATCTTTGATCAGTCCGAAATCTACACGCACCAGGATCCTGAAGGTTTAACGGTAGAAGGCGAACTGCGGCGGACTGAACAGTTGGGTGACACTCCATGCGAAACCTTTCCGATCAAGGCATATTACGAACTGCATATTGAACAGGGACCGGTTCTGGAAGCAGAGAATACCAGTATCGGAGTGGTCACCGGCGGACAAGGTTCTACATGGACTCATGTCACCCTGCAGGGACAAGGCTCGCATGCAGGAACAACTCCTATGAACTTTCGAAAAGATCCAATGATGGGTGCAGCCAGAATTATCACGGAACTGCGTGAAATCGTCCTCAAGCAACCTGGAGCAGTTGGTACAGTAGGACGGCTGGAAACAACTCCTGCCTCGATCAATTCTATTCCCGGACAGGTCTTTTTCACGGTTGATACAAGACATCCAAACGAAGAAACACTCGCACAAATAAATCTGGATTTGAAAAATTTGGTCAACTCGGTTTGTACAGAGGAAGGACTTGAGAATGAGTTTGATCTTATTTGGGAAGCACCAACCCTTAATTTTCATAAGGAGTGTATTTCAAAAGTCAGGAATGCGGCCGAATCCCTTGCTTACAGTCATCTCGACATCGTTTCCGGTGCGGGACATGATGCCTGTCAAGTCAACCGTGTTGCCCCGACAGGCATGATTTTTATTCCCTGCGAAAACGGACTCAGTCACGACGAAGCGGAAAACACCACGCCCGAACAAGTTGCCGCCGGAGCGGATGTGCTGCTTCACGTAGTGCTCGCAAGTGCATGTAATTAATGAATAACATGAACTTCACAAAAAAAATAATGTGTCATGACTAAAATGTTTCTCGACCATCTCAATCAAAATCTGGAAGCACTAAAAAGCGCTGGACTTTATAAATCTGAGCGGGTAATAACTTCCCGGCAGTCCGCAAACATTTCTGTTTTGCCCGGCGATAAGGTGCTGAATTTCTGTGCTAATAATTATCTGGGACTTGCTGATAACGCAGAATTGATTGAGGCCGGAAAAAACGCACTTGACAAAAAAGGTTATGGAATGGCCTCTGTGCGTTTCATCTGCGGAACACAAGATGTGCATAAAGAGCTGGAATCGAAAATATCAGAATTCCTCGGAATGGAAGACACGATTCTTTATTCATCATGTTTTGACGCGAATACCGGATTATTTGAAACGCTTTTGGGGGCGGAAGACGCGATTATTTCCGATGCAATGAACCATGCATCCATCATTGATGGTGTGCGCCTGTGCAAAGCACGTCGTTTTCGTTACCAGAATAACGACATGTCGGATTTGGAAATGCGTTTGAAAGAAGCCGCAGACGCGCGATTTCGACTGATTGCGACCGATGGTGTTTTTTCGATGGACGGCATTATCGCAAACTTGCAGGGCATTTGTGAACTCGCTGAAAAATATGACGCACTGGTGATGGTTGACGATAGTCACGCCGTTGGATTCATGGGAGAAAACGGACGGGGCACACCGGAATATTGCGGTGTCGCGGATAAAGTTGATATATTGACAGGAACGCTTGGGAAGGCGCTTGGCGGCGCTTCCGGAGGCTACACCAGCGCGAAAAAGGAAATTGTGGAATGGCTGCGGCAACGTTCCCGCCCATATCTGTTTTCCAATACTTTAGCACCGGTTATCACCGCAACAACCCTAAAAGTATTGGAAATGATAGACAGCCGTCCGGAACTCCGTAAACGTCTTTTTGAGAATGCAGATTTTTTCAGAAAGGAAATGACGACGCTTGGTTTTACGCTCACTGGAGCAGGACATCCGATAATTCCGGTTATGCTTGGAGACGCGGAACTGGCACAAAATTTCGCCGCGCAAATGCTGAAGGAAGACATTTATGTGATCGGTTTTTCATTTCCTGTTGTGCCTCAAGGCAAGGCACGAATACGCACACAAATGTCTGCGGCGCACAGTCGGCAAGATGTTGAATTCGCAATTCAGGCCTTTAAAAAAGTTGGACAGCAACTTGAGATAATCAAATGAAAAACGCTAAGCAAAAAACCATGAAAGCACTGGTCAAAGCAAAACCTGGAATTGGACTCTGGATGGAGCAGGTTCCGGTTCCGGAATATGGTGCAAACGATGTTCTGGTGCGCATAAAAAAAACCGCGATCTGCGGCACAGATATTCATATCTGGAACTGGGACGAGTTCATTTCAAAACTTGTACCTGTACCCATGGTCGTCGGACACGAATTCTGCGGAGAAATAGTTGAGGTTGGGGCGGCAGTTACAAAATACAGTGTGGGACAACGCATCTCCGGAGAAGGTCATGTCATTTGCGGAAGTTGCCGTAACTGTAGGGCGGGAAGAGGTCATTTGTGCCGCAACACGCTCGGGATCGGTGTACAACTGCCCGGAGCTTTTGCTGAATTTTTACGACTGCCTGAAGACAATGTTGTGCCTATTCCGGAAGATATTCCTGATGAAATCGCAGCAATTTTTGACCCTTTCGGTAACGCGGTTCATACCGCCCTGACCTTCGACTGTGTCGGTGAAGATGTGCTCGTAACCGGTGCAGGACCAATCGGCATCATGGGGGCTTTGGTTGCCCAAAAAGCAGGTGCGCGAAAAGTCGTGATTACTGACATAAATCCGCAGCGGATCGAACTTGCAAAAAAGATGGGAGTTAATTATGTGGTCAATGCAGAAAAGGAAGACTTGCAGGACGTTATGGAAAATATCGGCATGCAGGAGGGTTTTGATATCGGACTTGAAATGTCCGGTGCCGCTCCAGCTTTTCGGGACATGATTGATAAAATGAATAATGGCGGAAAGATTGCGATTCTTGGCCTCTCTTCAACAGGATTTGACATTGACTGGAATAAGGTCATTTTCAAAATGTTGCGCTTACAAGGCATTTACGGACGCGAAATGTTTGAAACATGGTACAAGATGATCGCACTTGTGCAGTCCGGACTGGACCTGACTCCAATCATCAGTCACCGCCTTCCAATTGATGATTTTGAGGAGGGTTTTGCCGCAATGCTTTCCGGAAATTCAGGCAAGGTAATTCTCGACTGGGAATAAAGCGACAAGTTGGGAATAAACAGCGCCCACCGAAACTTCTTCAATAAAAATTACTTCTTCTGTCAAGATTGAGTTTACAATTCCAGCTTGGATTCCATTTTAAAAGTTGTCATTTTGACTTCATGCCGGTTCAGCAAACTTTGACATTCAAAAAATATCTTATTGACTACTTCTAAAGAAATGGATAGTATTCACGAGGAATTAGAGAAGGCTTTACATTTGTTTTCTGGAGAGTTAGCGTTAAATGGTGGCACGAGGGATCAGCCTCCATTTCTTACGGAGAATTGTGCCGATTCGGGAACGAGTTCCGGATGTGGCAACTTTGTTAATTAAACCCAGAGGAAAATTTTGAACAAGCCTAAATCCGCCCTGTTGGTGGAAGACCTTCATAAGTATTTTGGTCCAGACGAAGTTCTCAAAGGGATTTCGCTGGAAGCCCATGAAGGTGATGTAATAGCCTTACTAGGAGCCAGTGGTTCCGGAAAAAGTACTTTTTTACGCTGCCTCAATCTCCTGGAGATTCCGACCAGCGGAAAGGTTTATGTAAGCGGTGAATTGATTCGAATGAAAAAAGATCGCTACGGTGAAACTGTTCCGGAAGATATCAAACAGGTGGAACGTCTCCGGACTCGTTTGGGAATGGTTTTTCAGCAGTTCAATCTGTGGTCGCACATGACAGTTTTGGAAAATGTCATCGAGGCCCCGGTGCATGTTCTTAAAATCCCCAAAAAAGAAGCAATTGAAAGTGCGGAAGCTTTGCTGCAAAAGGTCGGTATTCATGACCGCAAGAACTATTATCCGGCGCACCTTTCCGGAGGTCAGCAACAACGAGTAGCCATTGCCCGGGCACTGGCGATGGAACCGGATATGCTGCTTTTTGACGAACCGACTTCCGCACTTGATCCGGAACTGGTGGGCGAGGTTTTGCGCGTGATGCGTCAGCTTGCGGAAGAAGGACGAACCATGATCGTGGTTACTCATGAAATAGGCTTTGCGCGCGAAGTTTCTTCTCGTGTCGTCTATCTTTATGAAGGTGGTATTGAGGAAGACGGACCACCTCAGAAAGTATTTACAAATCCTTCCTCAGAACGGTTTCGACAGTTTGTTTCCAAACAAGTCGAACATTAGGAATTAAGCCATTCCGGCTTGATGTGGAAAAATTTATGGTTAGTTTTTCCAGTATTTTAATAATTTTCAAATGGAGAAAATAGATGAAAAAGTTAATTGCAGCGGCCGTAGTGGCCATGTTGATGGTGGGAACAGGTGTTTCCGCAAAAGAATGGAAAAAAATTCGAGTAGGTGTTGAAGGCGCTTACCCTCCTTTCAGCTGGGTTGAGTCGGATGGAACACTAAAAGGATTTGACATTGAGATCGCAATGGCGCTTTGCAAGGAAATCGGCGCTGAATGCACACTGGTTACTCAGGACTGGGACGGGATCATTCCGGCTTTGCTGGCCCGTAAATACGATGCGATTATTGCATCCATGTCAATCACCGAAGAGCGCAAAAAGAAAGTTGCTTTTTCGGAAAAGTATTATAATTCACCTGCTAAGTTTGCCCGAAAAAAAGGTTCAGGAATCACGATTTCCAAGGCCGGTCTTAAAGGCAAAAGTGTTGGTGTCCAACGTGCGACCACTCACGATAACTTCATCACCGGAATGTTTGGCAGCAGCGTTGACATCAAGCGCTACGCAACTCAGGATGAAGCCTATCTTGACGCAGTCGCTGGACGTATTGATCTGTTGTTGGCAGACTCAATCGCCATGGAAGATGGTTTCCTCAAAACTGACAACGGCAAAGGTTGGGAGTTTGTAGGACCGGGTTACTCTGAGCCAAAATATTTTGGTGACGGCGCCGGTATCGCTACTCGCAAGCAAAACAGTGATTTGGCCGAGCTTTTCAGTAAAGCCATTAAGGCTATCCGTGCCAATGGTGTTTATAAAAGTATCAATGACAAATATTTTGCCTTTGACATTTATTAAGCCTGATTCAGGTTTAGGTTTTCCCTGCTAATCCAGGGAATTTCAACCCAGCCAGAATTATTTTCTTTGTCCGCCACGGAGTTTTAAAATTCCGTGGCCTTCCTTACTATCTCCAGCAAAGCACTAATGTTTGATTTACACGGTTATTTTCCGATGATTTTGGAAGGCATGTTACTGACCGTGGAAGTCGCTCTCCTTTCGCTTTTAATCGCAGTCATTCTTGGTTTAATTGGTGCGTTAGCCAAACTCTCCAAATCACGAATCGCCCGTAATGCCGCCGCGGTTTACACAACCTTGATCCGTGGAGTTCCTGATTTGGTACTGATGACCCTTATTTTCTTCGGCGGGCAAATCATGGTCAACAATTTAGGCGATTCCATGGGCTGGGATTACATCGACATCAGCCCCTTTGTAGCCGGAACACTGACAATCGGTTTTATTTTTGGTGCCTACATGACCGAAACTTTCCGCGGCGGAATTCTGGCGGTTTCCAGTGGTGAAATTGAAGCGGCTCTTGCCTTCGGGATGCCAAGCTGGAAAGTGTTTGTACGCATTACATTTCCGCTGATGGTACGTCACGCTCTCCCTGGTTTTGGAAATAACTGGATGGTGCTGGCCAAAACAACGGCTCTCGTTTCTGTGATTGGACTGCATGACATGGTATACAACGCGGGTGTTGCCGGAGGATCAACCCGTCAGCCTTTTACTTTTTACCTCGTAGTAGCGCTGATGTTTTTGTGCATTACCGGATTATCTGACCTTGGACTGCAGTGGGTAAATCGTCGTTTCAGTGTTGGCGTACGGAAGGTTTGAATCATGGATTATAATGTTATAATTGACAATCTTCCGCTTTATTTGAGTGGGCTTTGGGTAACAATCCAGTTGGTTGTGATGGCTCTTGTCGCAGGATTTGGATTAGCAATTCCTCTGGCCTTGATGGCAGTTTCAAAAAACTCACTGCTCAGATATCCTGCCAAAACGTATATCTACTTCTTTCGTGGAACACCGTTGTTGGTGCAGATGTTCATGCTTTATCACGGCATGGGTCAGTTTGAAGCAATTCGAGAAAGCGTGCTCTGGATAGTTTTCAAGGAAGCCTACTGGTGCGCCATTACAGCATTTGCCCTGAACACCGCTGCTTACACAGCAGAAATACTGCGCGGCGCAATTGAGCAAACTCCATTTGGAGAAATCGAAGCAGCAAATGCCGGCGGAATGTCAAAATCCACGCTGTACCGCCGTATCATCCTGCCCGGTTCCTTCCGTCGTGCATTACCAGCATACGGCAACGAAGTTATTTTTATGCTGCACGGAAGCGCACTCGCCGGAGTGATTACAATTGTTGATTTGTTTGGCGCGGCAAAAATTGTGAATTCCAGATATTTTGTGCCTTTTGAATCTTTTATCACCGCAGGATTCTTTTATCTGTGTTGTACTTTTTGTATCATCTGGTTTTTCAAATGGGTTGAGAAACACTGGTACGCTCATTTGCGTCCCAGGACTCACTAAGACTGAAATCATTTACAAAATTCACAAACCAGAGAAGCAACCTGCAAATATTTACAATTAATATTGAAAAAGGTCACTAATAAATTAAAATATTCACAATGACTTCGAAGGTCATTTCAATTTTACCAAAAAACGATGAGAGCTGCGGGTGGATCAAACAAATTCCGTCGCGTCAAGTTCAGCCTGCACTATCCGGAAAACAGCATGCCGACTGGGTTGTTATCGGAGCAGGTTTCACCGGACTTGCGGCTGCAAGACAATTGGCCCTTTTACATCCTCAGGCCAGAATTGTTGTCCTCGAAGCCCAACGTGCCGCGGAAGGTTCCAGCGCCAGGAATTCCGGATTTCTGGTGGATTCTACTCTCAATGAGGGACATTATTCTGCGGCAGGTCTTGAGCTGTATCGGCGAAAATACGAAATAAAACGTGCCGGAGTTTTAGCCGTTCAGCGGCTGGTTACTGATCTAGGCATCAACTGCGATTTAGAGGCAAAAGGGAAATTCCATTGCACGGCAGTCAAGTCACATGAAATTAAACTTATAAATTTCAGCAAGTTATTGAACGAACTGGAGCTGAACCATAAAATTATTGAAGGCGAAGAATTGCTACAACGTCTCGGCAGTTCATACTACCGTATGGGTTTGTGGACCGAAGGCGGTGTGACGCTGCAGCCCGCAAAGCTGGTACGCGGAATGGTAGAAAAGCTTCCGCAACAAGTGGAATTATATGAAAATTCACCAGTTATCAACTGGCGTAAACTGAGCAATTCCGAGGACTTTCAGTTATCCACTCCGGAAGGGCAGGTATCCTGTCAAAAACTGATTGTGGCGGTGAATGGATTTATGACAAGCTGCGGTGTGAAACCGAATCGCTCGTTTTCACTGACTCTGACGGCGAGTATGACAAGGCCATTGACTGCTGAAGAAGATGAAGCCATCGGACGTCCGGAGCCGTGGGGAGTTTTATCCGCGCAATCGATGGGAGCCACCGTGCGTTTGACAAAAGACAGACGGATCTTAATGCGCAATACAGCCGAAGTCTGGCCCAAACAAAATATGAGTGTCGCGGATTTAGAGTTGCGCAAAGCAAAACATTTAAACGGAATTAAAAGGCGTTTTCCCCAGCTTGGAGACGATATAATTGAAAGCACCTGGTCGGGAACAATCTGCCTTAGCGGCAACAACGCCAATGTGTTTTCAGAGCTGGATAACGGCATGTATGCGGCGGGATGTTATAATGCCAGCGGAATTGGCCTGGGTGTTTTGTTCGGAACCGAAATTGCCAACCTTGCCAGCGGGAAAATGACTGATGAGATCAGGATGATTCAAACGAACTCGGAGCCAATGCTCCTGCCGCCTCAACCTCTTCTTCGCTGGGGAGTCGGTTTGCGCCTCATGCGTGACCGCTTCCTGGCGCAGCATGAGCAATAGCAAAGCCCAGCCCACATAATTTAAATTTTTTAATAGTTTTATAAACACAATTGAAGTTGAAAATTAGCGGGAATGTGCCATGTTAGGGGAAACGCAATGACGTAGGGGCGAAAGATTTTTCGCCCTTACAAACGAGGTGAGAGCCACGGAATGAATTAAAACTCTGCGGAAGCCAAAGGAGTGTAAACTTCGCTACAAATCAATTGCCGTGAGGTTATCCCCCATCTCACCCGATCCGTCGACAGTGACCTTTTGCGTAAAACGGTTCGAGATCATTTTTGACTGTGTTCTAAGTTTTCTCTGTGATAAAATTTATTTTCACAAATACCGCTAATCTCTATCCTAAAACCTTTCATGATTCGCAATGATTTCCTAGCAACCGTTGGCAACACTCCACTGATAAAACTCCGGAAAGCTTCTGAGCAAACCGGCTGTAATATTTTAGGCAAAGCGGAATTTATGAATCCCGGTGGTTCAGTCAAAGACCGTGCGGCAAAGGCGATTATACTTGAAGCAGAACAAAGTGGACTCTTAAGTCCTGGCGGGGTGATCGTTGAAGGAACCGCGGGTAACACCGGAATCGGTTTGGCGCTGGTCGGAAATTCCTTGGGATACCGTACCGTGATTGTGATTCCGGAAACGCAAAGTCAGGAAAAAAAAGATATGCTGCGGCTGTGCGGAGCGGATTTGCGGGAAGTTCCGGCAGTGCCCTATCGCGATGAAAATAATTACGTCAAGGTTTCCGGACGCCTCGCCGAAGAATTGGCGAAGTCCGAACCAAACGGAGCGATCTGGGCCAATCAATTTGATAACACCGCAAACCGACAAGGCCACTTCGAAACCACTGGACCCGAAATATATGAGCAAACCAACGGAAAAGTTGATGCTTTCATCTGCTCTGTCGGCACCGGCGGAACACTGGCCGGAGCAGGAATGTTCCTCAAAGAACGAAATCCGGAAATAATTGTCGCCCTCGCTGATCCACTGGGCGCCGCGTTGCATTCATTTTATACAACTGGTGAATTATCAAGTTGGGGCGGTTCAATCACCGAAGGCATCGGTCAGGGACGCATTACCGCCAATCTGGAAGATGCGCCGGTAGACCGCTCTTTTCAAATTCCGGATGAAGAAGCTCTGCCGATTTGCTTTGACCTCCTTAAAGAAGAAGGGCTTTGTCTGGGAGGTTCTTCCGGCATCAACGTTGCCGGAGCAATTCTTCTGGCAAAAGAACTTGGCCCCGGAAAAACCATTGTCACCATCCTCGCAGATTCCGGAGTCCGCTACCAATCCAAGCTTTTCAATCCAGTATTTTTACGTGAAAAAGGCTTGCCAGTTCCGGAGTGGTTGGTGTAAATGAAACTTCCTGAAAGCAGTCATGCAACAATTGCGTACAATTAATTACAAGATTATTTGTTAAATGATTTTCATCAGGTGGGTCAATCCAAATCTCAATATTTTCAGTCAGTTGGTTTCAGTGTTTCACGTCACTTCCAATTGAAAGCAGAATTGTTGCGTTTGGCAAAAACGGGAAAAGTAAGTTCTGTCATTCCAAACCCACATGGGGTAAAATATGTTGTCGATGGTAATATTCATTCTCCACAAGGAAAAATGATTAAACTTAGAAGTATTTGGATTATTGAGATTGACCAGAGTTTCCCTCGATTAGTAACGGCTTATCCATTGTAATTTCAAGAGATTTAGATGATAAACGAACTACAAACTGTGGTTTTGAGTCACGATATAAACGAACATCAACTTTCAAGTGGAGACGTGGGGGCAGTAGTGCATCGCTATCCAGACGAAGCCACTTATGAAGTTGAATTTGTAACGGCAGGAGGAAACACCGTTGCGGTTCTGACTCTGACAAATCAAGACATTCGTCCCATGCTTCAAAATAAAATGCTGCACGTTCGTGCTGTTGCCGCATAGTAACGATTCACAAAATTAAAAAGATTGAAAGCGATTTTGTACTTCTCAAATCAGTCGCAATATCCAGCATTGCACTTAATAATGTGTTGACCGTATTGATCCGCAAGATTCGGAAACAAATGTAAGCCGGTAGTGAGAGGGCGTAAAAATAGTTTGATTTTGTTTTGGATTGAAGCTCACACTTAATTTGACGGATATATTCAATAAACGAACAGCAGTTAAAATGAAAAAGAAAACCGGTATCATCATGTTCCAAGGCACAGGTTCCGGAGTTGGAAAAAGTGTTTTGGCTGCCGGTTTTTGTCGTTTGCTGAAAAATCGCGGCTTGCGGGTTTTGCCTTTCAAAGCGCAAAACATGGCGCTAAATTCTGGCGTGACTCCTGAAGGTCTGGAAATGGGGCGGGCGCAGATAGTCCAGGCGGAAGCCTGCGGAGTCTTTCCGGATGTGCGGATGAATCCTGTTTTGCTCAAGCCACAGGGTTCCGGCGTGTCTCAATTGATCCGCATGGGAAAGGTTGTTCGGAATTGTTCTGCCCGTGAATATTACACAATGGCAGAAGAAAATTTCCGGATTGCGAAAGAAGCCTTTGACTCACTGAAATCCGAAGCAGACTGGATTGTGATGGAAGGCGCGGGAAGTCCCGCCGAAATCAATTTGCAGGCAACTGATATTGTAAATATGCGGATGGCGGAATATGCCGGAGCGAAAGTAATACTGATCGGTGACATTGACCGCGGCGGCGTTTTTGCCTGGCTCAAAGGCACTTACGATTTGATTCAAACTCGGCATCGACCTTTGCTGCATGGAATGCTGATCAATAAATTCAGGGGTGATGTTTCTCTTTTGGAACCCGGAATTAAGCAGTTTAATCAAATTGTTCCGCTTCCGGTTTTGGGTGTGATTCCGTGGCGTGAAATGAAACTGGAGGATGAGGATTCGCAAAATTTGCAATCAAAAATTGTTCCGGACGCAAAGCTCGAAATCGCAATTATACGTCTGCCATACATTTCGAATTTCACCGATTTCGATCCACTCAAACAGATTTCCGGAATTTCTGTACGCTTCGTCAACAGTGTTCCGGAACTGGAAAGCGCTGATCTGATAATTATTCCGGGAAGTAAAAACACGCTCTACGATTTGCGTTTCCTTCATCAAAAAGGATTTGCGGAAAAATTGAAACAAATTTGCGGACGGACCTGGATTTTGGGAATTTGCGGCGGATTTCAAATGATCGGAGAAAAAGTGGATGATCCGGAAAACATGGAATCTTCACGAAAGTCCGGAAAGTTTGATCCTGCTGAAAAGAATGACACAACAGGAAAGTCTGATTCTGTTGTAAAATCCGGATCAGGAGATTGCGAATCCGGATTAGGACTGCTTCCCATGAAAACAGTTTTGGCAGGAAATAAAAAACTTGTGCGCCGCGAATATCAGGGGCAAAACTGGTTGGCTGGTTTAAACTGGACAGGTTACGAAATTCATCTGGGACAAACAAAATTTCACGAAAATCCGCAAGAACCGTTTGTTGTTGCAGAAACTCCGGAAACGCATGAAACATCACTTGGAGTGATTGAGCGCAAACGAAAAATAATCGGCACCTACATTCACGGCTGGCTGGAAAGTCCGGAAGTGATACAAAAACTTTTTGCTTTGTTAACCTCGGAAACTTTTGACATTCCATTTTCTTTTCAGGAAACTAAAGAGCGTGAAATGGATGAGTTGGCACTGTTTCTGGAAGAGCATTGTGAAGTGGAGAAAATCCTGCGGAATTAAGCAAACAATAACGCAAACATAAAATAAAAATGACTGACACAATTATTGATTTAGCAACAGAAAAAACTGTAAATGGAATTAAAATTCCAAAGCGGCCGAAAATAAAACAGGGTGCATTTCAAATTTATACCGGAGAAGGCAAGGGCAAAAGCACCGCTTCGCTGGGTTTGATGCTGCGCGCACTCGGTTCCGGGATGCATGTGTATTACGTGCGGATGCTCAAACCACGCTGGAAAACCGGTGAGTTGAAACTATGTCCGGAAAACTTTCATCCAAATTTAACTTTCCGCAATGTTCCGCATTATTGGGCGCTCTGTGTAAGCAAAACCATTCCACTGGATGTGGAAACGATGACTGTAAAAATGAAACCGGAAATGGAAGATCTGCACGAAAAAGTTAAATCCGGAAAGTACGACATGATAATCGCGGATGAAATAAATTACTGCATTTTCCGCGGTTTGCTTTCCCTTGAAAAAGCAATTCAAATTGTGGAGGATCGTCCAAAAAATGTGGAACTGGTTT
>Ga0208470_1000143_pt1 | contig 14163 bp, 13 predicted proteins | sample DeeseametaMP0740_FD_184204 | JGI IMG/M metagenome (GOLD analysis project Ga0208470, IMG submission 184204) | Marine microbial communities from the Deep Atlantic Ocean - MP0740 (SPAdes) | ecosystem: Environmental > Aquatic > Marine > Oceanic | place: South Atlantic Ocean | collected 2011-02-01 | reverse complement strand
CGTGCCGGCAGGGAGGTGGCGCTGCTTCCGGCGCCCAATGCCAGCGGGTGCCGGTCGTCGAAAGACGACTTACCGGGCATGGTGGAGTAGACCGGTATTTCCGTCAGCTCCGCCAGTTCCTGTAGCTCTGGGGTGGCCTTGGACATCAGCACGCCCATGCCCGACCAGATCACCGGTTTTTTGGCGTTGAGCAGCAGTTTGACTGCGTCTTTAATGTCGTTTTTGGCCGGCGCCTGGGGTGCCCGCTTCGGCGGATTGTAGTTCAGCGCCGCTTCTGGGACCTCCTGATCGCTCACGTCCGAGGGAATCTCGACCAGCACTGGACCGGGGCGGCCGTTGCGCAGGTTGTGGAACACCCGCCGCAAGACGCTGGCCACCTGGTCCGCTTGGACGATGACCTCGCCGTATTTGGAAACCGTCTGATAGGTCCGCACCGGGGAGAAATTGGGCCTGACCGCGTATTGGCTGAGCGCGGGTCCGCCGGCCAGGTACAGTATGGGAATGTTGTCCCCGAAGGCCTGAGCGATGCCGCCCATGGAGTTCTCCGAACCGGGCCCGCCCTGGGTGATCACAACCCCGAACTTCTCCCGGTCGTTCATCCGGCTGTACCCGTCGGCGGCCATGATCGCGCCGCGTTCGTGCCGGAACATGACCGTCCTTATGCCTTCATTAGCCACCGCCTCGATCAGAAGATTGGACGGGAAACAAGAGATCCACTCGACCCCTTCCAACTTCAAGATCCGCGCAACGGCATCGTTTACGTTCATAGGCAACAAACTTCTCCCATCCCAGTTCGAGTGCAGGCTATTCTAGCCCACGGAAGGGAGGAGTGTCGAAGGTTTTGTTGGTGGTTTGGAGCCGGGCTTTCGATCGTAGCCAATGGAGGGAATAAGCTGAGCGTGATAGACCTAGGACAAATGGATGGATGAAGCCGGTTTTGGGGCCGGTCGGCTATCACCCATTTTTACCGGTTTCTGCAATATCAGACTCGAACCAAGACATCTCCTAGTTAACTCCATCCAAACCGCTCCATACCAACCCCAAACAACAGATCCGCCCTTAGATTTTGAAGCCAGAGCCCTTTTTCGACATAGTCCGAGCGAGCGAGGGTTCTCTCTCGCTCGGAAAGCAACCACGGGTCTTGGTCTCGCCGCTGGTCCATAGTCGCAGTAGAATATAGCCCAAGGCCAAACTTGGTCGGCCCCGCATTGTGATGAGGCCGAACGCAAGTCACAGATTCAGGTGTTAGAGGAGGCCGCTATGTCTACCGATCTCGAAAGGGAAATTTGGATCGATGTGTGCCCCTTGGAGGAACTGGAACGGGAGGGAGTGAAAGTCGTCTCAGGCGAAGGACGCCCAGTGGTCATCTTCTTCGACCAGGGACGGGTGTATGCGCTCGACAACCGCTGCCCGCACATGGGGTTTCCCTTGCACCGGGGCACTGTGACAGACGGGATCCTCACCTGCCACTGGCACCATGCCAAGTTCGACCTGGCTGGAGGATGCACCTTCGATCCTTTCGCCGACGACGTAGCCCCGTATCGCGTCGAGATTCGGGAAGGGGCCGTGTGGCTGGACCCTCGTCCCCAGCATAAGGTCAGCCAAGAACACTGGCTCAGCAAACTTAGCGAAGGGCTGGAACAGAACATCGGCCTCGTGTTGGCAAAAAGCGTCGTGGCGCTAGATGAACTAGGCGTGAACGCCGGCCTACTGCGGAAGGCGGCGCTGTTCGGAGTCCGCAACCGGGCCGGCGGCTGGAGTTCGGGCCTTTCCATCCTCGCTTCCCTCGCCAACGTGCTGCAGTCCGTGGACCGGGAAGACCGGCCGTTGGCCCTTTACCACGGTATGGTCCACGTGGCCCGCTCGACGGCCGGCCAGCCACCTGCCTTCGACCTGGAACCCCTGGAAACCACCGAAACGCGCCCAGAGCGGTACACAGAATGGTTCCGCCGTTTCATAGAAGTAAGGGCCTCAGATGCAGCAGAGCGGACGCTACGGACCGCGGTCCGCGCCGGACTGCCCCCAGAGACGGTCGCGGATATGATCTTCGCGGCCTCCACGGACCATCTGTTCATGGACGTGGGGCATACTTTGGACTTCTCCAACAAAGCCTTCGAGCTTTTGGACCACATAGGCTGGGAACATGCCGAGGAAGTGCTGCCTTCCCTGGTACCGGGCATGGTGGAGGCTCAGCGGATGGAAGAAACATCGAGCTGGCGGCACCCGGTGGACCTGCCGGGCCTGCTGGAAGAAGTGTACGAAGAATTGGACTCCCTGATCGATGAGGGCGGACAGGGACTGACAACGTGGACCGGGCACGAAGAACTGGCGGAGTTGGTCCTGGACGGAGAACCCGCTCAAGTGCTGGGCGAAATAAAAGACCTGGTCCAGCGTGGAGTGCCGTTGATTGAACTTTCTGCATCCGTCGCCTATGCCGCAGCGCGTAGGGCGGTCCATTTCCACGTGGCCAACAGTTTCAGCGACTGGAATACGGTCCACCACACTTTCACCTATGCCAACGCGGTTGACCAGGCTCTCCGGCGAGTACCTTCCAAGCTGTTGGCCCGAGGCATCTTTGACGGGGCGATGTCGGTCTACTTGGAGCGGTTCTTGAACGTTCCCAAGCAGCCAGTTCCCGAGCCTTCCGGGCGTGATGTTAGTCGGGAGGATGTGCTGGCGGCGATCGATTCCTATGGCGGGGTAGATGAAACTGCCCAATTAGTCGCCGATATGATTGCAATGGGGCGGGAAGAAGAGGTGGTCCAAACTTTAGGTCATGCCCTTCTGAGAGAAGATGCCGGCTTCCACCAGTTTCAGATATACGAAGCCGGGGTCAGGCAGTACCGGCAATTTGCCCTGCGGCCCGCAGGCGGACAGATCCTGATCGGCATGGCCCGCTTTATCGCGGCCCACGCCCCGACAATGAGGTCCATGGGTCAAACGTATGACATTGCCACCAGGCTGCACCGGGGCGAGGCCCTGTACGGTCAGGAGGAATGAAGAAACATCTTCCTGACTGGTCTCACCGCCAAATCAAAGTCCCGCACGCCCCGACTATTGCACGATCTCCCAGCCTGCGGCTAACGGGCTGATATAATAGCGCAACGTTCCGGAGAGGTGACTTATGGCTACTCAGATGGACCTGAAAAAGGTCCGGTTATCCGTGAGCAATGCGGTGCATTCGCTGACGGTCTTGGTTGCGCATGAGGAAGGACTGTTCCGTGATCAGGGGCTGGACGTGGAGATAGTGAAGACTCCTGGCTCAGCAAACGTCAACACGCCGGTGCGTCCGGTGGAGATATTTGACAGGCCCCTGGAAACGCTCTACAACAGCGGCGGGATGGACCAGTTCCGGCTGTGTGAGTGGGGCGTCATGAAGCGCGCTATAGACGGTGAGCAAAGCGACCAACGCCCCGCTAAGATCGTCGCCTTGGGCGCGGCAATGTCCAAGTTTGCCATCGTGACCAGCCCCGACAGCAGCATCGTGGAGCCTGAGCAATTGGCCAATACCGAGATTGCGGTAACGATATTTAACGGTTCCCACTTCACCACCCTGAAGATGCTGGAGGGCTTCCTCCGCAAGGACGAGATCAAAGTTACCAATTTCGGGACCATGCCCCAACGGCTAGAGGCGGTGCGGCGGGGTGAACTGGCGGCCTGCACCTTCAACGAACCTTGGATCAGCGTGGCCCAGAAGCAGGGTTTCCGGATCATCATGGAGAGTCACTCCACCCGCAGCGAGGCAGCCGGCGAAGAGATGGACGGACCGACGCTGGCGGCGAATTTCCAGGCGCAAGCAAAAGCCGCGGTGATGATTCAAGCGGATCCGAGCAAGTACGCCCATTATCTGACCGACGAGACCGGCGGCATCCTGGAACCTGACGAGCTCCAGACCTGGCGGTTCCTCTACGCCGCGCCAACTCCCTACACCAGGGAACGGTTCCAGCGGACCTACGATTGGATGCAGAGCTATCCTGACTTGATAACTGGGGGCGTGACCTTCGAGTCGGTGGTTGATAACCGGGCTTGGGAATAGACCAGACCAATCCTGAAACGGCCGGATGAGGCGGATAAAGGTAAATAATTATGGCGAGACGAATCCCGATAGTTACCCGGGAAGAAGTGGCCCCGGAGCACCTGGCCGCATACGACGAGATCGCAGGCATCCGCGGACGACCTCCGGTAGTCGGCCCTTCCTCCGTGATGGTCCATAGCCCCGAGATGGCAGTACGAGCGAACCGGTTATCGGAATTCCTGGGGGAGAGCGACGAGATGCCCGAGCGCACGAAGCGGTTGGCTGCACTGATCTCTGCCAGGTCGATGGACTGTCAGTACGTCTGGAACGCCCAAGCCGGCGCCGCGCGCCGCGCTGGGGTCAGCGACGCCCTGGTAGACGCCATTCGCGATAAGACTCAGCTACCCGCCATGTCTGCCGAGGATTCGGCCTTGGTCACTTATGCTATGGAGCTTACCGCAACTAATCAGGTGAGTGACGAAATGTTTGCCGCCGCTCGCGACCAACTGGGGGTAAAAGGACTCGTCGAGTTCACCACCAACATGGGCTACTACCGGATGATTTCGCTCAACGCCAATGCCTGTACCATCGAGCTTCCAGAGGACATGACCGAACCGCTTTTACCGATCTGAGGCGATTGACACCCGAGGCGCCCAGTAGGTCCACCCTTCATCCAAGCGGTGGCCGGTGGATGGGAAAAGAGGAAGACTAGAAGCAGAAGAGGAATGGCGACCCGGATGGGATTCGAACCCACGATCTTCGGCGTGACAGGCCGATATGTTAAACCGCTACACCACCGGGCCACATAGAACGCCGGACCATCGTAGTCCGGCGATTCGAGTGTATGTCTTTAGATTTTGAGTGTCAAGACGATTTGCGGCCAGCGTCCCGACTCGGGGAAATGGCCCAGGGTTTTTCCCTGGGCCATTTATCGTTTTAGCTTCGTTTCCAGCGGGTTAGTTCAGCGAGAGATCTAAGATCGTCGCGCCGCCTTTCTGCCAGACAGCGGTCTGGGCTGTATTTAGGCCGTTTACTTTGAATATCAAGAACTGGCCGACGAAGGACTGTGAGCCGTGCTGATTCGCAAGCACGGTGTAGTTACCGCCGGACGTGATCCCGGTACCGATGGGCGCATCGAATTCCGCGAGCCAAACGCTTACGTCGGTGTTGTCGATGGCCGTCACGCCGCCGATCGTCACTTTGCCAACGAACACGTGCGGTATTTCGCTTGTGACCACGGCCGGCAGTGGGTCCAGCGGGGGTATAGGCGTGACAGTGGGAAGCGGCGTCGGGGTTGGCAACGGAGTGGCCGTCGGGGCCGGCGTGGGTGTGGGTGTGGGCACCGGGGTCGCCGTGGCGGTCGGCGTGGCGGTCGGCGTGGCGGTCGGCGTGGCGGTCGGCGTGGCGGTCGGCGTGACAGTGGGCGGCGTGGGAGTGTCGGCAGCAGGTGGTATCGCCGTCGGCAACGGTTCCGTGGTCCGGCTAACCTCGGATGCGCAGGCCGACAAGATGAACAACAATGCTGCTACTGCGAAGATCGCCTTGATCGGCTTCATAAATCCCGTCCACCATCCACACATCAAAATCTCGGCGTTTTGAGTAAAGGCCCGTGCTTACCGTAGCATAACCCGGATACCGTCAACCTTGCACGAATGACGGAGGCCGTTTACCGATTGCGAATCACCGGTTGCCATTCAGTGGCGCGGTCAGGTTGGACGGCAAGCTCAGCAAGAAGGCGGTGTGGTGATCTCCGTCAGCCCGGTCGTCAGTCTCGACGGTAAGGTCCCCACCCGACTGCCTGGCCAGGCTCCGGGCGATGTACAGACCCAGGCCGGAACTGGATTTCTCCTCGCGCTTCACCACCTCGGGGGTCCAACCACGGTCAAAGAGGTGTTGGACGTATTGTTGGCCGATACCCGGCCCGTCATCCCAAACGCGCACGAAAAAATGGCTCGGGTTCTTAGTAAGTTTCACTTCCACATGAGTCGCGGCATACCGCACCGCGTTGTCCACCAGGTTGGTGACGATGTGCTCGATGGCGTTGCTATTGGCGTAGACCAGTCCCATCTCGGCCGGCTCCGACCACCAGGTGATCTCTTTGCCCGCCTCCGCGGCCACCGCGGTATAGAGGTCGGAGATCCGCCTGATCACCTCGGTGGGCTCCACCGGCTGCAACGGCTCGTCATTATCCGGAGACTCCAGTTGGATCAGGACCTGGATGTTGGACATCATCAACCGGAAGTTGGGTGTTTGCCGCTCAATCTCATCCAGCAGGTCGATCACGCCAGCGTCGACTTCGCCGGGTCCAGCCTGCAGCACCGCGCGCAGCTCCCGCTCCTTGCCGGCGATCCTCCGCAAAGGGCGGCCCAAGTCGTGGTCAAATAATTGAAAGTACTGGAGAGTCGTCTCGCTCCAACTATTGCCGGGGTTCTTGCCGTTCATCGCATGGATCGAGCGGTCCTTGATCTGTGAACCCACGTATGAAACCACCGCCACGCCCAGCCCGGCCACGATGAGGACGTAGCCGATGTAGGTCAGCGGCTCGATCAGCCAGAGCTTGTCGAAAACTTTTTCGCCGATCAGCGGGGCGAGAATCAGGCAAACGACGCCGCCCACGGCGATAAACCCGCCGGCGATCCTGATCGATATGAAGAGTTTATTCATAACTTGGGTGGCACTAACCGGTATCCTTGGTCCCGAACGTTCAAAATCAGTTCCGAAGGGCCGAAACGGGTGTTCAAGCCTTTCCCGATGGCGTTTTTGATCTCCCTGATCCGGACCCGCAATGAGGCCCGCGGGTCTTCACCTTCAGAGTAACGCTCCAGGCGTGAAAAAGCTACTAATTCACCCGGGCTGCGATACCAAGTGGCGGCAAGTTCGTGGAAAATCTCGAATTTCATACCCTGGATATCCAATGCTGGCGTCCGGTACTCGCCGGCGCCGATATACACCAGGCGAGCGTTGACGTCCACCAAGATCTGATCGCCGATGGGTATGGACTCAGGCGAAGTGCCGATGAGCCGCCGGAGCCGCAGCACAACCTCGTCGGGGCTGGCCAGTTTGTCTATGAAGTCCACCGGCGAGTCCCATTTCAATGAGCCCCGGACCGCAGTCTCCCGGTCGGGTCCCTGGGCGTACTGGGTGAACATCAAGATCGGCAGCTTGGGCCACCGCTCCACTATCTCGCCAAGGATGCCGAGTCCGCGAAACTGGTCGTCACGGTGCTCGCCGAACCGGACGTCCAGCAAAACCGCATCGGGCAAGTCCTGCTCGATGGACCATAGCGTCGCAGCCTCGAACTCCTCGCCCAAGGAATAACCCGATTCCGGTTCGACAACCACGGTTTCCCATCCCTCTTGCTCTAGGCGTCGGCGGACGGCGCGAAGGATCCCCGACTCGGATTCGTCGTCTACGATCAGTATTTTGCGTCCGGTTATTACGTTGGCCATGATTCGTGTTTGCCTGGGCGTGGCGAGTCTCGCAGTCCACCAGCTAGCATTGTATACGCGAATGGTATCAAATCACCGGGTAAATCAGGTGCGGGCTTTCACGGATGTACAGGACATAATCGGGAACCAGTCATCTCGGGACTTCGGTTGACAATCAAGCGTGCCTGCTTAAAATGGGCGAATATACTCCCAAGGTCCAATATCTTAAGGAGCGAACTATGATTACCAAATTCGGAAGCCTCTTCGCCGGACACGTGGATTTCGACGATATGGGCTTCGACGCAACACCGGTCAACGAACGGCGGCTCTCCGACGAAAAATTGGCCACTGTTTTCGACAAGACCGAGGCCATCGTCCTTAAGATGGAAGAACTGGGCTACGACACCTTCTGGTCGGCGGAGCACCACTTCCAACACGAAGGCTACGAATGCATCCCCAACCTTTTGATGATGTACGTTCACCTGGCCCACTTGACCAAGAACTTGAAATTTGGCTGTGGGTTCAACGTCAACCCCATGTGGCATCCACTGCGGCTGGCCGAAGATTACGCCACCGCCGACATCCTGACCGGAGGACGGGTGGTCTTCGGCATCGGCCGCGGCTATCACTCCAGGGAGGTCGACACCTTCGGCGCCCCCAGCACCATCACCGACACCGACGCGAACCGGGAGCTGTTCGAAGAACAGACCGAGATCATCATGAAGGCTTTCAACGAAGAGTCTTTCTCCTATAAGGGCAAGTATTACACCCTCCCTCCGGAGGTGCCTTACCGCGGTTATACGTTGAAAGAAATCACGTTGGTCCCACGCCCTCGCACCCTCCCGGTGGAAACTTGGCAACCGATAGTAAGCGCCGGCCAAAGAGCCATGGATTTCATGGCCAAGCATGGCATCAAGGGGATCATAGGCGGCGGAGCAGCCGCCGGCGGAGCGCAAGACCAGGTCATTACCCAATGGCGCGACACTCTGGCCAAGCACGGTCGCGAGACCAAACTTGGCACCGACCTCTGCATCGGCTACAGCACCCACATCGCGGAGACCGAGGAAAAGGCTATTGACGAGGCCCGCATTTTCTTCGAAGAGAACATGAAGATGTTTGCACCCCTAGGCTTCGTGCGCGGGTTGTCCGACGAGCAGATAACCGCCCTGGCCAGCGGCTCCTCGGCCAGGACCGCCAGCCTGCCGACTTTGGAAGACGGCGTCAAGGCGGGTTCGTGGCTCTGCGGCCCGGCGGAACTGGTCACCGAGAAACTCATGGACGTGCAGTCCCGTTATCCCGGACTGGAAGTGGTCAATATCGGCTCCCCTGTCGGTACGCCGCAGAAAGTGATTCTTGAGCAACTGGAAAGGTTCGCCAAGGAAGTGATGCCCGCTTTCAAGAAATAGATAACCGCGAAACTCACATGACTTATTCGAGCTGATCAAAGGCACTGAGTGACCTTGGAGGCGCCATGACCCAGAAGCTAAGTGAAGCGGAACTCCTGGAGATTGCCCGAAAATACAGCTTTCGCAGTCGTATCGACTCTAACGCCGTCGCCGGGCCCATCATGGTCTGGGGCCGTGGCTCGGTCGTCCGCGACGTGAACGGAAAAGAATACCTGGATTTCAATTCCGGCCAGATGTGCGGCGCTCTCGGCCACAATCACCCCCGCATCGTCCAGGCACTCCAAGAGAGCTGCGACACGCTGATTCACAGCCACATGAGCATGTTCAACGACCGGGAGATAATCTTGGCCGGACGCCTGGCCGAGATCACACCGGAGGGCATGGACCGTTCGATGTTCCTAACCTCTGGAAGCGACTCCAACGAAGCGGCCATGGCAATCGCCAAACGGTTCACCGGCGGCTATGAGATCGCCAGCCCGGCGGTGAGCTTCCACGGCATGAACGATTCCACTCGGGCGGTCACCTTTTCCGGCTGGCACGAAGGCTACGGACCCTACGCGCCGGGCCACTACCCTATCTTGGCGCCCTACGAGTACCGCTGTGAGTATTGCAAGGACAAGGGCGGCTGCAATTACACCTGCCTCAACACCAGTTTCGACCTCCTGGACGCCCAGGCCGACGGCCAACTGGCCGCCGTGATCACGGAGCCATTGTTCAGCGCCGGCGGCGTCATCGACCTGCCAGATGGCTGGCTTAAAGAATTGAAGCGCAAGTGCGAGGAGCGTGGGGCGTTGCTGATCGTCGATGAAGCCCAGACCGGGCTGGCCAAACTGGGCTCGATGTGGGGCTTTGAGCATGAAGGGGTGGTGCCGGACATCTTTACTATCTCCAAGCATTTCGGCGGCGGCGTTGCCATCAGCGCGACGATCACCACCGACGAGATCGAAGAGAAGGTCTCGGCATCCGGGTTTGTCGTGGGGCACTCCCATTCCAACGACCCGATGCCCTGCAACGCCGCCATCGCCAGCATAGACATCATACTGGAGGAGGTGCTGGTCGATGTCTCCCAGCGAATCGGCGCCTACTGGCGGGAACATATGGAACGGCTGGCCAGCAAACACAAGATCATCGGCGACATCCGGGGCCGCGGGCTCCTGCAAGGCATCGAGTTGGTGACCGACCGCCAGACCCGGGACCCGGCCTACGAGGAGGGCCGCCGCATCGGGCGGATGTGCCTGGAGAACGGATTGATCCTGAGCGTGCGCCGGAAGGGTTCGGTGTTCCGTTTCGTGCCGCCCTTCACCACCACTGACGCCCAACTTGATGAAGCAGCCGACATCTTGGACCACGCCATGTCCAGCGTTGTCTGAGGTCTGGACAGATAGCTCAAGCGGCGACAATTTTAAAGGTCCGCCCCAATCGCGTCGGGGCGGACCTTTTGTTGTGGGGACAACCCGGATGAGGAAACGGGTTGTCGGTCCCACTCGGAAGAGTGGTGGTAGACGATTCTTTACTTGGACTGTGCTCTAAGCGTGAGTTCGGCGACCAGTTGTTCAGTCGTGATGGTCCCATCGGCTTCCATAACGAATAGCTCACTCACGGTGAATTCAGTGAGACTGCTGGGCGGAATCACGATCACTTCGAACTCGAGTTCGCCGAAATAGGCCCCAACTGTTCCCGCCGTTTCATCACGGAGGATGGTTCCTCCCATCTTGATGAGGTTGGAGAGTTCACCAGTCCCGCTCCCGCTCACCCCTTGGAATTTGGCGGAGGTGAAGGCATCCTTGCCACCGGCGGTCCAGTCAAACATGGTCGCTCGATAGGTTCCGGTCTTGCCCTGGATGGAACCCTCAAAGAAGAACGAACCTTTACATTCGTTAGTCCCTCCAGCACCCGTGCCTAGAGTGCAAGAGAACTCCACTGCCGCGGTGCCGACTTGAGTACCGATCGTTACACATCTATGGTCCCTGCGATGGACGTCACGCCGTTCTCCGTCGTTGGTGGGCCAGACAAGGCTGGCGGGCCTACGGTGTAGGAGCCTGCGACCCGATGCACGTGGCCTTCGTCCGCCGAGACCGAGCCGAACGTGGCGGCCATCGCCAACATACCGACTAGGAGCACTCCGCCCAGGAAGCGCATCGTGTTCTTGATTGACAGTACGCCTGAGATGCCGTTGTTCAATCGTATGTTCGTGTTTACGTATTGCATGTTGAATTCCTCACAAAATTCAGAATTGTATTCGCGCCCTGCTGTGCCATTAGTCTGGCGCTGATCAGTTAGATCGTTCATAGTTCCCTCCTCATCGACTGGCGCGGCCCAATCGTAGTTTCGGCAGGACGGCACGCCATCGTAGAAAGTGCGTATTTTTGAAAACAGCAAAAGATAAAAAGACTACGTAGTGCCACGTAATCTTCTGCCAAACCAGGCGTGGAAACTGGAGATCGAATTCGGGCGAAGTCAGATCAGGTGATTTCACAGGCGACTCTCAGTGCACCTTGATTGCCGCCTCAGTTCCCTTCATCTATAATCCTTGAAACCTATCTAGCGCCCCCAACCACCTTTGCTGGAGATCCGGTATGGTCAGACTAGGCGGCACCGCCACAGTTTCCCATATGAAAGTCTTTGAGGGACTTGAGACATTGTTCAAGCGGCAGGGCATCGACCTGGAATGGGTGCTTTATTCCGACTACGACATCATGGTCGACGCCTTCGTTAAAGGTGAGATCGACCTGGCCTGGAATGGCCCCCTCAGCTATGTGAAGATCAAACGGCAGGCGGGCGACAATGTCCGAGTCATCGCGATGCGGGACGTGGACATCGACTACATCACCCACTTCATCACCGGTACCGGCTCTGGGATCGATACCGTAGAAGACCTCAAGGACCGGACCTTCGCCTTTGGGGCGAGGTCGTCGGTGCAGGCGGGGCTTCTTCCCTATTCTTTCCTGAAGGACTCGGGTATAAACCCTAGGAAAGATATAGTGGCAAGTTTTTACGATGACCGAAGCTCCGATACCAAGTCAGACGAGCGCGATGTGATTGAGCGGGTGACCAGCGGGGAGTTCGACGCTGGTGCGGTCAGCCAACGGGTTATGGAAACCATGGCCGAAGATGGCACTCTGCCCAGGGACGCCGTGCGCATATTCTGGTCGAGCCCCGGATATTCCCACTGCTGTTTCACATCGCAGAGCGATCTGGACCCGAAGCTGGCGGCCGATATCGAATCGGCTTTCTTATCGGTTACAGCCGATGACCCGGTCGGAAAAGCGGTCCTGGAAGGCGAGGCATGCGACAATTTCGTGCGCGGGGTCGACGTCGGCTGGGAAATGATTGAAAAAGCCGCAGAGGCTGAGGGATTGCTGTTCTAGCCCCTTTCCTCCCAACAACATGAATGTGTTGGGCGCCCCTTCGTCATTCCAGCAGACGCCGGAATCCAGGAAGTTTTCGTGGGATAAGGTTTGACTAGGGCAGCCAATCTGGAATTCGGCCTTCTCCGCAAAGACGTGCTTACCCCTCTGTCATTCCTGCGAAAGCAGGAACCCACTGCGCGATGACGTTCTCTTGCACAGATGGCTCGGACGGCAAACCAGTGGACTCTCCTTCGGCGGAAGGACCGGAAAGACGAAGGGAGAACCCTTGATTCACTCCAAAAGCAGTTCTGCACCTGCCCGAACTGATTGGACAACCCTAGCCACGGGTCTTAGAGAGCCGGCTAAGTATCTTACGGCTGTTCCGGCGCGTTCCGGAGGATGTCCTCCAGAGTCCGGTCCAACGCAGGGTCCAAAGACACTGAAGTCTCGAAGGGCACCAGGTTGAAGTCGTTCTTGGCGCGCTCGATCAACTCTTTGGCCGTGGGATTGGTCTCCGCGATCTTCTCCAGGGTGTCCACCAACTCCTGAGATTCTGCCTCGCCCAGGGCCAACAACTCAGAGAGGTCGATGTCCAGGTCGAACATCGACTTCAACCGCCGCATGATGTCATAAAAGGCACGGTGGTCCCTGTTGATTCCCACCGGGTCGTTGTTCGACGTTAGGAACGGATACATGGGCGCCATCGCCCCCATCCGCAGCATCTGTAGGTCGGAGTGCTCGTAATGGGCGATGGTCACGAGAGCCATTGCGATGGTGGGCCCGTTCCGGCTCTGGGAGCCGTAGTTGGAGTATCGTAGACCGTAGTTGTCCAGGTCCGCTTTCATGTCGGCCCGGCTGTAGATGCAACTGACGCTGCGTTCCATGTCCGGAGGGGCGGCGCCGTTATACCCTTCCACCGCGACGATCTTGGGGGAGCCCAGTTCCTGCACTGCCAGGAAGAACGCCTGGGCGTACACGTCGATGCGGAACCACGGCTCCTGCCCCAGGAAGATGATCATCCCGTTCCCGGCGTCGTAGAACCGGTTGCGCCGGGTCATGGGCTGAACAGGCAGGCCTTCGTTGTAGGCCACTCTCGGGCGGTAGGTGTCATGGGTGCCCGGCACCTGGAACGGGTAACAGAGCTTGGAGACTTCGGGGCCCATCTCGCCGATCTGGGTTGCGCCCAGCTTGCTGATCAGGTAACGGGGCAGTCCGCCGGATATCTCGCCGCCGTCGGACCATTGCCGCCGCCACCCGGCGATCAACTGCTTCGCCGAGGGCTTGGATTCAAAGTTAAGTAGCTCGTCTGCCATTGCCTATCACTCCCTTGTTGCCGCAACCGGCCCGGTAACAGCCGCCGGCACAGGTGACTCACGAAATCGCGCCTCAGTTTCCAAGGGCTTTCATTCTGACAGAGCGTCGGGGTGTTCGCAATCGGCGGGTACACCGGGTTGTTCGACGCAATCAGAAGAACCAATGGGCGAATATCTCCGCCTTGACACCCCTCTCAGGGCATTCGTAAGATGGTTGTAAGCTGGTTTTGACCGGCGTCCAGCCTTGCGCTGGCCTCGCGCGTGCCCCGGTAGCTCAGGGGATAGAGCGGCTGCCTTCTAAGCAGCGGGTCGTGGGTTCGAATCCCACCTGGGGCACCATCTCCTTTTTTGTTTCTGACTTAAGCCAACGGGCTTTCGGCGAAACTCCTTTTCGATTACCTCGCTTGGTGATAATCGTGTGGAGGCATTATTGCGGGTTATTTTTCTGGGCTGTCCCAAGGTTCTATCAATGTGTAGCGACGTTGACAAACCCACCCGATGCCGCCATATTGAAGCACCTTAAGTGCAGCACCGATAAAATACATGATATGGCGAGAACTCGCCGATTAATTATGCTGTTCATCAGCGCCTGCTGAATATGTCACTCGGAAGGGAGTTGTAGCATGCGAAAACTTCTCTTGATCATGGTGA
>Ga0208470_1000121_pt1 | contig 15618 bp, 13 predicted proteins | sample DeeseametaMP0740_FD_184204 | JGI IMG/M metagenome (GOLD analysis project Ga0208470, IMG submission 184204) | Marine microbial communities from the Deep Atlantic Ocean - MP0740 (SPAdes) | ecosystem: Environmental > Aquatic > Marine > Oceanic | place: South Atlantic Ocean | collected 2011-02-01 | reverse complement strand
TCTGTGCCCTACATTGCCGCTGCCGGAGAGCTGAAGACCAAGCCGACGCAGCACTCGGTCCGCGAACTGGCCAGCCTCGGAATAAAGCCCGACGTGCTGCTGTGCCGCGCGGAGCATCCGATCCCGGATAGCGAACGGCGCAAGATCGCCAATTTCTGCAACGTGCGCCAGCAGGCAGTCATCCCCGCGCTCGACGCGAAATCGATCTACGCGGTGCCGCTGCAATATCACGAGGAAGGCCTCGATGCGGAGGTTCTGCGCGGTTTCGGCATCACCGACGCGCCCGAACCCGATCTCGACCCGTGGCGCGAAGTCACCGACCGCTATTTCCACCCCGAAGGCGAGGTCACCATCGGCGTGGTCGGCAAGTATGTCGGCCTGAAAGACGCGTACAAGAGCCTCAACGAAGCGCTCGTCCACGGCGGGATGGCGAACAAGGTCCGCGTGAAGCTCAAATGGATCGACGCCGAGGTGTTCGAGCGCGATCCTTCCGACATCGCCGCCCAGCTGGAGCCGCTGCACGGTATTCTGGTGCCCGGCGGTTTCGGGGAGCGCGGCAGCGAAGGCAAGATCGCCAGCGTGCGCTTTGCGCGCGAACGCAAGGTGCCGTTCTTCGGCATCTGTCTGGGCATGCAGATGGCCTGCATCGAGAGCGCGCGCGCTGCGGGCGTCGAAGGCGCATCCTCGACCGAATTCGGCGACACGGACCAGCCGGTGGTTGGCCTCATCACCGAATGGATGACCAAGGAAGGGCTGGAAACCCGTGCCGCCGACGGCGATCTGGGCGGTACCATGCGCCTGGGCGCCTATGATGCCGAACTGCAACCTGGCAGCCGCATCAGCGAGATATACGGCGGCGCGACCGTCGTTTCGGAGCGTCACCGCCACCGCTACGAGGTGAACAACGCCTATCGTGAGCAGTTGGAGAAGGACGGCCTGGTGTTCTCCGGCATGTCGCCAGACGGCCTGCTGCCGGAAATTGTCGAGCGGCCCGACCATCCGTGGTTCGTGGGGGTCCAGTCGCACCCGGAACTCAAGTCGCGCCCGTTTGCACCGCACCCGCTGTTCGCCGGCTTTGTGGCCGCTGCGCTACGCCAGTCGCGGCTGGTTTAGCACTGCTGCAACTCAACTTGGATCGCTCCAAGTTAAAGTTAACATCGAACAGTCTTTATCTTTCAGAATTTATCCGTCATAGGATTCCAATGCGTTGTGGGGGCAACGTGAGGATTTTATGGGGGGGCCCATCTATCCAGCTTGTCCCGGGTTTGAACGTCTTCTGCGACCCGGACGGGCAGACTCGGTCAGGGCGGCCATGCCGCGGGGCGGTCCTTTATTGGGCCGCCCCAAACCCCGCCCAAACTTATAGAAATAAAGAAAAAGCCCGCCGCTCCATTGGGGTGGAGCAGCGGGCGACTGGTTTGCGCGATAGCCTCTCAGGCTATCCGTGCCGCGTCAGGCGGCGTCTTTTTCCGACTTGTCGGAGCTGCCATCGACAAGGCTCAGCGACGACTTCTGGCCGTTGATCGCGATCTTCTTCGGCTTCATCGCCTCGGGCACTTCGCGCAGCAGGTCGATCACCAGCAGGCCGTCCGCCAGATCGGCGCCGGAAACGCGCACGTGATCGGCCAGTTCGAAGCGCCGCTCGAACCCGCGGTTGGCGATGCCGACATGCAGCATCTCGCTATCCGCGCCGCGCGCCTCGTCCTGCTTGCGACCGGTGACGGTCAGCAGGTTCTGCTGCGCGGTGATGTCGATATCCTCGGGCTTGAACCCGGCGAGCGCCAGCGTGATGCGGAACTCGTCCTCGCCACGCTTCTCGATGTTGAAAGGGGGGTAGTTGTCGCCGCTGTTGCGGACCGAGCTTTCGAGCAGGTCGAACAGGTGGTCGAAGCCCACGGTGCTGCGGCGATAGGGGGTGAAATCGATACGTGCCATTGAAACAAATCCTCCATTGAGCGATTCTGTCAGTTACATGGTGTCCGGATCGACCCGTTGTGGCATCGCCGGACAGATCGAATGTAGGGAGCGTGCGAAGGCGCGCAAGAGCCCTCAAACACCGAAAACGCGAGGAACAAGCAGTGGCAGCCAAGATCGATATCTATACCAAGTTCGGATGCGGATACTGCTTCCGCGCCAAGTCCCTGCTGGAAAAGAAGGGCGTCGAGTTCAACGAATACGACATCACCATGGGCGGCCCCAAGCGGGACGAGATGCGCGAACGCGCGCCCAATGCGAGCACCGTGCCGCAGATTTTCATCGGCGATACCCACGTGGGCGGATCGGACGAGCTGCACGCGCTGGAGCGGCAGGGCAAGCTCGACGCGATGCTCGAAGGCTGAGCGCACTCGTGAGCACAATCGCCGTCCTCCAGATGACCTCGGGCGTCGATCCCGCGGGCAATGCGGATACGCTGATCGCCGGCATGGCGCAGGCGCGCGAGGGCGGGGCGGATATGCTGTTTGCGCCCGAGATGGCGCTGCTGCTCGACCGGGATCGCAAGCATGCGGGTGAGACGATGGCGGCGGATGGCTATCCCGCGCTGGTCGACCGGTTGCGCAATGCCGCGCGCGAGCATTCGATCTGGGCGACCTTCGGCCTGCCGGTCAGGCTGGAGGGCGGGATGCTCGCCAACCGGTCCCTGCTGATCGCGCCAACGGGCGAGATCGCGGGCCGGTACGACAAGCTGCACATGTTCGATGTCGATCTCGACAGTGGCGAGAGCTGGCGCGAATCCAACGCTTACCAGCCGGGCGAGGCGCTCTCGGTGACGGGCGATACGCCCGCCGGGCGGCTCGGCCTGACGATCTGCTACGACATCCGCTTCCCCGCGCTGTTCGATGCGCTGGGCCGCGCAGGCTGCGATATGATCGCGATCCCCGCCGCCTTCACCGTGCCCACCGGCTCTGCCCACTGGCATACGCTGGTGCGTGCGCGGGCGATCGAGGCGAGTGCCTTCGTGGTCGCCGCGGCGCAGGTCGGCGAACATGCCGACGGGCGCCGGACGTATGGCCACAGCCTGGTGGTCGACCCGTGGGGCGAGGTGCTGCTCGATATGGGCGGCGAGGAAGCGGGTCTGGGCTTTGCCGAGATCGACCCGGATCGGATAGCCAAGGCCCGCGCGCAGGTGCCCAGCCTTGCCAATCGCCGCGCCATTCCGGAATACCGCGCGTCATGATCGTGTTCGACCTTTCCTGCGACGATGGCCACCGGTTCGAAGGCTGGTTCCGTTCCTCCTCCGATTACGAGGATCAGGGCGCGCGGGGCCTGATTGCGTGCCCGCATTGCGGCAGCGGTGAGGTCGGCAAGGCGCCGATGGCCCCCGCCGTGCCTGCCAAGGGCAATGCCCGCAAGGCGGAGGTCGAGCGCACGTCCGAGGACGCGACCGGGCAGGGCGGCGCACTGCCTCCCGCATTGCAGGAAGCGATGCGCAAGCTGGCGAAGCTGCAGGCCGAGACGATCAAGGACAGCACCTATGTCGGCGATCGTTTCGTCGAGGAAACCCGCGCGATGCATTACGGCGAGAAGGACGCGGCGCTGATCCACGGCAAGGCCGATGCGCAAGAAGCGCGCGAACTGCTGGAGGAGGGGATCTCCTTCGCCCCGCTGCTGATCCCGTTCACTCCCCCCGAAGACGCGAATTAGACGACCTTCCCAACCGCTTTGACAGCACCGGACCGTGCGCTAGGATTTCCGCCGGGTCGCTTTTTGGGGGAATTGCATGAAAATCAGGATTTTGACGACGCTAGCTGCGGCGATCGGTACGGTCGCGACAAGCGCTCCGGTTCAGGCGGCAGAGTCGCCTTATCTCGGCGAAATCATCATGGTCGGCTCCCCCTTCTGCCCGTATGGCTGGGCCGAGGCCAACGGCCAGTTGCTGTCGATCAGCCAGAACACCGCGCTCTTCTCGCTCTACGGCACCACCTATGGCGGAGATGGGCGGACTACGTTCGCTCTGCCCGATCTGCGTGGCCGTGCGCCGATCCATGTCGGGGATCGCAACCGGCTGGGAGATCGCCGGGATGGCGGGCCGACAATGGCCGATCGCGCCGAAGGCAGGCTCGATGTTCCCGGCACGCAGACCCTGCGTTTCTGCGTGGCGCTGCAGGGCGTCTATCCTTCGCGGGGTTGAGCGGGATTGCGGGCGCGCGAGGCGGCGGTTAAGGCTTCCAACCGGCGCGCCCGTAGCTCAGTCGGATAGAGCATCAGATTCCTAATCTGGGGGCCACAGGTTCGAATCCTGTCGGGCGCACCATTTCCATTCGACGCAGCGCGCCATGCTGCGCGCGGAATTTTCCCATGATTGCGAAAGAGCTTGGACAGGCGGCCGCTGGCACGTCTGCCTTCGGGTGGTGCTTGCCCGACCTATTTCCGGGCGTTAGCGTGCGATTGCCTACTTGGTAGGTGATCCTTGGAGGTTTTTCCGGTTTTCACCAAACGGGTCCATCGCTTTATCGAACAGGCCTGTGCTGCGGGACCGATCGTGGCCGTCTGCGCGCCGCCCGGGTTCGAGACCAGGCGGCTGCTGCAATCGCTTGCCGAGCCGGATGCGGGGGAAGGGGGCGTCTCCTACTTCGACAGGCTGGACCATCTGGCCGATCCGACATGCGCCGCCCAGGCGGTGATGGACATGGGCAACGCGGCGCGGCGGATCATCGTCGAGGATGCGGATCTGTGCGACGCCCGATGGCTAGGCTCGGCACTGCAGAGGTTCGCACGGGGCGCGGGGGCAGGGCAGATCTTTCTCGGGATGAGCAACCCGCAGGGCCTCTCCGTTCTGGAAGAGGGGCTGGCGCAGCCGATCCCGATCGTGGGGCCGGCGGTGCTCAGACTGACCCGAGCCGAAGCCGCGCGTGCCTTTCGCAAGATCGCCCGGCCCGCCAACCGGATGCGCATTCTCGATCTGATCGGGGGCTGGCCGCACGCGGCGGTCAGGCTTTCGCACTGGGCGGCCGGCGCGCAGACCGATGCGTGGGGCCGGGAAGATATCGATATCCTGCGCGATTGCGGGATCTATGATGTCGTCGAGCGTCGCGTGCTGCCGCTATTGGATGACAGCCAGAAGCAGGCTCTGGCCGCGGCATCGCTGGTGCCTTCTCCGGATCGGGAATTGCTGCATGACGAGGTCCGAACGGACCGGGTGCTGGCGTCGGTTGCGCGGGTTCTGTCCGGTCTCGTCGACATCGAAGGGCAGCACTATACGATCAATCCCGCGCTTGCGGCATGCGTGCGCGAATGGTCGCTGTTGCAGGACCCGGCCGGGCACAGGCGCCGTGTGATTGCCCTTGCGGACCGATGCTCGCGTAACGGCAGGCTGACCGACGCGGCGCGCCTGGCCGGAGAGGCCGCAATGCCGGAGCGGGTCCGTGCCTATGCGGAAGAACACGGGGCGCTGCTGATTTGGGTGCTGTGCGGCTTCGCGGATCTGGCCGCGCTGGTGAAGAACGCCAGCGACGAGGTGATCGCCGCGTCTCCCGAGCTGCGGATGATGCGCTGCATCGTCAACCTGAAGTCGGGCCGGATCAATCTGGCGGAGCAGGAGCTGCGCAATCTGTCCGAAGACCCTCGCGTGGCGAACTCGATGCAGCGGGAGATCGAGATCGTCCGGGTGACCCTGCTGGTCTATGGCTGCGCGCTCGCGCGGCGTGATGATCTGGAGTTCCTGACCGAGCTTCTGTCCGAACAGTCGAGCGAGCCGGGCTGGCAGACCTTCCTCGCGACGCTGGCCTGCGTCCTCAATTCGCAGCGTGCCCGTTTCGATGCGGCCGAAGCCAATCTGCGCGAGGCGCGGCTGGAGGGGGAGCGCGCGGGTTCGCGCTACAACCTCATGTTTCTGCACGCCCACCAGGCCACGATCGACATTGCGCGCGGCAAGCTGGTCGAGGCGCGCGCAAGCCTGGCCAAGGCACGCAAGATGTGGCGCGACGAATTCTCGACCGATCAGGGCGTCGAGACGGTGATCGCCGCGCTGGGGGCCAAGGTGGAATTCGAGACTGGACGCCTGACCAGCGCGCGCAACTCGCTGCGCAAATCGGCCCAGCGCATGCCCGAGGCAGAGGCGTGGTTCGACATCTACTTCGCGGCCTACGAGCCGATGACCCGTATCTATGTGAAAGATCACGGGATCGCGCGGACGATCCAACTGGTCGAGCAGGAGCGGGCCAAGCTGGAGGCACGCGGGCTTGGCCGCATCGGCAACCTCCTCGGCGCGGTGATGGCCTGTCTGGTGGGCGAGGCCCGGCTGGGAGGAAATGGCGTCGACGTCGAGCCGCCTCTCACCGACTTTTCCGGGCTTGCCGCATCGAGCTGGCAGGAGCGCGAGCTGTTCTCTCTCGCCGCCACGCATGAGATGCACCGGGCAGGGAAGACGGCGGAGGCGATCGCGCTGTTGTCCGACGCGCGCGAGGAAGCGGGCAGGAGCGGGGCGGTCCATTCGGTTTCGCGGATGACCCAGCTGCTGTTCGCACTGCGGCATGTTTCGGGCGATCGTGAAGGCGCGCTGCGCGAGGTTGCCGAACTGGCGTCGCTGGGCATCGCAACCGGGATGCGCCAGACCTGCGCCGATATGCTTGGCGGCTATCTGGCCGATTACGTCGCGCAACTGGCCGCGCAGCCCGATGCGGACGAGGCCCAGCTGCACTTTCTGCGCAGTGTGATGAATCGCGATCGTGCGGCAAGGGCGTCTGCGAGCGAGCTCAGCAAGCGCGAGACCGATGTCCTCCGGGCGCTGGCGACCGGCGGATCGGACAAGGAACTCGCGCGCGAACTCGGCATTTCCGACCACGGCGTCCGCTTCCATCTGAAAGGCGTGTTCAAGAAGCTGGGCGTTCACGACCGGCTTTCAGCCGTGGTCCGCGCGCAGGAAAAGGGCTGGATCTGACCGCGGACCTACTTGTTTCGGTAGTGCTGCAAGCCGCGCCGGATTCAATGACTACCAAGTAGGCTTGCCACCCTCCACACCGCTTCAATTGCTCTGCCTGCCGTGACGGGCATGCTCCAGATCGACCATGAATGGGAGATCGGGTTTGCGCATAGGGGTAGACGTAGGCGGCACCAATACGGATGCGGTGTTACTGTCCGATCGTGACGTCCTCGCGACGGTGAAGGTGCCTACCACCAGCGATGTGGGCAGCGGCATCGTCGCCGCGGTTCGCACGATTCTGGAGCAGGGGCAGGCGTCCCCCGCCGCGGTCGAAGCGGTGATGATCGGCACAACCCACTTCACCAATGCTTTCGTCCAGCGCCACGATCTGGCCAAGGTGCATTGCCTGCGCCTGGGCCTGCCCGCATCGCGCGGTGTGCCGCCGTTTTCCGGCTGGCCGGACGATGTGCGCGATGCAGTCTGCGCCGGGCGCACGCTGGTGAGGGGCGGTTACGAGTTCGACGGCCGCACGATTGGCGAGCTGGACGAGAACGCAGTCGAGGAGGTTGCCCGCACTCTCCAGCGCGACGGGGTCGGGCAGCTCGCCATTTCAGGCATCTTCAGCCAGATCAACGACGATCAGGAGCGGCGCGCGGCGCAGATCGTTCAGCGGGTCGCGCCCGAGATCGAGGTGTCGCTGTCGTCGGAGCTGGGTCGGACCGGTCTGATCGAGCGCGAGAATGCCGCAATCATGAATGCGAGCCTGCGTCCGCTGGCGGAAAAGGTGGCCACCGCCTTCGCCGATGCGCTCGCCACGCTGGGCCTCGATTGCCCGTACTACGTCAGCCAGAACGATGGCACGCTGATGAGCGCGGATCACATGCGCAGCTATCCCGTGCTGACCTTCGCTGCGGGGCCGACCAACAGCCTGCGCGGCGCCGCCTGGCTTACCGGAGCGTCGGACGCGATCGTCGTCGATATCGGCGGCACGACATCCGATGTCGGCGTACTGGTGAAGAACTTCCCCCGGCAGTCGAGCGTCCACGTCGATGTCGGCGGAGTGCGCACGAATTTCCGGATGCCGGATGTGCTCTCGGTCGGCCTGGGAGGCGGATCGCGGGTTCGCGAGCAGGATGGCGTTGTCACGGTGGGCCCGGACTCGGTGGGCAACCGGCTGACCGATGAAGCGCTGATTTTCGGCGGCGAGCAACTGACGGCGAGCGATATTGCGGTGGCCGGGGGCTGGGCCCAGATCGGCGATCGCGAGAAGCTGGGCGCGGTCGATGCCGCTCTGGTCACGGGCGCGGCCGAGGCGATCCGGCAGATCGTTGCGACGACGATAGACAAGGTCAAAACGAGCCCGGACCCGATGCCGATGATCCTGGTCGGCGGCGGCGGGGTGTTGGTGAATCAAGAGCCGCCGGGCGTGTCCGAGATGATGCGGCCCGACCACGCAGGAGTCGCCAATGCGATCGGCGCGGCGATCGGGCAGGTCAGCGGCGAGGTGGATTCGATCTTCTCGATTACCGATCCGACCGGGCGTGAAAGCGCTCTGGAAAAGGCGCGCAAGGAAGCAACCGACAAGGCGATCGAGGCAGGCGCTGCCGCCGGGAGCGTGGAAATCACCGATATCGAGACCTTCCCGCTCCAATATCTGCCGGGCGGGGCAACGCGCGTCTTCTGCCGTGCCGTCGGCGATCTGGCGATTAAGGAGACAGTTGGTGGTTGAGGCAGTCACGCTCGAGAACATCGAGCATCTCGCGATCGGCTCCGCGTTCCTCGGCACCGGCGGCGGCGGGGACCCTTATCTGGGCTCGCTGTTGTGCCGCGAGGCACTGGCCGAATACGGGCCGGTCGAACTCGCCGATCCGGCAGAGCTGACCCACAGCGACTCCGTGTTCGTCGCTGCGGCGATGGGCGCGCCGACGGTGATGCTCGAAAAGCTGTTCTCGCTGGAGGATCAGGATCGCGCCGTTCGCTCGCTCGAACAGCGGCTCGGCTGCCAGGCCAGCGTGATCACCTCGGCGGAGATTGGCGGGTGCAATTCCATGATGCCGGTCGCCTACGCTGCGATGCGCGGCCTGCCGCTGCTGGATGGCGACGGGATGGGCCGTGCCTTCCCGCAGTTGCAGATGACCAGCTTCAATATTGCCGGTGTTGCGGTGGCCCCGATGACGCTCGCCGACGAACACGGCAATGTCGTCACTTTCGAAGCGGAAAACGGCAAGAAGGCGGAGGAATTCGCCCGCCCCGTCGTCGCCGTGATGGGCGCGGCGGGCTGTCTGTCGTGCTATCCGATGACGGGCGCGCAGGCGCGCACGGCCTGTGTGCGCTATACTATCAGTGCCGCGATCGAGATCGGACAGGCCATTGCCGGTGCGGCCTATGGCGATCTGCCGCCGATCGAGCGGCTGCTGCGCGCGCTCGACGATCACCAGTACTACGACACTCCGACCGAGGTCTTCAGCGGCAAGATCACTGCGGTGGAGCGCACGACCAAGGATGGCTGGGTCACCGGCGAATGCCATGTCGAGAAAATTGCGGGCGGCAGTTCGGCCGTGGTTGCCTTCCAGAACGAGAATCTGTCGGTTCACGTCGACGGCACGCTTCGCGCGGTCGTTCCCGATCTGGTGACCATCGTCGACAGCGAAACCGCCCATGCGATCCCGACCGAGCGACTGGCCTATGGTCAGCGCGTGTCGGTGATCGCGTGCGAGGCTCCGCCTGCGCTGACCACGCCCGAGGCGCTCGCCATCGTCGGCCCCGATCAGTTCGGACTTTCGGAGCAGTACCGTCCGCTGGGAGAAATGCAGGAGGACGGATCATGACCCGAATGCACGTGATCCATTCCGGGATGAGCGCGGGCGCGCGATCCTTCGACGATATCGACCGCCGGGTCGGCCCCGGACCTGAAACCAGCCGTCCGATTTTCGAACTACGACCCAGCCGAGGAGCCAAATGATGCGCCCAACAATTCTTGCCAGAACCGTCAGCGCCCTTGCCATCGCCAGCGCCGCGAGCATGGCTGCACCCGGCTTCGCGCAGACCGTCGCCGACGACGAGAGTGGCGATGAAGAAGGCCTCGGTGTCATCGTGGTCACCGCGCAGACGCGCAACCAGCAGTTGCAGGACGTGCCGATCCAGGTGTCGGCGTTCGGCGAAGAGCAGATTGCGGACGCCGGCATCGATTCGACCCAGGACTTTATGGATCTGGTCCCCAACGTCTCGTTCGACGACAGCTTCACCTACCTCAACAGCTTCGTTGTCGTGCGCGGCGTCACCCAGATCAACAACGCCGATTCTCCGGTCGCGGTGATCGTCGACGGCGTGCCGCAGAACAGCCAGAAGCAGCTAAAGATGAACCTGTTCGATCTGGAGCGGATCGAGGTTCTGAAAGGCCCGCAGGGCGGTCTTTACGGGCGCAATGCGATCGGCGGTGCGATCAACATCGTTACCAAGCGCCCCAGGGACGAGTTTTCCGGCATGGTTCAGGCGACCTACGGCAGGGGCGATTTCGTCGACCTCAACGCAGCAATCTCGACCCCGATCGGCGACAGCTCCGGCCTGCGGGTTTCGGGCAACTACATTTCCGACGGCGGCCGGATCGAGAACAGCTTCACGGGCAAGAATGTCGATTTCGTCGATCACGACTACACGCTGCGCGGTCGCTTCGTGTCGGATATCGGGGCTGCGACCAAGCTGGACCTGCGTGCATCCTATCGCGATTTCCAGGCGGGCGGGATCTACGATTCGCAGGTCAGATCGGGCAATGCGGACGATATCGTCTACCCTGCGGAGAACATCGAAGGGCTGACGTTCGGCGATATTGTCGAAGGGGCCATGAAGTGGGATTTCGAGATCGGCAACGGCACTCTGACCTCTATCTCCGCCTACACCGACCTTGCGGAGAACGTCCGCGGCGATCTCGATTTCTCGAATGCGATTGATGATCCCGGCGGCTTTGCAGGCCTGGGCATTCAGGCCGGGCAGGGCCAGGATCTCTCGGTCGAGTTGATGAGCCAGGAACTGCGCTACGTTTCCGACGACGCGCTGCCGTTCCGGTGGATCGCGGGGGTCTATTATCTCCACACCAACCGCGACCTGCTGACCCGTGCCTTCATCGATGCCGAGGGCACCGCCGGCGGCATCGGATCGCGCGACCAGATCGATAATCCCGCGCTCAGGCTGATCACGCTCAACGAGAGCAACCGGAACGACGCCTATGCGGTCTATTCCAACTTCGAATATGACCTGACCGACTCTCTCATCCTGTCGGGTGCCCTGCGCTATGACCTGGACGAGCGGCGGCAGACCGACCTTGAGACTGGCGGCGTGCGGAGCGAGAGCTTCTCCGCGGTCCAGCCGAAAGTGACGCTGACCTACCGGCTGGACGATGAAAGGCTGGTCTACGGCACCTACTCGACGGGCTTCCGGTCCGGCGGTTTCAACGCCCCGACGGTGTCGATCCCCGTCTACCAGTCGGAATATCTCCAAAACTTCGAAGCAGGCTTCAAGTCGAGCTGGATGAACAACCGCCTCATCCTCAACGGAGCGGTCTATTTCGCCAAAAGCGACGATTTCCAGTTCTTCTATATCGACGCGCTATCGGCATCGCAGATCATCGGAAATATCGACCGGGTCGACATCTTCGGGGTCGAGCTGGAGATGCAGGCACTGGTCGCCGACGGGCTGCAGATCTTCGCGGCGCTTGGCACGACCGATACCCAGATCAAGGAATATGCTCTGGACCCGTCCTTCATCGGCAACCACACGCCCAAGTCGACCAGCTTCACCGGTAATCTCGGCTTCCAGTACAAGGCGCCGATTTCGGACACATTCGATCTTCTCGTGCGGGCGGATTACGAACATCGGGGCAAGAAGTACTGGCAGGTCGACAATCTCGACGTGCAGGGGCCGCTCAACCTGCTGGGCGCGCGGATCGGGATCGAGAATGACCGCATGGGCCTGTTCCTGAGCGCCAGTAACATCTTCGACGAGAAGTATTACGCGGACTACAATCCCAGGGAATTTTCCGGCCTAACCACCGATATCGGCTTCCTTGCCCAGCCCTCGACCTGGGCGATCGAGGCGACGCTCAAGTTCTGACTGTCCCCGCGTCATGTCGGGTTGCTCGCGGAACTCATGCCGTGCCTTCTGGTTGAAGGGACACCACATTCCGGAGCCCCCTTGTGAGCAGTGCAGAAGCGATTTTCGAACGTCCGAGGCGGGGCGATGCCACGCGGCATAACCAGGGAGAGCTCCCCCTCGAAACCCGCGAAGACGCGACGGAATAGTGGGTCGCGAGGGGGACAGTGACGGGTCGAACAGTGCCATCGCCGGTGGCACCGGCCCCGACGCGTCCGCAGAACCCGGCATCTGGCGTTATGCGATCGCCGACCGACTGGCGGTGGTGATCGACGGGGAGGATTACTTCGCGCTGGTCCACACCGCGATGTACAACGCGCGCGACCAGATCGTGCTGATCGGGTGGGATTTCGACACCCGCATCTCGCTGAGGCGTGGTGAGGAATGGGACAATGGCGATGCCGATCGTCCCGCGCGGCTGGGCGATTATCTCCCGTGGCTGGTCAAGGAACACAAGGACCTCGACATCCGCATCCTCAAATGGGGGCTGTCGTGGGTTCAATTCCTCAAACGCGGACGGATGGCTTACGACATTGCGCGGATGTGGATGGTCGACGGGATCAGCTTCCGCTTCGACAGCCACCATCCGACCGGGTGCAGCCATCACCAGAAAATCGCGGTGTTCGACCGCAAGCTGGCGGTGTGCGGCGGGATCGACCTGACCTACGACCGGTGGGACACGCGTGAGCATCTGGAAGACGACCCCCGGCGGCTCAACTGGCCGGGCAGCACCCATGGCCCGTGGCACGACATCACGCTGATGATGGAAGGCCCGGTCGCCGGCGCGCTGCACGACCTGTGCAACACCCGCTGGCAGGTCGCGGGCGGCGATCCGTTGGCACGCCCGGCCGATAATATCCGCTCCCCCTGGCCCAAGCCGCTCGAGGCCGGGTTCGAGGATGTCGAGGTCGGCCTCGCGCGCACGCGTGCCGAATGCGGCGACGTGACCGAAGTCAACGAGATCGAAACGCTCTTCCTCGCCCACATCGCGCGGGCCAAGCGGTTCATCTATATCGAGAACCAGTATTTCACCTCGCGCAAGATTGCCGAGGCGATCGCTCTGCGGCTGTCGGGCGAGAACCCGCCCGAAATCGTCATCATCCATCCCAAACACGCCGATGGCTGGGTCGAGCAGCAGGCGATGGATCATGCGCGCGATCTGGTCGCCGAAGCGGTCGAGGCGGCGGATGGCGACGAGTTTTTCGAAATCTACGTGCCCTATACCGGCGAGACCCCGATCTACGTTCACGCCAAGCTGATGATCGTCGACGACGAGGTGGTGCGGATCGGATCGGCCAACCTCAACAACCGGTCGATGGCGCTGGACAGCGAATGCGACGTGATCCTCGATGCCAACCGTCCGCACAATACCGGGCGCGGGCTGGAGGAGGAGATTCGCTCGATCCGCGTCTCGCTGCTGGCCGAACATTGCGGCGTGGCCGAGGATGTGATGGCGCAGGCGCTGGAGCGGCATGGCACGATGCAGGGCGCGATTGGCGAGCTGGGGCTTGAGGGATCGCGCCGGCTGGTACCCTATCGCCCGCCGGAGAAGAACGGGGTGACGCGCTACCTCGCCGAATCGGCGATGCTCGACCCGGAACGTCCCGACGATCTGCTCCGACCATTTGCGCGCGGCGGACTTTTCCGCAAAGGCGGCCTGCTCGCGCGGTTGCGCGACAGGGTGAAGCGCAAGGTGAAGGGACGGTTGAAGAGATGAGCAGTCTGGTGGGGCCCGACGAGGACCGGGAAGACGGCAAGCCCGCAGTGCCCGAAGACGTGCAGGCCGCGATCCGCACGCTGATCGAATGGGCGGGCGACGATCCCTCGCGCGAAGGCCTGCTCGATACTCCCAAGCGCGTGGCGCGCGCGTGGAAGGAATACTGCGTCGGCTATACCGAAGACCCCGCGGTGCACCTGTCGCGCGTGTTCGAAGAGGTCGGCGGCTACAACGACATCGTGCTGCTCAAGGACATCCCGTTCCAGTCGCATTGCGAACACCACATGGCGCCGATCATCGGCGTGGCGCACATCGCCTATCTGCCGACCGATTTCGTTGTCGGCATCTCCAAGCTCGCGCGCGTGCTGCACGGCTTCGCCCGGCGGCTGCAGGTGCAGGAACGGCTGACCGCGGAGGTCGCCGAGTGCATCTGGGACAATCTCAAGCCCGAAGGCGTGGCGGTGGTGATCGAGGCGAGCCATGCCTGCATGACCGCGCGCGGCGTGCGCACCCCGGGGGTGACGATGGTGACCAGCCGGATGATGGGCGTGTTCCGCGACGATCAGCGCAGCCGCGAGGAAGTGCTCAAGCTGATGGGGCACTGAGCGGCGCAGGGCCGCCGATTACGCCTCGCGCGGCCCGATGCCCTCGCTCAGGATCATGGCGGCGGCCTGTGCTGCATGTTCGGGGCGGTCCTCTTCGCCCTTGCTCCACACCGCGTAACGCAGGCCGAGGAACACGTTCATCCCCATGATCGCCCACGCGTGGGCTTCGTCCAGATCGCCGCGTAGCTGACCCGCCGCCGCGCCCGCGCGCAGACGGCCCAGAATGCGCTCTGCGGTCTTTTCGTAGTGCAGGCGGTAGCTTTCTGGATCGACGAATTCCGATTCGTCGATGATCCGGTAGATTTCCTTGTGCTCGCGCGCGAAGGCGAGGAATGCGCCCAGCGCAGCGCGCTCCGTCTCCAGTGCGTCCAGCTCCCGCTCGGCCAGGCTCTGCGCGGCGGCTTGCCGCACGCCTTCGCTCAGGTCGCGGACTAGATCGCGGAAGATCGCCTCCTTGCTGCCGAAATAGGTGTAAAAACTGCCCAGTGCGACACCCGCGCGGCGGGTGATCGAGGCGATTGATGCTTCATGAAAGCCCCGTTCCCCGAACTCGATGGTTGCCGCATCCAGCAGTTTGCGCCGCGTGCGTCGCCCCCGCTCGGTCGCGGGCGGGGCGGGGGAAATATCCGGATCGGTACGTGCCATGATGGCCACAGCCTATGGAAACTCCACCGCGCTCACAAGACATAACTTGAAACATGGTTCAGGTTTCAATATGTCTTCGGAATAAGAAACGAAATGGAGAGGGAATTTGAGGATGCGTAGCGCCAAGAGTCATGCCTTGCGTGCCGGCCTGCTGGCTGGGACGGGTTTTGCAGCCTTCATTGCGGCGCCTGCCATGGCGCAGGATGCGTCCGCCGAGGACGCGATGCCGTATTCGGAGGAGGCATCCGCCGATCCCGATCTCAACCTCATCACCGTTACCGCCCGCCGCCGCGAAGAGCGGCTGATCGACGTGCCGATCTCGGTCACCTCGTTCAGCGGCGAGCAGCTGGAGCAGCGCGGCGCGGTCGATATTACCGATATCGGCAACTACACCCCCAACGTGACGCTTGAGGCGAGCCGCGCGACCAATTCGACGCTGTCGGCCTTCATCCGCGGGATCGGCCAGCAGGACCCGGTTTCCGGCTTCGAGCAGGGCGTGGGCATCTATCTCGACGACGTCTATCTCAACCGCCCGCAGGCTGCGGTTCTGGAAATCTACGATGTCGAGCGGATCGAAGTGCTGCGCGGGCCGCAGGGTACGCTCTACGGTCGCAACACGATCGGCGGCGCGGTCAAGTATGTCAGCC
>Ga0208470_1000120_pt1 | contig 15709 bp, 13 predicted proteins | sample DeeseametaMP0740_FD_184204 | JGI IMG/M metagenome (GOLD analysis project Ga0208470, IMG submission 184204) | Marine microbial communities from the Deep Atlantic Ocean - MP0740 (SPAdes) | ecosystem: Environmental > Aquatic > Marine > Oceanic | place: South Atlantic Ocean | collected 2011-02-01 | reverse complement strand
GATGCGCACGTGCGCGACCGTTGGCTCGCGCTGCACCCCCGCGAGTTCGCGCTGCTCTGGCGGTTGGCGGAGACACCGGACGCCACGGTCAGCCAGCGCGCGCTTCTGCAGGACGTCTGGCGGCTCCCTTTCGAGCCGGGCACCAACCGCGTCGCGGTGCATGTCGCGCGGCTGCGGCGCAAGCTTGAGACCGTCGGCCTTTCGGCGATGATCGCCACCGACGGGGCCGGATACAGGCTGGACAGCGCCGCGCCCTTGCGCAACGAACTATCCGAACGGATTCAAACGAACGAAGAACGGGAGAGCGCAAGCATGGCATCGCAGGTCGAGGAACAGCGGGTCGCGGTGGAGATCGGCGAGGATGGCGTGGCGCATGTCCGCCTCAACCGGGCGGACAAGATGAACGCGCTCGACCCCGCGATGTTTGAGGCGATCATTGCGGCGGGCGAATCGCTGATAGAGCGCAAGGACGTGCGCGTGGTGGTGCTGTCGGGCGAGGGGCGCAGTTTTTGCGCCGGGCTCGACACCTCCAGCTTCGCGCGCACGCCCGACCCCGACGAGCCCAAGCTGACCGACCGCACGCATGGCGATTCGAATAAATTCCAGCAGGTCGCGACCGTGTGGCGCAAGCTGCCCATGCCGGTGATCGCGGCGGTGCACGGGGTGTGCTTCGGTGGCGGGATGCAGATCGCGAGCGGAGCCGATATCCGCGTGGTCGCGCCCGATGCGCGGATGGCGATCATGGAAATGAAGTGGGGGCTGGTCCCCGATATGGGCGGTTATCAGCTATGGCGCGGGCTGGTGCGCGACGATGTGCTGCGCGAGCTGGTCTATACCAACCGCGAATTCTCCGGCGAGGAAGCGCAGGTCCTCGGCCTTGCAACGCATGTCACCGACGATCCGCTGGCCAAGGCCAAGGAGATTGCCGCAACCATCGCCCAGCGCAACCCGGACGCAGTGCGCGCAGCCAAGCGGCTCCATAATCGGATGCACGACGAGACGGGCGAGGACATGCTGATGGCGGAAAGCGTCGAGCAGGCGGGCGTTATCCGCCAGCCCAACCAGATCGAGGCGGTGATGGCCGGCATGGCCAAGCGCGCGCCCAATTTCACGGACGCCGCCTGAGCCACCCACCTCCACCACAACTCGTTCCCGTTGAGCGGGAGGCTGTGGGGTGGTCGGGACGCAGCCAGGTGGCGTTGAACCCCCACCCCCGAGCCCCCACGGACGGGAGTTTCGCTAGCCGAACACGGCGGCCGCCTGCTGGCCGATCATCACCAGACGCCCATCGGCGTCCCACAGACGTAGTCGCTCGCTCGAATAGCCGTGATCGGCGTGATCGCTCGCCGCCTCTGCCAGCCACCAGCCGTCGCGCGTCTGCGCCAGCGGATCGAGCAGGTTGATCGCCCAGTTCATCGAGCTGACAGGGCCGGGCCGCTGCATCGCGCGCATCGCTCCCGGCGGCATGGTGTCGCCGATCAGGATCAGGCGGCTGGTCGGATCGAGGTCGTCGCCGCCCTTCAGCCGAAGCCAGCGGCGGACCACCGGCCCGCCTTCGCCGCCCGAGGGGGCTGCGCGACGCAGTTCGTAATTGTTCTGGATGAAGGCCGGGCCCTTGTCCGCCATCAGCCGTTCGGCCTCGTCGATCGGGATCGGCGCGGGGGCGATCGGCTCGGCGGCGTGGACCGCATTGGCCTCGCGCGAAGCGCCGAACAGCCAGAAGGATGTCAGCGCGGGGCTGCCATCCACCAGCAGATCGACCCGCACCTGCGTGACGTTGCGCCCCTGCCGGATGATGCTCGCATGCGGGGTCACCTCGGCGCCGACCGGGGCGACGAACGCGACCTGGGCGGAGCGGAGCGGGGGCAGATCGGGGAAGGCGCGGATCGCGGCGGTGTACGCAATCAGCGCGCTCGCCCCGCCATAAAGCGTGCGCCCCTGCATCCACTCGTGGGCGGGAAGGGTTACGGTCTCGCCGTTGCCGGCGATCGGTTCAAGCATGGCAGCGATCGTCATGGCGGCTTCCTTATACAAGGGGGCGGCGATGTGAAGACACCCGGCTGCGGCCATCGAAAGGGCGGGCGCGACATTAGAGACCGAAAGGCGATTGAACTGCTGCGATCATCCCGCTAGATGGCGCGCTTCGCGCCAAGCCCGTGAGCAGCGGGGCCCGATGGCGGAGTGGTTACGCAGAGGACTGCAAATCCTTGCACGCCGGTTCGATTCCGGCTCGGGCCTCCACGCGACACGAGGGTAGGACAAGGCCGCATTGGCCGACTTGAGGTGCGCCCATGACCAGTGCCGATTCCTCCGTCGCCGCCAGCCTTGCGCAGGCTCGCAGGATCGTCGTCAAGGTCGGCTCCTCGCTCATGATCGATCCCGAAAGCCGCACCGCGCGGACAGCCTGGCTGGCGACGCTGGCGCAGGATATCGCCGCGCTGCGGGCGGGCGGAGCGCAGGTGATCGTGGTCAGCTCGGGCGCGGTGGCGCTCGGCTGGAAACGGTTGGGGATCGAGCGTTCGCCGCAGCTCGATCGGCGGCAGGCTGCCGCTGCAGTCGGGCAGGGCCTGCTGATGAATGCGTGGAGCGCCGCCTTCGCGACGCAAGGGATCACGGTCGGGCAGCTGCTGCTCACCTATGACGACAGCGAATCGCCTCAGCGCTCCGCCAACGCGCGGGCCACGCTGGGCGTACTGCTGGACGCGGGCGCGGTGCCGGTGGTCAACGAGAACGACAGTGTTGCGACCGAAGAGCTGAAGCTGGGCGATAACGACCGGCTCTCCGCCCGCGTGGCCGAACTGGCAGATGCGGATCTGCTCCTGCTGCTGTCCGACGTGGACGGGCTTTACGACCGCGATCCCGCAGATCCCGCCGCGCGCCACATCGCCCACGTCCCTTGCATCGACGAGGGAATCGCCGCGATGGCCGGCGGAACGCGCCACGAAGGAGTCGGTACGGGGGGTATGGCGACCAAGATTGCCGCCGCCCGCCACGCGACCGGGCAGGGCCGGGCGACGATCATCGCGAGCGGCCGGAGCGATCATCCGGTCAGCGGGCTTCGAGACGGCGCGCGGGCGACTTTGTTTGATCCTGCAAGGCCCTGATTCCAAACAGAAAAACTACATCGAAAAAGGCGCTCGGATCGAAACGATCCCAAAAATCCCCTCGTTCGGCAACATTTTTGCTTGCCATTAAGCTTTGATGTTATAAACCGCTCGCCACCGCAGCAATCGTGCTGCGCATGCGAGGAACGACGAATGAAGGCCGTGGCCGCCATCCGTACTGCCGACGAGACTGTGCTGTTTGCGCAGGGTCTCGCGCTGCTCCTCGTTATTTTCCTTGTACTTCTTATTCAGCGGGGGGGAGTGCCCATCGGCTAGGCTTAGCCAGACGGACCTCTCGAACCCCGCTCTCCGAACAGGAAAGCGGGGTTTTTTATTGGGTCCGTCAAGGGATCAACGTGATGACTGAGACAACTTCCAAACGCTCCGACGCGATCACCAAGGGTGCGGCCAAGGCGCCTGCGCGCGCCATGCTGCGCGGTGCGGGCTTCACCGACGAACAGATGGCCCAGCCCATGGTTGCGGTCGTCAACACCTGGTCGACCGTGACGCCGTGCAACATGCACCTGGCCGATCTGGCCGAGCCGATCCGCGAAGGCCTGCGCGGCGGCGGTGCCACCCCGGTCGACTTCAACACCATCGTGGTTTCCGACGGGATCACCATGGGCGGCGAGGGCATGCGTGCCTCGCTGATCAGCCGCGAGATCATCGCAGACTCGATCGAACTGGCGGTGAAGGGCCACTCTCTGGACGCGGCGATCATTCTGGTCGGCTGCGACAAGACCATTCCGGCGGCGGCGATGGCACTGGCGCGGCTCGATATTCCCGGGCTGGTCTTCTACGGCGGCACGATCATGCCCGGCCAGCTGGACGGTCGCGACCTGTCGATTCAGGACGTGTTCGAGGCGGTCGGCGCGCACGCGAAGGGCGACATGAGCGATGCCGAGCTCGACAAGGTCGAGCGCGCGGCGTGCCCCGGCGCGGGTGCGTGCGGCGGGCAGTTCACCGCCAACACCATGGCGATGGCGCTGGCGATGATGGGCATTTCGCCGATGGGTTCGGGCGATCCGCCCGCGACCGACTCTGCCAAGCGGGTCGAGGCGGCGCGCTGCGGGCGGCTGGCGGCGAAACTGGCCAAGGAAGGCACCTCGGCACGCACGTTCCTGACTCCCGCATCGATCCGAAATGCGGCAACGGCGGTGGTGGCGAGCGGCGGCTCGACCAATGCGGTGCTCCATCTGCCCGCGATCGCGGCGGAGGCGGGCTTTGCATTCCCGATCGAGACGTTCGACGAATTGTCGCGCAGCGTGCCGGTCATCACCGACCTGAAGCCGGGCGGGCGCTTCCTGGCGCGCGATCTCTATGCGGCGGGCGGTGTCCCGCTGTTCGGCAAGCGGCTGGCGGACGCCGGGATGCTGGAAGATACGCCGACCGTGACGGGCGACAGTCTGTTCGCCGAACTGGCCCGCGCCGAAGAAACGCCCGGGCAGCAGGTGGTCAAATCGCCTGCCGACCCGGTCAAGGCGACCGGCGGCCTCAGCATCCTCTACGGCGACATCGCGCCTGAAGGTGCGGTGCTGAAGACCGCCGGATACGGCGCGGCCTCGTTCGAAGGCCCGGCCAAGGTGTTCGAAGGCGAGGAAGCCTGTTTCGCGGCGGTCAACGCCAACAACATCGAGGCGGGCGATGTCGTCATCATCCGTTACGAAGGCCCCTCCGGCGGGCCCGGCATGCGCGAGATGCTCGCGGTGACCGCCGCGCTCGCAGGCCAGGGTCTGGCCGGCAAGGTTGCATTGATTACCGACGGGCGCTTCTCCGGCGCCAGCCACGGCTTCGTGATCGGCCACTGCTCGCCCGAAGCGGCGAAGGGCGGCCCGATCGCACTGGTCGAGGAAGGCGACATGATCCGGATCGACGCGGAAACCCGCCGGATCGACGCCGATATCGACTGGGATGCCCGCCGCGCGGCGCACACTCCCAGACCGCCAAACTCCATGGGCGGGGTGTTCGACAAATACGCCCGCCTCGTTTCGTCCGCCGCCTACGGCGCAACAACCATTCCACCTGTTACCGAGTGAAGGACTGATACCATGCCCAAGACGATCAAGGTCTACACCGACGAAGATGCAAATCCCGAGCTGGTGCGCGGCAAGCCCGTCGCCATCATCGGCTATGGCAGCCAGGGCCGCGCCCACGCGATGAACCTGAAGGACAGCGGCTGCGAAGTCATCGTCGGCCTGCGCGACGGTTCGCCCACCGCCGCGAAAGCTCGCGCCGACGGCCTGACCGTGATGCCGGTTGCCGAAGCGGCCAAGGCCGCATCGCTGGTCGCGCTGCTGACCCCGGACATGAGCCACGAGACGATCTTCGCCTCCGAAATCGCACCCAATCTGGAGCCGGGCGACGCAGTGCTGGTCGCGCACGGTTTCACCGTGCTGTACGAACGCATCCAGCCTGCCGCCGGAATCGACGTGATCCTGGTCGCCCCCAAGGGGCCGGGCGATCTGGTCCGCCGCGAATACGAGCGCGGTGCGGGTGTGCCCTGCCTGTTCGCGGTCCGTCAGGACGCCACCGGCGAAGCGCGTGAGCGGGCGCTGGCCTATGCCAGCCTGATCGGTGGGACCACCGCCGGTGCCATCGAAACGTCTTTCCGCGAGGAAACCGAGACCGATCTGTTCGGCGAACAGGCTGTTCTGTGCGGCGGCGCGACCGAGCTGGTCGCTGCCGGGTTCGAGACGCTGGTTAACGCCGGCTACCAGCCCGAGATCGCCTATTACGAGTGTCTCCACGAACTCAAGCTGATCGTCGACCTGCTGTACGAAGGCGGGTTCGAGAAGATGCACGAATTCGTCTCCGAAACCGCGATTTACGGCGATCTCGTCTCAGGTCCGCGTGTCATCAACGACGAAACGCGCGCGCGGATGAAGGACGTGCTGACCGACATTCAGGACGGCACCTTCGCGCGCAACTGGATCGCCGAAAACGAGGCCGGAAAGAAGAAGTACGACGAGATGCAGGCAGCCGACCTGTCGCACCAGATCGAAGCCACCGGCAAGGAACTGCGCGGCCTGATGTCGTGGCTGCAGTCCGACGAGAAGAAGAAGGAGCAAAAGGCCGCGTAAGCGCGCCTTTGCCCAAGAGAAAGCCATGAACACCATGACCCAGCCCATGCACAGTCCGCAAAGCCAGCCTGCCACCCGCACGGGTGCGCAGCTGGTAGTCGATACGCTGGCCGCGCTCGGCGTCGATTGCGTGTTCGGCTATCCCGGCGGCGCGATCATGCCCGTGTATGACGCGCTGCCGCAGGGCACCACGCGGCACATCCTGGTCCGGCACGAACAGGCCGCCGCCTTCGCTGCCGATGCCTATGGCCGGATCACCGGGCGCGCTGGCGTGTGCCTGGCGACCTCGGGCCCGGGCGCAACCAACCTGATCACGGGAATCGCCAATGCCTATCTGGACTCGGTCCCGATGGTGGCGATCACCGGGCAGGTGCCCCAGACGCTGATGGGCACCGACGCGTTTCAGGAAACCGACATCTTCGGCATGACCATGCCGATCGTGAAACACTCGATCATCGTCCGCCGGCCCGAGGATATCCCCTCGGCCATGGCGGAAGCCTTCGCCATTGCAGAAGGGGGGCGCCCCGGCCCGGTGCTGGTCGACCTGCCCAAGGACGTGCAGCAGGCGGTGTGCGAACCCGGCGCGCTGCGGCGGCCCGAAGCCGACATCCTGCCTGCGCCGACCTCCGAATCGATTGCCGAGGCAGAGCGCCTGATTGCTCGTGCGAAGAAGCCGCTGTTTTATCTGGGCGGCGGCGTCGCGCGCGCCAATGCCAGCGAAATGGTCCGCCGAATCGTGGAGGAAAGCGGCATCCCCGCGGTCGCCACGCTGCAGGGCCTGGGCGTGCTGCCGCCCGAACACCCCGCGATGCTGGGCATGCTGGGCATGCACGGCCACCGGCCTGCGAACATGGCGGTGCAGGAATGCGACCTGCTGATCGTGCTGGGCGCGCGGTTCGATGACCGGGCGACCGGCAAGCTGGCCGAATTCGCCCCGCATGCCTCGGTCGTCCACATCGATGTCGATGCCGCCGAATTGGGCAAGCTGCGCTTCGCCCATGCGGCCGTGTGCGGAAATCTCAAGTCGAGCCTCGCCACGATCGATTTCGAGAAGGGCGAGATCGACGCGTGGACCCGCTCCACTGTCGAAACCCGCGAAAAGCACGCCCCGCGCTATGATGCGCCGGGCAACGGGATCTATGCGCCCGCCATGCTCAAGACCCTGTCGGAGCGGGTCGGCGACGATTTCGTGGTCGCCTGCGATGTCGGCCAGCACCAGATGTGGGTCGCCCAGCACTGCCGCTTCTCGCGCCCGCAGGCGCACCTGACCAGCGGCGGGCTGGGGGCGATGGGCTTCGGCCTGCCCGCAGCGATCGGCGCCAAGCTGGCCGAGCCCGATTCCCCCGTCTTCGCGGTCTGCGGAGACGGGGGCTTCCAGATGAACATTCAGGAACTGGCGACGCTGCGCCGGTACCAGATCCCGGTGAAGATCCTGCTGCTCGACAATGCGATGCTGGGCCTGGTGCGCCAGTGGCAGGAGCTGTTCTTCGACGGGAATTATTCCGAGGTCGACCTGTCCGACAATCCCGATTTCGTCGAAGTCGCCAACGCCTTCGGCATCGAAGCCTTCGGGATCGAGCGCCGCGAGGAAGTGGACGGGGCGATCGACCGCCTGATCAACGCACGCGGCCCGATCCTCGCCCATGTCCGGATCGACCCGGAAGAAAACGTCTGGCCGCTGGTGCCGCCGGGCAAATCGAATGCAGAAATGATGGAGAAGCGCCATGACGCGTAACACCCCGAGCCTTGAGCATATCCGCATCGAATTCGCGTGCGAGGAAGGCGCGCTTCGCCGGACGCTCGGCGTGATCGAGGCGCGCGGTTTCTCCGTCCGCTCCATGCAGATGGGCAGCGACGGGGACCGCGCGGTGATGACCCTCGCGCTCGCCCCGATGGACCCGTCGCGCAGGATCGACACGCTGCTGCGCCAGCTGGACCGGGTTTACGCGGTCGAGAACGCCATCCATCTGAGCAATGACACGCGCGTAGCGGAGGTCGTCCATGTCGCACACGGATGAGGCGCAGCCGCGCAAGATCGCGATTTTCGATACGTCGCTGCGCGATGGGGAGCAGGCCCCCGGCTTCTCGATGAACACCGCGCAGAAGCTGAAGCTGGCGCATGCGCTGCGCAAGCTGAAGGTGGACGTGATGGAGGTCGGCTTCGCCGCCGCCTCCCCCGGCGATGCCGAGGCGATCCACGCGATCGCGAGCGAGATCGGCTATCTGCCCGATGCGCCGATGCTGTGTTCGCTCTCGCGCGCGATGGAGGGCGACATCGTCGCCGCCGAACGCGCGCTGGGCCCGGCCAAGCGCAGCCGCCTGCACCTGTTCTTTGGCACCAGCGACCTGCATCTGGCGGCCAAGCACCGGATGGAAAAGCCCGAAGCGCTCGCCACGATCGAGCGTGCGATCAGGATGGCCAAGGGCCGCTTCACCGAAATCGAGTTCTCCGCCGAAGACGCGCTGCGCACCGACCCCGCGTTCCTCAAGGAAGCGCTGGAATGCGCCGCCGCCGCAGGGGCCGACGTGCTCAACGTGCCCGACACGGTGGGCTATACCTCGCCGGAAGAAATCTACGCGCTGTTCGCGGACCTGACCGCCAATGTCGCGCGGCCCGGTCATGTGGTCTTCTCGACCCACAATCACAACGACCTGGGCATGGCGGTGGCCAACAGCCTGGCCGCAGTGCGCGGCGGTGCGGGGCAGGTCGAATGCACGATCAACGGGATCGGCGAGCGGGCGGGCAACTGCGCGTTGGAAGAAGTGGTGATGGCGCTGAAGACGCGGCCCGATCACTACCGGGCGACCAGCGGGGTCGAGACGCGCGAGATCTTCGCGGTCAGCCGCCTGCTGGGCGAAGTCACCGGCAACGCGCCGCCACGCAACAAGGCGATCGTCGGGCGCAACGCCTTCGCGCACGAGGCGGGCATCCACCAGCACGGCGTGCTGGCCGACCGCCGGACTTACGAGATCATGAGCCCGGAAGACATCGGCCTGCCGTCCAACGCGCTGGTACTGGGCAAGCACTCGGGCAAGCATGCGCTGAAGGCGCGGCTGGAGGCGCTGGGCCAGGGCGAGGTGGGCGATAACCGGTTCGAGAAGCTCTATGCCGATTTCAAGCGGCTGGCCGATACCAAGCGCGAAGTGACCGACAACGACCTGTGCGATCTGCTGGCCGAAGACGGACGCGGCCACGCGTGGGAGCTGGTCCGGGTGGAAATGCGCACCGGGACCAAGGCTAACGACCGGCCCACCGCCAAGGTCACGCTCGACCACCGCACGCGCGGCCGCCTGACCACGATCGGCCACGGCACCGGCCCGTTCGAGGCGCTGACCGATGCCTTCTGCGTCGCCGCAGAGGTGAAGCACGGCACGCTGGAAAGCGTCGATGCGCACCAGCTCAGCCGAGAGATGGAGATCGAGGTCGGCCTGCTGGTCGATGGCGTGGCGATTTCGGGCCGCAGCCAGCACACCGACGTCGTCATCGCCGCCGCCGAAGCCCTGCTGGCGGCGTTCAACAATCACGAGCGGCTGTCGCACGCCGCGAACTTCGCCGACGCGGCGTAAGGGTATCGCAATGTCTGCCCCCCGATCTCTGTTCGACAAGCTGTGGGACACACATGTCGTCGTCCCCGAAAGCGAGGACGCGCCCGCGATCCTCTTCATCGACCTGCACCTGGTACACGAGGTCACCTCGCCGCAGGCCTTCGCCGTGCTGGAAGAGCGCGGGCTCAAGGTTCGCCGCCCCGACCTGACGCAGGCGACGCTCGACCACTCGACGCCGACCCTGCCTGCGGACGCGGACGGGCGGCTGCCCTACGCGACCGAGGCGGCGGAACGCCAAGTCCACCAGCTGGAGGCGAATTGCGCGAAGCACGGCATCGACCTGCTCGGGCTCGACGACGCTCGGCGCGGGATCGTCCATGTGATCGGCCCGGAGATGGGCCTGACGCAGCCGGGCAAGACGATCGTGTGCGGCGACAGCCACACCTCCACGCACGGGGCCTTCGGCGCGCTCGCCTTCGGGATCGGCACGACCGAGGTCGGCCATGTGCTCGCCACGCAATGCGTCCTCCAGCGCAAGCCGAAGAGTATGCGGATCACCTTCGAGGGTGCGTTGTCGCCCGGGGTCGGCGCAAAGGACATGGCGCTGGCGATGATCGCCCAGATCGGTGCCGACGGCGGGCAGGGCTACGCGGTCGAATTCGCGGGAGAAGCGGTCGAGGCGCTGTCGATGGAAGGTCGCATGACCCTGTGCAACATGGCGATCGAGGCCGGTGCGCGCGTGGGCATGATTGCCCCCGACGAAACCACCTTCGCCTACCTCGAAGGGCGCGAGCGCGCTCCGCAGGGCGAGGATTGGGACGCGGCGGTTGCCCGCTGGCGCGAGCTGCCCTCCGATCCCGATGCGAGCTTCGACAAGGAAGTCACCGTCGACGCCGCCGCGATCCGCTCGATGATCACTTACGGCGTCTCTCCCGATGCCGCCGCGCCCGTCACCGGCAACGCGCCTGCGCCCGCGAACGATTCCGAACGCGAGGCGGCGGAATATATGCGCTTCGCCGCCGACCGGCCCTTCGCCGAGGCGAAGGTCGACCGCGTGTTCATCGGCAGCTGCACCAATTCGCGCCTGTCCGACCTGCGCGAAGCCGCTGAGGTCATGCGCGGGCGCACAGTGGCAGACGGTGTCACCGCGCTGATCGTGCCCGGCTCCGAAGCGATCCGTCAGCAGGCCGAGGCCGAAGGGCTGGACGCGATCTTCACCGACGCAGGGGCCGAATGGCGCCTGCCCGGCTGTTCGATGTGCATCGCGATGAACGGCGATCAGGGCGCGCCGGGCGAACTGGTCGTCTCGACCTCCAACCGCAACTTCGTCGGCCGGCAGGGCAAGGGCGTGCGCACCGTGCTCGCCGGGCCAGCCACCGCCGCCGCCTGCGCCATCGCGGGCCATATCGCCGACCCTTCGCAATATATCAGCACGGAGGCGCGCGATGCAGCCTGATCCGTTCACCCGTCTCGAGGCGCGCACGCTGGTGGTGCGCCAGAGCAATATCGACACCGACCAGATCATTCCCGCCCGCTTCCTCACCACCACCACGCGTGAGGGGCTGGGCGCGAACGCCTTCTACGACTGGCGCTACACCGGTGACGATCAGCCCAAGAACGCTTCGCCCTTCCCGGTCGCGGGTGCAGGCGACAGGCAGGTGCTGGTGGCAGGGCCGAACTTCGGCTGCGGCTCCTCGCGCGAACACGCGCCGTGGGCGCTGCTCGACTACGGCTTTCGCGCGGTGGTCAGCTCGGACATCGCCGACATCTTCAAGAGCAACTCGCTCAAGAACGGCCTGCTGCCGGTCGAGGTCGATGCCGAAACCCACGCCGCGCTGCTTGAACGGCCCGGCGTTGCCATCGCCATCGATCTGGAAGAGTGCACCCTGACGACCGAGGACGGCATCGAAGCCAGCTTCACGGTCGAGCCCTTCGCCCGCCGCTGCCTGCTCGACGGGGTCGATCCGCTTGGCCATATCCTCGCGCACGACGCGCAGATCACCGCATACGAGGCCGCCGCGTGACCCATAAAATCGTACTCCTCCCCGGCGACGGGATCGGCCCCGAAGTCGCTGCCGCCGCGCGTGCCGTGCTCGAAGCGGTCGCGGCGGAGCATGAGCTCTCGCTCGCCTTCACCACCCATGATTTCGGCGGCTGCGCGATCGACGCGCATGGCGATCCCTTTCCCGAAGAGACGAAATCTGCCTGCCTCTCTGCCGATGCGGTGTTCCTCGGTGCGGTTGGAGGACCCAAGTGGGAAGGCGGTGGCCCGCGCCCCGAGGCGGGCCTGCTGGCGCTGCGTACCGAGCTGGGCACCTTCGCCAACCTGCGACCGATTACCCTGTTCGACGGCCTCGAAGCGCTATCGCCGCTCAAGCCGGAACGGGTCGGCGGCACCGATCTGCTGATCGTGCGCGAGCTGACCGGGGGCATCTATTTCGGCAAGCGGCAGGAAGGCGATGAGGACGCGACCGACGAATGCGCCTATTCGCGCGGCGAGGTGGAGCGGATCGCCCGGATCGCTTTCGAAGCGGCGCGCGGCCGCGATGGCCGGGTGACCTCGGTCGACAAGGCCAACGTGCTCGCCACCAGCCGCCTGTGGCGCAAGACCGTGATCGCGCTGCGCGATGCCGAATTCCCCGATGTCGAACTCGACCACGTGCTGGTCGACGCGATGGCGATGAAGCTGATCGAGCGCCCGTCCGCCTTCGACGTCATTCTGACCGAGAACATGTTCGGCGACATCCTGAGCGACGAGGCTTCGGTGATCGCGGGTTCGATCGGGCTCGCCCCCTCCGCCTCGCTCGGCCTGACGCATGGTGGCCTGTTCGAGCCTATTCATGGCTCCGCGCCCGATATAGCCGGGCAGGGCAAGGCCAACCCGATCGGCGCGATCCTCAGCGCGGCAATGCTGCTGCGCCACGCGCTGGGCGAGGAAGCGGCCGCAGCAACGATCGAACGCGCGGTCGCCAAATGTCTCGCCGAGGGCGTGAGCACCGCCGATGTCGGCGGCAACGCGACCACGCAGGAGGTCGCGCAGGCCGTATGCGAACGGATTCGCGAAGCTGCCACCAGCATCCCCCTTGCAGGCACAGCATAGCGAGGATAAGGGGCGTCCCTCCAAGCGACATGCCGCTTTAGCTCAGTTGGTAGAGCACATCATTCGTAATGATGGGGTCACGTGTTCGAGTCACGTAAGCGGCACCACCATCCTCAGCTTATCCGCGCGCCGCTGTAGGGCGAAAGGCCGTTCGGCTGGTCGTTCGAGTGGGACTGGACTGGGTAGGCGTTATTCATGGCTGACGTGCGAAAAGCCTGTCAGGGTTAGGTCCCGCCGCCGATGTCGTCTGTTGGGCCGACTGCCGACTGTCAGGTTTTTCGCACTAGGCTGGCCAAACCAGACGTTCTAACCACCGAGCATCTTGATGGAATGTCATTGATCACCAGACGGGACTGCATCACGCATGGCAGCAGCAAATGGCGGCGATTGGCACCCCTTTGCGCACATCAGCGGAAAGGAAGGCTCCACGATGGCCCGACGGACATTCGGGCAAGGTGTTTTAGGCCTGCTGGGTGGCGTTGCGTTTGCTGCGCTTTCCGGATGCCGCCTGTTTGCAGGGAACAGCTACCGCTTCCGCATGACGGTGCAGGTGGAGACGCCCGGTGGGGTGCGCACGGGCTCGTCGGTCTATGAGGTCAGCGCCGAGAACAAGGTCGCGATCACGCGCGAAATGGCTACTCGCGGCTGGTCGGTGAAGGGTGAGGCGGTCGCGGTCGACCTTCCAGGCGGAAGAACCCTGTTCGCGGTGCGCAGGACGGGTGCGCATTTTGGCGACCTGATGGGGCTGTCGATGAATACCCCCATCCGAACTTTCGCGGCACCGGCTATGATGTGGTCGAGGTGGCAAAGGAACTGGCGCAGGGCGAGTATCCCGGCCCTAGCGAGGTGGCGCGGGAAGACTATCCGCTGCTGGTAACTTTCGGCGACATCGCCGATCCGGCCAGTATCGTCCGGGTCGAGCCGGACGCGCTTGCCACCCATTTCGGCGAGGGCGTGACGCTGCGCTGCATCACCGTCGAGTTGACAGACGATCCGGTGACCACGGGGATTGAGAAAAGGCTGGGGTGGTTGCCTTCCCACGTAGGAACTCTCGTGCGCCAGCCAACGGACTTGCCGATAGGCGAAATGCCGATCGAACAGCGCTTAATCCGGACCGATTTCCGCTACGGAGATGCGTGATCTGTAGTGTGCGGCACACGGGCGGCTATGGCCGATCTTGGGCGGCTTGCTGACCTTCCGCTTTTGGCAGTCGAACTCGCTCATGCGGATGTTCGGCTTTGGCACTCAACTGTTGGCTCGCCGATCGCGGCATTGCCGCGTTCATTCTCAAATACCGACTGGAACCGACGCCCGAGCCGCTCGATGCCTTTCGCTGTACGATGATCCAGAGATTCGCTGTCGCCGCTGCGGGGGGGCCTGAGCTATCGATTCCTTCATCCGCTGTTGCGGATGCACAGGCGGCTATCCGCATGGTCCGAAAATCCGCGACGGATTGGAATATCGTTCCCCACCGTGTTGGTTTCCTGGGCTTTTCTGTAGGCCCGATCGCCGGGATCGAAACAGTGGTTAACGCCGATGCGGAGACGATGCCTGACTTGATGGCTGCAATCTACCCGGCAATGGGGCGTGTTGCCGTGACGCAAAACGCCCCACCGCTTTTCGCCGCCATCGCCGCTGACGACCCGTTATGGCGTTCACGAGAGTTCGGCCTCGTTCAGGGATGGCTCGAGGCTGGTCGGTCCGCGGAACTCCATTGCTATCGCGACGGAGGCCACGGCTTCGGAATGGGAACGCCGCAGACTACAAGCGCATGGTGGCTGGACTCGATTGATAGATGGATGCGTAGTTTGGGTTGATGCCAACCGGACGGCAGCTTTGGGGCACTGCCGAGCACCTACCGATGGTCTTAAGTGGGGTGCAAAGCTGACGGAAGTGAGGTTGCCGGAGGTTGCTTGCGCCAGGCCCACAGGGCCAATGATTCCGTAACGATGGGGTCACGTGTGCAAGTCACGAAAGCGGCACCACTATTCTTCGACGGCACATCGCTCAGCATAGTTGCCATCGGGCGCGAGGCGCTTTCAGCGTGGGATCGCTGAAACCTGGTGTAATCTCAGCGAGATTGCACATACATGTTTGTGCGTGTAGGTTGAGCCAGAGATGATCCGCAGGCATTACCGGCCCGGGCTTTGTGCAACAGCCGGGTATCGAGGCATGGCCGAGCACATGATGGCCCGATGAGCGACGAAGCGAAAACTCCCGACCACAGGACTATGCTCGACGAGATCACGTCGAGGTGTCTTGCTGCGCCAACTCTCAGGACGGCCCGCGTCATCGGCAGATCCTATGATCGCGCGCTCGCCGGAAGCGGGATAACGATCACGCAATTCACGCTGCTGGTCACGATCGCCAAGTATCGGCCGACGTCGATCGCGCAGCTTGGCGAATGGCTCGACATCGAAGCGAGCACCCTGTCGCGCAATCTCGCAAAACTGCGTAAGTCGGGTCATGTCGAGCCGCTCGGTAACGAAGGGCGCGCGCAGGAACTGGTTCTCACGGGAAAGGGAATTTCGACGCTGCGCGAGGTCTATCCCCGCTGGCTCGACACGCAGCAGGATCTTGAAGCGCGCCTCGGCCCGCAAAATGTGGCGGGCGTTCATAGCAGCCTGACCGATCTCAGGACCGCTTAGCAACCGCGCTGCGGCAGATGCGCCGCGGGACTTGCTCGCACACCTCTAGCATGTATATGCATGATGCGGTCGGGAGGCGGTGGTCATCGTCGCCGATCCCAAGTCGCAGAGGGCAGTCCATGCAATACCAGTCGATAAACCCAGCCACCGCTTCACCCGGGGCAGAATTTGCCTTGATCACGAATGAGGCGCTCGAAGCGACCGTGCAGCAGGCTGCGGACGCCTTCGAGG
>Ga0208470_1000119_pt1 | contig 15761 bp, 13 predicted proteins | sample DeeseametaMP0740_FD_184204 | JGI IMG/M metagenome (GOLD analysis project Ga0208470, IMG submission 184204) | Marine microbial communities from the Deep Atlantic Ocean - MP0740 (SPAdes) | ecosystem: Environmental > Aquatic > Marine > Oceanic | place: South Atlantic Ocean | collected 2011-02-01 | reverse complement strand
AATTCTGTAATGGCAGGCTGCTTGCCACAATATTTTCCGATAGTATTGGGTGCGATGCGCGCACTTTTTGAACATGATCCGAATTGTATTCATGAGCTGTCTTCAGTCACCAATTCGACTGGGGTACTGATATTGGTCAATGGCCCTATTCGTAAACAGATCAGTCTCAACTGCACTGATAATCTACTTAGCCCTGGAAATCGTGCAAATAGTACGATCGCTCGAGCTATCCGATTAATCCTCATTAACGTTTTCGAACAACGTCCCGGGCTTCTGGACCGAGGATGCATGGGTTCGCCTTCCAAATACAATGTTTGTTTCGGAGAAGACGAAGAAAATAGCCCATGGGAACCATTTCACGTAAGTAGAGGTTTTTCTCCAGACGATTCTACCGTGACGGTAGCGAGTATTCAGGACCCAGCGATGGTGAGCAATCGTTACGGCACTGGAAATGGTGAAGGTGTTATGAATTCAGTTGCTGATGCGATGGCATCCCATGGGTTAGCCACCTATTTTACTCGTGGAGTTCAATGGTTCTGGATCGTGGGCCACTGGCATTCTGAGTATTTGAGCAGGTTCGACTGGGACAGAGCAAGCATGCAGCGGTATATTCAAAAAGAAGCATGGCGCAGTAGGGCTCATCTAAAGAGGCTGGGTGCAATCCGAGGGGATGTAATGCCCGAAGACGAGAATGATCCCGTTTTTGCCGCTTATAATCCTGAGGACATTCACATTGTCAAAGCTGGTGGGAACAGTGGTATCTACAGTGAAGTTATCATGAATTACTACGGCGTATTTGCCACAACTGTCAAAATATAAATGGTTGTATCTGAATATATAAATATAGGAGAGTGTAATGTCGGAAAAGGTTGATCCAGGGGTGATCCTAGTCGATCCGACCGGCCATAATCTGAATACCACTAGCTTGCATATTTCCCCCAGACCAAGTGGCCTTCAAGGTAAACGTCTAGGATTGCTGGATAACACGAAAGCGAATGCAGAAGTCATATTGCGAAAAATCGCGGATATCTTGGACGCGAAGTACGAATTTTCAGAAATCTATTACACTAAAAAACACTCGTCCAACCTCCCTCCGAAACCCGAAGTCCTATCTAACCTCCATCGATATGCGGACATTGTAATAGCAGGTATCGGGGATTGAGGCGCCTGCTCGTCGGGCAGTTTGCACGACGGAATTACTTTAGAACAACAAGGTATTCCTACTGTATCTATCATCACAGATGTGTTTATTCCGACAGCGGAAGCCTATACGAAAGTTATGGGGTTTACGGAATTCCCGTACCTGACCTGCCAACATCCTATATCGAATGCGAGTTCTGTCGAATTGGAAGAAATGGCACATTTATTAGCGCCAAAGGTTGAGCTTCTATTTCTGAAAGGTACGTTGGGATGATGGTGCCTCTAAAACGGCAAATAAGAAAAGCCCTGATCGAGAAAGCCCTGAACTATTCCAAGGCCCAAGAGACCGACATCTACCTCAGCGCACAGGACCTGGGTCTCTCCCGGTTCGCAGGCGGGGCCATCCATCAGAACGTGGCCCACAGTGACATCACGTTGAACATCCGCTCGGTGGCCGGGAAACGCCTCGGCCGGGCCACCACCAACGACCTCAGCGACTCCGGGGTTCAAAAAGCGGTCGAATCGGCCCATTTGAGAGTGTAATTGGAAGCAAGGGCCATCGGTGTCGCGACTGTGCCCAACAACGGATGGGGGAATATCGCCGAACATAGCGAGACAATGTAGTGGGTTCCCGGCCGAAGTAACAAACGTTTAGACATGGTGGGATTGCCCCGGCAAAAAAAGGGTAGCCCAAACGGCGTGCCTGAAGTGGGAGCTATTCCGACCCCTCAAACAAAGGGAGCGTTTTCAGAAATTAATCGAAGGCGCTTTTTTGCCCAACAACAATGATGCTAAAAGCCCCCTGGTTTAAGGGGGCTTTTCTTGTCTCAGAAACACCCAATTCCAGGAAGCCACCATAGGTGTGGTGGTGAAAGTGTTTGCCGGTCACCCTTACTCTTCGGCAACCACGTAGTTTCTGAGGGTGCCAATGTCACTAATCTCAACCTCTATGATGTCGCCGGGTACCATGTCGCCGTCGGCTCCCTGGGTTCCCATCCACAACACATCGCCAGGATACAAAGTGGCATACTTGCTGAGCTCGTGGATCCAGGTAGCCGTGTCCCAAATCTGGTCGGAGGAAGAAAAATCCTCCCAGACGACTCCGTTGTGCCGCACGATGATACGGAATCCCGTGGGGGACAGATCAGTAACGATCCACGGTCCCATCGGCTTCCATGTGTCGCAATTTTTGCCACGAAACATAGTGCGGTCGGCCTGCTGCCAGGGCCGCTCGCTAATGTCATTGCCGATGGTGTATCCGAACACACAGTCCAAAGCCTTATCCACAGATACATTCTTGGCCATCTTGCCTATGACCACCGCCAACTGCCCTTCAGGTTGAACAGCCCCTGCACTCTCCTTCGGCACCACGATATTATCCTCGGTACCAATAACAGCGTGGACCGACCGATAGTTGGGAGAAGGCCGATCGGGATAGCTTGGCGGTGAACCCCTCCGGGCTGCCATGCCCTCTACGTGCCCCCGGTAATTGGGGCCCGCGGCGTACAGCATGGCTGGTTTGATGGGCGCCAATAACTTCACCTGTTCCAATGAGTGGAAGTTGTTAGTGACGGCATACTCCCCGAGTGGACTTCCGGAAACCTGTATGACGCGGTCGCCCTCGACGATACCGTAGTTGGTTTCTCCTTCGACTTCAAAGCGGCACCAGATCATGTTTGATCTCCTAAATGAGAAAGATTTATCTGATTCCTCTGACGATACGACATTCCGGGCTGCCTCGAACTATAAACCGGAAAATTCCGAATATCAGCAGAGACGCATCTCAGAAACAATCATTCCAAAGTACTTCGTAACATCCTCGGGCGCGAAATTATCTAATCGGCTATCTTAGCCCGTTGTTTTAAGGAGAATATACATAGGATTGTCGAAATTTCGGCCACTTTTCCCGTCACTTTATTATTCTATGGAATGACCTCCCAGATCTGGCGGTTGCCTTCTACTGTGTTGCTATTAAATTGCCTGACAGACTCTTCAGTCTCGGGGGATAGCTTGTCGTAATTGGAACGCTGATTATTAAAGTACTCATCCAGGCTTTCCACTTCAATCTCAAATGCGATGGTATCCATTCGGTCTGTGTAATCCGCGTAGATTTTGCCCGTTGTATTGCCATCTCTGGCCCAGGAAGCCCTAACCTCCTTAACAACTTCCAAGCACTCAGGCACCTTTCCTCGAGCACACTTCCAGACGATTCTCATCATGTACATTCTCGGCCTCCTCAGAACACAAGATTGGGAAACTATACGATAGGTCAACCTAATCGTCGAACCCTGATATGCCAGAAATAACCGGTTTCAAACGCCGATCATGGGATTGGAGTCGGCTGTCGCTTCCATGCCTGCTAGAGTGATTCGACGAGAATCGGCACCAGGGTGAAATGCACTTCCGCCTTACCACGCGTAGGAGACGGGTGTCCGCTCTCCGGCCGCTAGGGACCGGCTATCTCTGTGGCACGTTTACGCGGCAAGACGAACAGACAAAGCAGCTGAAGCTGCCTGGCAAGACGGTTTGGCCTTTCGCCGGGAAAACGTTCGACGAACGATGGAAAGACTTCGAAATTAGGGGATGATGGCCGAAAGTTGGACTGTGGGTGAGGCGACGGATTTCGCGTGGGGGCTTCTTTCGATACACACCTATGAGTATTTAGTCCGTTGAGCGGGGGTGGTCCATCGCCCAATTCGTGGATGGTCCACTTGCGATGATTATCAAAGTACAGGTCGCACAAAGAGGAACACGCCGCCGGATTGACGTATCTAAACCGGCAGTGGTTTTTCCGGACTGTCTTCTGGTAATTCGACTCCAAACGCGTTGACGTTGAAGGCCAGCATGGAATAGCAACCCATGAGGTTGGTTAGCTCAGTCAACCCGAGAACACCGAATTGCGCCAAAGCTGCATCGAAGGTGTCCTTGCTGACCTTCCTGGTACGGAAGAACTCTTGGCCGTAATTGACGACCGCGGCTTCGTCGTCTTCTAATCCTGGGATATCCTTTTTGTCACGAAGGGCATCGACGGATTCATCCTTCAAACCAGCTTTCCGACCAACCGGTGCATGGGCGTGCCAGATGAACTGGCAATCGTTCTCGCGGGCGGCAACCATCATTCCGAGTTCTCGGATGCGAGGCGGCAGCGATGTTTCCGTTCGCAGGTAAAGTGCGAGTCCGAGCGCACGCTCTGCGACTTCCGGGGCGTTAAGCATCACGGAACCCGGCCCGGTAGTGGGAACTTCGCCTCGCTGCTGTATCAGACCATCGTAAGCGGCTCTTTGGTCTTCTGGGATATTTTCTCTAGACAATGCGGGAACTCGTGCCATTTCTCCCTCCATGTGATTTCGACTTCGGAACGTCCGAATTATACGACACTGAGGAGCCTATCTAGACTCCACTCCTTACGCTGGTGTTGCGGGTCGAAATTCTAGTTGACTCCTTAGATGTGTCGACATATAGTTTTCGGTGGTCGATATCCCAATGGCCCAGGGAGTAGGCGCGACCATCCTGGAGGAGCTGGTCTATGACGACGACGGGCAACCCTTGGCCCGCGGTTTCATGGATTACCTGCTGCCCACCAGCACGGACATCCCGGCCTTCGATGTAGCCGTCCTGGACCTAGCCCCTTCGCCGCTCAACCCCTTGGGAGTCAAAGGGGCCGGTGAAGTCGGTATCGTAGCCACGGGCGCTGCTCTTTCCAATGCCGTGTCCAATGCCTAGGGGTACAGGTGCGGGACCTGCCGTTGAGCCCAAATAAGATTAAGGAACTAATTAGGAGAAACCTCAACCCCTAGCCTAGATGGAGGGCATCATGGAACTGGGTTCCAGGGAAGCTTGATATCTGTGGATAGCGTCGGCTTAACCTCGCCTTACCGCCTGCTGAATTTGTCCAAGGACCGGGAATGCTAAAGCTAATCGGTTTCCTTAATTTGAGCTCAACCGGCGTCGCCGTTGGGAGACGGCAGATTCACTATGCCTGGGTCATCGTTGCCATAGCCGCAACAATGGGGTTCGTCACCTCCTCCGTTCGATTTGCTGCCGCTGCCCTGGTGCCCTTTTTAAGCTCTGCCTCAGGGTTCGGATGGAGCTACGCCGCCATCAGCCTCGCTTTCAGCATTCAATGGCTGGTCTTGGGAATCATGAGCCCCTATGTAGGTTGGCTGGGGGACAGATATGGCACACGCCGCCTCTTGTTGCTTGGAGCTATTCTATTCATCGCTGGTATGTTGCTGACAGGCACCATGACCAAATTGTGGCAGTTCTACCTCTACTTCGGCGTCTTGCTAGGCATAGCCTCCACCATATTCACCGTACTACTGGTATCGAGTGTAACGCTATGGTTCAGGAGGTATCTGGGAGTGGCCATGGGAGCCGTGTGGTCTTTCCAGGGACTGGGGACGATGGCGTTTATCTTCTTGATAGGCGCGGCCTTCAATGACCTGGGCATAAAGTGGATTTTCTGGCTTCCGGGCATAGTAGGCGGGGCGCTGATATTGTTGCTAATTAGGTTCTTTTACAACGAGCCCGCCGAGATAGGATTGCGACCCCTGGGGGCTACTGGGGACGAACCGATTAAACGGTCGCAGAAGGACGAAACAGCCAAGATAAGGTCTAGCGTTTTTCTCCAGCAGGCTCAACGCACCAGCACCTTCTGGAACCTCATCGGCATCCACTATTGGGGATGCATGGGCCACAATATTATCAATGTGCTTGTGGTGGCCATAGCGGTGGACCGTGGTTTGTCACTAGGAGTAGCCGCCGGAGTGCTTGCTGTCCAACAGGGCACCGGGGTCTTCGCACGGGGTGTGGTGCCTGTCATAGCGGAGCGGTTGGGCTGCAAAACCGTCTGGATAGCAGGTATGTCACTCCAGGCGTTCCCGCTGCTCATAATTCTCTTTGCAAACGACGCCTGGGCTTTCTACGTCTTCGCCATCCTCTTTGGTATCGGCCAAAGTTGCGAGGTGCCTACCTTTCCTATCGCCAATCGCCAGTACTATGGCAACGTGCCTCAGGGCAGCCTCTATGGGTGGCAGAACGTAGGCAATGGCCTCGGCATGGGAATGGCGCCAGTGCTCGCTGGAGTCTTGTGGGACATAACAAACACCTATGCGGCTCCCTTGATCATGTCCCTTGGGTTTAGCCTGATGGGCCTAGTCTTCGCATTGATGCTGCCTTCACCTCGTTCACGCCTGATACCTGATTGGGAGCGCCACTTACCGGTGAGCGCCCGTTCTCCAGGTTAGTGGCACACCCTTCTCTCCCCGGGAGATGCCCTGGCGAGTCTCGTGGACAACGTGCAGGGTTCGGGGGCTCCAAATGGACTTGAAAAGGCGTTGATGGTGAAGCTTGATTCAGGCAAGTCCCTGGCGGGCATGAACTGCAGCAATAGGTCCTAGAGTTACGCAGTGCAGATTATCCAAGATTCCTTTTGACGTGATTTGTCGGCGAAGGTAGAATAGGCAAACCTGCCTGGCGACCTGCTCTCTAAAGGTTGGCGATACGCCCGTTTCAGATGGTCAAAGAAGTATTCTTTTTCAACGAGCTTGCTTATTCCTCCTTTCCCCAGGACGTAGCGCGTAGTCTGGGATATACGGTGCTATCGCTGCCAAACTCCCATTTCGAACCCAACAAGGCTCACGACTTTTACCACCAGTACCTAGAAGAACACCTTCATGCCCTGGAAGCCGGATTCGACGGGATCATGCTTAGCGAGCATCACAACAGCCCCCACAGCATGTCGCCTTCCAGCAACCTTATAGCCTCGATTCTGGCCAAAATCACGAAGCGGGGCAAGATCGTACTTTTGGGCAACATCCTTCCGGTGACAGATAATCCGCTGCGGCTCGCGGAAGAGATTGCCATGTTGGACGTGATATCTGGAGGGAGGATAGTCGCTGGATTCGTGCGAGGCGGCGGGGTGGAATCTCTGGCCACGAACGCCAACCCGGTACACAACCGGGAGCGGTATATCGAGGGACACGACTTAATCATCAAGGCTTGGACAACGCCAGGTCCTTTTCGATGGGAAGGCAAGCATTTTCATTATCGAGTGGTCAATCCTTGGGTGTTGCCAATGCAGAAGCCCCATCCGCCGATATGGGTGCCCGGGGTAGCCAGCCCAGAGACGATTCAGTGGGCTGCCAAGCACCAGTATCCCTACATTGCGCTGAATACCTCCTTGGAAAGCACCCCGAGCATGTGGAAACTCTACAACGATGCCGCAGCCGAGGAAGGGTATAAGACAACCCAAGATAATTTTGGGTATTTGCTGAAAATCTGCGTGGCCGATACGGACGAAAAAGCCTACGAAGAAGGCAAGAACTTTTACTGGCAACTGGGAAAGACTTTCGGTCTCATCCCGCGCCATTGGTACCGACCGCCCGGGCACGTCGCTCGCGCAGCCGTAGCCAGCCAGCCTGCGATCATCAGGGATACCTACGGCGAGGTTGAGTACGAGCAGGCCCAACAGATTGGCCAGATCATTACCGGAAGCCCGGATACTGTCATTAAGAAGCTCAAACATTTGGTGGACGTCGTGGACCCGGCTTTGCTGATTCTATGGGCGCGGGAAGGCCCTATGTCCCACGAATCCGCCAAGCGCTGTTTGGAACTTCTGGGCCAGGAAGTAATTCCGGCTATCAAGGAATACCGGCCCAGCACCGTTGGGTGAGTCCCGATTGACGGGTTGCCGGACCTTGCGCTTATGAACCCCATCGACAATCGAGTCAAGACAGGAAAATGGCGCGAGATTGACGCAAGTCAGCGATCAGCAGGACGTCGATAGGAGGGCTCACGCTTTGGTGCTACCGAGTTTCGATATGCCGATTGTCAGGGTGTACACCGGCGCTGATGGTGTATCTCACCTGGAGGAGATCAAAGATTCTATAGCTGCCACCGACATAAAAAAAGTGACAGACCTCCGGTTTTTGCTCTCTGAGGCGGGCAGCGGGCAACGGCTGAACGCCCCATATGGACACTATGACATAACACTGTCTGGTCAGATGGACTTGTCGGTGGCCGATGGGGCGAGCCTCAGGGTGAGCCCCGGAGGCGTGTGTCTGGTGGAGGACCAGGTCGACCACTCCTTTATCGTCGTGGGCACGGACCCGCGAATTTTCATTATTGCGAGGCTAGAGGAATAATGCCGTAGGGCCCAACCTACCGAACATTGGTAGAAAAGCCAGATGCCATTGTACATCCGCAATGAACGACAACCGTCCGCTGGCCCAAACCATTGGCCTATCAACCGAATCTAATGTGCAAAGATAGTGGATGTTCGTTGCATGTTGAGCTTTGTTGAGGAGAGTTTCTCACTTCGACGGAGAAATGCGACAACATCACATCATTTTCAAGAGTTAAATCTCGGTCCGTTTCGGTCCGCTTTGGAGGGCATATGCCTGGAGTAGTCGATGCTGATACGCATGAATCCGTATATGAGGGCAAGAGATGAAATTTGCCCACTTTACCCAGACCTTTCCTCGGGAAGGCGAGACGGCCGCCCAAAGGTTCGACCTGCTTTGGCGGGAGTTGGAGCTGTGCGACGAGACCGGCTTCGACTACGGCTTTTCTTCGGTGCACCACTTCAGCCGTCTCAGGCCCAGCACCACGGCCTTCTGCGCAGCAGCGGCGGCACGGACCAGCCGGCTTCGTCTGGGTACTATGGGATACGCAGTTCCCCTCTACGACCCCATCCGCATTGTGGAAGAGGTTGCTATTTTGGACAACATCACCCATGGCCGCCTGGAGGTGGGACTCGCCACGGGTGTGACCCCCGAGGAGTTCCGCGTCTATGGGGGTGACTGGGAGAATAGCCACGAATTAGCCACCGAAGCGATGTTCCTGCTCCGGAAGGCTTTTACGAGCAGCAAGCCCTTTGACTTCCAAGGCCCATTCCACCAGTACGAACAGGTGCCTCTGTCGGTTGATCCGCTTCAGCAACCGCACCCACCGATCTGGCTGCTTTCCTTGGAACCGGAGCAGCTTAAAGCGGCCTCCCAGGAAGGCGCGCACACCGGATATATCTTTTTCCGCCCCCGGCAGGACGCCGCTAGATCTATCCGGGATTATCTCCAGATGTGGAAGGAGCATAATCACCAGTACGGCCCCAATGTCTGTTACGTGGCCTTCGTGTACGTGGACGAAACCGACGAAGCGGCGGTGGCTAACGGAGCTCAACCTATCATTGACAGCATGATGACGATCTACGGGCGGGCATTGGGATTGGACCCTTCGCCGGAACGGGAATACCACGATATGGCTCCGCACAGCGAAAGCGAGAGCGGCCAAAGCCGGTCCTTCGGCCACGAATCCATCGATAACCAAAAGTGGTTGGACTTCGATTACCTTCACGAGAACGGCTTGGTGATTGTTGGCTCGCCCGAAACTGTGGCGCGGAAACTGAGATCGGCGGCACAGGAAGGGTTGTTCAACGTTTTCTGCGGCGAGTTCAACGTGGGGTCGTTGACCGAAGACAGTCTCATGCGCTCCATCAAACTGTTTGGGACCGAGGTTATTCCGGCGCTGAGGGACTTCGATCCGGTAGAAGACTCGCTGCGCCACCCCACGCCCCAGATATGATGGACGTATCCCAAACGTAAGTATAAGGAATGAGTGCTTTGGCGGGGGCTTGCCCCAATGGGTCAGGGTTTCCCGCAAGAATAAGTTCTCTTAAAAAGCTCCAGGTAAGAAGTGATTATGCAACGCTATATAGGCGCGCCGGTAACGCGGAAAGAAGACGTTCGTTTCCTCACTGGGCAAGCCAACTACCTTGATGACATCAAACGTCCCGGCATGCTCCACGCCGCCATCTTGCGCAGTCCCCACGCCCACGCTCGGATAATCGGTATAGACACCAAAGACGCCTTGTCCATGCCCGGCGTTTCGGCGGTGATTACGTACGACGACTTACCGGCCTCCATTCAGCCCATCCCGGTGCGAATCTATGATCTGCCGGGACTGGACCGTTGCTTGCAATATCCCCTCGCTAGAGACAAGGTCCGGTACGCCGGCGACCCGGTGGCCGTGGTCGTAGCGGACAGCCGCTACATCGCGGAAGATGCCTTGGAGCTTGTCTTAGTCGACTATGAACCTCTCCCGGCCGTAACCGACGTATGGAGCGGACTGAAGGACGACGTGGTTCTCCACGAGGAGACCGGCACCAACCTGGCCGGCAGTGCCACCATAAATGTCGGCGACGTGGACCAGGCTTTCAGAGACGCCGAATACACCCGAAGCGAGGATTTCCGCACCCACCGTCACACCGGCAACCCCTTAGAAACCCGCGGTTTGTTGGCCGAGTATGACGCCGGGACCGGAGAACTAATGGTCTGGGGCCCCACCAAGGTGCCTCACTTCAACCGGACCATCCTTTCAAACCAACTGGGCATGGACCAGAAAAGAATCCACTTCATAGAACCCGACGTCGGCGGCGGATTTGGCATCCGGGGAGAGTTTTACCCTGAAGATTTCCTGGTGCCCTTCGCCGCCATTCGGGTGGGCAAGCCCGTGAAGTGGGTGGAAGACCGGATGGAACATCTGATGGCGGCCAACCACTCCAGGGAAGTGACCTGCCAGGTGGAAATAGCGGCTAAGAAGGACGGCACCCTGCTGGGCATGAGGGCCGAGATCTACGGCGACATGGGTGGCTACGTGCGCACCCACGGTTGTGTCGTTCCAGCTCTGACCGCGGGACTATTGACGGGTCCCTACCACATGCCATCTTACCGGGCCAATATCAACTGCGTCATGACCAACAAGACCGGTACTGGGACCTACCGGGCGCCGGGGCTCTATGAGGGCGCCTTCATCCGCGAGAGAATGCTGGACCTGGTAGCGGCAGACTTGGGCATCGACCCGGCCCAACTTCGCCTCAACAACCTGATCCAGCCCGAGGAGATGCCCTACAACGTTGGCGTAACCCGGATTGACGGCAAGGAAACGGTCTTCGACAGCGGCAACTACCCCTCGGCCTTCAATCAAGCCTTGAAGGAACTCGGCTATGAAGGATTAAAGAACCAACCCCGCAAAGACAGTGATGGCAGATACCACGGCGTGGGAATCAGCAGCTACGTGGAGCCCACGGGCTTCGGGCCCTACGAAGGAGCCCGGATAGCTCTGATCGAAGGCGGGACGGTGGAGGTCTACCTGGGCATCACCACCCTGGGTCAGGGCCATGAAACGGTGATGGCTCAGATTTGCGCCGACGGCTTGGGCGTTCCCATGGAAATCGTGCGGGTTTTCCACGGCAACACCGACTATTTGCCCGAAAGCATCGGCACCTTCGGCAGCCGGGCTACAGTGATGGCCGGGAGCGCCGTCACCATGGCAGCCGGGTCGCTGCGGGCCAAAATACTGGAGACCTCCGCAGCATATCTGGATACCGAGCCGACCCAGTTGGAGTTGCGAGGAGGACAGGTTTATTCCACCGTGTCCGCCGGCGGCGGGCCAGTGCTGGACCTCGCCCGCGTGGTCCAGTTGGCCCAGGGAGGAGCCCAGGCGGGGCTTAGGGACGCAGGACTGGAAGCCACCGAGTACTTCCGCAGCGAGGAATGGACCTATTCCTACGGCACCCACGCCGCTCACGTGGCGGTGGATACGGAGACAGGCCAGGTCGAGATATTACGGTATGTGGTTTCAGAGGACCTGGGACGTTGTATCAATCCCTTGCTAGCCCACGGCCAGTCGGTGGGCGGCGCCGCCCAAGGAATCGGCGGAACTATCCTGGAAGAGCTGGCCTACGACAGCGACGGACAACTTTTAGCCGGAACTTTGATGGACTACCTACTGCCCACCAGCATGGACATTCCGCCCATACACAGCATCATTCTCGAAGAGGCGCCGTCGCCGCTAAACCCCCTGGGCGTAAAGGGGGGTGGCGAAGGGGCTATCCTGGCCACCGGCGCCACCTTGGCCAACGCTGTCTCCAACGCATTAGCCGACTTCGGCATCAACGTTACTGAACTGCCTCTTAGCCCCGACAACATCAAACGGTGGATTCGTGAGAGCAACGCCTAAGCCAACTCCACGATCAAGGATTCTGTCGAGACCGGTCAGAGTTTTTGGATGTTCAAGGCAGTTTAAATAAGGAAACCTAGATGCCAAGAAAGGGGACTACTTGGTTAGACCCTCTCCTGTTCCTTCCGGTTTTTAGCGGTGCGGGAGGCCGCCGCTCGCTACAGATCCGCAGACGGTACGAACTCGGTGTGCTGGCCGGGCTCAGGAGCTGGGCCCTTGGCGCTGCCTGGAGTCTCCGCCATGATTACCATTGGGCCGAGCTGGCGCATTTCGCCCACCCCGGAGTGATGCACGCTGATCACGTGGCCATTGTGTAAAATTTGAGGATGGTCCAACGCAGCTTCAGAGGTCATGTACGGTTCCGCCGCCACGTCGGACGCCTCCCCCGCAAACAGACCCATCCATTCGTCCAGGGTCTTTTCCTGAATCTTCTCCAGCATCAACCTTTCCAGTGATGCCACGTGTTCCTCAGCCAGGAATGGAGCGGTCTTGTAACGCGGGTCGTCGTAAATGAAGTCCAACTCCAAAGAATGCATCATGGAACGGAATAGACGTTCTACGATGTTCCCCAATTGGATCCAGCGTCCATCTTTGGTGCGTGCGGGCAGGTAACCCGTGGGGTTGGGACGCCCAATGCCTACCCTGGGGTCCGGTGGATGGGTCTCCGGGTCCTTTGCGATCATCTGGCCATGGATCCAGGAAATGTGGTCGTAGGTAGTGATGGTCTTGAGCATGCTGGTTTCAACCATCTGCCCCCGTCCGGTTTTCTCCCGCAGGTACAAGGCGGTGGTGATACCCCGGATGAGGGCCGTCGCCGCCGAGTGGCAAACACCCTGTACCACCACGTAATTGGGTCCTTCCCTTGTGTTTTGCCCCGCGAACATCATCATCCTACCGGTCTTGGCGGCTACCACCGCGTCATACCCCTTGTAGTTAGCATAGGGACCCTCCGGCCCAAAGCCCGTCAGCGAAGCGTAAACCAATTCCGGGTGATCTGCGCCCAGATTTGCGTAATCGATACCCAGCCGCCGAGTTACACCGGGACGAAAACTCTCAATCACAACATCCGAGAGTCGCGCTAGCTTTTGTGCCTTCTCCCGGCCTTCGGGGGTCTTTAGGTCGAGGATGATGCTCTTTTTGCCCCGGTCCCACTGGACGGCGCCGGAAGATTCTCTGAATTTTTTCTCGAACGGGGATTCAACTTTGATCACTTCGGCTCCGAAGTCGGACATCACCATGGTGGCGACGCCTCCGGGCATTCCTCTGGTGAAGTCAAGGACCGTGATCCCATCGAAGACCTGCGCCATTACTCCCCTCCCGATCCGGGTTCCAGACAGCCTGATATTAGGTGTGGTACGGTCATTCTAATCCACGAAGGCATGCTTGGGGTAAATGGCTCGGGCTAGTTAGCCTTGTAACCACGATCCCATTTGTACATGACGGTACTCCGGGCGCTGCGAGTCAACACGAACGCCGCTAGATCTAAGAACCCGCGCAACGGGTAGGAGCTAATGATGATGTGTAGGAGTCAGGTGGTTGCGGACATCGGCTTTTCTGCTCCGGCTTAGGGGAGTCCCATAGCAAAGCAAGCGGGTATCCTGTTGATTCTGGTGGTAGGTAAGGTGATCTAGATGAAAATACGATGAGAAAAATTGGACGACCTGATTCGGATTGAGGTCATTATTTGACTCTATCGAAATAGATTCCCTTGAAATGTCGTGACTCTCAACACCACCAACCCGTGTTTCAGACCGAGTTCAACTTTAGTGGAACTACCCGTCCAGGCAGGCGAACAACTAATGGTGTTTGCAAATAGTGAATACCCGACCCGACCCCGTCTCCACCAGGAACACGATTCAGACGCCTCAGGCTCATCTTGAGTCTGGGGCGTCTGGTTTATTAAGGCAATGCCACTGCCCTTGCGGGCGATGGCTACTTCGAAGATCGGGTGGAAAGCTGGCTTGGGCCGGATGGCCACGACGGAATTCTCCTCGACATTCTAGGAGGGTGATCGAGATGGGGTAGTCGTATTCCAACTAGACGATTTCGCGAAACAAGCCGTTGGCACTTCCCTCAACCTCCTTTTGAGAAGGTGGCCTGATTTTCCGACCCTATTGCTGATCGAACTATATAATCCCCTTGTCTTGGAGAATGCTCATCTCCTCTGGATTTAAACCCAGCAAGCCCGTATAAATCTCGTGGTTGTCATATCCCAAGGGCACTGACCCCCGCCAGACCTCTCCGGGCGTTTTCGAGAACTTGGGGGTGATGCCGTTTCCCTTGACCTTTCTTCCTAGATTCAAATCTTCCCACTCGATATGGACGTTGCGCATCTGATAATGAGGGTCTTCGGCAATATCTTTGGGAGTCATAATCGGACAGGAGGCCACACCCCCCGCGTTCATCGCCTCCACCACATCCAGCACTGTGCGCTCCTCGACCCAGCCCCGCAATATTGCGTCGAACTCAATCCCTCCAACTGAGTCTACATCAGTACGGGCGTTGGACCAGTGCTCGTCCGTGGGGTCAAGCCCAAGCACTCGGCAGGCGCGGTCGAAAACCGTGCCTACGGCTGCGACAATCACCCAACCGTCGCTGGCTTGAAACACATCATAGGGTTGGAACAATCCCGCCTTATTGCCAGACCGCCCTCTCTCCAAACCCAATTCGTAGTAAGCCACCGTGGTGCCAGCCAGAATATGGTGGACGGCCTCGAATTGGGACAGGTCAATCACTTGCCCTTCCCCGGTCCGCTGGGCACTAATGTACCCAGCCAAGGCAGACCATAGACAAAACAAGGAGGTAATCCGGTCGCCAATCCAAGGTGCTGCCCGCACCGGAGGTTCGGGGTCGGGGAAACCGGTAAGGTGCATCATGCCGCCAAAGGCCTGTCCGATGAAATCGTAGGAAGCCCTACCCAAGTAGTCGGCATGGCCGGTCTGGCCATATCCGGACACGTGAGCTATAACCAAGCGGGGATTCGCTTTTAGCACTGTCTCGTCGTCGAGCCCCCAACCTGCGTAGGCACCGGGAATGGAGGACTCCATCCAGATGTCGGCGTCGGTTATCAAGCGTAGAAACAGGTCTTTGCCCTCTGGTGCGCTCAAGTCCAAAGTAATATGGTGGGTATTGCGCCGGTCTTGGACCCAACCAGCAGCGACGCTACCGTTGTCTTCCCCGTCTTTGGCAATGGGAAACTCGAGGTCTCTCCAAATATCCCCAACCCCTGGGCGCTCTATCTGAATCACTTCGGCTCCCATTTCGGCCGCCATTGCCGCCGCAAATGGTTGGGCTATAATCGTTCCGCTGGAGATGATACGCACCCCCTGCAATGGACCGAACTGCCGAGGTTGAAATGGGCTTCTCTCCGAGGTCATAGGTACCCCCTTCATAGACTGCCTACAAGCGCCACAAGTATAGAGGCTGGTTTTTAAAAACTGAAGCCGGGGCGTCTTTGCAACAGGGTTGTTTTAATAAATGAAACAGGTTTTCGTAGAAACGAAGGCCATGATGGGAGACCTTACCTACGGCAAGAAGCCAAAGAAAGGGAACCCGAAACAGGAACTGGTGCGGGTGAAAGGCTTCTTCCCGGCCATCTTCACCGA
>Ga0208470_1000117_pt1 | contig 15838 bp, 19 predicted proteins | sample DeeseametaMP0740_FD_184204 | JGI IMG/M metagenome (GOLD analysis project Ga0208470, IMG submission 184204) | Marine microbial communities from the Deep Atlantic Ocean - MP0740 (SPAdes) | ecosystem: Environmental > Aquatic > Marine > Oceanic | place: South Atlantic Ocean | collected 2011-02-01 | reverse complement strand
AGTGAGATATACAAAGCTATGCATCGCTGGGTTGACCGATATATAGTTACCCGAATATCACATGCTAAAATATCGCATTTTGATTGTGATGCTTTCTTTGATAAAGACTTGTTAGATTCATTTGCTATTGAAAAGATAAGCGAGTTAGAGAAATCTAAAACGCCCGGTATTGGTTTTCAGATTCTTCACTTTGTTAACACCGAGAACTCAGAAACCGACATGAGAATTAAATTGGAGCGCCGCTATGCCCGCTAGACAGGTAATTCTAACACCTATTCAAATAGCCTACGATTGTGACGTATGTGGTAATCCTGTAAGGGCTCTGCGTGATGACTACAGTGTTTCAGATTGGTGGGGTGGGGTTGAAAGTAAAAAAGTACCGCATCAGTGTAGTGTATGTGAGAAGACTTACACATTTAATGTAGATATCTCTCAAGTAATATGGTCCTCAGATCCTAAAGGCTATACTATCGATCAGATTAACGATTACATTTTACCTAGTAAGGATAAAGATAATGGATAAAGAGCAATTAATAAACGCATTAACTGACATGCTTCAAAAACAACATGATGTTAATGTAGTGATGAATAAAACGGAAGACTGGGTAAGTCTAGAACGTCCCTGGTATCGCGCTATGTGGACAGAGGCATCTGAGCTGGTTACCGAATGGGTTGACTGGGAATGGTGGAAGAAAGGCGAAGTTAGCATTAAACAGGCTCAGCTTGAGGTTGTCGATATCTGGCATTTCTATCTATCACATCTATTACAACGTCGTGATGAAGAAGAATCATTTCAAGACGTGGCTATTATCCTGGCGGATAGTATTTTAAATGAAGGCCCGCTTGGAAAGCCGTTAACCTTTCCAGAGGGTGTGGAAGAACTCTGCGTTGATGTAGAGCGTTTTATTAACGATACCATTGAGTTTCGTGAACCTGATATCACTTACTTCATGCGTATTATGGAAGATTTAGGGCTGAGTTTTGAAGCGTTGTATACGTGGTATATTGGTAAAAATCAACTTAATCATTTCAGACAACAACACGGTGATAAAGAAGGTACTTATCAGCGCAACTGGTGCGTTTCTAGCGCTGGTGAATCTGCTGCTGATAATGCCATCTTAGAGGTTACTGTGTTGACCGCTATTGATTTAAATATCCCCAGCGATAAAGTAGCAGACTATATTCATGATGCACTAGAGGCGGCATGGGAAAACCATCTTACTTATTCAAAGGTGTAGTATGTCTGGTAAACTTATTGTTGTAGAAGGTATAGAGGGTGCGGGTAAAACATCTATTGTTGAACGTATCATTACTTGGTTAAAAGAAGTACAAGGCGTTGAAGCGTTAACATTTCGAGAGCCGGGAAGCACGCCCATAGGGGAAGCGGTAAGGACGTTAATTAAACATCCCGATAGCGATATCAGTGTTGAAACGCAAACTGAACTACTGTGGCTAGCAAGACGACGTCTTTTAGAAGATGTAGTACAGCCACTATTAGATGAAGGGAAGTGGGTAATACTAGATCGTTACTGGATGTCTACATTAGCTTATCAATGGGACTATTACTCTAGTCAGCCTCTTCATCCTGTTATTGAAGAGATAGCAAACACGTATCAGCGTCCTGACTTTATGTTCTACCTAGACGTATCACCTAAGGTAGCTAAGAAGCGCTGTACCTCTGGTGCTGGTCGTGGTGATGTTGCCGATAAGAACGATGATGCGCCACTTAGTACGTTTACGATGTGGCATCGTCGATACGGTGAGATTGTTAGCGCCTATGATAAAATAATGGGTGATAGTAATAAGACCTTGGTTATCAATGCGGATCAAACGTTTTCTATGGTGGCTGATGATGTGATCTTTGCATTAAATCAATCCATCTAAGAGTAAGTAGTATGTCTATATTCCAATGTATTAAATGCGGTGTAGCTGAGAACACCGCATTAGGTCTATACCACAACGTTCGTCGTAACGAAGTACATTTTGATAACGTCCCTAACGACATGGTATTGTGTTGTGTATGTGCACCAACCCATTACAGAAATGGTAAACCCACTAAGTTTACAGGCCAGTGGCATAGTCGTTTCCATCGCACGTTCCTACCTAAAGGCATGTGTTTCACTAACGATCAGGGTAACTTAGAACATATACTCGATCACACCAGTGGAAATGAACTATACCAGTTACATGGTAGAGATGAAGAATATCCAGATGAGGAAGAATAGGTGAAGATTACCTTTGAAGCGAGCGTTGTCGTACGTGGTCAACACATTAATACGTCCAAACATCATACTGTCGTTAGCGACATGCGTACTGATAAAAACTGGCAGCGCAAAGCAGCAGGCTTAGCAGTTGGAATGGTTAGACATCATTTAGATACTAAACTTTCTGAAGATGCTATTGATCGTGATATGCGAGATTTAATTGACATCATTATACGTAACTTAGAAACACAGCGTGTGTTTTGTTATGAAAATGACACATTGATCAATCATATTAGACAGCAATACGATGCGGGTACCACCGCAGTGGTATTGTCGCTATGGTTTGATGATACGGTTTAATATTTAGAGAAGAGCTAAATGCTCTTCTCTATGCCGTCTATGTATTGTGTTCATTTTATGAACAAGTTTAAAAACAGGTTATGATGTATGTTAGAACAAAAGAATATAGACATTGATAAGTTTAACGCGGTTCAGGAGAGCTTATCTAAGGAAGATGCTAAGGGTGGTAAGACACGACCACGTATTACGTGGTTAATGGCTATTCTGTTTACTGCCTTTTATGCCACCTATATGGTATCTATGGTAAAGGGCGTAGTCTCGGGACAGATAGATTTACCTGGTTGGGAAGAGATAACCGCATTACTTGGGTTACCGGCTTTTGTATTGCGTAGTTATTTTAATAACCGCACGCAGGATAAGAAAACACGAGCAGCGGCCGGTCTAGGTTTAGACCCTAACCCCCCATCTACGTTAGATAAACTTATTAGCGTACTAGCTGCTAAATATCTTGGCGTAGATCTTACTAAATCACCGTAAGGATAGAGATATGTTATTAGGTTATAAAATAGCCGCAGCGGGCTTACTGGCGTCTTTAAGCCTAGCAGGATGGTTAGGGTATCAGAAGATAACGTTACAAACCGACTATGCAGTACAGGCCCTAGAAGTAAAGACGTTAAAACAAAACATCGCCACGCTTGAATCCGTTAATGAACAACAAGAGATGACAATAGATCAACTTACTGCGTTAACTGAAAAACAAGCAACGTTGTTAGTAGATTATGGAGAACAAAACAATGATGCCTCAAGACGCGCTACAGAGCTGGAAGGTCAACTTAATAGACTTAGACAGACAGAATCTATTAAAGCCTTGGAAGCGCCTTACGAGCGCGGTAACGCTGCTTCTATGCGTGTTGGTGAGCTCCTGCGCAACATTGCCGGAAACGCAGACAGTCAAAGTCAAGACCGTCCCCCTTCTTCCTAGAGTTACCCTACCCGCACCAATCCCTCAACCCCCCATTACTATGCCTGAGGTCATTACGCTTACCGCTCAAGATGCTTCGTATTACAGGTATGTTTGTGATGAGTTTAAAGATGCCGGGCGAGATGATGCTTATACGTTAGATGAAGTGTATGAGCGCTATCCGGGTATGACACAGGAAAGTGCATGTAACTGGGCTATATACGGCTATACCGTACAAGGTCAGTTTATGTTAGAGAGTCAGTTAATTAAACTGGGTCTTTATACGGAACAGTTACGTAATCGTATTCAATATCTTGAAGGGGTTATTAAAGAACTAGAGGATGCGGGGAACTTACAACAGAAAGCGTTTTTGGAGCAGGATGATGACTGAAGAAAGACCAGAGCGACGGCGGTTAGATAACCGTATACATGAGGTGGCGTATCTTCTTATGAAGTTACGTATAGCGCAAGTAGCGTGTTTAATATTTATCTGCTATCTAACCTATAGTTTCCATGTGTTCTATATGGAAAACTTTGATAACTTTGAAGAATGGCAAATGGTATCAGTAGTGGCCTATATGGGAGGTTTCCTAGGGGCGCTAAAGTTGATGTTTGAGAATATTAAATTAAAGGTCTCCAAGGATGATATATGACTTTCTACACACTTACGTTACTTAACGTCTTTATTGTTTTATGTGTTAATGTATTTACCGTTATGGATGGTGAGTATCTCTTTAGAGCGAGTCGTTGTAAACGCTGTCAGAAACTAGATGCGCGTATTATTACCTGGTATGACAGAGTATCGACTTGGGCACGCGACTCAAGTACCATAATTGGCTTAGGGTTATTCTTTGTTGTTACTGAAGCATTCTCATTGTTTCTCTATGGCTATATGTTAGTGATTATGGCGTTTGGTGTAATGCGTGCATTAGATAGTCAAGCCGCTGCTGACTTTAGTATGAGTACCATATATAAGTTAGTGATTAGTCCACACGCCTGTGCCTGGCTGTTACCTCTATTATACTATACTATCTAGGAAGCGTCATTGACGCTTCCTTATGCCGTTGCATCAATTTATAGACCTATATTACTTAAGGGAGATTAACTTACTATTAAAGGAAACAACTATGGAATTCTCATTATTAGATTTCATTATATACTGCTCATTCTTAGGTACGTTGGTTGCGTTACTGTACAGAGACATACTCGTCCCTTCTGTAATTAGCTTCTTTAAAGGTGTTAAGTAATGATTGTTAAAATTGTAAACACCGATAAGGGCGGTGATCGCGTAAGTATAGTACAGGCACTTCGAGTAAGCATAGATACTCGAACTAATCCTCCTGGTCTAACCATTGATGACGAAGAGTTACTTGTCAAATGTAGTGATCGTGCTATTTACGTATATAGTGACGCAGGGTATCTCGTACATGAATATCAACGGGAAACCAATGAGGTAGAAGAGCCTACTATGCTCACTCATTCTATTGCCGCCACCAGAGACTACCCAACGCCGTCTAAGCGAGAAGTTGAAGAGGTTCTAGCTAACTTCCTTATTATAGGGTGGGGTGATCCCAAGGTAGTATTTAGAGGTGAGTTTACCTTCGACATGGACTTGTTTCAGTTTTATATTGAACATGCTGTCAAGTATAAACTCTGGTGCTTAAAAGAGCTGATACAGGCTATTGATCTTTTAATCATGTCTTTAAATGATATCATTAAAGGAAATCGCGAACGTAAGCTGGTAAGAGAAGGTGAGTATTACAGAGACACTCGACAGGATCTTACCAAGTACAACTTTCCTGCATTCGTCACTCTTAATCCTATCAGACCATTTACGCTACATATGACTAAGATCATCGAAGATAACACAAGTACACTAGCAGGCGTTCCAGCCTATCGTGTATTAAATGAGTACATGGACGATAGGTATACAGACCAAGTAAACTTTATCAATCAAGATGGTATATGGTTATATTCCGAACGCGCCTATCGTCAGGCGACCTTTGAGCAAGAGGCACGCAACGTCAAAGAGAAATATGAAGCTAGTATCGTTGAAGATAATGCTATCATTAAAAACCATATTGGCAGACTAGAATCTTGTGTGAGAATACTAAGGGATGCTATTTAGGGCATAGAGGTAGACCTGGATTACCCAGGTCTACCTTAGTTATGCTGTTTCTTTTTTGGTTTGAATATGTGACAGTAGACGAGAACGCCCACTGCAATAGCTTCCGTTATATATCCCAGTTAGATAATGACTATTGAGAAGATGTCCACCAACCTGTCTGACGTACTGTTCACCGTATATACGTGCTTGGTAGTGCTTAGCACCTATACGATAAACGTAGTCTTTCTCATTACCAAAATGCTCAACAAAGGGCACCTGGGGAAATTCATCATGCGCACCTGCAATAGTATAGAATTCTACATTGTCTAATTCAAACCCATAGCTTTGTAGTATCTTTGCAATGTTTGATAAGATAATAGCCCCTTGGGAGTGGCCTACTATTCTAATAGGTTTACCGCTTAATACAGCGTAGAATAGATGCTGCGCCATAACACGGGCAATGGGTGTTAAACGATCCGTAGCGCGACCCACCACGCTTTCTATTAAATCACGGTACATTCCTTTGGTCGGGTTGTAAAGACCCATTACAGGGCGATTGAGGAGCTTAGATAACCCATGAAGATTTACATCAAAAACATCCTGCGTCGTCATGATCCCATTAATGAAATACCAATGCTCTTCTTGTTTATTAAACTCTAAGATAGGCATGGTCTCGCCTTTATAGACAGGCATGGCAAAGAAGCGATCTAGGACCTTCGTTCTACTCTCACCCACCGCGACCATCGCCAGCGCTAGTTTAACTTTACTACGGCGTTCTACTTCATTAGTAACAGCAGTACCCTCATTACCAAATTCTGGAATAGGCTGACCTGTTGAGTCGTTGATGAACTTAAGGTAGGGCAGCTCGCTAATAAGTAAGATGGTTTCTCTAATAATGTTTGCAATTAATTTAAACACGTTAACGTCCTTTTGAATAACAAATACAACAATACATACGATTAATTACCTACCCCGACGGCATAAAAGAAGACCTATTGCTAGATCTTCTTCTACGTTAAATCTTATTGCTCGATGTTGGTGAGGTAAATGTTATTATTTTCAACATCCACAATCAACTCAAACTGGCCTTTGCCGGTTAAGCTAACTGAACTTTCTTGCGTGCTCTCATCTAAATGGAACACGGTAGCAGGATCAGAAGACACAACGTTAACGGTACCTGCATTGTCCCAAACGTTATCAACTTTGATAATCGCGTTTTCGGCAATCTCTGCCATATCAACGGTTAGGGTACCATCGCCTGCACCTACACGTTTAATAACGTGATAGACCGCTAAGCCACCTAAGGTAGCATCACCGGTGGTGTTGATGACGTTAAATGTCCCATGGGGATCGACAGCGCTAAAGTGAGCTTCAAGGATTCCGTCATACGACGACCCGATGCTGAACATATTGCCTTCATCGTCCTTGGAATAAAGGATCTGATCTTTAATGTTAATAGCTATCCCTGCTACATTAATAAGTTCAGGTTCAGGTACAGCACCTGGTGTACTACTGTATGGAAATCCAATAGGACCTAATCGGAAGGTTGCCATTGCATACTCCTAGTTAAAAGCAGGCCATTGGATGAGCGTGCTAGTATCGTTATTGGTTAACCGCATACGACGCGGTAAGCGTGAAAGGATTCATAAGAATAAGGTAGCTAAAGTCTATTATCTTTAACACCTATATTACCTATGTGGTTGATGATAATTTAAATAGGAATAAAATAATGAACTTAAAACAGATAGAAGAATTAGCGTTAGAATTAATTGAACAAGATACTTTGGACTTAAACGATGAGAGAATTACATTAAAAGATGATTTTCATGGTGCTACAGTTGCCCACTACATGGCGTCCTATGGTTATAAATTCCCCAAAGGCAGTAAACTATTAACGTTAACAGACAACTGTGGTACCACCGTAGCGTATCTGATGAGTATTGCAGATGTGGAAGTTAAAGGTCAATCAGACAGCAAACGATGGGTGTGTAAGTGTAGTTGTGGGAATGAGGTTATAGTAGAGGAATCTTTACTTATTAACGGAACCGTCACCCATTGTGGGTGTCAGTTTGACAAGGGTAAGGTGTCTGTATGAGAGGGGAAGACCTTACAGGCCAAACCTTCAGCAGATACACCGTATTAAGCTTAGAACCACCTCTACCTACTACTAGAGGACATCGTTGGCTGTGCAGGTGTTCATGCGGTACTGAGAAGGTAGTATCGGCTAGATCCTTAAAGGCAGGGGACGCTAAAAGCTGCGGATGTCTTACCACCCCTAATTTAACAGGTAAAACATTTAACCGATTAACAGTAACCGGCGAGGACACTAAAAAGAAGGGAGGTAAAAGATATTGGTTCTGTCAGTGTAGTTGTGGTAATACAACCTCGGTGGCAACTAACGATTTAACTTCAGGTCATACCAAAAGTTGTGGCTGTATGCAAAAGGAACTTGCAAGAAAGGCTAATACTACCCACGGGATGAGAGACCATCCTCTACACGGAAGATGGTTGGCTATGCGTAATCGCTGTAATAATCCAAATAACGACTTCTATGCCAACTATGGAGGTAAGGGTGTCAAAGTCGATCCTAGGTGGGACCATTTCCCTAACTTCCTAGAAGACATGGGGATGCCGCCTGAGGGCTATACGTTAGACCGTAAGGATAACGATGGTGATTATACTCCAGAGAATTGTAGATGGGTAGATACTAAAACTCAAGCTAGGAATAAAAGCAATACAACTTGGGTCGAGTATCAAGGTAAGAAAGTAAAACTGGTAGAACTGTCAGATCAGTTTAAGGTTCCTTTTAAAATATTACACCAACGTCTTTACGTACAAGGCTGGTCTTTGGAGCGTTCGCTTAAACCATGGATAATGACAAGACGTGGTACCGGGATGTTAGTAGGTGTTAATGTTGAATCAAGGAGAATAGTACTAGGTAAGAAACTAAAAGGCTTAGCACAGAAATGCGAGCTGTCTGCAAAGCAGTTAAGTGAAGGAACCATCGACTATTCTATTATACAAGACACATGGTTAGCAAAGTCGTTGGAGGATCCAACCCCGTGGAACGATCACAAGGGCTGTACGGGCGTCTCAGAGGATGTTATCCTTAAGCAACCCAATGAGCCGCATGTGATCTTTTCTAACGTTAGAGAGGCTTACAGGTACCTTACAGAGCATGCTCTACTAGATAAGGAGTATACTTTAGAAGTATTTGGTTAGACGGCATAGAAGATCTCTTCTCCTGTAATGGGAGAAGAGATCTTTAGCTATGTTTCTTTTTTGCTTACTGATCCTTAAAAGGAATCAGAGTAATCAGAAACTGCGGCCGTAATCAAGATTAGCAGCGAGGTCGGCAACCAGACCGTTAGCATGACTAATGGCAGCTAGGCGTGCATCGTTAACGGCTTTAGAAGAAGCTACGTTAGTTTCAGACGCAGAGTCGGTCGCACTTGAGATAGCAGACTTGTCTACTTTAAGTGCAAGGCCAGCGTCAGCGTAAGCTTTAGCATCAGTCAATGCAAGTAGAATTGCATTTGAAGACGCAACGTTTGTTGAGCTGTTAGATGTGATTGAATCAGAGATAGACGTTTTGTCTACTTTGGTATCCAAACCATCGTTAAGCTGAGTGATGCTTGCTTTAGTTGCAAGTGTAGACGTAATAGCAGCGATATCGCTGTCGTTGTCTGTCAATGCAGCAGCAAGTTCTTGAAGGGTATCCAACGCTTCTGGTGGAGCACCGCCAAGGATGTCAGACTTAACTGCATCAGCGTAAGCAATCGCTGCTGCTTCAGCATCAACCGCACGTTGGTGAGCAGTATACGCAGCCATAGATGACGCATACTGAGTAGACGTCTGTTCTGCAACTGAGTCGCTGATACCGTAGTTTTCAACGTTACCTAGACCAACGTCAGCTTTGGTTAGGTTTTGGGTGTCTTGTTGACCCTGAGCGATGTTAGACTCAGCAGTTTCAAGACGTTGACCGATCTTCAACAGGGTATCTAGGTCAGCAGCTAGCGTGCCACCTTTAAGGCCGTTGATTTGGCTATCGGTGTAAGTGTTAGACTGCGCGATTGCGTTAGCTTGTGCAGCAGCAATATCAGCAGTGTAGTCACGACCTAGCGTGATTACGTTGCCTTCGTGGTCTTTAGTAAAGATCTTGCGATCTACTAAGTTAAGTGCAATAGCACCTTCTTCCATATCGGCAGCAAGAGGTGCAGCGCCAGAGGTAACCGAGCGGTCGAACTGAATCTGACCTAAATCGATGGCTACGTTTTCTGCGCCTGAAGTCGAATTGACAGTTGTCATAAGGTGAAACTCCTAGTAAGGGGTTTGGGGTTGTCCCGTTAAATAAAAAGGCACGATAGTGATCGCATCATAGTATCGTAGTAAAAAGAGAGGTAGAGTTTTACCCTACCTCTTAGATGCGTCGATCTATACGCTTACACCGAAGAACTCAACACGTTTATCCCATGCAGTGAAATAGAAGGTTTCCCATTCTTCTTTCGTTGCAAGAACTACGGTGTTACCGTTCTCGTTCTTAAATGGAATAGGCTGCCATTCAGCACCTGCCGCTTCGCGCTTCTCGATAAGACGATCGATCGACGTCCAGCCGTTCTGGTCGTTTTCCGTTACGCTACACACGGTACCGTTGAACTCAAACGCATTAAGCTTGCGCCAGGTAGCGTATTTGGTATCGCCGGTAAAGTAGTCTTCAAACTCACCAGGCTGAGGCATCGCGGTGAAAGGGATGTAGTCCTTTAGTGGTTGTTTGAAATCTTCTTGCTCAGACGTTAACGTGTCGTTATACGCTGACGCTTCTTTGTTGTACGCTTCAATCTCAGCGTTCTTCTTATCCGTGGCGATAACTTGGTTAACCCACGTTTCTTTCAAGAACTCTTTAAACTGATTAAAAGCAGCTTCAAGGCGAGATGGTGCTACGTTGTTAGCCATTAGACGATACAAGTAATTGATATCGTACGTTAAATGACTTAAGTCGTAGGTAGCTTCTGTAATAACACCTTCATCGTCGGTTGATTCAGGTGTTATGATCCATTGACTCAGATCAGGTTTAGTAGGACGCGACATTAGCGTTTCTCCTTAGGTAAGAATCCTAGCGGTCTATGTGTGCGAGACAGACCACGGGCGACTCGATAGTCGTTTAAGTTAGTCATGAAAGTGATGTGTGGATAATACTGCATGGCGTTATCATCACCTACATCGTTGGTCGGATCTACTTGGAATGTTGAATGTAAAATGCCAACATTATTATACACTGACCCATCTTCGTAGTTGACACTATAGCCATCAAAATCCGTAGGGTTCCAAGTAGGAACCGGCGCGCCTCGAGTAACAAACACAATACCATTCATAACTGGGTTAGGGCAGTTCTTAAGTATAAAACGATCGTTAATACCAAGACCGTGGGTAACTGATGTGGATAGATCAATTTCGGTAATCGATTTTGGATCGTCATCATACTTTAACTCGCGGAAAGTCAAGCTACCATAGGCTATGCCTTCAACCAAATCCTCACTTAGAAATGGTAAGAATTTAACACAATCACCAAACGTCTTCATCGTGACGTTACTATGACGTATTACATCGTTAGACCAAGATGTTTCAAAGGCAGAACCTTCATCTTCGTTATACGTCATGATAGCTCGCTCTAGCGCGTGTTTGCTATATATAACCGTACTGTTGTAAGGTCCGATCTTACCGATAAGTGTAGGTATCAACGTGCTTTTCTCATCGGCACGTAGTACGAACACATGACCCAAATCAGCACTGGCCAATACACGACGCTCTGCAAAAGACATAGGCTCCATTACGCTGGACCCGTAAGTATACTCCATCAACATAACGGTAGACGCAGGCATGATAACCGAACCTGCATTATCGTTTGCATTAAAGCTAGCAGTATACGTGTTGTTATTAACCCAAGAGTCACCTAAATCCTGAGAGGTTGATAAGTGATTGTTTCTCTTAATAACACGGCGAGTAAGCGGCTGTGTTTTATATGTGTCATCGGGGATTACCGGCGACCATATTAAACCCGGCACGTAATCTACACCATAGCGATCTACCATATCCACAAGATTTGCTGGATTAGCAAACACTTCAGTAACCGGTAACTGCTCTAATGAATAAGGCGTCTGTATAGGCATCATGATAATTAAATCATCGCCTACATCCCAACCTTCATAGACCCGAGTTCCCTTTTCTGAAAATACTGATCTAGAACTGTTAGTAAACGCACTACCTTCAAATAGAGTAGGACTTACATAAGACGGCAGGTAATAATAATAATCATCACGATCATCGCGGTTGATCTTAACAGCCGGTACGTATTGATTTTTATTTACGTTATAAACCCAACACCCACCTTGTTTGACCGTCTGACCATCTTCCTTGGTAATCTTGCCTGCGGGAGGTGCTGTGAACTCCCCTTCAACGATATCGCTACTAGTAAGCGTGGTTCTGACAAATGCTAGTCCTTTAATGCGCTCCCATCCACGATGACGACCACCCATGACATCAATGCCAAACGCATTAGCGTCTACATCAACACCATGTGCTGAGATACGTAGATCTTGCATTTGCCAATCGTAAACACCGTCGTAGGTATATTGCTGGGGGTGACCACTTGCGCCGTATTGAATGTTACCGCCGTATTTACTACGTATTCTTGAACCGCCATGCTCAAAACCTAAAAAGCAATCAGCAACGCTAGTTGCTAGTTTAGCCGTGGCCGTTGAATCCCATGTAGAACCGCCGCTATTAGTCTGTGCATGAAGCAGCGTTCCCATAGCGTTATAGAACGGATGATAAGCACCTTGGTTCATTCTTGTAACGCGAGCAATGCCCATCCAATAAATAGAACCTATCGCACGATTACTAGTATGTTCTGGGTTAGTTATAGCTATTCCGCCATCCACACCAGGTACTCGATCGTTAGCATTAATCTGAAAGAAATAACGACCGCTGTTATAGTTTAACGGTATTGGATTAGAACCTTGGGCGGTTAATCTAATCGGTACTTTAACACCGCGATTACGAATGATATTATTTGCGTAATCGTCAAATCCGCTATTATAACGCCAGTCGTCTCCGACCGAAGATATAGATCTAAATCGATACTGCCATTGGAATACGCGATCGCCATCACGATATATGTTGTTATCGGGATTGTTTAAGAAGTTATCCTTGGCTTCTTCACTCATTAGATCCCAAGTATAACCTCTACCCCAAGTAACAGTATCCCACGTACCAAATGCACTATAGCTCTGTGGCATTACCCCGTCGGTATAGTTTTTAGATCCGGTGCTATTACCGTCGTACTGAACATTGCCTAACGGATAGACCGCAGGTACCTGTTCGCCCTCATCGCCTATCTCGACAAGGAAGACCTCCATCCCCACAAGGTCTTCACGCGAGACCATGTCTACGGGTTTAAAATACGTAACGTCGGTTAGCAGCATCCCTGAAGGCGCGTCTAAGACACATATGTAGATATCATTACCGACCACTATGTGATCGCCAACATCATAGTCTTTAGTTGTTGTAGTAGAAGTCTCTACTTCCGCAGTAGGAGCTGGTGGTAATACAATAGTGTTGCGGTTACTAGCCCCCACTAGCGCTTGGGTTATACGCAGACCATCAACATTATAGATAGGGTAACCAGTATCGCTCTCGCCGTGTTGTGTTGAATCACCCGACCCACGTCCCATTCTAAACCCATTAGGCACGCCGCCGTTTATAGTACACCAGATACCTTGATTTACTACAACGTTAGACGCATCTACATAATGCCTGCCTGGTTCAATATAACCAGAACATGCAAACGTACTTCTACGTTGCTCACGCAGAGCTTCAAACTCAGCAATTGTCATACCCCGTCCTGCATCAGGAAGAAGGTTACTTAATTGAGTCATGAACTTTACTCCAAGTTAGGGGCTGGATATCCAGCCCCTTTAGTTTAATTAACGACGGCCGTCTTTCGGAAGGAACCCAAGCGGGTTTCTACTTAGCATGCTACCAGATATGCAACGGCGACCATTTAAATCATCATAGGCCGCTATACCTGTTACTTCAACAGGGCTGTAGAACTCACCATCATCGCCGAATTGACCTATAGGTGCTAATTCAAATATAGTCATAAAGGAACCATTTTCACGGTAAATACGACCATCATCATAGTTAAGCCTATGGTCATCGAATGTGGCATTTGACCACGTCCCTGTAAAATCTCTCATCGCAGATAACACAACACCCTCAATATCTGAATTGCGTGTATTGAGCAAACGATAGCGTTTACCTAACTCGATATTTACAGTTGGGTTTGTTGAAAGATCTATATCGTTAACAGGAATTGTATCAGCTTGGTGGAACAACTTCTTATAATGCACTTGAGAATAAACCATCCCAGTATCGTCATTATACCCTAAGGATATAAGGTACTTGATACCGTGCGAGGCGTCCAAATTGTCTATCTCAGCGTGGGCAATGCGTTGTAACTGAGTTGAGTCGTGGTAGAAAACACCACCTAGGTTCTTAAGACCATGGCGTTCAATAGCATAACGCAGGGCGCTAGCACCGTTACCTTCTGGAACATCACCTAATAACGTAGTTGCCATCAAACCACCTTTATGGTCATCTGACGATGTAGACGCCCATACGCTACTAAATGTACCATTAATATAAGGCAAGCGTGCGTTCAAACCCATCACCCCCGAACGATACACGTACTGAATTAACTGTATCTGATTAAGATACATTTCTCTCACGTTTGCGTTAGTAGGAAGTAAGAAGTTATCAATAAACGACGTATCTGCTATCCAGTTATCACCTACATCATTACTAGTAAGTGATTGATCAGCTACTTCGATAGCGCGACGTGTAGCCTTAAAGGATTTAACCGTACCGTCAGGGATTTCAGACATCCAATCCATACCATAGACTACGTTGGTGCCGTGTGTTTGTAGCCAGTTTAAGATATTATCAGGAGAACCTATTACATCGGTGGCGACATGCTCTCTCATAAACACGTTAGCATACTCGTAAGTAATGTAAATTACCGCATCACCCACTTCCCAATTACCTTCTAACGCACCTCTGGCTGAGCCAGTAATGGTACCTGGCGGCATTGCCCTTGGATTTACATCGTTAGAAAGAATATCTAAGTTTTCTGCATCTGCTGAGAAACGTATACAGCCGGTAACTAGATTTTTAGTAACGTTAAATAGATAAGCACCAGAGTGCCTTGCGTCGGGCATTGACGCCAGAGTTACTTGAGTTGACGAAACAGCACTAAGCGTGCTGCGGTGGAAATAGGTCTTTTTGATTGGCTCCCAGCCTGGCGTTAAACCAAACGTCAGATTATAAGCGGCATCTTCAGCACTTAGATTAATGCCGTGGGCGCTATTACGCAAGTCATTTACAAGATGCGTGTAAATTACATCATGCATGTAACCCATAGGGTGGCCTGATCTACCCGAGGCGTAGTATCCGGCATATGGGAACGCGCCTTCTGATTGAGCTTCTTCAGTAAATCTAAAACAATCAGCTACGCTTTGAGGTTTGTAGACTTGGCTAAAATGCCACGCGTTATTACCGTCGATATCCAGACGTCTGAAGGTGGTAGTACCCATTGGATTATAAACAGGGTGATAAGCGCCCTGATTATATCTTGTCACTGTCGCAATTGGCAAGTAGTATGCGATGCCTGAATCTGATATATAGTCAGTTACGGCTGAAATACCTTCACGTGTAGCGCCAACGCCTGGATCCACCTCAACGGGTCTATCAGCATGACCATGAGTAAGTAAAATAGCACCATTGTCTGGACCAACGTCTTTAAATTCGTTATCGCGCTTGCCTCTAACGCGTAGCATTCCGTTAGCGCTTGCAGTTCTACCCGTTGAGGTTCTAATTGCAGAATTTGTAAGTATGTTGGGTCTAGGTGCCGCCCAAGCCTCACCGTTTCCGCGTGTTACTTTCCAACGGTATTGCCATTGGAAAAACTTGCCGTCTTCTTCGTAGATATTATTACCTTGTTCAGATAACCATATATTACGCTCAGCCGCAGACATAGTACTCCAGCGTCTTCCATAGCCGTAGATTCGTGTATTATCGTTCCAAGTGTAGGGTTCTGTATCCCACTCACCTAGCTCACTATAGCGATCTGGCATGACTGTAGAATCTAATGTGAAACCATTCCAGTCAGTTTCCTGACATTGAACATTACCATAAGGGTATACGGCGTCC
>Ga0208470_1000106_pt1 | contig 16904 bp, 20 predicted proteins | sample DeeseametaMP0740_FD_184204 | JGI IMG/M metagenome (GOLD analysis project Ga0208470, IMG submission 184204) | Marine microbial communities from the Deep Atlantic Ocean - MP0740 (SPAdes) | ecosystem: Environmental > Aquatic > Marine > Oceanic | place: South Atlantic Ocean | collected 2011-02-01 | reverse complement strand
GCAGTTACCGTCGCGAACCATGCCGCTCCGCGGCTCGGTCAGGTCAACATCAACCGGTTGAAGCACATCCCGCCGGGCGGTAGCTGGCGTGACATTCCCTTCGAGCTTCTCCCTGCGGGGATGCAGCGCGCTAAGCGGAGCGACCACACCAAGCGCTATGGTCGCATGACGTGGGACGGACTTTCGTGCACGGTCCTGACCAAGTGTGACATCCATTGGGGTGCCTATATCCACCCAGAGCAGGATCGAGCTATCTCTGTCAGAGAGGCAGCACGCCTCCAGTCTTTCCCAGACTCGTTTGAGTTCGCCGGCTCGAAGACGGAGCAGTACGTTCAGGTCGGTAACGCTGTGCCGCCGCTCCTAGGTAAGGCGATTGGAGACCATCTCGTAAGTCTGATTGGAAAATCTCGGCAACGGGCCGCGGCCTAAGCGTCTATGCAGGTTCCTTCGTGGAGCTGACCGAGACTTTGCTCTTCACATGAGAGCAGAAACCGCAAATCCGACCCGCGAGCAGCGCACAGCCTACGAGGTCCACAGAGCGCGTGAACTCGGCCCCAACCAAGTAGCGCGCCCGCCCCGCGTCGAGGAGTTCGCCGGACTCGACCGCGCCCGCCTCGCGGCCCTCGGCTACGCGCTCGACGGCCCTACGTCGACGGGCGACCGCTTCACCGGGCGGGTCGAGGTGCACCGGCTCTTCTCGGTCAGCGAGAAGGTGGTCAGCCGCTCAGTAATCGACGTGCTCGACGAGCGGGTGGCGTTCCGCCTGCTGAACGAGCTCGCGCTGCCGCACGCCGACAGCATGTCGGTGCCGGTCGAGCGGCTGCAGGAGGAGGCGATCCTCCCGTTCCGCCCTCGTCATCCGCAGCTCCGGGTCGCGCCGCAGCGGGATGCCGTCGTAGGGGCGGCCGACGCCCATTTCCTCGCCGGGCCATACCTCCTCCCGCGCCCACACCGACATGAGGTGCGCGTGCGAGAAGCGTGACCGGACGCGGCGCTCGTAGCCCAGCCGATGGAGCCAGCCCACGACCGTCACGTACTCTTCGGTGGTGAAGTCGTTCGGGTCGCCGCCGAGCAGACCGTAGACCGTGACCGGGAAGACAAGCGGGCGACCGTGGAGGAGGTCCCGAAGGACCCCCTCTTGCTCCTCGGTCACGCGCTCAGCGCGCGGTCGGCGCGCGTCCGGTCGGGCCAGGTGGCGTTGCCGGGCTTGCCGACCGGCAGGCCCTGGACGGCGACCGGGTCGATGCCCGCGCCCACAGGCACGGCGGACCACGCGTCGATGCCGGGCGCGCCGATCATCGCGGCTGCGGACGCCCGCGCGGACGCCTCGTCGGTGCCCTCAGCGAGCACGAAGCCGATGCCGTCGGCGCGACGGTCGGCGTGGTTGGCGGGATGGAAGATGAATACGGCCATGGCCTAGTTTCCTTTTGTCGGTGTGTCGGGCTGTATGGGGTTCACTCGGTCGGCTCGCGTGCCGGTGCGCGGCGGGCCTTCAGGCCCGCGACGATCCGGTCCTCGCCGGTCGCAGTGACGGAGGGTGCATCGTCAGCGTCTTCTTCGTCGTCGGGTGCGGGGTCGCCATAGGCTCCGATCTCGGCCTCGCGCTTCTTGAGCATGGCGATCTGGAGGGCGCGGTGCGGGCTGCCCTTCCCGGTCTCGAACTCCTGGTCGGCCTGCAGGGCCTCAAGGACGCGCCGCTCCGCCTCGACCAACGCTTGGCTGAGCTCCCGGTGCTGCTCGCCGAACATCACGTCGGCAAGCTCGCCCGCGTTGAACGGGCGGTCGTCGCGCTTCATGCTCCCGACCCGACCGCACAGCGCGGCGGCCAGCTCCTTGTCGCGGGTGGCGGCGGCGAGCTCGGCGAGGCTCGCCAGTTCGACGGGGCCGGACTGCTCGATCTGTGACTGGATGCGGCTGCGGCGCTCGTCGCCCAGGGTGTCGCGCATCAGCATCTGCATCGGAGAGCGGTAGTGCGCCTCTGCGGACTTGATGCGGTCGGCCAGGGCGGAGAGCTCGCGGGTGAGCGCCAGCCGCGCGTCCTTGCTCTGGCGGGCCAGCTCGTTGCGGTGACCGGCGAGTGCCTTGGTCACCATCGAGTCGCGGTCACGCTTGTCGATCCCGTCGAGTGAGCTCTCGAGCTGCTGCGGCGACGCGTCAGGTCCGAGTGGGCCTTGCGGACCATGTTGTCGTGCTGGTTGCGGTTGTGGTGGATCTTGGCGAGCGCGGCGCGGATGTCGTTGTCGGTCATCCAGGCGGCTCCGAGGTTCGCCTTCGTCTTGCTGGGGTTGGGCATGGTGTTCCTTTCCGTCGAGGTTCAGGCGTCGCGCCCGAAGCTGAACGTTTCGACCATGCCCAGGCGCAGCCCAGACGGACGGCCCGCCACCTGCGGACCCGGTCGAAGCGCATTCGCCTCGAACTCGACACGGAAGGACGGATGCGCGGGCCGGTCAGCGTTTCGGACCAGCAAACGGTGCCCGCCGCGGTTTTCAGGAGACGCCGCGGCGGGCAAGCCATTGGGCGGGAGTGCAAACCGCCCGATGGCCTTTCCTATTTGCAGTTAGGCAGCCATCGGCAGGACCGAGGGAAACTTCACGTTCGCTTCCCGATCGAGCTCAGCTGCCCATGTCATGAACGCGGGTGCGAAGTTTGCCTCCTCGCCGCTGACGAAGCGCAGACCCTCGATAACCACTCCGAGGGCCAGAAGGTTCTTCTGGGCATCGGAGTCGCCTCGCTCCGCAGCGTCGTCGAGCTTGAACTCCCCAAGATCATGCGGATCAGAGGCTTGGCTGGCCACACTCGCCGATACCAAATCAGTGGGTGGGGTTTTGTCGACCCTCTGATATCAAGCGATCGCACTGGGGAGATGAAATGAGAGCCGTTCGAGCGATCTTGATTGGGATTAGCGCAAGTTTAATATCTGGTTGCGGCGAAAGCCCCGCGGCGCCCGTGAAAAAAGATATTGAGAAGCCACCCTTTTGTGACAGTGCTGACGCTCAGTGCAGTGAGAAGTTCGGGTTTGCGGTTTCGGCAACCGGTTCTGCTCGGTATCTCCCAAACGCAAAGGGAATGCCGTTCAAAACCATCTTTGATCGTGCGCAACGCTTATCGGTGAAAGACGAGTTCGAGACAACCGATGCGCGCAATGAGCGCGCTGAAACCGTCGCACCGCAGATGACGGAAAGATACGGCCCGGTCCTAGCGTTTCGCGCTCAAGACCCATCGCTCACCTACGATGCAGATGTGCAAGAATTGTCTATTGGTGACGATCGTGACGAGGTGCATGAGCTCCTACACCGCACACGAAACGGAATGATGGACACCTACACGGTCGCATCTCAACCGTGCGAAGGTGCCCTGAAATTCGAGGCTGGTGTGGAGGAAGCACGAGGCATCGTTGAGACTAACGAAGCAGGTAAGCTTTCGGTGTTCTACGTCGGCACAATAGACCCGGCACGACCTCAGCTCGCATTTGGCTTTGAATTAGTGGTGCCGGGTTTCCAGCAGGATCGGTTTTGGTTTGATCGCATCGACCAAATTTCCAAGGGCCTTCTAGCGATGACGACTTACGCAATCACGATGGATCTTCAGCGCGTCGATCTAGTCGACACGCCGTCTGGCCGCATACTTAAAACACTAACCTGTACCTGAATTGGGTCAGCGGCCCGGCTTGACCAGCCGCAATCCCTCGATGCCCGGCGATCCATCGTGCGGGCGACTGGCTCGCCTCGCGGTCTCGACCCGGTCGGCCAACTCATCGGTGACCTCGACCGGCGCCTCCCGAAACTGCTTCTGCTGATCCTCGGCGCGGGCCATCCAAGTGTCGAGGCTCTCCATGCCGGGCACTACCAGGACGCCGCCGCCCTGCACCACCTGGCCCTTGCCGTCGTCGCGGTCGCGCCAGCCGTACTGGCTCTTGCCCAGGAAGATCGCGGCCACGGTGTCGCCCGCCTTCGCCATACCCATCAGGATGTCGCGCAGCTCCGCCTCCTCGGCATCCTTGCGGGCCTCGACCGCGTCCAGCAGCGCCTCGCTGCCATCCACGATCCGCTTGAGCGTCTTGACCGTCGTGCCGAGCGCGCGGGCGATCTGGTGGCGCGGGTAGCCTCGTTCAATATCAGCGGGTCCTAACCGAAATGCGCGAAACCGCGCACCGGCAAGCACTCGAAAATCAGCGGGTCACAAGCGGGGCTTTTCCTGACTTCCCGGTCCCCATGATCTCATTGGGAAGATGGTCAACGAAGAGAGGCCATCATGTCCGACAACGAACCGCTCGACCGTTTGCACCTATTATCCTATGCGCAGGCGCTATTCCCCGGCGCAGTGCTCGACGTAATCCACACGCCCGACGAGACTATCCACCTTGATGTGGACGGTCACCGCTTCACCTTCGAAATCGGCAGCGACGACGACGCCTATGTCTTCACCGACGGAAATGCGGCCATCACTATCCCCTTGATGGAAATCGACTAGGATTTCTGGGATTTCTCCTGACACGCCTTCCGAATCCGCCTTAATGGAAATGTCGTTCAACAACCAAGGAGTGAACGACATGACGAATGCAATGACCCCGACCGCCCCTGCCGCGACTACCAAGGCGCAACCCGATGCGGGCAAAAAGGCGACCAGCGCCAAGGACGCTCCGAACATAGTCACACTCGACCAACTCGCCCGCGAAATGAAGATGCCGCCTCGCGATGCCCGGATGCTGCTGCGGCTCGCCGCGAAGCAGACCAAGCTCTACCCTACGTGGGGCAAGGATCACGTCGCCCGCCAGCTGTGGCAGTGGACGCCGGGATCGAAGGCGCTGGAGGAAGCCCGCAAGGCTTTGTCCACAACGCCAACCGTCTGAGGCGCGTTCGGGGGCATCGGTCAGCCCGGTGCCTCCCCCGCCCCGCCCAATCCAACATTTCAGGTTTTCATGTTTTCAATGCCCGGAGCATCATGAAAAGCGCCGGGGCGGCACGAAATTGCGTGATGCAACCTCCCGCCCCTCCCCGGCGTTGAAAACTTGGAAACTTGAATAGTTGGATCACTCGGGCGGAAGCGACCAGAACCAGATTTTGCCCTGCTTGGCGGTAATGATGCCGAGTTCCTTCCGTGCTCGGTCAAGGGTAGATGCACTAATCGTCCGCGCCTCGCCCTGCGATTTGAGCGCCGTAGCCGCCTTGGGGCCACTGGCGAGCGCCTCAAGCAGATATTCCTTGGCTACCTCCCTTTCATCCTGATCCGGGCCGCGCATGGACGTCTCGCCCGAAAAGAAGTCATCGGCGGTAATGTCGGTGAACTTGTCGAAGCCGATCTTCGGCTGCTCTCCCTTCCGGCCATCGGCATCGCCCATCGTGAACAGCATGGACTCCCCGCGTTCGAAGTTCGTCTTCATGTGGAACACGATGAAGCCCCGGACACCATCGCTGCGGCGGGCAAGGCCAAACTGGTTGCGCGAGATGCCCACGAAGTCGGTCGATCCCAGCCCCTTCTTCATCGCCTTGTCTTGGGCACCCTTGCCGAAGTGTCGGACGCAAATGATCGCGCATTTTCGGTTCATCGCGATCTCGCCTAGCCGGGACATAAATTCGCGCACGTCGATATTGCTGTTGCCGTCCACGCCAGACATGAAGGCCTGAATCGGATCGAGAATAACGAGGCGAGGCCGCTTTTCGGCAATTTCACCATCCATCCACTCGACCATTTCCGCCGTGAGCTGGAACTGCCGCGACTGGATGAACACTCGCGACAGGTCCGCGCCGTTCGCCTCCAACCGCTTCTTGATGACGGCACCCGGTAGGTCCTCGAAATTGAACAGGAAGCAATTCGCCGGTTCAAATCGATCACCGTTGGGCAGCTTATCCCCACGACTCAGGCGCGCGCATAGCCAAACGCAAAGCTGACTCTTGCCGTCGCCGGGATCGCCGTCCAGCAGCCCGAGTGTGCCGAGGCAGATGTATGGATACCATAGAAAGTCAAGGCGCTCTTCGGGGATTTCCGAAAACGGAATGATCTGGGGCAAGGCCTTAACCGGATACCGTGAGACACTGCGCGCAATTTGCCTGACCTCGCGATCCGGCAACGGTTTTTCCGACATGGTGCGGTTCAACGTTTTTAGCGTTTCCAGCAGCGCCGCTTGCGGCACCCCCTTGGCGTGCATGTATCCCGCGAACTGCGTCATGGTGGAATTGCGCAGCCCAACGGGGATCGGCCCGCCTCCGACCTCATCAGCCGATTCTTCGGGCCGTTCGGACATGTCCGCGATGTTCTGTGGCAGGTCGGCAATCGGTTCGTCTTCCCACACCGCGTAGATCGCGCCGGACGCATGACGCGACCCCGGCCCGACGACATAGGAACCAGCACCGCTCTTGATATCCAGCTTTGCGCTTACACCGATCCGGGCGGGCATTTCGCCCCGATAGTAGTAGTGGAACCCGCGCGCTGTCTTCACCGTGAAGGTCGGCGGCGGGCGATATCCGGACTGGAACGCCTTCAAGGCCTCCTTGCTGTCGCAGTCGATCACGGCCAGCCCCTCAGTCGCCACGGCATAGTTCATGTCGGGGCGCTTGCGATGCCAACGCCTGATGGTTTTCAAGTCGGCCGTCGCGTCCTTGACCCCGTGGGGAACCAGAGAACTGATCGGGTGCTTACCGGGGCTTGAGCATTCCTCGTCGCCACATGTGCACCGGCCATCGACAACACCGTGGATCGGCAGGACAGGAATATCCTGCCCTGCGAACCATTCCATCATGCTGAGAACGTTGGCGCTCCGATTAAGCTTAATGCGCAAGGTCTCGGCCCTCATTGCCCTTCCTCCTTGCTCAGCGGGTAGTTTTCCTCAAGCCACGCTTCGGCAGCGGCCATGTCATCGTCGGATTCGACTTCGAAGAAGAACACCCGTTCCCACTCGCGTCCGGTTTCCGGGTCGCGCATCGGACGGACGAAGGCGACGATTACCGTTCCGCCTTCAATCCCTTGATGAACTCGTCCACTTCCTCTGCCAGCCAGTATGTCTTTGCGCCGACCTTGACCCTTTTGGGCCAGCGATTCTGGGCATCGAGCCTTAGCAGCGTCGAATTGTGAAGCTTTACGCCTCTGGCCCGAAGGCCGGCGTGATCGATTAATAGGGGTCTGGTCATTCATAACGGCTCCTCAAAATCGGGGACCATTCCCCGAGGAGCCGTTCATCTATCCGTCCGATTCTTCGGCGGCTTCAAAACTTCCCGATTTCAAATATTGCCATCCCGTTTTGTTCTCCTTGAGAAAATCGAGAATTGTCTTTGCGGTCTTCGACAGATGCGATCCGTCGGGAACGTTTTGCTTGTGGGCTGGACACCATTCTCCAAGGTGCCTGACGATAGCGGCATTCGTGGGCAATCCGTCTTGTCGAAGCGTGAACATCCATGCCTCATGGACGACCTTATCCCATTCGAACTTGTGCTTTTGCCGAGGCTGGCCCTCCTTCGGAAGTGCCGCGCGCAATTCCGGCCCGTCAATCCAGAGTTGTTCCCAGATTTCAAAATCGAGCCTGAACCTGCCTGTCCGAAGGCATACAGCAAAAACAGGATCAGTCACCCAATGGCGGGGCAAATCCGTGATCCCGGTTCCATCGTCTGTTGGCGCGTAGGCAGTGACGTGCCCGCCGGTAATGTAACAGTGAAGCAAGTCTTGAACATGCCTAGCCCGATCCCACGCCTCCCGGTCGGGCGCTGCATTTGCGTCAAACGCCAACATCGCTGGATCATTCTCAGACCAATCAGAATTGTGAAATCGCTCGCCGACAAGATCAGCAGCCGCAGCCACGCTTATCCATCGACTTTTTGGCGGTGCATTCACCGAGGCCATCAAGAAAATCTCCCCACTTGCCCAAGGCTTCCCGGCGCTCAGCCTGATACTGGAACAAGTTATAAACAGCAGCGATTCCCGACACAATTCCAGAGGTGTGATTCAAAATCTTCTCAACCACATGCGGGAGAACACCAAGGCCAGCCATCCCTGTGGTGGCGGTGCGGCGCAGATCATGGAAGCGCCAGCCGGACGTTTCGGACTGGTCATGGATATGGCGCAATGCCTTGCTGAACCCGCTGATCGGTGAGCGGCGCGTCGTAGTGAAAACCCAATCGCAATCTTCAAAACGCGGGACAGCGGCCAGCATCCGCAGCGCGAAATCATTGAGAGGGACCACATGCGGCTTGCCGTTCTTGGCCAACTCTGCCGGGATCACCCATTGCTTCGCGTCGAGATCAACCTGGCTCCATTTCATCTGCGACACTTCCCCGCGCCTTTGACCCGTCGCCAGTAGCAAGGGCACGAATTGCCCGAAAGGATAAGGTTCCTTAGCGCAGGCTCTAAGCACGGCGCGGATTTCATCGTCGGTCAGCACCCGGTCGCGGGGCTGCTCGCGAGTGGGCGGCTTGGTCCCGGCAACGGGCGATGTTTCGATGATGCCGCGCTCCATGCACCAGTTGAAAAGCTTGCGCAGGTGGGCGTGAATGCGGTTAGCCTGATAGGATGCCCCCCGGTCCATGGCTCCGTCCATCAATTCGATGATGTCATGCCGCTTGATCTCGCGAATATCGCGCTGCCCAAAAACGGACACGAACTCACGATCCATGATGCGCTCGGCCTCTCGCCAACTGCGATTGCGCGGGCGGGCATATTGACGGATGAAATCAGCACAGACCGATTCAAAAGTCATGCTGAGCTGGCGACGGCGCGCGGCTGGATCGATACCCTCATCAACCAACCGCAACGCTTCAATCGCCTTGTTGCGGGCCTCGGCAAGGGAAATCCGGGGGTGGACGCCAATAGGCAAGCGGCGTTGTGTCAGTCCGTAGCGATACTTGACCGAGAAGACCTTCCTACCGGTCGGGAACACACGAAGGCTGAAACCCGGGCACAAGATGTCATGGACCTCATACCGCTTCACCTTGGGTTTGAATGCCTCGATTGCCTTGACGCTGAGTGCCTTGCGCATGTGCCGTTCCTTTCAACGGCACCTCAATAATCATGGATTTTTGGTAATCTCAAAGGAATTCCTGATCGCGGACGGGATGCGTCAGAAAACTACGAACTGCTACATGTCCTGTGATGACCGGGGGGTGTTTAGAACCGAAATCCGGGCAACGAATACGCACCAAGTGCTTCGCGACAGATTGGGCAATTTTAGCTCTAATGTAATTTCGCGTCGGTTGATGAATACCGCAACTCCATCGCATAGGAATTACGTAACGTTAAAGCACATCCGATATGTATAATATGTCTTGATTGGCAGCACCTAGCCGCAACCGTAGAGTCGAAGCCATGCGTATCATCTTCAGCCGAAAGGGCTTCGATTCGAGTTCGGGCGGCAAGCCTTCCCCAATCAGGAACGGGCGTCCGATCAGCCTTCCGATCCCCGCTACCAGAAACTCCCGAACGACCTATGGCGACCTTGGCCTTGGTGAACTGGTGCAGTCGGTTACCAAAGGTAAATATGGGCATGACGCCCTCTGCCATGCCGATCCCTATTTCGTGGATGGGCAATGTGCCTTCGGTCAAACCGGGTCCGCACAAGGCCATCTCGCCAAGAACGACGTTGGTCGCGGCGATGTCTTTCTGTTTTTCGGTCTTTTCACCGAGGAACAAACGCAGGAGCGCCATCATCGAATTTTCGGCTATATGGTGGTCGATGAGGTGATCGCGCTTGGCGTCGACCCTGACCCCCACCACGTGCCGCACTTTGCTCCCGACCACCCCCATTTCATCGGCACGCCTGATCGCAACAACACCCTGTATCTCGGTCCCGGCACTACATGCGCTACCGCCTCGCTTGACTTAAGGCTGACGCAGGCAGGAGGCCCACTTGGTACATGGGCCGTCCCCCAATGGCTCGAAGAGCATGGCTTAACCTACCACCGCGAAAGCTGGCGCTGGCCGGTTCCGGGCACGCTTCTTAGCGTCGCTCGCGGCCAAGAGTTCATCTGCGACATTGGCAACGATCCGACTGCTAAGGCGTGGCTTGACGAAATCATTGCCGAAATAGATGGTGGAGAGCGAACTGGGGATGCCCATGACGAAGTCGTAATCGCCATGCTGCGCCAGCCCCGGCTCAATGACCCGACAGAGCAGCGAAACGATCCCTTCTGGGAGTTTGGCAGCTTCGGCGTCACTGGCTGTCATAGTTCCAACCTACTCAATCCCAAGAAAGCGCATCAACTAGACGGCAAGCGCATCGCTTTCGCCCAAGGCGGGCCTGATGGGATCAAACTGGTCTATGTCACACCGCCGGTTTCGGTGCGGTATCATGCAGACTGCGTTGAATTGAATTGGTCACCCGCCGCGATGCCGTTGACCTACGATTCTGCGCCTACCCTGATCGATAACACAGGTTACTCCGATTTTCCGGCGTTGCTCGACCTGATCGGCAACACCGCCCGGACAACTCCGGTGGGGCAGTTCTCCAGCAAATTTCGATCCCGTCGCGAGCCGGTTCCAATCAGCTTGGGCAGGCAATTGCTGTCGGTTTTCCAGGTTGCCGAACGCGATGGGAGGGAACACGCCACACGCTATATCGACTGCTTGCCATGTCCACCGCCCCGAATAGATCAGAACCGGTGTCAGACCTATCGCGAGCTGATCCGTTTTGCCGGGGGAATGGAACCGCCTGTGCTTCGCAAGAGGCGATGTTGACTACCTGACTGCAACAACGACCTTGGCTTCGGCGCGAAGCTCATATCGCGCCCTTCGAATATGGAAACATCATGGCGGCTACCGCATCCCAGACCAAAAGCATGTTTGGCGATCAGCTCTATCAGCAAAGGGCGCGGCTGGCCTTGCCGATCTTGGTGCGTCAGGCGGCTGCGCAAAAGCCGATCTTCTATGAAGCCCTCGCTAACGAACTCGGGATGCCCAATCCACGAAACTTGAATTGGGTGCTTGGCAGTGTCGGCGTGACGTTACAGGAATTAGGGCGCAGAGTGGGCTGGAACAGGGACATTCCACACATTCAGTCGTTGGTTATCAATCAACGAGACCGATTGCCGGGCAGCGGGTTCGAAGGATTCCTTGCTGATCGATTGAAGGGCTATCAGAGTCTCAGTCCCGCCGGAAAGCGGGCCTACCTCGATGGGTATTGGCATGACATCTTTGCATACCCACGGTGGAACGAGGTTTTGAATGCTTGTGGACTGGTCCCGGCCACAACTGATGCGGCGGAACTAGTTGAAAAGGCGAAAACCGGACGATCCGGCGGGGGCGGCGAAGGCCCGGAGCACCTTGCCTTGAAGGAATTTGTCCGCGACAATCCTCGGATAGTTGGCTTGCCGAGCGGTTTTCCGCGCGGTTTCGTTGAAGCCCCCTTGCCTTCCGGCGACAAACTTGACGTATTGTTCCATGCTCGGAACAGGATGCTCGCAGTCGAAGTAAAATCCCGCATTTCCAACGTTGTCGATCTCACCCGCGGATTGTTTCAATGCGTGAAATATCGGGCAGTGATGGAAGCCGAACGCGCCTTCAAGAGCGACAGCTACAGGATTGACGCTGTTCTGGTAGTTGGCCGCAGTTTCCCGGATGGCTTGAAACCATTGCAGAACTCACTTGGTGTCGAGGTGGTTGAAGTCACCACGTAGGCTCACTGCCAACGGGGCATCAACGGGGCACAGAAGCCGACAATTGGCTGCTACGGATCGCGAGAGCCTGCAACGCGCTGCAAACTATCAGGCCGCACAATCGCGTGCCCCAAGCAACGGAATGCAACAAATTACTACTTAATACCAAGAGCTTAAGGCAAACTCTTAATCAGCGGGTCCTAGGTTCGAACCCTAGTGCGTCCACCACCTCCCCACCCATTAAATCACATCGATCACGGGCTCTTTTCCGTCGGGTCTGGTGACGATTAACCGCAGCGCGGATGTCAACGGGCTGCGGTTTGCATATTCGCCATCTGCCCAGATTGCGTGCCGGCAGGCCCAGTGCCTTGAACAAGGGAACAGTGGCCATGCGCAGCGTCGCCTCTGCCTGCACCATGCTGGCCTCTGCCTCGCGATACGCGATGCGGCGTTGCAAGACGGGGCGAGGTTGGTCAGGCCGGAATCATGCGCCGCCTGCGCCGACTGGAGCGCGCTGGCCGCGTTCTCGACAATCGCGGCTTCCGTGTCCCGCGCCCTGCGGGCGGTCGCCACCTGGCTCAGCGCGGTTTCGGTGTCGTTCATGGCGACCAGAACGGTGCGCTGACAGGTCAGGTAGGCTCTCGTCGGCGGACGCTTTGGCCTGGCCCACCAGCGTCTTGCCACGCCCGAAATCGAGAATCGGAAAACTCACCTGCCCCTGCCCCACGGCCTGGATGCTGTCGGTCAAAATCAGTCTCGAGAGATTGCCGGTGAGCAGCTCGACAATCCCCGCCAGGCCGACGTCCGGGAACAGACCTGCGGTCTGTACGCCGATCTTAGCGGTCGCGGCGTACAGCTGTGCTTCGGCGACGGCGATGTCCGGGCGGCGGCGCAGCAGGCTGGCAGGCGTGCCGGGCGCGATGGTGGGGACCGCAAAGCGATCGACCTCGGGCGCAGTGTCGACCAGCGGGGTAACCTGAACAAGTCCGTCCCAGCAACAGGGCGAGCAAGGCCAGAGTGACCTGAGACTGCCTTCTCAATTGCGCGAGTGCCCTCGACATTGATCCGCGCGAACGCGCTATAATTGCCGGTCAGGGCAGTTACTCCGCACAAGCCCAACATGCCAATGTTTCATTCAGGCTTTGGCTATCACATCACAATGTGATAGCGGCCTTCGCCATGAGCGAATCGACCATTACCCGAGTCCGCGAAGCCATCGCCTCCGGCAGCATGACCCGCGCCGCCCTTGCCCGTGCGGCCGGGCTCCACGCCAACACCCTGCGCGATTGCGGAGACGAAGACTGGAACCCCACCGCCGAGACCCTACGCAAGCTCGACGCATTCCTCGACGCGCAGGACGAAACGCCCGTGCTCGTCGGGATCGAGGAAATCATCGAGGAAGCGCGCAACGGGCGGATGTTCGTGCTGGTCGACGACGAAGACCGCGAGAATGAGGGCGACCTCGTCATCCCCGCGCAGATGGCGACGCCCGATGCGGTCAACTTCATGGCGACCCACGGGCGTGGCCTGATCTGCCTGACATTGCAGCGCCAGCGCGTCGAAGCGCTCGGCCTCGAACTGATGAGCCGCAGCAACGGCAGCCGCCACGAAACCGCCTTCACCGTCAGCATCGAAGCGCGCGAAGGCGTCACCACCGGGATCAGCGCCGCCGACCGTGCGCGGACCATTGCGGTGGCGATTGATCCGACCCGCGGCGCGCAGGATATCGTGACCCCGGGCCATGTCTTTCCGCTGATCGCGCGCGACGGCGGCGTGCTGGTGCGCGCGGGGCATACCGAAGCCGCGGTCGATATCTCGCGCCTCGCCGGGCTTAACCCCTCGGGCGTGATCTGCGAGATCATGAACGAAGACGGGACGATGGCCCGGCTCGACAATCTGATCGACTTCGCTCGTCGTCACCGGCTCAAGATCGGGACCATCCGCGATCTGATCGAATACCGCATGAAGCACGACCACCTCGTGGAACGTGCTGGCGAAAGCACCTTCACCAGCGCGCATGGCGGCGAATGGCGGGCGATCAACTATCGCAGCACGGTGGATGGTAGCGTCTCCGTGGTGCTGCAGAAGGGGCAGGTCCATTCCGACCGCTCCACTCTTGTGCGCATGCACCGCATCTCTCTGTTCGACGATGTGCTCGGCCGGTCGGGAGACAAACGCGACACGTTGCAGCGCGCAATGCGCACGATCGGCGATGAAGGCAGCGGCCTGATCGTGTGCCTGATGCCGGGCCAGCCCGACAAGCTGCAGGCGGAAGTCGCCGGTCGGCCTGCGGGCGGAGACCTGCGCGAATATGGCATCGGCGCGCAAATCCTTGCCGATCTAGGCGTATCCGAAATGACCCTGCTGACCAATTCCCACCGCAACGTGATCGGCCTCGAAGGCTATGGCATCACCGTGGTGGGCGAACGCCCTATTCCGGAGTAATCTCATGGCCCGTTTCCTGATCGTCGAAGCGCGTTTCTACGCCGAGCTGAACGATAAGCTGATCGAAGGCGCGCGTGCCGCGCTGGAAGATGCCGGACACCAGGCCGACGTGCTGACCGTGCCCGGCGCGCTCGAAATTCCCGGGGCCATCGCGCTCGCGGCGGAGAGCGGCCAGTACGATGGCTTCGTGGCCATCGGCGTGGTCATCCGGGGTGAGACCTATCACTTCGAAATCGTCGCCGGCGAAAGTGCCCGCGCGATCATGGCGCTGACGATGGACGGCATCGCTATCGGCAACGGGATCATCACGGTCGAGAACGAGATCCAGGCCCAGGTTCGCGCGGATCCGGCGCAGAAGAACAAGGGCGGCGAAGCGGCGAAGGCGGCCATCGCGCTGCTCGATATCGCAGGCAGGTTCGCCGACCGAAGCTAACCTTCCCTAATTGCGGGGCGTGCCTCGCGCCTCGCGAATTGGTGCGGTCATGAACGGACCGCTTGAATGGATCGCCGCGATCGGCACGATGATCGCCGCAGGACTGATTGCCGCCGACCTCGGTCGCAAGGCGACCGGTTGGGGCTTCGTCCTGTTCTGCGCGGTCGCGGTGACGTGGGTTGCTTCAGGCCTGATCGAGAATGCCATCCCCATCGCGGCGATGAACGCGATCCTGCTGCTGATCAACGCATGGGGCGTGTGGCAGTACCTGCTTAGCCCGAAGAGCCGGAAGAAGATCGAGAAACTCGAACGGCTCGAGCAAGAGGCCGAAGAGCAAGTGGAGGCGGAGGAGAGTGAGGAACCCTCCCCCGCCTGATCGCTGTTACCAGACCTTCACGCGCTTCTCGGGCGGCAGGTACAGCTTGTCGCCTTCCTTCACGTCGAACGCCTTGTACCAGGCATCCATGTTGCGCACGGTCAGCGCACGGTACTGGCCCGGCGCGTGGCCGTCGGTCGCGATCCGCTGGCGCAGCGCCGCTTCGCGCATCTTGGTCGCCCAGGTTTGCGCATAGGCGATGAAGAAGCGCTGGTCGCCGGTGAACCCGTCGATCACGGGCGCTTCCTTGCCGCCGAGCGAGGCGTGATAGGCATCATAGGCCGCCTGAAGCCCTGCGATGTCGGCGATGTTCTCGCCGAGTGTCAGCTCGCCCTTCACGTTGAGGCCGGGGAACGGCTCGTACGTATCGTACTGGTCGGCCAGAGCCTTGCCCGCTTCCTCGAACTTCTTGCGATCGGCATCGGTCCACCAGTCGCGCATCGCACCGGTGGAATCGAATTCCGCGCCGTTATTGTCGAAACTGTGGCTGATCTCGTGGCCGATGACCGCGCCGATCGCGCCGTAGTTGTAGGCCGGGTCCGCCTTGGGATCGAAGAACGGCGGCTGGAGGATCGCGGCAGGGAAGTTCAGCGCGTTCTGCACCGGCAGGTTCACCGCGTTGACCAGCTGCGCGTTCATCCACCACTCACCCTTGTCGAGCGGCTTGCCAACCTTGGCCAGCTGCTGACGGTAGCGCAGCTTTTCCGCCGCCTGCACGTCCGCATAGGCATCGCCTTCCTTGATGGTCAGGCTGTCGTAGTCGGTCCACTCGTCGGGATAGCCGACGCCGACTTCCATGGTCTCGACCTTCTTCTTGGCCTCTGCCTTGGTCTCGGGCGCCATCCAGTCGACCGCTTCGATGCGGTTGGCGAAGGCATCCTTGATATTATCGACCATGCCCTTGATCTCGGCCTTGGCCGAGGCGGGGAAGTACTTCTCGACGTAGAGCTTGCCCAGCGCGTCGCCCATGTAGGTATTGACCGCGGCCAGTGCGCGCTTGTCGCGCGGGCGCTGCTGCTCGGTGCCGGACAGGGTCTTGCCGTAGAAATCGAAGCTCATCTGGTCGAGCTTGGTCGGCAGCACGGCGGTGTTGGCGTTGATCTGGTGGAACACCAGCCAGTCTTTCCACGCCTCCAGCGGCTCGCTCTCGACCAGCTTGGAAAGCCCGGTGATCGCACTCGGGTGATAGGCGTCGAAGGTCTTGAAACCATCGAGCTGCGCCGCCTTGAAGAAGGAGTCCCAGTCCATCCCCGGCGCCTTCGCCTCGAAGTCCTTCTTCGACCATAGCGAGCTGGCGGTGGCCCAGTCGTCGCTATCCCCGCGGCTGACATGCGCCTTGGCGATCTTCATTTCCAGATCGTAGATCCGCTTCGCCTTGGCATCGGCATCGTCGATATCCGCCGCCTTGAGCAGGTTGGCGATGTAGGTCTGATAATCGCCGCGCAGCCCGGCCAACTTGGCGTCGGAGGAGAGGTAATATTCGCGCTCCGGCAGGCCGAGGCCGCCCTGCAGGATGTAGGGGACCACTTCGCCACCCTTGAGCGCCTGCGTCACGAACACGCCGAACAGGTTCTCGGTCTCGAAATCGGTCGCGTTCAGCGGGTCGACATCGGCGCGGACCTGGCTGCCGAGCACCTTGGCCAGCTGCTGCTTGTCCGAAATGCCCTCGAAGCGGTTCAGGTCGGCCTGGATCGGCTTCATGCCCGCGGCGTCGATCGCCTTGGTGTCGAGGAAGGCCTGGTAGAATTTCTTGACCTTGGCCGCGTCGGTGCCGGGCTCGGGATCGGAACTCACGATCTCCTTGATCAGCGCGGCGATGTTCTTCTCGGTCTGCTGGTCGGCGATGAAGAACCCGCCCACGCTCGACCGGTCTGCGGGGATTTCGGTCTCATCGTACCACTTGCCGTCGGCATAGCGGAAGAAGTCGTCGCCCGGATTGGCCGAGGTATCCATCCAGTCGGGCCGGATGCCCAGCTCGGTGCCGGGGGTGGAGGCGAGCTGCTCGCTCGCGTCGGGGCTGTTGCAGGCGACAGGGCCAAGCGTGGCGACAGCGGTGCCGAGCATGAGCGCGGCGATG
>Ga0208470_1000104_pt1 | contig 16985 bp, 12 predicted proteins | sample DeeseametaMP0740_FD_184204 | JGI IMG/M metagenome (GOLD analysis project Ga0208470, IMG submission 184204) | Marine microbial communities from the Deep Atlantic Ocean - MP0740 (SPAdes) | ecosystem: Environmental > Aquatic > Marine > Oceanic | place: South Atlantic Ocean | collected 2011-02-01 | reverse complement strand
TATTCTCCAGGTACTGTCATTATCATCCCTGGTAAAAGAGCTTTACAACCCTAAGGCCTTCATCACTCACGCGGCATTGCTGGATCAGGCTTTCGCCCATTGTCCAATATTCCCTACTGCTGCCTCCCGTAGGAGTCTGGGCCGTGTCTCAGTCCCAGTGTGGCTGATCATCCTCTCAGACCAGCTAAGGATCGTCGGCTTGGTGAGCCTTTACCTCACCAACTACCTAATCCTACGCGGGCCCATCCAAAGGCGATAAATCTTTGGTCCGAAGACATTATCCGGCATTAGCAGTCATTTCTAACTGTTATTCCGAACCTAAGGGCAGGTTCCCACGCGTTACGCACCCGTTCGCCACTAAGTCCGAAGACTTCGTTCGACTTGCATGTATGAGGCATGCCGCCAGCGTTCGTTCTGAGCCAGGATCAAACTCTCAAGTTTGTGTCACTCACCTACCAGGCACGATCCGAAGATCGCAAACCCGACAAGCAAGAGTTCAAGGAGCCGAAACCTGCTGTCAAACGTAATGGATACGAATGAACATGCATCATCTGTGGGAAACGTGGAGTTCCCCATGGATGTGGCTTCGGCTTAATTATACCGGTATCCGCGACCTTAAAACTCGCAGACCGGGCGCCGTCGCCCACATGTCCCTTCATCAAAAACCAACAATGTCAAAGAACCACCAGACAGCAACAACGGACAGCAATTGGTTCCCCGATTTACACCGGGGGAGCCGGCTATCCGTTAGTGTTGGCGACCAACTCAGCGGGCGGTCGAAACCGTCAGCGCCGCGTCGGTGAAGCCCATCTAGGCGGGACCAGAGATTCGGTCAAACGGTTTTTTGCGTTTTTCTGACAAAAGTTCGCAGACGTCCTCTGGCAGCCTCCTTTCGGCAGGACGACACGCCGCGTGACACCGCACAAACGGGCGTTCCGGCCTCATGCACAGGATAGCACCCGCCCCGTATCCTGTGCGCCATCCGCCTTCCAAGGAGAAGGCGATTCGGTTGGAGGCCAGTTTCAGCACGTCGCCCTCCCCATGCTGCAGGCAGACTCGATCATGGAGAAGCGCTGACGGATCAGCCCTAGCTGGTCGCGAGAGGGGAGGATTTTCTCGAGAACCAAAGCCTCTCGAATTACGAGCGAAAGCACCATTCACTCGGGCAGTAGCTGCCCAGCCCTTATGTCCTTCGGATCCGTCACTAGTGCCCCTCCCATTCCTGGGTGCGACCGTGTTCACATGAGGAGGATCAACTCTTCCTTCGCACAATCGGCCCGAGAATATGCGCGGCGGCATTCGGCGTCGGCGTCGGCGGTGTTGAGGATATGCTCGCCTGGCGTCAGCGTCTTTCTCTCCTCAGTCCGCGACATGGGCCCGCCCGCGTCGTGCCAACAGCTGTCGAAGCCTTGCGTTCGAGCCCCGCATGTCACCTCCTACAGCTCGGAGCCTTGGCCCGCCGCCGGGCCACTCTGTCACACCGCGCCCGACAGTCATCTCGCGAAGCTTGCACGAGAGGGCGATGTCGCGAAACCGAAAGCGGCAGCTCTTCGAAAAGGTGGGCGATTGCGCACAACGCGCTCGAGCCCGAGTCGGCGGAAGCAGCGGCGGGAGAGGCCTGCATGCATATCCTCTCACAGCCGACGATCGGGAGCGATCCTCGTGCACGTGATCAAGTCAGGATCAGCCTGAGGGATGTCGCGTCTCAGGGACGATGGCCGTCAAGTATTGGCACGTGTCAGCGCGAAGGAGGAACTGGGCGGCACGGACGCACACCCCTCTATGCGGAAGCATGGAACAGAAGCTTGGAAAAGCACTCCTTGCCAGTTGCACTCGACCATCATCGACGGGACTTGCCCTGCTCTGTAAAAGTGCCGCACGCCTTGAGCGAACACGCAAATGGGGTTTCTTGCCATCTGGTTGAAGCGGACATCTCTGTGCCCGGTGCCGACAAGTGCTCTCGATACCTCTGCACGGCGAAAATCCGCCTGTTCTTTGCCTGCGAGGTCAGACGCAAAAAGCCCCGCTGTAAGCAGCGAGGCGAAATTTGATAATGATTTCAGGGCCAGGTGGTTGCGGGAGTTGGATTTGAACCAACGACCTTCAGGTTATGAGATTTAAGAACGCCAAAATTCTCAACAATCCTCAATAAGTGACAGTATATATTTCAATATGTTAGGGCATTTTTGTTGTTGTGGCTTGTTGTCAATTACGGGCAATTTTTGGGGCTTACTGTGCCAAAATTGTGCCAAATTTTCTTTGCGTCGCACCCCATAAGCAGTTAGAATGTATCATAAATTTTAACTATCTGGAAAACAATCGTAAATGGCGACCATTCAGAAAAGAGAGGGTAAGAACGGGCAAACCTATCGTGTGATGATCCGAATGCACGGATATCCGCCAGTTCAGCGCAGTTTCAAGCGACTTACCGATGCAAAGGCCTGGGCACAGGAAACTGAGCTCGGGATGCGCCGGGGCGATATCCGCTCGACTGCGAGCGAGGCGAAGAAGCGCACCATCAGTGACGTGATTGCAAAATACAAAGAGGACATTCTCCCCCACAAGGCTCCATCGAGCCAACGAGTGGAAACCACTTACCTGAACCATTGGGAGCGCGAGCTAGGCGAGTACGCCCTCTCCTTCCTGACGCATGAGATTATCAGCAGAAAGATTGCCCAACTCACAAACGCGGGTGATCAACGAGCGCAGCTTGAGGGTGGCGAGAAACCTGCCAAGCCGAAGTCGCGCAAAACAGTGAAGCACTACCGCGATAATCTGGAGATACTGCTCAAGTTCGCTCAGAAGTGGGGATGGATCGGTTCTGCCAACCCGATGGAAGGTGTGAACCGGATTACGAAGGCGACCAAAGAGCGTGTGCGCTTTCTCGATGACGACGAACGCAAAGCCATCCTTGCAGCGTGCAAGGCGAGCCCGAACAAGCAGCTATATCCGGTTGTGGTGTTCGCCCTTTCGACGGGTGCGCGAAAGAATGAGATTTTGAAGCTGACGCTTCGTGATCTCGATCTCGAACGCCAAGTGGCGGTTCTGCGAGAGACCAAGAACCGTGAAACCCGCAAGGCACCGATAGTGAGCTATCTCAAGGCGGTTCTCGAAGAGCACCTCAAGTGGCGAGAGAAGTATCTCACGAAGCGCGATATCAAGTCGGATTACCTTTTCCCGCGAAGCGACGGCAAAGGCGCTATCGACATTCGCAAGGCATGGGAGAATGCGCGCGACAAAGCGGGCATCATCGACTTTCGCTTCCATGACCTGCGGCACAGTGCAGCAAGCTACCTTGCCATGAACGGCGCGAGCCAGTTGGAGATCGCCGAGGTGCTGGGACACAAGACGCTTCAGATGGTGAAGCGATACTCGCACCTGTCAGAAGACCATACCCGCGACGTGGTCGAGAAGATGAACGACAAAATCTTCAACATTGGCGATTAACGGCTGGCTGGCGGCTAATTTTTCTCGTCCACATCGAAGGCGGCGCTAATCTGTGGGATCAGACGATCCGCACCGACCATCGAGAGATGGTCATCATCGAAATACCATGATTGTGAGGCTGAACCCATCTGGCAATGAGCAGCGTCGCACAATGCGGGCAACGGATCGATTAGGCGAGCAAGCCCACTTTCGGCCAGTTCCTCCAACAAATTATCGACTGGCCGACGGCCTGAGAGATAGTCTGAACGGGAAATAGCGAACGCATTCAAAGCTTCGTTGAGTTGAGCGTCAGATGGCATTGACGAGAATGGGCGATACAGTGCCGAATAAACCTGTCGCGCTGAATGGGAAAACTCTGGAATCGGCCGAAGGATATAAACCTTCGTCCCAAGCGACTGAAGTGCTGCTAGCGTTTCCCGCAACCGAACTGCGAATAGCTTTTTCTCTTCCTCAGTCGAAAGGCTACTCTGTCCGGTCCGTGCATCAATAAGCTGAGCTGCGCCGCCAAAATAGTGCCACCAGCGGGCGATCAGGACGACATTTCGAACTTCACTTGCTTCAACAAAATCCAAAAATCTTCTATTGAACCATTCACAATTTTGATCGGGCTTAGTTCTTCCCATGACTGTCGCGTCCACCAAAGGCATACAAGCAGGTATTGTTATGGCCGCACCTGACAGATTCCTCCCTCTCACGTAACTTTGAACAGCGTGAAGTGCCGAAAACGCATGGGAATCGCCCAAAACCAGATAATCTAGTTTCTGATTCACGACACCAAAGCGACATGGCTCTAGCGGCATGTGCGCTTCGACCGCTTTAAAGCACGCAACTCCTCCTTCCGCGTGTTTGGGTGTACGGGCAAAGGACTTTTCAAGTTGGCTGGGCATATCGAACCGCTGAGGCCAACCGTCGGTTGTCTTCAAAGCCAAACCAGTTGCAATCATCGCAACAAGGACTGCGAATGCACTTAGTAGAACCGCGCTGCTTGGAAAGGCTCGCGTTCGGAACGGTGTTTCCACATAGCGCCAAGACAGCCAGGACAACGCAAAAATTACGCCAATCCATTGCAGTACGCCGTCCTGCTTTGCACCGAGATAATAATTTAACATTAGCGCAAAGATTGGGACGTGCCAAAGGTACATCGAATAGGAAATGCGACCAATGACCACCAGAAAATTCAAGGAGAGCAACCGCGCTACAACCATCTGCTTCACTCCAAACGCCAGTATGAAGGCAGTACCGACTACAGGAAACAACGTATAAAGTGATGGATGCCGAGTGTCGGGCTCAAACAATATGAACGATCCAATTACGGCAACCAAGCCCAGGCCGCACAAAAAAGCTGAGATGCCGCTTAATCGACGGCAGAATTCTGCCATTCTATCAGCGTTCAGAGCCAGAAAACTACCGACAAGGAGCTCCCAAGCGCGCGCATGCAGGAGATAGAACGAGGCGTTCGGCCAATGAATACTTCCGTAATGCGCTAAGCCAATCGAGACGAACAAGAGGCCAGCAAGTACCGTCTGAGCCACGGACTTCTTGATAACCCAAATTGCCCATAATATCGGGGGAAAGAAGAGGTAAAACTGCTCTTCTAAAGCCAAACTCCACGTATGAAGTAGCGGTATATATTCGGCAGGCCCGCTAAAATAGCCCGCTTCTTTGTAAAACGTGTAATTGGATACGAAAAAGCCATTGCCAATCAGACTCTTGCCATACGCCCTCAGTGCGCTGGGATCAAGAATGCACACCGCGCCAATAGTGGTTGCCAATACAACAACCGACAACGCTGGCAATATGCGCCGCGCACGCCGAACGTAGAAGTCTTTGAAACTGAACGCGTTGCGATTTAGTTCTTTGACTATGATGCTTGTTATTAGATACCCCGAGATGACGAAGAATACGTCGACCCCGACGTATCCACCACTAAACATGCCAGAAAACCACACCGGCACATTAAAAACCAGACATGCGTGATAGAAAACGACGGGCAATACTGCCAATGCTCTTAGGCCATCAATCTCCGGGCGGTACTTAAGTACTGCCAATTATTTACCCATTTTTTGAGTATTATACTTCTTTATTCGCTTTTTTCAATCTGGAATTAACGGGGTGTTCCCGACCGACGCAAAGGAGCTGGTTACAGCCGACGCCAGTCCGGTATGATCCGATCAGTCCGATTTTTCTTTTCTATGCTTTTTCTTTGCAATGGAGGAAAGGCCGGTGGACTATACCGACCTTCGGACAGTGAAGCAGCTCGCCCAAGAGGCGCCGTTTGTGACCGAGAGTACGCTTAGGTGGTGGATTTATCATGCGAACAGCAATGGTTTTGATACCGTCCTGATCAAAATCGGAGGCCGTGTTTACATCGATAAGCGCGCGTTCAACAAATGGCTCGAAGGCCAACGCTTGGCTGCCCCCGACAGCGAAGCTGCCTAGCGAACAGTCCAATTTTGTTGGACGGGAGCCCCGCCAGAAATGGCGGGGCTCTTTGTTTCTATAAGCCCGCTTGTTCGCGAGCTTCGCGCAGTGCTCGGTTGAAGAAGTGCCTGGTCGCTTTGTCACGGGCATCAGCGTCAGTCAGGACGATGTTCTTCATCTCGTTGTCTCGCTGGAACATACGGATTGCACCCTGGAAAAAGGCGTCGCGGAAGGCTGCATACACTACGTCAGGCGGGTTGTTGCGGAGCATCTCCGTCATGTTTTCATCCATGATGTCCCGGTTTACCTGCTCAAAGCGAACCATGTCGGCCTCTGTGAAATCCGTTCCGTGTCGTTCATTGAACGACTGGACAATCTCTGAGAGCTCTTTCTTCTCGTCTTCGGTGTAAGGCTTCGCGCCAAACTCACTAATTGCCTTCAGGGCCTCGGTGTCTCCGGCATTGAGAGAAGCGTTTCCGGCTTCCTTCTGCTCAACCTTGAAAGCCTGTAGGCGAAGCATTTCATCGGTGATTTCAATTTCAGGCGGCACGTCGCGGCTAGGCAGGAGTCGTGACAACCAGTTGCCATAAGCTGCCAGCTTTTCGAGGCTGGTATCTTCTAGCCGCATCACTTGGGCAATGAAGCTGTAGAACCTTCCGTAGCTTTTCAGCAGTTGACGAAACTCTTCCTGCCTTCCTTCGTCGTCGTCAGCTTCAAATCGAGCGACCGCGTGTTTGACGAGCCCTTCAAGTTGAGCACGGTCAGCGCCGCTAAGCGGTCCCTTGAAATAGGTAGTCGCAAAGCGCTCGATCTCCTGCTTGTCGAGATAACCGAACTTGTAGAGCCTCCCTTCAAGGTCGTAGACCATATTGGGGTCTGACATGGCTTCGACTGTCGTAGCCTCATAGAAGGGCTTGAAGGCCGCTTGGATGTCTTCAATCGTGTTCTGGAAATCGAGAATGAAGGTACGGTCTTTGCCAGCGCGCGTTCGATTTAGGCGTGAGAGCGTCTGCACTGCCTGAAGTCCTGCCAGTTTGCGGTCAACATACATCGCACAGAGCTTAGGTTGATCGAAGCCGGTTTGATATTTCTCGGCGACAATCAAAATCTGATAGGTAGTCGGGTATGGAGTGCCGTCTGGTTTGAAACCGTCAAACCTTCCCGGAAGTTCTGTTTCCGAGAAATCGTTGAGATCGGCCTCGGTGTAAGTTTCACCGTCAAGCTCAAGCTCGCCAGAGAATGCGACCAGCGCTTTCAGGTCGGAGTAGCCCTGTTCTCGAATGTATTTTCGAACGCCGAAATAGTATCTCAGCGCGTGCTCACGACTCTGGGTGACGATCATCGCCTTGGCCTGGCCATTGAGCAGGTCCATGACGTGTCTGCGAAAATGCTCGACAATGATTTCGACCTTTTGGCCAATCGCGGTGGCATGAAGGTTGGCGTATCTCGCGACTTTGCGCTGTCCTCGCCGGCCACTTAGCTCCGGGTCGTCCTCGATGGTTTTTTCGAGTTGGTAGTACGCCTTGTAGGTCATGTAGTTCTGGAGCACGTCCAGAATGAAGCCCTCTTCGATCGCTTGACGCATCGAATAGAGATGAAACGGATGCGGCAAACCGTCTGGGCCTTTGACGCCAAAGCGCTCTAGGGTCACGTTCCGTGGCGTAGCCGTAAACGCAAAGAAGCTGATGTTAGACTGCGGCCCGCGTGCCTTTTGGTACTCCAAAATCAGGTCTTCGATATCATCGCTTGAAGTCGCTTCGCGGGTAAGCGCGTCAGTCATTGCCTGGGCGGCCTTGCCGGACTGACTCGAATGCGCTTCGTCGATGATAACTGCGAAGTTTCGTGCGCCTTGGCCGGAGAGTTCCTTCAAGTGATCTGTCGAGAACTTCTGGATGGTCGTCACGATGATACGCGCGCCCTTGGCGATAGCATCTTTTAGCTGGCGCGATGTGCCATCGATCTTTTTGACGATCCCTTGAGTCTGCTCAAACTGCGAAACGGTGCTCTGCAACTGCCTGTCCAGCACGATCCGGTCAGTGACGATGATCGCAGTGTGGAAGACCTGGGCATCGTTCTCGTCGTGCAGATTGATAGCATGATGCGATAGCCAGCCAATCGTATTGGACTTACCGGAGCCAGCGGAATGCTGAACGAGATAGTTCTGTCCCGCTCCGTTGACTTTGGCGTGAGACATAATCTTGCGGACAGCATCAAGCTGCTGGAAGCGAGGAAAAATCATCACCTCGCTCTTGCCGCCAACCTCCAGCGTCATGAATTGGCCGATGACATCAATGAGGACTGCACGAGAGAAGATGGCGGAGCCCCAATCACCGTCGCGGTAGAGATAGGCAATGCGATGTTCGTTCTCGACATCGGGGTTTCCAGCGCCACCGTCACGACCTCGATTGAACGGAAGAAAGCGGGTCTTGCCGTTCTGAAGGTGCGTGGTCATCGACACATTGTCTTCGTCGATAGCGAAGTGGACCAGTGCCCCACGTTTGAATGTCAGTAGCGGCTCGCCAGCCGGAGAGCGGTCGCTGCGATACTGACGCTCCGCGTGTTTGAAAGTAGTGCCGGTAAGAAGGTTCTTCGCCTCCATCGTCGCGACTGGCAAGCCGTTAAGGAACAGGACCACATCGATGCGATTCCCGTGTTTGGTTGAGTATACGACCTCATCCATTACGCTGAGAATGTTAGCTTCGTACTCGGCGACACGCTTGGGCTCTAAAGCGCTGGCTGGCCGAAAATAGCAAAGCGTGAATGGGATGCCTGGGACGATCTTGATCCCTTGTCGCAGCACATCCAAAAGGCCGCGGTCCTTGAGGGCCTTGTCGAGCTGTTTGAAGAGAACATCTTCGGCGGAACCGGTGTAGTGTTGCTCCAGTTTTTCCCAAGCCTCAGGCTGTGTGGACTTGAGAAACCTGACAACCAGCTCACGATCCATTGCGAGCGACTTGTCGAAGTGAATCTCGCCCTCGTATTCGCGGCTCTTTTCTGAGCCGACACGGCGCTCGTAGCCCTGTGTAGCAACTAGACTTTGGATTAGATGCTCTTGGAGCACGTCCTCTTTATGGACGTTTGATGCTGCGTGTTGGCTCATTGGGACACCTCCTCCAGCAAGCTGGCCGGGTTCCAAACACACTTAGCGATCTGGCGGTAAAGTTCCCCCCGAGCATCAATGCTCGCCTTCTTAAATTCGGTTATCGGTTCAAACGGCAGTTCGCGCTCGTCAACGAAGCGCACAAAGCCAGGGTTGTGCTTGTAGCAATTCGGGTGGAGCGACTTCGCCAGAAGGTTTTGCGAGAAATAGTGCTCCAGCTTGTCGGCATAAGGCTTGTCGCCGTAGCTTGCGTTGAAGGATTTCGGCAGAAGCAAGAGACCGCCAATCCGATTTCGATGCTCGGCAAAGTCGGCGGGATGCTCAAACTCATCTGTATGGCGCTCGAAATGATCGGCCCAGATGTGTTCGACCTCATAGGTCACGCCGCCACCTCCGACGTATTCTTCGAAGCGTGATGCCATACCCGACTGAACTTCAATGTAATCGGTCATTCGCGCGAGAATGCGATGTAGCACCTTCCGGTTCTGCTGATGCAGGTAAAGGCCTATCCCTTGACGGTGGTACTCACTGTTCGCGTCAAAGTTTTCTTCTTCGGCTTGCAGCTTCTCATAAAGGAGCTTCGCAAGCTCGGCAGAGCTAAGACCTCGGATGTCGCGCATCACAAGGAACATCGCATACTGCATTGTCGAGTAGGCAATGCTGCGGAAGTTCCACAACCGCCATGTGAGAAGAATATCGAGAAACTTGGCTGTGATGCGGATTTTGCGGTCGATCTCATCCGGCGTGTCGGTCGATTTGAGCGGTGCGAGCAAAATCTGATATTGTTGCGTGAAGCCGTTCCAAGCGTTGTAGCAAACGTGCTCAAGACCCGGCGTGATCTCAGCTGAGGCATTCAGCAGACGAAGGTACTGTTTCGAGTAAAATTCGAAATCGGTGTTCACAAATCGTAGGAAGTCGGACGGCTTCTCCAAACCCACCTGACGGCGCGAGTCTCTTAGCCAGCGGTGATACTCCGTACCGATCCGGTCGAAGTCCTCCTGCTTCGCGCCCTTCTTACGCTCTCGAATTTTCGTGGCGTATTGGCTTCGGAGCCATGCTTTGAAAAAGTCGGCATCCCCCTCCTTGTCCCAATCGACAAGGTCGCGAATGCGTGTCTTCCAACGGCTGTTCACATCGATGCGGGCATCCTCATCGATGTTCGCGAGCAGATAACCCTTCAGCATGTCGGTCGGGCTTAACGAAAGCCCGCGATCATTCATGGTTTCGAAAATCGTGTAGGCATCGTCATCGGAATATGCGGTGATCTCGACCAGGTGCACATTCTCCAGCATCCAGTCGATGAAATATGGCAATGCCTTGTCGCGCAGTTCTTCAGGGAATGCGGCGTCGATGTCCTGATAGCGGTCATAGAGGTTTTGGACAGACTCTGGCGCTTCGGTTGTGTCGAAGGTTTCTCCTTCAAATAGAGCCTCCATGCACGGCGAGCGCTCAGCTACATCCAGATTGAACGACTTCTCGCCAAAGCGTTCCGAAAAGATGAGTTCGTCGATCTGAACCTTGTCATCCCGGCCATCCTGAAGGTTGTGCAACAGGATGAGAAACAGCGAGAGGCTTGTTAGCCTTTGCTGACCATCGACAATGTAGTTCGCGCTTTCCTTCTTGCTGATGATGATCGAGCCGAGGAAATAATGCGGGTAATCGGCAACTTTTTTGCGCTCGTGCCCCTCTTCGTATTCCTCAAGGAATTTCGTGACGAGGTCGTTCACAAGCTCGGCTGCTTGCTTCTCACCCCACTTGTATTCCCGCTGGTAGTAATCAATCGAGTATTTGACGCCCTTCAGAAGCTCGCGAACGGTTTTCGCTTTCCCAAGAATCTCCCTCATGCTCCCATGGCCTCCTGTATATCGTCTAGCAGTCGGTCCGGCTTCCTTAGTTTACCCCAATTAGCTAGATCGACCTGACCGGTTACGGCGTGGGTAATCAAGGAAACTCGACACTCCTCCAACCTTCTGATGCTTTCCTGCGTCTTCTTCGAAAGGGATTGATGCTTTCTTTCAACGTCCTGAAGGTAGGTGGCTATCTCCTTCTGCTCCTCTAAAGGTGGCAACAAAACGGGAAGTTTTTGAAGCAATCCCTGGCTAAGCGAGGCCCGTGTAACAATCATCATTTCTTTGGCGAAGAACGCTCGCAACGCTTCGTTTCTAAATAAATACCTAGAAAATTCGGGAACCAATTTTTCTCTGAAGGGCCTGAACCTAATGAGAAATCCCGCGTATACTGCATCCACCATGTCCTGCGAGCAAACGCTTGAAAACCCTATTTCTTCGATTGTCTCCGAGGTTCGCGTAAAGAATACATCGCCAGCTTTTACCGAGTAGCGAGTTCGATCTTCTGGAGTGGCTTCCACGAGCCCTGCAACGTCAGCAGGAAGCGCCGGATTTCTGTAGACATCGCTGTAGCTTACAAAAGGGGTGCCACTGCCAAATGCTTCCCCTCCAATGTTAATTCCGTTGGCGCAACGACCGATATGACCAAGTCGAGCCTCGTCCCAATGGGCAGGAACTCTGCGAACAAGAGAAAGATCAGAATCCTTCATCTTGACATTAGCATTCAAGCCATTTGTCACGGCGCGGGTAACGGTTGCTGCCCATTTCTGGTCAAGAACGGTGAGGAACCGCTTTTTCGCCTCTATGAGTTGATCGATGCGGTATGTCTCGCCGTCAAGAAAGTCAGCTATCGCAGTCTGTGTTGCGAGATCGGGTATCCAAACTTTGTTCGAAAGACTCTCCTTTTTGATGTGGCGCATAGTGCTCCCGTGGGCATCATCATCTGCCCAACGAGGGGCATGAGCCTTAATGACGTAGTAGAGATACTTCCTATCGGCGTTCTTCTTCGGGATAACCTTGAAAATATGCTGGTTTAAGATTGCGTTGCCGCGATCCCAGATGAAGGCATCAATTGTAGCGGACCAAGAGAAAAGAAGATCACCATTCCGAATGAGAATGCCCCGGTTAATCTCGCCATCGAAATAGTTGTCGAACGGCTTTCCGGTTAGCTGTGCGATTCGAATGATTGGAAGGCCTACATCTCCCCAATCAGATGGTTTGAACGCCGCTCCGTTCAAAAAGATGGCGGCGTGTTTTATAGGCGTCATCACGCGGCCACCTCTTTCAGAAGGCCTGCGATTTCAGTTTCGAGTGCCTTCAGTTCCGTATCAATTTCATCCAACGGACGAGGAGGGACATACTCGTAAAAATAACGGTTGAAGTTTATCTCATAGCCGACCCGGCCAATGGCTTTATCAGTCGGGTCTGTGTGGTTTTCATCGACCCAGGCATCTGGCACATAGGGTAAAACCTCGCGCTCGAAATATTCCCGCCAGTCCTCTTTCAGAGGAACAAGCTCGTGATCGCGCAGTTCGGTGTCAGGCTCAGGATTCCCATTCTTATCGGTGCAGATATCTGCCTCTTCATCCCTTTCAGAAAGAGCCCCTAAGATCGCCTTTTTGACGGGTGCACCAATCTTAATTTCTGCCACCTTCAGAGCGTTGTTCAAAGATTTTTGGAAGGTATCGCGATTGGAAAAGAGGTCGTCACCGATGCTTCGGATTGCGGTCGTGACTTCCGCTCTTTCACCTTCGCTCAGCTTAGCGAACGGCTTATATTCCGACAGGCGTTCGATCCGATCCTCCGACGCGCGAAAATTCAAGCGAAGCGGTCGCTCGACACGGATTTCGCGGTAGCCGAAGTCGGCAGTATCGAAGATTTTCGACACTTCACCTTCTCCACTGTCTCCGTTTAGAAAACTGGCATAGAGTCGAACTACCTGAGTGCGAGCCTCCTCTCGGATTTCCCGGCGCTTATTTCCCAAAGATTTGCGCAACCCGTTCCAAAATTCTTCGCCCGATGCATCGATCAGCTGAACCTTACCCTGGCGATTTGCCGGCTTGCGATTGGTGAGTAGCCAAACATATGTCTGGATACCGGTGTTGTAGAAAAGGTCGGTAGGCAGTGCGACAATCGCTTCCACCCAATCGTTTTCGAGCATCCATCGGCGGATTTCACTCTCGCCCGATTGAGCGCCGCCTGTGAATAGCGGCGAACCGTTCATAACAATGCCGATGCGTGAGCCGTCCTCATCGTCGCGCATTTTGGAAATCATGTGCTGAAGGAACAGGAGCTGGCCATCAGAAATGCGCGGCGTACCTGCGCCAAAACGACCTTCGAAGCCCATGTTCTCGGCCTCTGATTTGATATGGTCTTGGTATTTCTTCCAATCCACCCCGTATGGAGGGTTTGAAAGCATGTAGTGGAATTTCTTACCCTTGTGGGCGTCTTGGGTGAGCGTGTTTCCAAAGGCAATTTGATCCGGATCGTGGCCTGTCACTAGCATGTCAGACTTGCAGATGCCGAATGACTCGTCGTTGAGTTCCTGGCCGAAGAGTTCGACGCGAATGTTGGGGTTGAAGTCCTTCAAGGCCTCTTCAGTCAACGCCAACATGCCCCCGGTGCCGCAAGCTGGATCGTAGACTTGGCGGATAATGCCTCGGCCTGTCAGCTTGGTGTCATCATTCGCAATCAGCAGGTCAACGATGAGACGGATAACTTCACGCGGAGTGAAGTGCTCCCCTGCCGTCTCGTTGGAAATTTCAGAAAAGCGGCGGATGAGCTCTTCAAACAGGTAGCCCATCTCGATGTTCGAAACGCTATCTGGGTGAAGGTCGATTTCACAAAAACGCTCAAACACGTTCCACAGGATGCCGCCGTCCTTCAGGCGTTTCAGTTGGTCGGTGAAGCGGAACTTGTCGAGAAAGATATCTCGGACGTTGGGCGAAAACTTGGTGATGTAGTCAATCAGGTTCTGGTGAAGCTGACCTGGCTCTTGCCCCTTTAGGCTATCGAAGGTGAAGCGAGAAAGGTTGTAGACCTTCACATTGCCGCCAACCGCGCCGAAGAGGATCATGTCGCGCGTAGCATCGTCAGCGGTATCGGGCAGAGACTTCTCTGCATCGAGAACGGCCTGCTTCGAACCTTCCAAAAGGCAATCAAGGCGGCGAAGAACCACGAATGGCAAAACCACCTTGCCATATTCGGACTGCTTGAAATCGCCTCGGAGGATTTCAGCGATCGACCACACAAACGAGCTGAGGCTTTGTACATTAGGGTGTGCGGTCGTTGTCATTTGTTGGTTCCCCTCGAAAATTGCTGTGTAGTCGCTTGGCGGTCGATCCAATCGTCAATCTGGGAGCGCTTAAAGCGCCAGCTTCCACCCACCTTGAAACCCGGAATCTCACCCCTTGCGACGAGCGCATAGGCGGTCTTCTCCTTGAGCTTACCTCCTCCGATGCGGGCCAGTTCCCCCTTCTTCTGGCCGAAGGCCTATTCAACGTCTTCGAGCGTTTCCGCCTGCGGCCGGTGTTCCTCAGGAACGTCCCGTACGGGGCGATGGCTCTTAAGCCACTCAATGAACCGGTTCCGATCTATGTAGATGCGTGATCCGATCCGAATGAGGCAGGCTTCGAAGCCGTTGCTCTTGCCATTGTATATCCACCAGCGGACTGTCTTTTCGCCAAAGGCCGGAAAGGCAGTCACCAGCTGGTCGATGGTCAGGATGTTCTCTCCATCCATGAGCAGACCCTTTCATTGTTAGTGATGGTCTCGCATTCTTATGGATGGTGGCAGAAATCCGCCAAAGTTTACCCTGACCCTGTAAGTTCTTATAGGTTCGGCGGAGAGACAATCGTTACCGCCAGGAACTGCTGAAAACTGTGAGCTGCTGTAGCTTGCCGCCGCCTCTGGTCAGGAATTCTATACGACCGACTTCCGCAGCTCGTCGGCCAGTTTGGTGAGCTCGGCAGGAGCACTTTCAAGTGAAGTGAAGGCATAGGGGTTGAGGAATTGCCTCCCCCAGAAGAAATTCCGCTCGGCTTCCGATAGCTCTGCCTCATCGCAAACTGCCGGCCAATTTTCAGCGATGCAGCGCACCTGAGCTTCGATGATTTCCATCGCCTCATTCTGTGACAGCAGGAAGTGATGCGCTGCCTCAAAACAAGTCGCCACGCGGCTCGCGCGGTTGTCGCCCGTGATGAGCATTGCCTGCGTAGCCTCCTGGCCCGCACGACCTTGAGGGCAAATGTCATAAGCTGGCGTCAGCGAGAGCGTTTCGCCGCTCCAGAAGGCAGCATGGTTTCGGGCGTGATCGTCGGTGTTGCCCGAGAGGATATTGAACACGATCCGCGAGAACAGTTCGCGCAGCGTTTCTTGAGGGTCGGTGAAGCGGTGGCGGATGATGTCAGCTAGATCGGCGTAGCTCGCGTAGCGTGCCATCATTTCGTCCAGCCCCAGCATCGTCAGCGCTGAGACCATCATCTTGCGCTGCCAGCCTGCATCGGTCTTGAGACGGTCGAAGCGCTCAACCAGCAGCACATCCTTACCAGAGGCATTTACCAGCGAAACTGGCGCGACATTGATGCCGCATAGTGCGGCGAGGCGCATGGCGATAAACTCGGCTTTCACCACGCTGTAGACATCGGACGACGACGAAAACTTTGCGACATGCTTGATGGAGCCATCCTCGATTAGTGCTTTCGGCCGCGCACCGCCAATCGAGCTGCCGTGGTGCAATGCCTGGTCAAGTTCGGGAGAGAGAGGGATACCCTTCTCGACCCGCTGGGCGGATTCCATCAGCTCTTCGAGTGTGGCGTTTGTCGGCGAGCGCGGCACATATTCGCTAGGCGAAAGCTGGAAATCGAGCGCGCCAATACGATCCGAACCTGACTCCAAGAGGAAGGTCAATTCGGAAAGCTCAAGATTATCGAGTTCGTTGCCTTTGACACCAAACTTCTTGTTGAGGATGACACGTCGTCCCCATGCGTCCGGCGCAGCATCGCGCAGACTGCTCGGCATGGTCAGGCCATCAGGGAGCGGAAGCTCTCCCGCTTGGAGTGGAAGCTCAGGTAGGTAGAGCGGGATTGCATCCGCGCGCTCTAGGTAGCTCTTACCATAGTTGAAGTGGACGAGGCCATTCTCGGCACTCAAGCGTCCAGCAACGATGGGCTCGGTCGCATCAGGCAACCAAACCCAGACGTAGGCCTCATCGTATTTGGGCAGCTTAGAACTCATCGACGACCTTCTTTCCGGTCTTGTAGACGTGCTTGGGAAGGACAGCGATGCGGTCGTCCATGCGATCTGAAAGGCGATTGATGCCTTTCTCGTCGCTCTCGAAGAGCTTCACGCCGACCAATGCAGCTGCTTCAAACATGATACCGATTTCCACCTTGGGGTCGCCTCGCTCCATGCGCTGAAGTGTGCTGCGCGCAATGCCCAGACGTTCGGCTAATTCCACCTCGGTCATCTTGCGCTGCTTGCGCCCATGACGGATCATCTTGCCCAGCAGGGCAATTCCCTCAGTCGTGTAGCGTGCATAGGTGCGCTTTGGTGTTGGCATCGTTCAAACCCGTTTGATTTACTCATAGGTCAAATCTACGCGATTTGACCGCCTCATAAGTCATTATGGGTATAGGCGATAATGATGTCAATCATATTGACCGACACATAGGTCAAATCAGTGCGATATGACCGTTTTATCGGTCAATACGCAGATCCTGCGCATATCGGAGGAATCTGTAAATCTCGAAGCAAGAGCATTCAGAGCGCCAAAACGAAAAAGGGCCTGGCAATCGCCAAGCCCTTGAAAATGGTTGCGGGGGCAGGATTTGAACCTGCGACCTACAGGTTATGAGCCTGTCGAGCTACCGGACTGCTCCACCCCGCGTCATCACGAAAATTATGGGTTGAGTTTGCAAAATTTTCAACCGCCTCGGCTCGATCGCTGGCTGTTGAGATTTGCTGTCGGAAACTGTGCCAATTTTAGTCTTACTGTGCCAAAATTGTGCCAAATGCAAAAAACAAGGGGCTAGCTTTTCAGCTAACCCCTTGATTTATTTGGTTGCGGGAGTTGGATTTGAACCAACGACCTTCAGGTTATGAGCCTGACGAGCTACCGGACTGCTCCATCCCGCGTCACCTATGAGCCGGCGAGGATCGCCGGCGGCTGC
>Ga0208470_1000102_pt1 | contig 17184 bp, 12 predicted proteins | sample DeeseametaMP0740_FD_184204 | JGI IMG/M metagenome (GOLD analysis project Ga0208470, IMG submission 184204) | Marine microbial communities from the Deep Atlantic Ocean - MP0740 (SPAdes) | ecosystem: Environmental > Aquatic > Marine > Oceanic | place: South Atlantic Ocean | collected 2011-02-01 | reverse complement strand
CCCGCCAGTGCGTCCACCGTCAGCACCGCCAGCTGGGCAGAATTGAAGCCCCAGAAATAGGTGCCGAAATAGATGTTCAGTGCCGATGTCATCCCGACCGAGGTGTATTTGAGCACCCCGAAGGAGAGGATCGCGAGGAAGCCCTTGTTCGAGAAGGTCCGCCCCATCTGGCCCAGCGTCTTCACCGCGCCGATCTTCTCGGGCGCAGGCGGCATCTTGAAATACTTGATCCGGTGCAGCGTGCCGAAGCTCGACAGCAGGATCGCGCCCAGCATCAGCGCAGCCCCGACGATGGCGAAGGTTTCGTAGCCTGCGGGGTTCAACTGGCCGACCGGGTATTCCTCCGTCGGCGCAAGGAACACCAGCAGGGTCAGGAAGGCCATACCCACGCCGCCGAGATAGGCGAAGAAATAGCGGTAGCTCGCGATCGAGGTCCGCTCGTCGTAATTGCTGGTCAGCTCGGGCGCGAGGGCGGAGCTGGGGATTTCGTAAAAGGTGATGAAGGTCCGCACGCAGCACCCGACCACCAGAATGTACCAGAAAATCTGGCTGTCGCTCATGCCCGAGGGCGGGAAGAACAGCAGCAGCAGGCTGGCCGAGGCGGGCAGGGCGGAGGCGAACATCAGCGGATGGCGCCGCCCCAGCCGGGTGCGGAGCGAATCCGACCACTGGCCCACGATCGGATCGGAGATCGCATCGACCACCAGCGCCACCAGGATCGCGAAGGAGACGAGCTCTGCCCGCACCCCCACGACCTGGTTGTAATAGAGTAGGAGGAACGAGCGGAAAGCGACGTCCTTGACGCCGTAGCCGATCGAGCCGGTGCCGTAGAGCAGCCGGGTGAAGAAGCCGAGCTTCGGTGCGGTAGGGTCGGTTACCATGGCGTAATCCTTCCTATCTTGCCGGGGAGCCGAAGGAGCCGTCGCGGATCTGCTGTTCGCGCGCCTGCGCCTCGCGCGCCTTCAGCCGCTCGACATTCTCGCGGTGGCCCTCTTCGGTGATGGGGTAGAACAGCAGGAACAGCGCGCCGATCACCCACAGGCCCAGCGATGCGGGCACGTAGTGGGCGATCAGGCTGTCCTCCATCGCGGGGGTGATCTGCGAGACGTCGGCCTTGGCCGGGAAGTCCGACAGTTCCAGCACGATCCCTGCGACCATGATCCCGAGCCCGGCCGAACATTGCTGCATGAAGCTGGATGCCGCGAAGAACACGCCCGCCGTATGCTGCCCGGTGCGCACCGCGTGGTCTTCCACCACGTCCGCCAGCATGGACGAGGTGTTGATCAGCGAGATCGCGATCATCGCGCCATAGACCGCGCCGATGACGAACAGCGTGGGCAGCAGGCGCGGGTCGCCGGGCAGGAAGAAGCTGTCGAGCAGCGTCAGCAACAGCGGCGAAATGCCCAGTGCGATGCCGAAGATCGCCATCAACATCGAGGTATTGCGCTTGCCCAGCCAGCGCGAGAAGCGCGGGGCGAGGGGGGCGGCGAGGACGGCGGCGATCAGGCTGTCGAAGGTCAGCAATGCCAGCTGGTCCGCCTTCAGCTTGAAGACGTAGGTGCTGAAATAGACCGTGGTCGCCGCGTACAGGCCGATGGCGGTATATTTGAACACTCCGAAGCCGAAGATCGCAAGGAAGCCGCGGTTGCGGAACGCCTGCCACATCTCCTTGAAGTGCGAGGCGGGGGTGGCCCCTTCGCCCGGCTCGTCGCGCTGGCGCAGGTAGGGCACACGGCTCAGCGTGCCCCAGCCGCAGACCAGAATCGCGATGAAGATCAGCGCCCCGCCGAGCCAGGCGAACTTGACGTAGCCTTCGGGGTTGAGTTGCCCGCGCGAAATCTCCGGCGTGGCGACGAAGAACACCGCGAGAGAGAACGCGGCAAAGCCGAAAGTGCCGAGATAGCCGAAGAAATAGCGCAGCCCGAACAGCCCGGTGCGCTCCGAATAATTGTCGGTCAGTTCCGCCGCCATCGCGCTGGTCGGAATCTCGAACGCGCTGATCGACATGCGGGTGAGCGCGGCGAGCGCGAAGATCCAGAACCCCATCTGCATGTCGCTGAGCCCGGCTGGCGGGAACCACGAGAGGACGAAGAAGGCGGCGGTCGGCAGCGCGGAACCGAAGATGAAGGGATGACGCCGCCCGATGCGCGAACGCGTCATGTCGGACCAGCGGCCGATGAACGGATCGGCAAAGGCATCGACCAGCAGTGTGAGCGCGATCGCGCCCGAGACGATCGCGGCGGGCACGCCGAGCACCTGGTTGTAGAACAGCAGCAGGTAGGTCGAGAACGCAGCGTTCTTCACCCCGTTGGCGACCGCGCCGAAGCCGAAGCTGAGCCGGTGAATCCGCGTGATCGGCGGGGCGGGGGCGGGGGCCAAATCTGGCGAGGGGGCGGTAGTGGCCATCGCGCTACTCCGCCGCCTCGGTAATTTCCTCGATCGGATCGTACATCTGCTCGGCCCGCGCGCGCCGCTCGATCAGCGAGTAGTCGGGGAACATCGGGTCTTCGATGTCGCGGTAGGCGCGCAAGTGCTGCTTCGCGACGGTCACCTTGTGAACTTCGGTCGGCCCGTCGGCGATGCCCATCACCATCGACCCGATCAGGTTGCCCACGAACGGCATCTCGTTCGACACGCCGAGCGAGCCGTGGATGTGGATGCAGCGCTGGGCGATGTCGTGATAGACCTTGGGCATCAGCGCCTTGATCGCTGCGATGTCCTTGCGGACCTTGCGATAATCCTGGTGCTTGTCGATCATCCACGCGGTCTTCAGCACGAACAGCTTGAACTGCTCCAGCTCGATATAGCTGTCCGCGATCTGCATCTGCACGCTCTGGTAATCGGCGATCGTGCCCGTGCGCGTCTTGCGGCTGACCGCACGGCGGCTCATCGCGTCGAGCAGGCGCTTGCAGGAACCCACCGTGCGCATCGCATGGTGGACGCGCCCGCCACCCAGCCGGGTCTGCGAGATCGCAAACGCCCCGCCGCGCTCACCCAGCAGGTGGTCCGCCGGGATGCGCACGTCGGTGTAGCGGATATAGCTCTCCGAGCCGTTCTCCTGCCCGTAGACCCCGACATTGCGCAGGATCTCGACACCGGGCGTATCGACCGGCACGATGAACATGCTCATCCGCTGGTGGCGCGGTGCGTCGGGGTCGGTCACCGCCATAACGATCAGGAAATCGGCCCACTTGCCGTTGGTGGAGAACCATTTTTCGCCGTTGATGACCCAGCATTCGCCGTCGAATTCCGCACTCGTCACGAAGCTGGTCGGGTCCGATCCGCCCTGCGGCTCGGTCATCGAGAAGGCGGAGACGATCTCGTTCTGCAGCAGCGGCTCCAGATACCGCGTTTTCTGTTCGGGCGTGCCGTAATGGGCGATGATCTCTGCATTGCCGGTGTCGGGTGCCTGGCAGCCGAACACGATCGGGGCGAAGCTGGCCCCGCCGAGAATCTCGTTCATCAGGCCCAGCTTGACCTGGCCGTAGCCCTGTCCGCCCAGTTCAGGACCAAGGTGGCAGGCCCACAGGCCCTGCCGCTTCACCTCGTCCTGTAAAGGCCGAACAAGCGCGTTTCTGCGCGGATTTTTGACGTCATAGGGATGAATGCCGAGCAGACCGAGCGGTTCGACCTTCTCGCGCACGAAGCCTTCCATCCAGTCCAGCTTCTGCTGGAATCCGGGCTCGGTCTCGAAATCCCAGGCCATCGTTTTTCTCTCCCACGCGACGCGCTTTTGCACGTTCTGGAGTCGAGCATACCTAGTTTTCAGAACGGAACAAGGGATCGCTTTGCGGGGGCGCGAAGTTCGGCAGTATGGGTGCGACGAGGCGGGGGGCGGACGGCCGGTGTCCCGGTCTCGAAGAAGCGGAAAAAAGCCGCGTGTCCGCGCCTTTACACGGAACACTCTTCGACCGTACGAGCTTGACCGAGATCAAGGAAAAGGGCGTTTCGCATGATGGTTCGCGGGTTGTTTGCTGACAGTGGACTCGAGCGAAATCTGGGCTTCTGGGTGCCTCTGGCGCTCACCGTCGCTCTCGTGATTCTCGGTCTTTGGGTGCACCAGGGGTTTTTCTGGGGTCTCGTGGTCGCCGCCCCGCTGTTGCTGATCGCGCTGTGGGACATGGTGCAGCCCAACCATTCGCTGCGCCGCAATTACCCGCTCACCGCCCGTTTTCGCTGGTTGTTCGAGGATCTGCGGCCGTTCCTGCGCAGCTATATCGTCGAAGGCCCGCTGGAAGGTCGGCCGTTCGACCGCGTCTCCCGTTCGCTGGTCTATGCCCGTGCCAAGAAAGATGAGGACGCGCATCCCTTCGGCACCGAGCTCGACGTCTATTCGGAAGAATACGAGGCGCTGTGCCACTCGATCAATCCGAACCCCAAAGCGCCCAAGCGCACGCGGGTACATGTCGGCACGGATCAGTGCAGCAAGCCCTATGACGCTGCCCGGCTGAACATCAGCGCGATGAGCTTCGGCGCGCTGGGCAACCACGCGATCGAGGCGCTCAACATGGGCGCGAAGATCGGCGATTTCTATCACGACACGGGTGAGGGTGGGCTGTCCAAATACCACCTCAAGCATGGCGGCGATGTCGTGTGGGAACTGGGCTCGGGCTATTTCGGCGCGCGCGACAAGGACGGCAATTTCGATCCCGAGAGCTTCCGCGACAAGGCGCAGCACGATGCCGTCAAGATGACCGAGATCAAGCTGAGCCAGGGCGCGAAGCCCGGCCATGGCGGCCTGCTGCCCGCCGCGAAAGTGACCGACGAGATCGCCGACACGCGGCAAGTGCCCGCTCATGAGGATTGCCTCTCCCCTCCCGGCCACTCGGCCTTCTCCACCCCGCGCGAAATGCTCGAATTCGCGGCGAAGATGCGCGAGCTTTCGGGCGGCAAGCCGGTCGGTATCAAGCTGTGCGTCGGCATGCCGCACGAGGTGTTCGCGATCTGCAAGGCGATGCTCGACAGCGGCATCACGCTCGATTTCATCGTCGTCGATGGCGGTGGAGGCGGGACGGGTGCGGCTCCGCTCGAACTGTCCGACCATGTCGGCCTGCCGCTGCGCATCGGCCTCTATTACGTCAACAATGCGCTGATCGGGACGGGCCTGAAGGGCAAGATCAAACTGGCGGCGTCGGAGAAGGTGTTCTCCGGCTCCGCCATCGCGATGAACGCCGCGCTGGGTGCGAACTGGTGCAATGCGGCGCGCGCCTTCATGTTCTCGCTCGGCTGCGTGCAGTCGCTGCGCTGCCACACGGGTACCTGCCCGACGGGCGTCGCGACCAGCTCGCCCGCCCGCCAGCGCGGGCTGGTGATCCCGGAGAAGGCGCAGCGTGTGGCCAATTTCCAGTCGAAGACGCTCGACAGCTTGCACGATATCGTCGTCGCCTGCGGTCTGGAATCGCCCGACGAATTCACCCCGCGTCATCTGCGCCAATGGAAGAACAATGCGCAGATGATCCCGTGGTCGCAGATCGTGCACGAGGTCGAGCCCGGCAAGCTGCTGAGCGAACCCGACGACACACCCTTTGCCGAATACTGGCGCATGGCGAACCCGGACACCTTCAAACCGACGCTGTGATCGCGCGATGATCACGCCCTTCCTGAACGCCAAGGCCAGTCCAACGCCGACCGCGACGCCATCATCCGTAGCATCCGACACCCCCAAGGCGGTGGTCGAGCTGACGCATTACATCGATCCCAATCACCTGTGGGGTGCGGTGGCGCTCGGCGTCCTGTTTCTCCTCTTCGGGCTGGTGCTGACCCGACTGCTGCGCCGCGCGATCCACGCGCTGATCGATCACGATCCGAAAGAGCATCTCGACCGGATGACGCTGAGCTTCATTTCGAACCTCGCGACGTTCGTGATGTGGATCGTGCTGGCGCTGGTCTTCTGCCACGCGGTGCCCGCGCTCAACAAGCTGACGACCTCGCTGCTCGCTGGCGTCAGTATCGTCTCGGTGGTGATCGGCTTCGCCGCGCAGTCGACGCTGGGCAATCTGGTGTCGGGCATCAGCCTGGTGATCTACAAGCCGTTCCGCCGAGGCGACCGGCTACAGCTGACCACGCCCACGGGGCTGGAGACCGGCATCGTCGAGGACTTGTCGCTCGGCTACACCGTGCTCAGGACTTTCGACAACCGGCGCATCGTCCTGTCGAACGGGACCATCGCCAACCAGATCATGATCAACCTGTCGTCGGTCGATCTCAGGGTCATGATGACCCCGACAATTTCGATCGGCTACAATTCCGACATCGCGAAGGCGCGCGCGATCATCCTCGAACTGGCGCATGCGCATGATGATGTGCTGGAGGTGGTCGGCTGCCCGGTTGTGAACCTCGGTGCGTCGAGCGTGGACCTCTCGCTGCGCGCTTGGTGCGCCGATGCGTCCACCGCCAAAGGCGTTGAATTCGACCTGCTGGAGCAGATCAAGACACGGTTCGACGAGGCGGGGATCGAGATTCCCTATGCCTATCAAAACGTGATCGTGAGCGGCGCGATCTCTGAAGAAAAGGGCGCCAGCGAAGGCGAAAAGGACGAGGTCTGATGCATGTGTGAACTCTTTGCGATGAGTGCGTCGGTCCCCCACACGGTCCGCTACGAACTGGACTTGTTCGCAGCCGAAGGGGGAGAGAAACATCGCAATCGCGACGGGTGGGGCATCCTCTTCGCGCAGGACCGCGATGCCTACCTGTTCCGCGAACCCGACCCTGCGGCGACCAGCGAACTAAGCCGCATGGTCGTCCGCGATGCGCGGCCCTGCAAGCACCTGATGGCCCATGTCCGGAGGGCCTCTGCGGGCAAGCCCGCGCTCGCCAACACGCATCCTTTCGACCGGGTGGTGAACGGCAGGCGGCATGCTTTTGCCCATAATGGCGACCTCCCGGGAATCGAGGATCGCGAAGACGCGCGTGAGTGGATTGCCCACCGGATCGGCGACACCGATTCCGAACTTGCCTTCCTGATGCTGCTCGACCGGTTGAGCAGGGCGGGCGCGAGCGATGTGGAGGTGCGGCTCGATGTTTTCGGGCGTTTCGCCGCCGAGATGCGCGAGCTGGGCAGTTCGAACTTCCTGTTCTTCGATGGCGAGTACCTGTTCGTCCACGCAGACCGGCGACGCTTCGAAACCGAAGACGGGCTGACCGAACCGCGCGAACCAGGGCTCAATATCCGCAGCTTCGATGACCGCCATCGCGGCGACAAGTGGCAGACATCGGGCGCGACCATAGAGGAGATTTCCGGCCCGCTGCACCTCTTTGCTTCTGTGCCGCTCGATCCCGAAGGATGGGAGCCGCTGGCGCGCGGCACTGCGATGGCACTGAAGGATGGCAAGATCGTATCACAATATGTGAGCTGACACCGCGGGCCGAGTGCAAGCGCCCGATGCCGGTCTCCCGAACGAAAGGAAGAATATGTCGAAGAAGGTGGCGGAGATCGTCGTCGATGCCCTGCAAAAGGCGGGTGCGAAACGGATTTACGGAATTCCCGGCGATACGATCAATCATTTCACGAATGCCGTCGCCAAAAGCGACCTTCGCTGGATCACCGTCCGCCATGAAGAGGTGGGCGCGTTTGCCGCTGGCGGGGAATCCTACATGACCGGCGAACTCTCGGTCTGCGCGGGCACCTGCGGGCCGGGCTCGCTCCATTTCGTGAATGGCATCTACGAGAGCCACCGCAACGGCGCCCCGGTGGTGCTGATCGCATCCGATGTTGCGCGCACCGAAAGCGGCTTCAATTTCCCCCAGGAGGTCGACCAGAAGAAGATTTACGAGCAGCACTCGCACTTCTGCGAATATATCTCGCACCCCTCGCAGGCGCGCCGGATCGTGACCAAGGCGGCGCAGGCTGCGCTGACCAAGAAGGGCGTGGCGGTCGTCATCGTGAACGGCGACATGTTCACCGAGACCGATGATGATACGATGGACTGGGAAGTCTATCGCCCGCAGCCGGTCAGCCGGCCGAACGATGCCGAGATGGCCGAACTGGCCGCGATGGTCGATGCCGCCAGCAAGGTCTCGGTCTATGCCGGGATCGGTGCCCGCGATGCGCGCGAGGAGATCATCGCCTTCTGCGAGAAGGTGAAGGCACCGATGGTCCACACCACGCGGGCCAAGGAATTCCTTGAACCGAACAACCCCTACAATGTCGGGGTGAACGGTATCCTGGGCAACAAGGCGGGTGTGGAAGCGCTGGAAGACGCGGACCTGGTCATCTCGCTGGGCTGCGATTTTGCCTACACCCAGTTCTACCCCGAGGCGAAGAAGATCGTGCAGATCGACATCGACCCGACGCATCTTGGCCGCCGGTCGGCGATCAACATGGGTCTGGTCGGTGATGCGAAGACGACCTTCGCGGCGTTGACCCCGCTGGTCGCGCCGAAGAGCGACGACAGCCATCTCCAGACGCACCTCAAACAGTGGGCCGAAGACCTGAAGGGTTACGATCATGAGGGCGAGGAGCACGATCCCGATCTGATCCACCCGCAATTCGTCGCCAACATGCTCGACGCGAAGGCGGTGGATGATGCGATCTTCGTGTCCGACGTCGGCACTGCGATGGTGTGGATGTTGCGCCATCTGAAGGCCAACGGAAAACGGCGCTTCCTCAACAGCCTGCTGCACGGGACTATGGCGAGCGGGATGCCGCAGGCGATGGGGGCGAAGCTCGCTTACCCGGACCGGCAAGTGATCGCGATGTGCGGCGATGGCGGGCTGACCATGCTGATGGGTGACCTGCTGACGCTGGTGCAGGAGGACATTCCGCTCAAGCTGGTGGTGTTCCACAACAACACGCTCGGCTTCGTGGAGATGGAACAGCGGGTCGAGGGGCTGGTCGATCACTTCACCGGGCTGCACAATCCCGATTTCGCCAAGCTGGCGGAGGCCTGCGGGTTTGCCGGATGGCATGTCGAGCAGGCGGGCGAGCTGGAAGCGGCGATGGATGCCTGGCTGCGCCACGAAGGGCCTGCGCTGCTGGACGTTCACGTCAACCACATGGAGCTGGTCATGCCGCCCAAGGTCGAGGTGTCTCAGGTTGCATCGACCGCCATGTTCGGGGTGAAAGCCGTGCTCGATGGCCGTACGAAGGAGGTCGTCGATCTGCTGCGGAACAATTTCTTGCGATGACCTGCCATGCGGCTAGTTTGGCCGCGCCATTCAACGCCGGGCTGCGCCCGTGCAAATCAGGAAAACGATGATGACCTTCAAGATGAAATACGCCCTGCTTGCCCTGCCGCTGGCCCTCGCGGTGTCGGCCTGCGAGAGCCCGGCGGAAAAGCAGGAAGAAGAGGCGCAGGCCGAAACGGTCGCGCAGCCCGGTTTCGACGGCACCGCTGCCACGCCCTCCGAAGCGCGCGACGAAGCTTACTCGCTTGCAGCGAAGCTCTCTTCGGGCGACCTGGACCCGAACGAAGCGGTCAGGGTGCTCGAAGATCTCGACAACCTCGTCAGCGAAAACCTGACCGATTTCCCGGAAGATATGCGGCCGGCCCTGACCGAGGATATCGAGTCCGCGCGCGATGCGCTGGAAGCGGATGACGAGGCGGGGATGCGCGAGGCGGCGACCCAGTTCCAGAACAAGCTTTCCGACGCGGCGACGGGTTCTGAGGCACAGTAAGCGACAGCGCGCCGTCCTCATGGCGGCGCGCTGTCCCTGAATTCGGGCGGCTTTATTTGGACGGCTTTCACGGGGAAGCCGGGGGCTAGGTTTTTATGTCGTGGGCCAGACTGGCCGCAGGCTGTCTGCTTGCGTTGATCGCCACGGACGCCGCGCTGGCGTCCGGCGCGCTGCAGCAGAGCTTCCTCCAGCCCATGGGCCCCGTCGCGCAGGAGCAGGCGAGCCACCTCATGCGGGTGGTGGGTATCACGATGATCGTGATCCTCCCGGTGCTGGTGGGGGTGCCCCTGATCCTGTGGCGCTACCGCTATGCGAAGCCGCGCGGCGCCTACGCGCCCGAGTGGGAGTTTTCCGGCAAGCTGGAATATGCCCTTTGGGGCGTTCCGGTCCTGATCGTGATCGTGCTCGCCAGCTGGCTGTGGTATTCTACGCACAAGCTCGACCCCTACGAGCCGCTCGGCCCCGACCCGCTGCAGGTGCAGGCCATCGGGCTCGACTGGAAATGGGTGTTTATCTACCCGGCAGAGGGCATCGCGACGGTCGACGAACTGGTCGTGCCGGTCGGCCGCTCGGTGGAACTGACGCTGACCACCGATACCGTGATGCAAAGCCTGCTGATCGCGCCGCTGACCGGGCAGATTTATGCGATGCCGGGGATGACGACCAAGCTGAACTTCACCGCGACCCGCACCGGGCAGGCGGAGGGCGAGAATACACAGTTCAACGGCGACGGTTTCGGCCGCCAGAAGTTCACCGTCCGCGCGCTCGACCCGGCGGACTACATTGTGTGGACGGCGCGAGGCGACAACGGCCCGACGCTCGATGAAGCGACCTATGCCACGTTGCGCCGGCGCACCGTGCTCGCGGATGCGCGCGGCGATCTTGGGCTGGAAAAGAGCGCCGAGCCGATCGTCATGACGCTGGGCCAGCAGGATATGTTCGGACAGATCGTCGCCAAGTATCATGGTGGCGAAGCGGAGCGCTGGGGTGGCACCGGGCTGCCACAAACGGGCATGACCGGAGCCGCGGAATGAGCGGACAGACAAGCCCGATCTTCGGCAATCTCGACTGGACCGTCACGCCCTTTACCGAAGTGCTGCAGCATCCGGGCACCAGCACGATTATCGGAGCCTTTGCGGCGAGCGTGCTGGTCCTCGGTGCGATCGCCGCGGTGGCCCTGTTCACCCGCATGCGCTGGTGGGGGCCGCTTTACCGCAACTGGCTGACGTCGCCCGACGCGAAAAAGATCGGCATCATGTATATCGCGCTCGCGCTGATCATGATGGCCCGCGGCATCATCGAAGGCTTTGTCATGCGGGCCCATCAGGCGAGCGCGCTCGGCACTCTGGCACAGCCGGAAGGCGGCCTCGTCGCGCCGGATCACTTTGCGCAGCTGTTCAGCACGCATGGCACGATCATGATCTTCTTCGTCGCGATGCCCCTGCTGATCGGTCTCATCAATTTCGTGCTGCCGCAGCAATTGGGTGCGCGCGACATGGCCTTCCCGGTGCTCAACCTGGTGAGCCTGGGGCTGACGGCTGCTGGCGCGGCTCTGGTGATGATCTCACTGCTGATCGGCGATTTCGGGACCGGCGGGTGGACCATGTATCCGCCCTATACCGGCAAGATCTTCAGCCCCGGCGAGGGGGTCAACTACTGGCTGTGGGCGATCCTGATCTCGGGCATGGGGTCGACGCTGACGGGGATGAACTTCGCCGTCACCATTTTCAAATGCCGCGCGCCGGGCATGCACCTCATGCGCATGCCGCTGTTCTGCTGGACCAGCCTGTGCGTGGCCATCATGCTGATCTACGCCATGCCCGCGCTGACCGTGTCGAGTGCGATGCTGGCGCTGGACCGCTATGCCGGTTTCCACTTCTTCACCAACGAAGCGGGCGGCAACATGATGAACTACGCCAACATCTTCTGGATGTTCGGCCACCCGGAAGTCTACATCCTGATCCTGCCCGCCTTCGGCGTGTTCTCGGAGATCAGCTCCACCTTCTCGGGTAAGCGGCTCTATGGCTACACCTCGCTGGTGATCGCCAGCATGTGCATCGCGGTGGTCAGCTTCACCGTCTGGCTGCACCACTTCTTCACCATGGGGCAGAGCGCGGGCGTGAACATCGCCTTCGGCATCGCGACGATGGTCATCGGCATTCCGACCGGCGTGAAGATCTACGACTGGATGGCGACGATGTGGCGCGGCCGCGTGCGGATCACCACGCCGATCGTCTACCTGACCGGCTTCTTCCTGCTTTTCGTCATCGGCGGGCTGTCTGGCATCATCCTCGCCAATCCGTCGATCGACTATCAGGTTCATAACTCGACCTTCCTGGTGGCGCACTTCCACAATGTGATCATTCCCGGCGTGCTCTTCGGCATGCTGGCGGGCATTCATTACTGGTTCCCCAAGGCGTTCGGCTTCCGGCTGAGCGAGACATGGGGCCGCCGCACCGCCTTCCTGTTCGTGGCCGGGTTCATCTTCACCTTCATGCCGCTCTACGTGCTCGGCCTGATGGGCATGCCGCGCCGCTCGCCCACCTTCCAGAACCCCGATTTTCTGCCGTGGATGTATCTTGCCGCGTTCGGCGGAGTGCTGATGCTATGCGCGCTCGCCAGCCTGATCTGGACGTTCTGGACCAGCTACCGCCACCGCGCGGCTCTGGCAGTGCCGGGCGGCGATCCGTGGAACGGCTCGACCCTCGAATGGTCGACCCCCGCGCCGGTGCCCGAATGGACCTTCCCGTGCATACCGCAGGTGACCGCGCGCCACGAGTGGGGTGAGCGCAAGCGCGCAGGCGACCCTTGGAAGGGCCCCGCCGAGTACACCGACATCGAAATGCCCGCCAACACCGCGTACGGCCTGCTGATCGCGATCGCGACCTTCGCGCTGGGCTTTGCGATGGTCTGGCATATCTGGTGGCTCGCGATCCTCGGCGTCCTTGCCATCTCAGGCCTCATGCTTCTTCGCGCGATGCGGGTAATCGAACCCCGGATCATCCCGGCGGCGCAGGTTGCCGAGGCAGACAGCCGGTTCCGCCATCTGGTCGCTAGTCTACCCGCGGCCACCCGAGCCGACGAAGAGACCCAGCGCAATCGCGGCGTCCCCGATATTTCGGAGTTCGCAGGATGAGCGGCAATGGCCTCTATCCCGGTCTCAACCTCGGCGCGACGCATGGGGAGGCGCACGAAGACGCCGAGAAGACCGTGTTCGGCTTCTGGGTCTTCCTGATGAGCGACCTCATCATCTTCGGCATCCTTTTCGCCTCCTACGCCTCCTATCTCGATCCCATCGGGATGGCGGGCGGTCCGGGGCCGAAGGACTTGTTCGACCTGACCAGCGTGGCGATCCAGACCGCCTTCCTGCTGATTGGCGGGATCGCCTATGCGGGCGTGTCGCTGGCGCTGAAATACGATCAGGGCCGCGCGAGGATCATCGGCTGGCTGCTTGTGTGCGCGGTGCTGGGCGCGGGCTTCCTGTTCTTCGAGGTGAAGGACTTCATCACCCAGGCGGGCGAGGGCGGCGTGCCGCAGGCGAGCGGCTGGATCAGTTCCTACTGGGCGCTGGTGGGGCTGCACGGCATTCACGTGTTCTCCGGCATTCTGTGGATATTCGCGACGATCGGACAGATCGCAACACGCGGGCTCGACGATGTGGTCAAGGTCCGCCTGTCGATGCTCGGCGTGTTCTGGCACTTCCTCGACCTCATCTGGGTCGGGATTTTCTCGCTCGTTTTCCTGGTGCCCCTCGCATGACCAGGCCCAATACCGGAGAGCTCGATCCGCAGGGCAATGCGGCCAGCGAGATCAGGAGCTATGCGACCGGCTTCGTGATCAGCCTGCTGCTGACCGTGGGCGCGTTTGCCGCCCTGCTGTCCGACCTGCCGACGACATGGAAGATCGCCCTGATCTGCGGCGCGGCGCTGGTCCAGATCGTGGCGCATCTGCGCAATTTCCTCCATCTCAGCCTGGCCGATGCGCAGTCCGAGGAGGATCTGCTGCTGGTGCTGTTCTCCGTGTGCCTGCTGGCGATCATGGCAGGCGGCACGTGGTACATCATGTCAGACCTTGGCGGGCGCATGCATCAGGCGAGCGGCGGCGATGCACCGATGCATCAAGCTCCCGCGCACGGGACGGGCGCACGGCAGTGATCACGCGCAAGCAGGCCGTATTTGCGCTCAACTTCGTGGCCGGTTGGGTGGACGCGGTCGGCTTTCTCGCGCTGGTCGGCTCGGTGCGAGCCTTCCCGTCTTTCATGAGCGGCAATTCGACCAAGGTCGTGACCGACCTTGTCTCCGGCAAGACGGCGCTGGCCGGCATGGTTGCGGCGGTGGTGCTCGTCTTCATCCTCGGCACGATCGTCTCGCGCCTGATCAATAATGGCGCGCGGCTGCGCGAGACCGCAGCGCTGGCGGCGGTGGCCGGGGTGCTCTGGCTGGCGGGCGCCGGTGCCGTGTCGCATTGGAGCGATTACGCCCTGCTGCTCCTGCTGGCATTCGGCATGGGGATGATCAACCGCGCCTTGCAGGGGAGCAACGGGTTCACCGTCCACACCTTCGTCAGTAGCGCGGTGGTGACCATCGGCTCCGACATTGCAGACGCCATTTCGGGACGCGGCGCGTGGAAGCAGGCGCTGCTGCCGCTGAGAATCTGGGGCGCGATCCTCTCGGGCGCGTTTGTCGGCGCGATCCTGACGCTCGAGCTCGGCCTGTTCGCCGCTCTGTTCGGCCCGGCGTTTGCGGTCAGCCTGCTGGCACTGGCCAACGCGGCGGGATGGCTCGAACCGGCAGCCGAGGCCCGGGACGGTCATATGGACACCATCGAAACGCACGGCTGACGGACGCAGCAAAGCTCTTTTTTGCGCCAAACCGGCGTTTTCCCGGTCGGTGAAACCGTCACGCCGGACTATTTTTCGCGTCGGCCGGCAGCCAAGTATGGTAAACGGGCGATGATGGACCCGGGGGTGATCGGGTTGGTCTCGGGGGAGGCGACCATGCCAGTTTCAAGCTTCATCATTCAGTATTCAAACGTGAATTACGCAGATTTTTTGTCTGCCGACGCCGACCTCATCATCACCGAGGGTGATGGCGATGATTCGCCGCGGGTAACAGAGCAGCTAAGTGCGGAGCAGGCAGCCAATCTGATCGCGCAGGGCCGTTTGGTCGCGGGTTACGTCAATGTCGGGGTGACCGACACTGCGCGCGGATACTGGAATCCGGACTGGACTTCAGCGGGTAACTCGACTGATGACGATCTCAATCCCGTTGCCGCCACCGCGCCTGCCTTTCTTCAGGGTGCACCCACCAACGACTACGGGCGGCTGGTCGATTTCACCGATCCGGACTGGCAGCAGATCGTGGTCGATCAGGTCACGTTCCTGCTTACCGAGCGTGGCTTCAACGCGATCTTTCTCGACGATGTGAACACTTACTACCAGCGATATGTCTCGCTGAACGGAGAGCCTGCCACCGCTGCCGCCCGCGACGAACTTGCCGCGCAGGCACAGGCGATGACCGAGTTCGTCACCCGAATTCGGGGCGTGATGGACAGTATCAATCCGGACGCGGTGCTGATCGCATCGACCGATCCCTATATGCCCGACAACTCGCCGGGGGGTGCGAGCGGAGCGATCGCCGACCAGTATCGCGATGCGGTCGACTGGTATCTGCTGGACAATATGCCCAACCAGGCCGCACTCGACCGGGCCGCCGCTGTGTTCGGGGACCATCTCCTGGTTGTCCAGTCGGACGGGAGCTTTCCCACCGGAGCTAGCGGGCCGCTGCCCCTCAACGATCTGCACGGCTACGGGCCGGCCTTCTACGCCCCGTCATCCGCCTACGACACCTTCGTCCCGTTCGAGCGTCAGACCGCCACGACCGGCACCCTCATCGAAGGCGGCGATGGCCCGAACACGCTGCGCGGGGGCGATGGCGATGATGTCATCCTGACCGGCGAGGGTGCGGACACCGCTTATGGTGGGGGCGGGAACGATCTGATTGCGGGCAGCACCAATACGGGCATGCGCGCCTTTTTCGCCGAAGGTGCCGAAGTCACCCGCCCCGCGCTTCACGGTCCTTTCGTGATCGAGAACGGACCAGACGCCCTTTACGGAGAAGGCGGCGATGATCGGATCTACGTCGGCTACGACAGTCTCGCCGACGGCGGCTCAGGCTTCGACACGGCCTATGTCGATATGCGGATCATGTGGGTTCCCTGGGTTGCCGGCTCGGTTCTTACCACCCACAACGACCTCGGAGTGAACGTCGATCTTTCGCAAGCGGACACCGGCTCCGTCGTGCTCAATGTCGGCGGGGTCGGGAACCTCGCGGTCACGCTGACCGATTTCGAGAGGTTCGTCATCACCTTCGGATCGGGCGACGACGTCGTCATCGGCGGCGCGGGCAATGATATCCTTCAGGGCGATTCCTACAACTTCCCTGGCGGGAACGACACGATCGACGGCGGGGGAGGAGACGACGACATCTATGGCGGTGCCGGAGCGGACATTTTGCGCGGTGGTGATGGGAATGATCGCCTCAACGGCGGGGAAGTGTCGCCGGGCTACGATGACTACTCCGTCGATCAGCTTTTCGGTGACGCCGGTGACGATCTCATCATCGGCCGACCGCTCGACATCATCGATGGCGGCAGCGGGTACGACACGTTGGAGCTGTGGCTGGGCGAAAGTGGGCTCGACTACACGATCGACCTGGCGGCCATCACTTCGGGCAGCACCGTAACCCTCATCGACGGCACATCGATTACCGGGATCGAAGAAGTCTCGGTGCTGCGCCTGGGGGATGGCAACGAAACCGTCATCGGCACTTCGGGCAACGACACTATTCACGCAGAGGGCGGCGATGACGTGCTCGACGGCGGTGCCGGGGTGGATACCGCAAGGTTTGACGGCAGGCGCAGCGACTACACGATCACACAGCTCTCGAATGGGCATGTGCAGGTTTCCGGGCCGGACGGGACCGATGATTTGGTTCGTATCGAGCAGCTGCGGTTTTCGGACGGCACCTATGTGCAGGAAATAACCACCGGCCCGGTGAGCCTGAGCTATGCAGGCTTCGGCTACGCGCCCGAGGCAGGCGGCTGGGCGGACAACACGATCTATCCGCGCGGCGTGGCGGATATCGACGGCGATGGCCGGGCGGACCTGATCGGCTTCGGCAGTGCAGGGCTGTTTGCGGCGCTTTCCAATGGTGACGGCACCTTCGGAGAGACCTTCCTCGCCTATAATGGCTTCGGCGCGAGCGATGCTGCGGGCGGCTGGGCGAACGACAATCTCTATCCGCGCACCCTTGCCGATGTGAACGGCGACGGGCTGCAGGATCTGATCGGGTTCGGTTCGGCGGGCGTCTCGATCGCGCTCGGCCAGGCTCCGGCTTCAGGGCAGGCGGTCGCTTTCGGGCCCGCCACGCTCGCCTACGCAGGCTTCGGCGCGAGCGATGCGGCGGGCGGCTGGACCAGCGCGGACACCTACCCCAGAACCGTGGCCGACGTGAACGGCGACGGGCGCGGTGACCTGGTCGGGTTCGGCGGCGCGGGCGTGTATGTCG
>Ga0208470_1000096_pt1 | contig 17956 bp, 15 predicted proteins | sample DeeseametaMP0740_FD_184204 | JGI IMG/M metagenome (GOLD analysis project Ga0208470, IMG submission 184204) | Marine microbial communities from the Deep Atlantic Ocean - MP0740 (SPAdes) | ecosystem: Environmental > Aquatic > Marine > Oceanic | place: South Atlantic Ocean | collected 2011-02-01 | reverse complement strand
TATCCCGCGTGACCGGATCGACCGCGCGCTCGCCTCCACGCAATATACTGCCCAGCCGAGCCTGGTGGTCGCGCGCGAGAGCGAGTTCGCCCGGGCCGCGCGCGAGAAGGGGCAGTGGACCGCATTCCGCGATTTCGCCGCCGACGGTGCGCTGCTGCACGGCCGCAACGGCCCGGTGCCTGCGCAGGCGGTGCTGGCGACGCTCGAAAATCCCCCAGCAGCAGTCCAGTGGTCGCCGCGTACCGTGATGATGAGCTGCGACGGGCGGATGGCGGTGAGCATGGGGCGCTTCCGCGATCCCGAGGGCCTGGTCGGCGATTTCGTGACCGTGTGGACGCGCGATCGCAACGACGACGAGTACGAATGGGCCTACGACGTCGGCGGCTACGACGATCCGCAGCCTGCACCGGTAGAGCGCGATCCCGATGAAATCGTCGCGACCGCCTATGACGCGGTGCAGGGCCTGGTGGCCGACTGCCCGAAAGGGGGCGCCACGGTGCCACCGCCGCCCACGCTCGGGCCTGTGGGCGACGCCAAGCGAGGCGAGCAGATCTCCCGCGATGGCACGCTGCGCTGGGTGTGGGAGCAGCTGCCGGACGGAACCAAACACGTTCGCGCGGACTACTACACTTCTGGCGCGTGGGAGACGATTGTCGACAAGCGCCTCGTTTCACCGCCTGAAGACTGACCGAGAGAGCGCCGCGCCCCTATGTTCGAGCTTTTCCTCTCCGCCTTCGTGACCTTCTTCGTCGTGGTCGACCCGCCGGGCTGCGCGCCCATCTATGCCGGGCTGACCAAGGGCGCGAGCGCGCAGCAGCGGCGCAACATGGCGCTGCGCGCGTGCCTGATCGCGGCGGCTATCCTGCTGGTGTTCGCGCTGTTCGGGGTCGACCTGCTCGCTGCATTGCATATCGAGCTCGACAGCTTCCGGATCGCGGGCGGACTGATGCTGTTCTGGATCGCGTGGGAAATGGTGTTCGAAAAGCGCACCCAGCGGCGCGAGGAACGCGCGGAGCGGATCGCGGCGAGCCCGGAAGTGGAGGACGTCTCGGTCTTCCCGATGGCGATGCCGATGCTTGCCGGGCCGGGCGCGATTGCCGCGATCATGCTGCTGATGAACGAGGCGGACTCGGTCGAGGAAATGGCGGTGGTTCTGGGGGCGCTCGCCAGTGTGCTCACCATCACGGCTGTGGCGCTGATCGCGGCGGGCCCGCTCATGCGCCTGTTCGGCGACAAGGTCGAATCGGTCATCACCCGCCTGCTCGGCGTGCTGCTCGCGGCGCTGGCCGCGCAATATGTGATCGACGGCCTGCGCGGGGCCTTCGGGCTCTGACATCTCCGACTTTCCGGACGCGCGCGGTTCACGCGCGGTTAGGGGCCAGCGGCGCAACGTCGCTCGCGGGAGGAGCTTATGTCGATCAGGATCATCGTCGCGACGTTTCTCGCCTGCCTGCTGGGCAGCGCTGCGGCGGCGCAACCGTTGCCGCGCTACGATCTGGAGCGGCTTGAGGCTGCGATCGAAAAGGGCGAGCTGGGCGATATCGCCGCGCTCGCCAGCACGCAGGGCGGTAAGATCGTTTATCGCAAGCGGTTCGACGGTAAGGCACCCGGCACTCCGGTAGATATCAAGTCGGCAGGCAAGTCGATCACCGCGCTGGCGGTTGGCATGGCGATTATGGATGGCAAGCTGGCCGGCCGCGACGTGGCGGTGTGGCCGTACCTCGGCCATTCGCGGGGCGAGCCTTTCGATTCGATCACGGTGGGCGACCTGCTCGCCATGGCCAGCGCGCTCGACTGCGATGACCGTGACCGGAAGTCTCCCGGGCAGGAGGAGCGGATGTACCGGACGCGCGAATGGCGCGCCTTCGCGCTGGACCTCCCCGCGCGCGGCTTCACCCGGGGGGAGAATGGCTATGGCCCGTTCTCCTATTGCACGGCGGGCGTGTTCCTCCTCGGCCAGGTGGTCGAGACCGCCACGGGCGAGCGGTTCGACGATTACGTACAGCGGCGGCTGTTCGCCCCCCTCGGCATAGCGCGCCCCATCTGGCGGACCTCGCGCAGCGGCGAGATCCAGTCAGGCGGGCAACTGACCATTTCGGACGAAGCGCTGCTCAAGATCGGCCGCCTCGTCCTCGATCGCGGGGAATGGGACGGTCGGCAGGTGATCGATCGCGCATGGATCCAATCGATGCTGACCCCGCGCCACAGGCTGGGCGAACAGCAATTCTACGGCGATCTGTGGTGGGCAACCCCGCTGCGCGCGGGCGAGCAATATGTGCCTGCGTGGATGATGAAGGGCAATGGCGGCAACATCGTCGCCGTCGTGCCCAGCCACGATGCCGTGCTGGTGGTGCAGACGCGCAATTACAACAAGCGCGATGCGGAGCGGCACGCGTTCACCGCACTTTGGGCCATGCTCGGCGCGCTCGAACCGGTTACTGCCCCGGCTATTGCAAGGTAACCCGGTCGTCCGTGCCGTTCTGGCGACCGAAGAAGTACATCAGCTGGATCAGCAGCTCGCACCGCGCGGCAAGGTCCGGCGTTTCGAGCAGCGCCTGTTTGGAAGCGGCATCGAAAGGGGCGATCTGGCTGACCCCGTTGATCAGCGACTGATCGTCGAGCTGGGCGACCGCATCCCAGTCCACCGAATAGCCCTGCGCATCGGCGAAACGGCGCGCTTCGCGTTCGAACCCGGCACGCTCGATCCCGCTGAGTACTTCGTCGCCGTCCTCGGCGATCAGCTCGCCCTCGATCTGGCGGAAGGGGGTCGCGACATCGAGCTCGCGAATCATGCGAAAGCGGCTCTCCCCGTCGAGCACGAGGTTGTAGCGTCCGTCGTCCATCGCCTCGACATCGGCGATCTTGCCCACGCAGCCGATGTCGTAGAGCGGCGATCCATCGCGCGTGGTCTTGGGCTGGATCATCGCGATTCGCCGGTCGCGCGCCAGCGCATCGCTGACCAGCGCGCGATAGCGCGGCTCGAACATATGCAGCGGCAATTGCAGGCCGGGGAACAGGATCGCGCCGGTAAGCGGGAAGATGGACAGGCGCATCGGGCCTAACCGAACAGGATCTTGGACAGGCGACGACGGGTGGCGACCACCCATGCATCTTCCAGACCGACCGCCTCGAAGATCTGCAGCAGCTTGGTCCGCGCCGCGCCTTCGTTCCATTCGCGATCCGTCTCGACCATGGCCAGCAGCTCGTCCGCTGCGGCATCGCGCTGGCCAGCGGCGAAGGCGGCTTCGGCGTAGGCGTAGCGTGCGTCCATATCGCCGCCCTGGGCCTCCTCGCGCAGCGCCGCCAGCTCGCCCTCGTCGACCTTCTCGCCCGAGAGTTCAAGCTGCGCACCGGCCTGCGCCACGGCGGGGTCGGCCTTCTGCTCGTCGGTCAGCGCGTCGAAGGCGGCCTGCGCCTGCTCGTGCTGCCCGTTCGCCAGCAGCGCGCGAATCAGGCCGGACTGGATTTCGGGACGGGTCGCGATCTCGGGCGGGGCGGCGGTCGCGATCTCGGTGTAGAGCTGGACGGCTTTCTCGGTCTCGCCCGCATCCAGCAGCTGCTCTCCCATGGCGATCAGCTGCTCGACTTCGGGCATGCCATTATTGGCATCCGAATCGGCACCGGCCGCATTGGGATCGATCGGAAGCTGCGCGAGAATCTGGTCGAGCGCCTGCGTAAGCTGGCTTTCGCTGCGCGCGCTGGTCAGGTCGGCCACGGGGCGGCCCTGGAACATGGCGTAGACCGTGGGGATCGACTGGACCTGGAACTGGCTGGCGATGAACTGCTCTTCATCGACATTGATCTTCTTCAGCACCACGCCCTTATCGGCATATTGCGCCGCGACCTTTTCCAGCATCGGGGCGAGCGCCTTGCACGGGCCGCACCATTCGGCCCAGAAATCGAGCACCACCAGCTTCGTCATCGACGGTTCGACGACTTCCTTCTGGAAGCGTTCGACGGCTTTCTGTTCCTCTATATTGAGCCCCATGCTGGCCAAGTGCGATCCCCTTCTTTGTCGTGCGGTTGCAGGCTTTCGGTTTGCCCCAATGTGGGCCTTTCGTGGGGGATGTGAAGGGCCTGCAAAAACCTGTAATTTAGCGCTTGCGGTACCGGGCCCTCGTTGCTAATTGCCCGCTTCCCGTTCCGGACAGGCCCTCGCGGCCCGCCGGAAACGCCAAGTGAGCGGGCGTAGCTCAGGGGTAGAGCACAACCTTGCCAAGGTTGGGGTCGGGCGTTCGAATCGCCTCGCCCGCTCCATTTTCTTCAGAACAATCCGGCTTTGCCGGGCGTCCGCGCAGTGTCACTGCGGTTCGCCCGGATCTTCCGCGTCCTGCGCGGCGGCAACGTGCGCGCTTCGCCGGTTGCCTGCTTTCCTTAGATTTACCGACGAACGAACGATTCGGGTCGCCGAAGCGCAATATCGGTCTTGCGCTCGCAAGAATGAAACGTTAGCTGAGGATGATATAAAGTAACACACAAACAGGATCGTTCACCCTTATGAAGCTCTCCTCCATCGGCAGCCTGCCGCTGCTCGCCATTGCCCTGGCCGCCGTTCCCTGTGCCGCTCAGGCGCAAACGGCCGATGATCCTGCGGACAGCAGCAGTGATGATGTCGGCGACGACTTCCACAACCGCACCAGCCAGCAGGCAGATATCGTGGTCACTGCGGGCAGGAGCCTGAGCCAGCTCGACGTGCTTGCCGGCACCTCGGTCGTCGAAGGGGTCGAACTGCAAAGAAACATGAACGGTCAGGTGGGCGAGATTCTCGAGGATCTGCCCGGGGTTTCGGGCAGCGGCTTCTCGCCCGGCGCTTCGCGCCCGGTGGTTCGCGGCTTCAGCGGAGAGCGCGTCCGGGTGATGAGCGACGGGATCGGCTCGCTCGACGCATCGAACACCTCGGACGATCACGCGGTCAGCATCGACCCTCTGACCGTCGAGCGGATCGAGGTTCTGCGTGGCCCCGCCGTGTTGCTTTACGGCAGCCAGGCGATCGGCGGCGCGGTCAACGTGATCGACAAGCGCATTCCGCGCAGCATCCCCGACGAGCCGATCCATATCGACGGGCTGGCGAGCTACGACACCGTCAACGACGAATACCGTGTCGGTGCCTCGGTCGACGCGCCGCTGGGTGGCGGCTTCGTCGCGCATATTGATGGCAGCTACCTCGATGCGGGCGACGTCAACGTGCCCGGCTATGTGCTGAGCGACGGTCTTCGCGCCGATGTTCTTGCCGAGGCCGACGAACACGAGGGCGAAGGCGAGCTTGAAGAGGCCGCCGAACTGCGCGCGGTCGCGAACCAGCAGGGCGTCGTGCCCAACACCTTTGTCGAGACCAAGTCGGTGAACGCTGGCCTCGCCTTCTTCTCCGGCGGCAGTAATTTCGGTTTCGGTGGCGGCTATTACGAGACCACTTACGGCGTCCCCGAAAATCCTGCCGGGGGACACGAGCACGAAGACGGCGGCGAGGAAGAGGGCGGCGAAGAGGGCGTCTCGATCGGGCTCAAGCAGTACCGCGCAGAATATCGTGGCGACCTGGACCTGGGCTCGGGTTTCCTCGACCGGCTGCAGACTCGCGTAGGCTACAGCGACTATACCCACACCGAATTCGAAGGCTCCGAGGTCGGGACCGTGTTCGATGTCGAAGGGTTCGAGGGACGGGCGGAGTTCATTCAGGCTCCCGTCGGGAACCTGCGCGGCTCGTTCGGCGGGCAGTTCTACATTCGCGACTTCTCGGCGACGGGTGAAGAGGCCTTCGTCGCCCCCAACCAGACCGAACAGTACGGCTTCTTCACGCTTCAGGAGCTGAGCTTCGGGGACTTCCAGCTCGAAGGTGCCGCACGTTTCGAAACCTCAAGTGTCTCCTCGACGCCGCTGAACGTCGATCGCAACTTCAACATCTTCTCCGGCGCGCTGGGTGTCTCCTACGACATCGGCGGCCTGCGGGTCGGCGTAAACGGATCGCGCGTCGGCCGTGCCCCTGCCGGCGAGGAGCTGTTCGCCAACGGACCGCACGTCGCCACCGGCCAGTACGAGCTGGGCGATGTGGACCTCGAGGTCGAGCGTGCGTGGGGCCTGGAAGGCTTCGTGCGCGGCAATCTGGGCCCGGCGACCATCAGCCTGACCGGGTTCAAGAGCTGGTTCGACAACTACATCTACCTCAACAACACTGGCACTCTCGTCGAGGAAGACGGCAGCCCGCTGCCGGCAGGCGAGGAAGGCGGCCTGCCGCTGTTCAACTACCTGCAGCAGGATGCGACCTATTACGGGGTCGAAGCCGAACTCGCCGTGCCTTTCGTGGAGAGTGACACATTCTCCCTGCTCGGTGAAGCGAGTGCCGAGTACGTCAAGGCCGAGCTGGCCGACGGCAGCCCGGTCCCGCGCATTCCGCCGCTGGGCCTGACCGGTGCGCTGACCGCCAAGACCGGGCCGTTCGAAGTGCGCGGCGAGGTCCAGTACTTCGGCGAGCAGGACGATGTGCCCGCGTTCGAGAGTGCGACCGATGCCTTCACCTTCGTCAACGCCTCGGTCGCTTGGCGTCCGCTGCGCGGCAACGACAACGTGACCCTGCTGGCCAAGGTCGACAACATCTTCGACGTCGAAGGCCGCCGCGCGACCAGCTTCACGCGCGACTTCATCCCGATGGCGGGGCGTAACCTCTCGGTCAGCGCACGCTTCAGCTTCTAGGCGGGGCCTCCCCCCTTCATCCCGCCTGGCCGTCCGCGGGGCCGCTGGCACTTCGTGCCTCGGCCTCGCGGGCACCCCTTTCCCGCCCCTCTGCCCGCGCCGCCCGGATCTCGGCGCGCCGCGCGCGGTCCCGTTCGCGCCAGACGTCGACCGATCCGCGCGCCTGGCCATAGGCAAACACCATCAGCAGCCCGCCCGCGATGGCGAGGTTCTTGAGCGCGAGTTGCAGCTGCAGCTGGTCGCCCAGCTGATTGTGGAAGAAGAACACCGTCGCCAGCGTGAAGCCGAACAGCAGCAGGCTGCTGATCCGGGTGAGGAACCCGATCGCGAGGAACACGCCGAACACCAGCTCGAAAATCCCGACCGGCAGCGCCAGATTGGCCGGCAGCGTCGTCACCTTGTCGATAAACGCCTGCGTCTGGCTGACGTTCATCACCTTGGTCACGCCCGAGATGATGAAGATCAACGCCAGCAACATGCGACCGATTACCGAAGCCAGAAACGCCATACCGATACTCTCCCCGCTGCTACACGCAGATCAATCGCCCGTACGGCGATCGGCTCCCGAAAAGCGCTATTCCTCGACCTCGAAGGTGACCTCCGCATGTTCGCGCAGGCGCGCGACCAGAGCTTCGCCGAGAATCGAGCCCGGCGTCCCGATCCCGCCCGGCGCATCGCTTTGAAGCAGGCCGATGCCCGTCTCGCCGATCATCCGGCTGGTCGAGCCATAGCCCGGGTCGTAGCGGCCCTTGACCGCGTAGCGCAGCGTTTCGCCACCCTCAGTCTCACCCACGAACAGCACGTCGTAATACCCGTTCTCACGCTCCTCGGGCGTGGGGCCTTCGCCGGGCTTGGGCGGCTTCGCGCCGAACGGGTTCTTCATCATCTCGGCGGCAGCGTTCGCAGCGGCCTTGCCCGCTTCGCCGGGGCTGGTCAGGACCATCTCGTCGTAGCGGAAATCCTCGCCATAGGGGTGGCCGAGCAGGAAGTTGGTGCGGTGCACGTTCTTGGTGTTGATCGGCGCCATCACGAAGGGCGCGGCCCACTTGCCCAGATCGCTCTCGTACTTGGGCACCATGCCGCCCGGCTGGTCCGGCCCGTCGAAGCCGGGGGTGAGGCCGAAGGGGCTGCGCATGATCTTGATGAGCGACGGATCGCGCGCCATCGCCTTCATGCTCTCGGCAAGGCTGGCGGCGGTGCCGCCGCTGAAGGTGCCCTTCATCGCCCGCACGCGCCCGCGCACAGTCGTGCACGGCGCACCGAAGCGCTCGCGCGCCTCTTTCTGGAGCATCAGCACGCCCAGATCGAAGGGGATCGAATCAAACCCGGAGGAGAAACTGATTCGCGCCCCGCTGGCCTTGGCGTCCGCCTCGTACTTGTCGATCATCTGCCGCATCCATGCAGGCTCTCCGCATAGATCGGCGTAGTGCGTGCCGCTCTTGGCGCAGGCGGCGAGCAGCGGTTCGCCATAGAGCTGGTACGGCCCGACCGTGGTGATGATGACCTTCGCCTGCTCGCACATCCGGTCGAGGCTGGTTGCGTCGGCCGCGTCGGCGACGATGGTGGGGGTGCTATCGGGCGCGCCGATCGCGCGCTTCACTTCGGCCAGCTTGTCCGGATTGCGGCCCGCCATCGCCCATTTGGGAGCATCGGGACTGTCGCCATATTCGCGCAGGAAATGCTCGGCCACCAGACGCCCGGTATACCCGGTCGCGCCGTAGATCACGATGTCGAATTCGCGTGCCATATCTCAATCCTCTTGCCCGTTCGTGCCGAACCTAGCGGAGCACGCTTCAGTCACCAATGCCCCATGGGCTGACACACCTGACACAGTGTCTAAGTGAGAAAAACCCGCCCCCCTCCGCGAGTGGGCGCAGCTAGTGGCGCACGGCCGAGGGAAGTAACGAAAGCTGAGCACATCGCCACATTATCGCAGCGCTCGGCGCAGTAGGAAACTTGCAATGACCTCTATTGGGATCGCGATCCGCTACTGCCGCCACGCTTGTGAAGAGCCGACATAGCCTCTCTGACAAGGCCTGCGCCGGTAACGGACGGAGCTGAGCGACGCGATCCCCAGACCGGCCAAAACCGATACGTGCCATGGTGGTCGTCAAGACCGGGCCGACGCGCTAAGCGCTCACCCCAAGATCGCACAATTCGGGCTGAGGCACATGGCACGCAAATATTCCAAGGGCGCAGCCCGCGAGGAACGGGTCCACGAGGATGAGGAGGAGGCGGCACCGCTGCCGCCGTGCTGGCTTTGCGGACGCCCTCTGGGCAAGACCGTTGTCATGCACCACCCTGTGCCAAAAAGCCGGGGTGGGCGCGATGTCGTGCCGATGCATCCTATTTGCCAGCAAACCCTGATCGCCAATTTCAGCAACGCCGAATTGCAGCGCCATGCGCTCGACGTCGAGGCAATTCTGCTCAATCCCGACATGCGCAAATTCGTCGATTGGGTTGCCAAGAAGGACCCCGATTTCCACGCTGGCACAGCGAAGAAAAAGCGCTGATTGCGCCACGATCCATAAAAAACGCGCCGAAGAATGACCATGACAATGCCAATCGCTGACGCCCGAACGATCTGTGTCGCCGCCTTGTACCATTTCGCACCCCTCACTCAGTGCGAGCAGCTGAGTAAGCCTCTGAAGCAATTATGCGATGCTCAGGGCATCAAGGGCACGCTGCTGCTGGCTGGCGAAGGCATTAATGGCACGATCGCAGGGTCCAGCACGGGCATAGACCGGGTGCTCGACCATATTCGCAGCTGGCCCGGTTGCGCCGATCTCGAAGTGAAGTTCTCAAGTGCCGGCGCCATGCCGTTTCACCGGATGAAGGTGCGCATCAAGCAGGAAATCGTGACCATGGGGCAGCCCGGTATCGATCCGGCTGCCAATGCAGGCACCTATGTCGATCCGCAGGACTGGAACGCCCTGATCGACGATCCCGACACGATCGTGATCGACACGCGCAACGATTACGAGGTTTCGATCGGCTCCTTCGCAGGGTCGATCAATCCGATGACCGGCACATTCCGGGACTTTCCGGAATGGTTCGCGCGCGAACGCGAACGCCTGCTCGGATCTGGGAATCCGCCAAGGGTCGCCATGTTCTGCACCGGTGGCATCCGCTGCGAGAAGGCATCCGCATTCCTGAAGAAGGAGGGGCTCGACGACGTCTTCCACCTCAAGGGCGGGATCCTCGCGTACCTAGAGCAGATGCCCGAGGAGGAGAGCCGGTGGCAGGGCGAGTGCTTCGTGTTCGACCAGCGCGTCGCGGTCGGGCACGCGCTGTCAGCGGGGACGCATGATCTGTGCTTCGCGTGTCGTCGGCCCGTAAGTCCGTCGGACAAGCAATCGGCGTTTTATGAAGCGGGCGTCAGTTGTGCGGCGTGCCACGATGAAAGAGACGACGCACAGCGTGCTTCCTATCGTGAGCGACACAAGCAGGAAATGCTCGCCGCCCAGCAGGGGCGCACACATGTCGGCGCGGTGTTCGCACCGAGCGGAGATGATGATGGCGACTGAGCGGGTCCTCTACAGCTTCCGCCGCTGTCCTTACGCGATGCGAGCAAGGCTGGCGCTGGCGATTAGCAAAACGCCTTATGTGCTGCGCGAAGTGGTCCTTGCACGAAAGCCTGAGGCGATGCTGGAGGCTTCGCCCAAAGGTACTGTGCCGGTCCTCGTCCTCGCCAACGGCACCGTGATCGACGAGAGCATCGAGATCATGCGCTGGGCGCTGGCACAAAACGATCCGGAAGGCTGGCTGGACCGGGACGATGCAGCCCTGATCGAACACAATGACGGGCCATTCAAACACGATCTCGATCGCTACAAATATCCCGACCGCCATGATTCCGATGCCATGGTGCATCGCGAGCGAGGGATGGAGTTCCTGAGGCTGCTCGATGAGCGGCTATCCGACGACGCGCAGCTATGTGGCTCCACGCGCGGCATCGCCGACGCGGCGATCATGCCGTTCGTGCGTCAATTCGCAGCGGTCGACAGGGACTGGTTTGCGGCCCAGCCGATCCCTCACCTGCAAAAATGGCTGGCGGAGCATCTTGCATCGCCCTTGTTCGCAGCGGTCATGGCGCGCTTCGATCCTTGGTCGCCGGGCGACCCGGTTGTGGTCGTCCCGGGGGCTTAGAACTCTCACAAAGCGTTCAGTCCGCTTTGCAGATCGGATCGTAGAAAACGTCGCCGCCTAGAGCCGAGGCAGTGTGACCCCGCGCTGGCCCATATATTTGCCCGCCCGGTCCTTGTAGCTGGTCTCGCAGCGTTCGTTGCCCTGCAGGAACAGGAACTGGCACGCGCCTTCGTTGGCGTAGATTTTCGCGGGCAGGGGGGTGGTGTTGGAGAATTCCAGGGTCACGTGGCCTTCCCAGCCCGGCTCCAGCGGGGTGACGTTTACGATGATCCCGCAGCGCGCATAGGTGCTCTTGCCGAGGCAGATCACCAGCACGTCCTCGGGCACGCGGAAATATTCGACCGTGCGCGCCAGCGCGAAGCTGTTGGGCGGGATCGTGCAGACGTCGGTCTCGCGATCGACGAACGAATTGCTGGCGAAGTCCTTCGGGTCGACCACTGCGCTGTCGACATTGGTGAAGATCTTGAACTCGGGCGCGACGCGCGCGTCGTAGCCGTAGGAGCTGAGCCCGTAGGAGATGCAGCCGTCGCGCCGCTGCGCCTCCTCGAACGGCTCGATCATGCCGTGCTTTTGTGCCTGTTCGCGAATCCAGCGGTCGGAGAGAATGGCCATGGCGCTGTGATGCGCAGCGCTGGCCGTGCGCGCAAGCCTACGCTTGCGGCTTATCCCTACAGCTGTTTCGCGCCCAGCTGCGGGTTGAGCTTGGCCACGTGGTTCAGCCACTGCTTGGGCCGACGCAGCATGCTGGCGGGGTAGGTCACCTTGAGCCCGGCCAGCTGCGCCATGCGGCCGACGAAATGGATGCAGTTGCGCCGGTCGAGGTCGTAGAACTTGCCCGGCGCGTTGTGCCACGCGGCAACCTCGCGCTTGACGCGGGCATATTGCGCGTCGCTCAGCGTGACGGTGAAATGCCGGTTGGTGCTACGCACACTGCTCTCGCTCTCGGTCATGATCTTGTGTTCGACCGGGCCGTTGAGCACCGCCGTGGTCGTGTGCTTGGCGGTGAAGCCGAAATTCTCGTCCACTTTGCGGCCATCGCTGGTGGTGCCTTCCAGCACCACGAAGGCATGAGGGTAGCGGCCGAACAGGACCGACCCGTCGAAGGAATGGAACGACATCCGCACTTCGGCAAAGGCGGTGGTGGACCAGGCGAGCGCAATGAGCGCGACGATCAGCTTGAGCGATTTGAGCATGGGGCGGACCTTTAACAGGTCCGCCACCACACTGGAACTCCGGTGTTACCCGGTCACAGGCTTGCCAGCAGCGTGGCGTTGCCGCCCGCCGCGGTCGTATCCACCGTCACCACGCGTTCCGTGGCGAAGCGCGCGACGTAGTTGGGGCCGCCTGCCTTGGGGCCGGTGCCCGAAAGGCCTTCGCCGCCGAACGGCTGGCTGCCGACCACCGCGCCGATCTGATTGCGGTTGACGTAGAAATTGCCGACCTTGATCCGCGATTCGACGAAGCGGCGGGTTTCCTCGACCCGGCTGTGCAGCCCGCAGGTCAGGCCGAAGCCGACCGCGTTAATGTCGTCCACCACCTGGCCCAGATCCTTGCCCTTGAACTTGGCGATGTGCAGCACCGGGCCGAAATTCTCGCGCTGCAGGTGGCCGATACCCTCGATCTCGATGATCGTGGGGACCACGAAGCTGCCCCGGGCGAGGGAGGAATCCTCTTTGCCCCGCCAGATCGTGCGCCCGATCGTTTCCGAGCGCGCAATGTGCCGCTCCAGCGCGGCCTGCGCGTCATGGTCGATCACGGGGCCGACATCGGTGTCGAACCGGGTCGGGTCGCCGACGTCGAGCGCTTCGAACGCGCCGCGGATCATCGTCAGCATCTCGTCGTAAACGTCTTCCTGGATGTACAGCACGCGCTGCGCGGAACAGCGCTGGCCCGCACTCTGGAAGGCGCTGGAGATGACGTCGCGGGTGACCTGTTCGGGCAGCGCGGTGCTATCCACGATCATCGCGTTCTGGCCGCCGGTCTCGGCGATCAGGGTCGCAATTCCGCCGTCGCGCGCGGCGAGGCCGCGGTTGATCGCCTGCGCGGTCTGGGTCGAGCCGGTGAACGACACGCCCGCAATGCGCACGTCGCTGGTGATCATCTGACCTACCTCGCCGCCGCCGGGCAGCAGTTGGAAGACCTCTTCGGGAATGCCCGCCTGGTGGCACAGCTTGACTGCGAGCGCGGCGATCAGCGGCGTCTGCTCGGCCGGCTTGGCGATCACCGTGTTGCCCGCTGCAAGAGCAGCGGCGGCGGGACCGATGAAGATCGCCAGCGGGAAGTTCCACGGGCTGATCGTTGCGAACACGCCGCGCCCCGCGAGCTTCAGGTAATTGTGCTCGCCGGTGGGGCCAGGCAGCTCGGTAGGCTCGATGAACAGGCGGCGTGCCTCGTTCGCGTAGTAACGCAGGAAGTCGACCGCCTCGCGAATTTCGAGCACCGCGTCGACCAGCGTCTTGCCGGCTTCCAGCTGGCACAGCGAGAGGATCTCGTCGGTATGCGCTTCGAACGCGTCGGCTGCGGCTTCGAGCAGCAGTGCGCGCTTCTCACCACCCAGCGCGTTCCAGCCGGGCTGGATAGCGGCCGCGCGACCGATCGCATCATCGACCTCTTCTGCGCTCGCATCGCGGCGCGTGCCGATCCGCATGCCGTGGTCGAACGGCGCGGTAATCGGGGCAATTTCGCCCGGAACCTCGGCCTTGAAGGTGGGCGAGGCTTCCCACTGCCGCTCGCGCATGTCGTGCAGCCGCTTGAGCAGCGGTTCGCGCACCAGCGGATCGGCAAGGTCGACGCCGGCGCTGTTGCGCCGTCCGGGGAAGATGTCCTTGGGCAGCGGGATCGCAGGGTTCCGCTTGGGCTCCAGCGCGGCCAGCTCGGCCACCGGGTCGCCCGCCAGATCGACCGCCGAAAGGTCCGAATCGGCCATCCGGTTGACGAACGAGCTGTTGGCGCCGTTTTCGAGCAGGCGGCGCACCAGATAGGCGAGCAGGTCCTTGTGCCCGCCGACCGGCGCGTAGATCCGCACCGGCGTCTGGGCGTTGCCCTGCGCCTTGGCGAGCGCGGCGTACAGCTCCTCGCCCATGCCGTGCAGGCGCTGGAATTCGAACTGCGTGCCCGCGCCTGCGCGCTGCACGATCGCAGCGATGGTGTAGGCGTTGTGGGTCGCGAAGGCGCCGTAGATCCGCTTGGGCGCGCTCAGCATCACATCGGCGCAGGCCATGTAGGAAACGTCGGTCGCGACCTTGCGGGTGAAGACGGGGAAATCGTCGAGCCCGGCGACCTGGCTGATCTTGATCTCGGTATCCCAGTAGGCACCCTTGACCAGCCGGACCATGAACTTGCGATCGTACTTCTCGGCCAGATCGATCAGCCAGCGACACAGCGGCACGCCGCGCTTCTGATAGGCCTGCACCGCCATGCCGAAGCCTTCCCAGCGGGTGCCGTCGGGGCGGGCGAACAGCGAATCGTCCGACGCCAGCGCCTCGATGATGTCGAGCGAAAGCTCCAGCCGGTCGGCTTCCTCGGCGTCGATCGTGAAGTGGATATTGGCGTCGCGCGCGCGCACCGCCAGCTCGGTCACGATCGGGATCAGCGCCTTCTTCGCCTTTTCGGCATGGAAGATGTCGTACTTGGGATAGAGCGCGGTCAGCTTGACCGAGATGCCCGGGCTGCCGGAAATTGTCCCGTCGCTCTCGTCCTTCAGCCGCTCGATCGCGTGGAGGTACGCTTTGCGATAGCGTTCGGCATCGGCGAAGGTCATCGCCGCTTCGCCGAGCATGTCGAAACTGTGGGTCAGGCCGCGCGCACGCTCCGGCCCGGCGCGCTTGAGCGCTTCGTTGATCGTCCGGCCGAACACGAACTGTCCGCCAAGGATCCGCATGGCCTGGAAGGTGGCCTGCCGGATCACCGGCTCGCCCAGCCGGTTCATCGCCCCGCGCAGCGTGCGGCCGAGCGCCTTCTGCGTCTGTTCGGGCCGTTCGAGCACTTCGCCCGTCAGCATCAGCGAGAAGGTCGCCGCGTTGACGAAGGTGCTGTCCGATTCGTTGAGATGCTCGCGCCAGTCGATCTCGCCGATCTTGTCGCGAATCAGCGCATCCGCAGTGCGTCCGTCGGGCACCCGCAGCAGCGCCTCGGCGAGGCACATCAGCGCGATTCCCTCTTCGGTATTGAGCCCGTACTGATGCAGAAAGGCGTCGATCCCGCTGACGTCGCGCTTGCGCGCATCCTGGATCAGCTTGACCGCATAGGCTTGAATTGCCGCATGATCTCGGGTGAAAACCTGGGTTTCGCGCAGGCGATCGGCGACGCAGGCCGCCTCTTCCTGGCGAAACGCCGCGCGCAACGCGCCGCGGTCGATCGGTTCGGCACTCGCAATGGGCGCGTGGTCGGCGGGCGGGTTCTTGGTCATCATATCCATACTCGCTTGGCGAGGTGGACCCGACGCGCCTGCATATCAAGCCTTGTGGTATTTCAAAGGGCTGCAGTTGCCTTGCCTGCGTGATCGCAGCGGGCTCGACCCGGGCCGCGCGAGCCGTTAGATCAGCGCTCAACGCGAGCCGTGCCAAGCAAACGGCCAGGAGGGACGATGACACTCGAGCAGGAACTGGCGGAATTCCCGCTGACGGGTCGTTTCCTGTATGGCCGTCTGCGCGACAGCCTGAGCCATGAGGATCGTCGCCTGCTGGAAAACCTGCCGGAAGAAATCGCCAATTACCAAAAGGACACCCGCGTAGTGCAGGCCGGATCGGTCTGCGGGCGCAGCACGCTGCTGGTCGAAGGGTTCATCATCCGCGGGCTTGACGGCTCGGGCAACCGGTCGGCGCTGAGCGTGCATGTGCCGGGCGATTTCGTCGACCTGCACTGCTTCGCGCTCAAGCGGCTGGACCATAATGTCGATACGATCGGGCCTGTGAAGCTGGCCTACGTGCCACATGAAAAGCTGCGCGAGGTGCTGCGCGACAGGCCGCATCTGGGGCGCCTGCTGTGGTCGTCCACCCTGCTCGACGCGGCGATGCACCGCCAGTGGATCATGAAGCTGGAACAGCTGACCACGCCGCGCCGGATCGCGCATATCTTTGCCGAATTGTGGCGTCGGCTCGAAATGGTCGGGCTGGCGGACGAGGACGGATTCCAGACACCGCTGACCCAGGTCGATCTTGCCGAGATGTGCGGCGCGACCCCGGTTCACGCCAATCGCGCGTTGCGCGAACTGCGCGAACGCGAGCTGGCGACGTTCCGCAAGGGCAGGGTCAGCTCGCCCGATCGGGCTGGACTGGAGCAGTATGCAGACTTTGCGCCCGACTACTTGTATGGTGAGGGCGAACTTGCGGTGAAGAGCGAGCTTTTCGCGCTTTGATTGCGTTCTGGGCAAGTTCTGGGGGGCAAATTCGGTGAAGTTAACATGCATCAATAGACTGGCTGCATCACGGCTCGCTAACCGGGCGACTGAATCGCAAACAGGTGGAAAGACACGGGGCGATGGAATTTCCGAACACCGGTGATTTTCTCGCCGGGCGACTTCGCGACAAGCTTGGCCATGACGACCAGGCCTATATCGAATCGCTGATCAGCGAGACTCGCGAGGCGGAATCGGGCGAAGTCCTGGTATCGCGCGGGACGATCGCGAACAGCAGCACGATCCTGATCTCGGGATACGTGTTCCGCACGATCGAAAGCGGCAACCGGCGCTTTATCGTCGGCATCCACGTGCCCGGCGACTTCATCGATCTACACGCCTTCGCGCTCAAGCGGCTGGATCACAACATCGTTGCCTCCGGCCCGGTCACGCTGGGCATCGCACCGCACCAGCGGCTGCGCACCGCGCTGGAGGAAAAGCCCCGGATCGCCCGTGCGCTGTGGTTCGCGACGCTGCTGGATGCGGCGATCCACCGCAAGTGGATCCAGATGCTCGAACAGCTCGATGCGCCTCGCCGGATCGCGCATATCTATTGCGAACTGCACCGGCGGCTGGAGCTGATCGGGCAGGCCAACAACCGTTCGCTGCGCACCCCCTTCACCCAGATCGACCTTGCCGACATGTGCGGGGTCAGCGCGATCCACGCCAACCGCGCGGTGGGCAAGCTGCGCGAGCTGGAACTGGCCGAAATCCGGCGCGGCGATCTGTATACGTCCAACTGGGACGCGCTGCGCGAATATGCACAGTTCGACGGTGCCTATCTGTACAGCGACGGCCCGCTGCGCTTCGATCAGGACTGGCTCTGAGGGCGGCTGGCCCGGTGGCTGTTCGCCGGTACGTTTGCGAGATAACGGGGCTGCTGTGCGGATCGCTGCGCTTGCCGTTGCGCACTTGATGGGTCACAGTCCAGGTTCACCCACCTTCAGCATTGCATGCCGGGGCAGGAGCATCCGTTGGTATCACCGCAGGACGACGCCGCACGACGCAGGATGGGCCTCCCCCTGTTCAGGCTTCCGATTTTCACCGCCGAGAGCGGTTTCTATCGCGGCTTCAACACCCGCGTGGCGATCCCCGGCAAGCTTGCCATCGCCCTGCTGATCGGCTGGACCCTCCTGTTTCCCGATGCGGCGTCGCACGCGCTTACGGTCGCCAACGAAACGATCATCGCCGCCTTCGCCGGGTGGTATGTGTACCTCGTCGCGTTTCTCACGCTGGTCGCGGTGGTGCTCGCCATTTTGCCGCAATCGGGCACCCTACGGCTGGGCGCGCCGGGCGAGAAGCCCGAATTCGGCGCGTTTTCATGGTTCGCCATGCTGTTCGGCGCGGGGATTGGGATCGGCCTGCTGACCTATTCGACGGGCGAGCCGCTGGCGCATTTCCAGAGCAATCCGGAAACCATCAGGGGGTTGGTGGAGCCTGTTTCCGCCGCGAACGTGCGGCCGAGCTATGTTTACACATTTTTCCACTGGGGCTTTGCCGCGTGGTCGACCTATGCGCTGGTCGGCCTTGCTGTCGGCTATGTTTCCTATCGGCGCGGCCTGCCGCTGACCATTCGCAGCGCGTTGACCCCGCTGTTCGGAGAGCGGATGTCGGGCTTTGCGGGCCACACGGTGGACTTCGTCGCGGTGGTCGCGACGATCCTGGGTGTGGCGGTGACGCTGGGCCTCGGGGTGCAGCAATTCGTCGCCGGGCTGGACCGGCTGGGGA
>Ga0208470_1000087_pt1 | contig 20265 bp, 19 predicted proteins | sample DeeseametaMP0740_FD_184204 | JGI IMG/M metagenome (GOLD analysis project Ga0208470, IMG submission 184204) | Marine microbial communities from the Deep Atlantic Ocean - MP0740 (SPAdes) | ecosystem: Environmental > Aquatic > Marine > Oceanic | place: South Atlantic Ocean | collected 2011-02-01 | reverse complement strand
CGCATGGCTCATGTCGGACAGGGCGCGGGCCAGCATGCCGATCTCGTCGCGCCGGTCGGGCAGGCGCGGCACCTGCACCTCGCGCTCGCGCCCCAGCCGGACGCGCTGGGCCGCTTTGGAGAGGGTTTGCAGCGGCGTCACGATCGTCCGCGCGAGGAACAGGGAGAGCAAAATCGATGCCGCCAGCGTCACGAACACGCCCGTGCCCAGGGTCGAGCGTGCCCGGCGGACCGATTCGGTAATGTCGACCGCGTTGCGGGTGGTCAGTAGCGTGGTGCCTTGTAGCCCCACCGGGGCCGCTGCGGTGATGACGGGCGTGCGGTCCGCCGCCTGACGCAGCTCGATCTGCGAGATGCCGAGTTCGCGGGCGCGCTGCAGTTCGGGCCAGGAATCGGCATTGTTCGATTCGGGTTCGTTATAGCGGGGCACCGGCTGCGCGCTGACGACCGTGTCCACGATTTGGTCGAGAAAGCGGGCGAAGCGCAGCTCGAACGGGTCGTCGGTTGGATCGTCGAGGGTGAAGGTCGGCTCGCCCAGTTCGAAACTGTCGGCGATCAGCTTGCCCTCGGGATCGAACAGGCGCAGCCGCATGTCCTGTTCCTTGCCGATTTGGAGCAGCAGCGCGTCCTGCCGCGCGCGGGTCGCCCCGGCCAGCGCCTCGGCGGTAATCTGCGCCTCGATCCGGGCGAGCTTGTAGCGCTCGTCGAGCAGCTGGGCGCGGTAGGAATCGAGATAGACGATCCCGCCGCCCAGCAGCAGCAGCGGGAGGATGTTGACCGCAAGGATGCGCGCGGTGAGCGACAGGCGCGAGAACACGCCGCCGCCTTCCAGCGGGCGCGGGATGCGGCGCACGCGGACGCGGTCAGCCATGGGTGCCAGTTTTGGGGAAATCAGCCATCGCTGAAGCTGTAACCGGCCCCGTACAGCGTCTCGATCGCGCCGAAGCTTGAATCGACCTGGCGGAATTTCCTGCGCATCCGCTTGATATGGCTGTCCACCGTCCGGTCGTCGACAAAGACGTCGTCCGGATAGGCGGCATCCATCAGCTGGTTGCGGCTCTTGATGACGCCGGGACGGTGGGCGAGCGCTTCGAGCAGCAGGAACTCGGTCACGGTCAGCGAGACCGGCTTGCCGTCCCACGTCACCTGATGGCGGGCCGGGTCCATCGTCAGTCGCCCGCGGGTGAAGCTGGCGCGCGCGTCGCTCAACCGACTGTCGGCGCTGCCTTCCGGCGCGGCGTCTTCCAGCCCGCTGCGGCGCAGGATCGCGCGGATGCGCGCGACCAGCAGGCGCAGGGAGAAGGGTTTGGAGATGTAATCGTCCGCGCCCATTTGGAAGCCGGCTTCCTCGTCCCGCTCGTCATCCTTGCTGGTCAGGAAGATGACCGGGAGGGCGGATCGTTCGCGCAGCTTGGCGAGCAGTTCCATCCCGTCCATCCGCGGCATCTTGATGTCGAACACGGCAAGGTCGGGGGGATTGTCGGTCAGCGCGCGCAGCGCAGTCTCGCCATCGGAATAGACGCGCGTTTCGAACCCTTCGGCCTGCAACGCGATCGAGACCGTGGTCAGGATATTGCGATCATCGTCGACCAGCGCGACGACCCGGCGACCTCCGGCCGCGGTGGCGGGGGCGGATGCGCCGCTGTGGGTTTCGCGGGGATGTGTCTGCGGGTCCATGCCGGGCACCAGTTTCCTCTTCTCGCGCCGGAAATAGCGTGTGTGTGCTCTATCCACAACGCACCGGCAGGCGATGGTGCACCGATTGATGATGCGCGGACGCCCGGTTTGACGAGTCGGGCAAGCGGGATTATGCGCATTCTCGTCTAGACCCTGCATTCGTATGCATCGACTGCAGTCGTCCGGTTTGACGGCCCGGTTTGACGGCGATCCGCCAGCCGCGCGATCATTGTATCATTCAGGAGAACGGCCGCCGTGCCCGCAGCTTTGTCCCACACCCTTGCCGACCAGGGTATCACGACCAGTGCCACCATCCACGCCAACCTCGATTCCGCGCAGTTGACCGAGCATGCGCTGACCAATGGCGAGGGACGCAAGGCCAAGCACGGGCCGCTGGTGGTCGAGACCGGCAAGCACACCGGACGCAGCGCGAAGGACAAGTTCATCGTCCGCGACGGTGAGACCGAGAGCACCGTGTGGTGGGACAACAACGCGTCGATGACGCCCGATCACTTCGCCGCGCTGAAGGAAGATTTCTTCGCCGCGCTGGGCGACAAGGACGCGCTGTATGTCGCTGACCTGTTCGGCGGTTCGCAGCCCGAGTATCGGGTGAATGTGCGGGTGATCAACGAACTCGCCTGGCACAACCAGTTCATCCGCACGCTGCTGGTCCGCCCGACCGCAGAAGAGCTGGCCGATTTTGCCCCCGAATACACGATTATCGACCTGCCCAGCTTCAAGGCCGACCCCGAACGCCACGGCTGCCGCAGCGAAACCGTGATCGCGGTCAATCTTTCGGAAAAGCTGATCCTGATCGGCGGCACGAAATATGCGGGCGAGATGAAGAAGAGCGTGTTCGGCGTGCTCAACTACCTGCTCCCGCCCAAGGGCGTGATGCCGATGCACTGTTCGGCCAATATCGGCCCCGACGGCAAGACCGCGGTCTTCTTCGGCCTGTCGGGCACCGGCAAGACCACGCTGTCCGCCGATGCCAGCCGCACGCTGATCGGCGATGACGAGCATGGCTGGTCGGACGATGCGGTCTTCAACTTCGAAGGCGGCTGCTACGCCAAGATGATCCGCCTCAACCCCGAAGCGGAGCCCGAGATTTTCGCCACCACGCAGATGGAGGGCACCGTCCTCGAAAACGTGGTGATGGACGAGAACGGCGAGATCGACCTTGACGACAACTCGCTCGCCGAGAACACGCGCGGCGCTTATCCGCTCAGCTCGATCCCCAATACCAGCGAGAAGAACCTCGGCCCGGTGCCGAGCAACGTGATCATGCTGACCGCCGATGCCTTCGGCGTGCTGCCTCCGATCGCGCGGCTGACGCCGGATCAGGCGATGTACCACTTCCTGTCGGGCTACACCGCCAAGGTAGCCGGCACAGAAATCGGCGTCACCGAGCCTGAAGCGACCTTCTCCACCTGCTTCGGCGCGCCCTTCATGCCGCGCCATCCGAGCGTGTACGGCAACCTGCTCAAGGAACGGATCGCCAAGGGCGAGGTCCAGTGCTGGCTGCTCAACACCGGCTGGACCGGCGGCAAGTACGGCGTCGGCTCGCGGATGCCGATCAAGGCGACCCGCGCGCTGCTCAACGCCGCGCTCGAGGGCAAGCTCGACACCGATAAGCATGGGGTCGAATATCGCAAGGACGCCAATTTCGGCTTCGATGTGCCGGTGAGCGTGCCTGCACTGGCCGAAAAGGGCATCGACCAGACGATCCTCGACCCGCGTTCGACCTGGGCCGACAAGGACGAATACGACGCGACCGCAGAAAAGCTGGTCCAGCTGTTCGTCAACAATTTCCAGCCCTTCGCCGCCCATGTCGACCAGGGCGTGCGCGACGCTGCGCCGCAGCCCGCCCGCCAGGTCGCCTGATCGCAGGCACACGATTTTCCCGGTTGGAGAGGAGGGGCCCCGCACGGTGAAAGCCGGAGCGGGGCCCTGATTTTTTCAGCTGGATCGGCGTGAAAACCGATGAAATTACTGGAAGTTAGTTTGGGTTCTTCAAGCCGCCGGTCAGCGTAGTCCGTTACATCTCCCACGCAGATCGCGAGACCGAAGATGTGGCGAAAGGCCTGCGCACAATGACCCGTTACCGCCTCCGCTTTGCTGCGGATGATACTCACGCGGAGGAAACCCGCGAGTACGAGAAGGGCGACGGGGCATTCGTGTTCTGGCTCGCGGAAACGATCGACGGGCGCGAGATCGACATCTCCGCCGATGCCGAGCCGCTTTGCCGGGTAAAGCGATCGCGCGCCGACAAGGGGTTCTGGATCATCAGCAGACCGTCGCACACCTCGCGGCCCTAAATTCGACATCTAACCGCGCTAGCACACGGTTCGCATTGCTGAACGAAGGAGCCGTTGATGAGCCTGTTCGATTCGATTCTCAAAAGCACCGGCGGCGCGCCGGACGATGTGGTCAACCTGGCCGACAAGCTGGGCATCGATCCGGTGATGGCGGAAAAGGCGATCGCGGCGCTCAGTCAGGCGCATACCAAGCCCGGCGATACGGTCGATCTGGCAGCGGCGAAGACCGGGATGGACACCGGCATCCTCAGCCAGATCGTGCAGCAGATCGGCGGTGAAGGCTCGCTCGGCGAATATGCCCGCCAGTTGCAGGAGCATCCGCAGGCGGCGAGCATTCTCAAGATGCTCGACATGGACGGCGATGGCGACGTGATCGACGATATCACCGGGATGGCGGGCAAGTTCTTCGGCAAAAGGTGACCGGCGCGGCGCAAGGGCCTGCATGCTTCAGCAGCAGGTCAGGTTTGCTGGCGCCATTTCCGGCGCGATGATGAAACGCATTTCCGCTCTCGTGCTTCCGCTGGCGGCGGCCTTCCTCGCGCCGCTGCCCGTGCATGCACGGCAGGCGGGTGAGGGCCAGGCCGAACCCGCGCCTGCACCCGCTGCAACGATCTACGATGCTCAGATCGTCGCGCGCTATCCGCACGATCCGGCCGCCTTTACCCAGGGCCTGCTGTGGCACGACGGGCAGCTTTACGAGAGCACCGGGCTGGAAGGACAATCGCAGATCCGCAGGGTGGATCTGGCGACGGGCGACGTGCTGGCCGCGCAGGCGATCCCGGCGGATCAGTTCGGTGAGGGCGTGGCTCTCTGGGGTGACGAGCTGGTCAGCCTCACCTGGATGGACCGGGTGATCCACCGCTGGTCGCTCGACACGCTGGAGCTGGTGCGCAGCGACCCGTTCCCGTTCGAAGGCTGGGGCCTGACTGCGATGGACGGCATGCTGGTCGCATCCGACGGCAGCGCAACGCTGCGCTTTCTCGACCCCGAAACCTACGCGGTCGAGCATGAGGTGACGGTGACGCTGGATGGCCGGCCGATCGCCCGGTTGAACGAGCTTGAGGCGGCAGACGGCCTGATCTGGGCCAACCAGTGGTACAGCCAGGTGATCGTCGGGATCGACCCGGCGGATGGCACGATCCGCCGGATCGTCGACCTGAGCCCGCTAGTGGCCGAGATCGATGCGGCGCAGAACGGCGCGGTCCGGAACGGCGCGGTGCTCAACGGGATTGCGCATGATCCGGCCAGCGATCGCTGGTTCGTCACCGGCAAGCTGTGGCCGACCATGTTCGAGGTGCGGCTGGTCCCGCGCGAGGCGGAGCCGGACGCCAGCGCCACGGGCGGCTAGGCCGCCGCGCCGATCGCCTCCGCGCGGCGCAGCTGGTCGACATGGGACCAGATGCGGCTGACAACGACCGACCCTTCGCCGACCCCGCTGGCCACGCGCTTGACCGATCCTGCGCGCACATCGCCGACCGCGAATATGCCGGGCTTGGAAGTTTCGTATGGGGGGTCGCGGTCGACCCTTTCGCCCGTCAGAACGAAGCCACGTTCGTCCAGGTCGATATGCTCGGCGAGCCAGTCCGTGTTCGGAGCCGCGCCGATCATGATGAACAGCGCGCGGGATTCTATCCGTCGCTGCCCATCGGGGGTGTCGAGCGTGATGGCATCGAGATGATCTTCCCCATGCAGCTGCGAAACCGTCGTTTCATAGTGCAGCTGCACCCGAGGATCGGCCTCGAGCCTGCGGGAGAGATAGTCCGACATCGAGGCGGCGAGCGAGGTGCCGCGCACCACGACGTGAACGCACTTGGCTGTGCGCGAGAGGTACATGGCAGCCTGCCCGGCGGAATTGCCTCCGCCGACGACCACAACCTCGGTATTCCGGCAGAAGCGTGCCTCCATCTCGGTCGCGGCGTAGAACACTCCAGCGCCTTCCAGCTCTTCCAGTCGCTCAATGGGGAGGCGGCGATATTGCACGCCGGTCGCGACCAGCACCGCGCGGGCACACAGTCGCTCGCCATGGTCGAGCGTGGCGCAGAAGGTGCCGTCGGGCATCTCCTCCAGCGCCTCGACCCGGCGCGGCATGGCGAAGCGGGTGCCGAATTTCAGCGCCTGGATCTGCCCGCGATAGATCAGGTCCGATCCGCTGATCCCGGTGGGGAAGCCCATGTAATTCTCGATCCGGCTGCTGGTCCCCGCCTGCCCGCCGATCGCGGTGTCCTCCACCACCAGCGCGCTCATCCCCTCGGCCCCGGCATACACAGCCGCTGCGACACCCGACGGCCCCGCACCGACGATCAGCAGGTCGACCGTTTCATCTTCCCCGATCGCCAGATCGAGGTTGAGGGCTTCGGCGAGGGCACGCGGGCTCGGGTCGTCGAGCGGGCGATCCTTGCCGAGGATCACTGCCGGCTCGTGATCGACGAGGCTGCACAACCGGCTTGCTTCCGTCTCGCTGCTGTCGAGGTCGTAGCTTTGGAAGGGGATGCGGTTGCGGCTGAGGAAACGCTCGCATTGCTGGATGCGCGGATCGCGGTCCGCGCCGATCAACTTGATCCCGCTGTTGCTCTGCTCGAATTGCCGTCTCCTGCGGGCGGAGAACACGGTGATGATATGGTCGGAGAGTTCGGGCACCCGCGCCATCAGCTCCAGCATGGCATCGCGCGGAGCCTCGATCGTGCGCGTCGGCTTCGCGGCGCGCATCCCCAGCATGTTGGTGCCGCCGTTGAGGAAGGCGATTTCGCCCATGAACTGCGTCGGCCCGAGCGTGGAGGGCAGCATCCGCTCCCCGCTATACGGGTCGACGACTTCGATCTCGCCCTCGATCACATAGACGAAGCGGTCCATCGGCGAGCCAAGCTCGGCCACCATTTCGCCCGCCGCATAGCTGCATTCGCGCCCGATCTCGCAGATCGCCGCGACATGCTCATCCGCCAGCGGAACCCGGCGCATGGTTTCGAGATCGTCTCCGAAAGTTTCCATCGCGCCCGGTTCCTGTCATGCGCCGCTACCCGGCGCTGGATATATAGCGTGTGACGGTCTTTTCCACGACGTCGAGCGGGGAATTGCCGCCGAGAATTACCGCCGTGTTGAAGCCCTTGAAATCATAGGCGTCGCCCATTTCGCGCTTGGCCCGCTCGCGCTGGCGGACGATCTGCGAATGGCCGATCTTGTAGCCGCAGGCCTGGCCCGGCCAGCTGCAATAGCGATCGACCTCGCTCGCCACTTCCTCCGCCTTGCTGCCATTGCGCTCGACGAAGAACTGGCGGCCCTGTTCGCGGGTCCAGCGCTTGTGATGCAGACCGGTATCGACAACCAGGCGGCAGGCGCGGAAGGCGAGGGATTGCAGGTAGCCGAGGCGACCGACCTGGAAATCGTCGTAGGCGCCCAGCTCGTCCGCCAGCTGCTCCGCATACAGCGCCCAGCCTTCGGAAAAGGCGTTGAACGCCAGGATGGATCGGATCAGTGGCAGGCGGTTGGAGAAGGTCCCTTCCCACGCATGACCGGGAATGGACTCGTGATAGGTAAGGTCGGCGAGGTCGTATTTGCGGTGCAGGTCGGTAGTGCGCAGGTTGATCCACATGCGCGCGGGGATCGACCCGTCCTTGCTGCCCGCGCCGCCATAGGCGCCGGGTGCGCCGGGCTCTTCGGCGAGCGGCAGGCGGCGCACTTCTACGTTGGGTTCGACCAGTTCGTTGAAGGCGCGCGGCATCTGCGCGGTGATCCAGTCGATCCGGTCATGGATGAAATCCATGATCTGCTTGCGGCCCGGATCGCCCTCGGCAAACTGGTAGCGCTTGTCGGTGCTGAGCGCCTGCATCCGCTCGCCCACCGTGCCGCTGTCATAGCCGATGTCGCGCAGGATCGGGTCCATCCGCGCGTGCAGGGCTTCGAGTTCCTGCAGCCCCTGTTCGTGAATTTCGTCGGGCGAGAGCGTGGTCGTGGTGCTGGCCTTGAGCGCCCAAGCATACCATTCCGGCCCTCCGGGCTGCGCCCACATGCCCGCATTGGACTTGGCCCGCGCGCGTTCGGTCTTCAGTTCGGCCAGCTGGCGCTGGAGCGCGGGGACGATTTTTTGCTCGGTCACGCGTCTGGCGGTCGTCATCGCGGAGGCGCGGATCGCCTCGGGCGCTTTTTCGAGCGGACCGACATAGTCCGAAGGTGCCGACTCGATGCTCGCTTCCATCGCGGCGATAGCCTTGTCGAGCAGGAAGTCGGGCGGGATCACGCCGAGCGAGCGCGCCTTCTCCAGCCGCTCCAGCTCACCGTTAAGCGCGGTATCCACGCTGGCGAGGCGATCGAGATAATATCCGGTGTCCGCCTCGTCCGCGAGCGGCTGCGAGGAATCCATGAAGCGCGGCATGTCGAGATAGGTGCCGACATTCTGGATCACCACGTAAGGCGCATTGCGCCAGCTGCCGACCGCGACATCGCCATAGGGCTGGTCGAACCCTTCGGCGGCGGTCGAAAAGGCGCTGCGCACGACTTCGAAGCTGGTCTGCTGGTCGGGCGTTAGGCCGCTTTCGTCGAGCCCGTCCATCTGGCCGACGACCCAGCGCAGATAGGTGCCATATTCGCGCTGCCCGGCGATCGACTGATCTTCCAGCATCCCGCGCCATTCGGCGTAGTCGCCGGTATCGACGCCCAGGCTGGTCGCCCGCTCGGGCTCATATTTCAGCATCCCGTAGGCGACTTCGTCGAGCCATTCGTCGGGCGCGAGGGTCATGGATCGCAGCGAAGGGCCGGTGCGGCTGGCGGCGCAGCCACCCAGCGTCAGGGCGGTTGTGGCGGTGAGCCCGGCAAGGGTCTGGCGGCGGGTGAGGGAGAATGTGCTCATGCAAACGGGTGTGACGCCCCGCGCCACACCCGTCAAATTTTTGCTTCGCGTGTGCTACTTGAGCAATTCGGGAGGCACATTGCCGCCGTGGTCGGCGATTTCCTGCATCACCCGCTTGTGCAGCCAGATATTGTCTTCGGCGGTGCCTTCGTAGTCGCTACGGCCCAGTTCGCCCGCCAGCTGCTTGCGGTTCTCGTAGCTCGGATCGATGCTGAGCAATTTGAGGAGATCGACGATCGAGGTTCGCCAGTTGAGCTTGTCGGAGCCTTCGATCTTGTCCAGTCGTTCTGCCACGTCGACCGTGGTGGTCGGCTCGAATTCTACGCCCGAATTGTTGAACGTGTCTGTTGCCGGCGTGGTCGCCGGGGCGGTGGAGGTTGCCGGTGGCTGCTTTTCGGTCTTGTCGTTGCCGAAGATCGCATTCTTGATCGAACCGAAAATACCCATGACCAGCTCCTGTGGCTACTCGCGGCAGGTGTGCCGCACTCTGACAGAAAGCTTCGCGCACACAGCCGTTCCGCATGGGCACAATCCGGTGTAGGCGAAACGCATGCTCAACCTCGTCCTCTCGCTGCTCGTCCTCGCCGCATTTGCCCTTATCGGCGGTGCAGTCATTCTTTTCCGCCGCGGCTTTCGCAAGCAGGCGGGGCTGATGGTGGTTGCGGCGCTGGTCGCACTGCTGAATGTTGCGATCTGGACCATCCCCGATTCCCAAGGCCGCGCGCCGGTGAACACCGCGACGACCGAGGGAATCGGAGAGTAGGCGAAGCGGTTATCAGTCGGGCAGCTGCCAGCGCACCGCGCCGTTATAGCTGCCCGCGACCGCGCGACCCTCGCCGTTCTTGGCCGGATCGAACCGCGCGCGCCGGGTGACCAGCTGGCAGGTCGCCTCGTCCAGCGCGGCGACGCCGGAAGATTGCGTGACCGAGCAGCCTTCCACGCGGCCACTCGCGCCGACATTCAGCCTGAAGCCGACCGTGCCCGCATAATCGCGCGAGATCCAGCTGCTGCGATAGTCGCTCTGCGTCACCCAGGCGCGCGCATTGTTCGCGGGGCGCGCGGCCACCGGATCGAAGCTGGGCGTAGGCTTGGGCGGCGGAGGCGGCGCGAGCGTCGGGGCAATGCTGGGCAGCGGCAAAGGCTGCGGCGGCGCAGGCGGCAGGATGATGCCGCTGGTGTCGACGCGCGGCGGATTGGTCGACACATCCAGCGGCGGCTTGGGTGCGACCACATCGCGTGCCGAGGGCGGGGTTTCGACCTGCGGCTGATCGACCGGCTCGGGCGGCGGCGGGGGTGGCGGCAGCTCGATCTGGCCGCCTTCGAGTGGCGGCTGGACGATCTTCTCGAACTCGCCCGATGCGAGGCCGTAGATCAGCAGCGCGCCGATTCCGGCATGCACTCCGGCCACACCCAGAATGGCGGGGAGCCGGTTCTGCGTCTGGTTGGCATAGGTGTAAGCCATGGACATCTCTCCTGTTTTTCCGGGCAGCTTGGGACTGCCTCCGAAGAGATGATACACTATGACCATTAACAGGCGCTAGATGGTATAACGTTTCAAATCAGGATCGAATTGCGACACGGCCTGTCGCCCCGCGCGGGCCGCGCGCAGGGGGAGGCGATTGACGATTGGCGATTAACGGTGTCGGGCGGGGCCCTCAGCCCTGCGCGATCAGCGGATCGGGCAGGAGGGATCGAGGCGGAAATCGAGGTAGTTGTTCACCGCACCCATCATCTCGTCGTGCTCCTTCTCGAAGAAGTGGTTCGCACGCGGGATTTCTTCGTGGTGGATGGTGATGTGCTTCTGCGTCCGCAGCTTTTCGACCAGCTTGGTGACCGCAGGCGGGGGCACGACGGTGTCGGCCGCGCCGTGGACGAAGATGCCGCTGGCGGGGCAGGGCGCGAGGAAGCTGAAGTCGTACATGCTCGCCGGCGCACCGACCGAGATGAAGCCGCGAATTTCGGGGCGGCGCATCAGCAGCTGCATGCCGATCAGCGCGCCGAAGCTGACACCGGCCACCCAGGTGACTTGTGCTTCTTCATGGATCGACTGGATCCAGTCGAGCGCGGATGCCGCGTCGGACAGTTCGCCAATGCCGTTGTCGAAGCTGCCCTGGCTGCGGCCCACGCCGCGGAAATTGAAGCGCAGCGTCGCGAAGCCGCGATCGACGAAGGTCTTGTAGAGGGCCTGCGTATTGCGCTCGTTCATCGTGCCGCCGCCCTGCGGGTGCGGGTGGAGGATCAGCGCGACCGGCGCACGCGGACGCGGCGGGGGCGAGAAACGGCCTTCGAGGCGGCCTTCGGGGCCGGGGAAGATGACGGTGGGCATGGGTGCTGGGGTCCGGAAATAGCTGGGCTGGCGCACGCGTCTGCCTATTGGGCGGTGGCGCGCGCCGGGTGCGCGGCTATATAGGCTTTATGCCGCATTTCGCAATTACTTCGAGCATCCAGGCGAGCATCGCTTGAGCAAGCCGCGCATCTATCTCGACCATGCCGCCACCTCACCCCTTCGGCCCGAGGCAAAGGCAGCGATGGAGGAGGGGTTTGCGATCTGGGCCAACCCGTCCTCTCCCCATGCCGAAGGGCGCAAGGCCAAGCAGGCGCTGGAGGATGCCCGCGCGCGGGTGAAGGCAGCGCTGGGATGGGACGGCGAGGTGATCTTTACCAGCGGGGCGAGCGAGGCGCTGTGGATCGCGCTCAACCGGGCGAAGGTTGACCGGCGTATTGTCAGCGCGGTGGAGCATGACGCGGTGTTTCGGGCGGCTCCGGATGCGGAGGTTGTGCCGGTTGACGATGGCGCAGTCGATGGCGATGCGCTTGGCAAATTGCTCGCCGGTAGCGGACGAGCGCTCGTTGCCATCCAGCAGGTGAATTCCGAGACCGGTGCGATCCAGCTGGTCGACGATTTCACCGCTACTGCGCATGAGACAGGCGATTGGTTGGTTGCGGATTGCTCACAGAGCGCGGCCAAAGAATATTTGCCCGATTGCGACATGGCCGTCGTCAGTGCGCACAAGCTCGGCGGACCCATCGGGATCGGCGCGCTGCTGGTCCGCGACTATGCGATGCTCGAGCCGATGGGCGGGCACGAGCGCGGCTATCGCCAAGGGACCGAGAACATGCCCGCCGCGCTTGGTTTCGCAGCCGCTCTGGAGGCTTGGCCCGATGCCGGTATCGGACGCGGTGGCGATCTGCACGCAGAATTGGAGAAGCTGGATCGGCTTGTCGGACAAAGTGGAGGGTCGGTGATCGACGGCGGACGAATGACGTCTTCCTACATCACAGCTTATGCCCACCCCACGATGAGCGCCCAGGCCCAGCTCATCCGCCTCGACGCTAAGGGCTTCGCCGTGTCCGCAGGCAGCGCGTGCTCTTCGGGCACGCTCAAGAAAAGCCGCGTGCTCGATGCCTTCGGCGTGCCCGACGACGTCGCCGCGCGCACGATCCGCGTCAGCATGGGGTGGAACACTACGCCAGAGGAACTGGATGCGTTTGCCGAGGCTTGGCGGAGCCTCTCCTGATCCCCACCGTCACCCCGGACTTGATCCGGGGTCCGGCTTCATCTTTGCAGCGCGCCGCAAGAAAGCCTTGCCCCGGATCAAGTCCGGGGCGACGTATGGGTAGGATGAGAACAACAGCATGATCTACCTCGACTACCAGGCCACCACGCCGCTCGCGCCGGAAGCCCGCGAGGCGATGCTGGCGTGGCTCGGCGGGCCGGACAGCGAGACCTTCGGCAACCCGCACAGCCCGCACCGCATGGGCCGCATGGCGGCGGCGGCGGTCGAGGTGGCGCGCGATCGGGTCGCGACGCTGTTTCCGCCCGGCGGGCAGGTGATTTTTGCCGGCAGCGCCACGGAAGCGCTCAACCTCGCGATCCGGGGCAATGCTGCCGTTCGCTCGGGCGAGCACATCGCGTTCAGCGCGATCGAACACGCGGCGGTAATCGATACCGTCAAGGCGATCGGCAACTGGACCGAACTGCCGGTCGGCGCGGATGGCGTCATCGCGCCCGATGTCGACATGCCGAAATATGTCGGTCTGCTTGCGGTGATGCAGGTCAATAACGAGATCGGGACGATCCAGCCCATAGGGGAGATGGCGAAGCGCGCGAAAGATACCGGCGCGCTGCTGCTGGTCGATGGCGTGCAGGCGGCGGGCAAGATGGCGCTGCCGCGCGAGGCCGACATGATTGCGGTCAGCGCGCACAAGCTCCACGGCCCCAAGGGGATTGGCGCGCTGTGGGTGCGCGACGGGCTGAAGCTCATCCCGCATATCGAGGGTGGCGGGCAGGAGCAGGGCCTGCGCTCGGGTACGCTTTCGCCAGCGCTATGTGCGGGGTTCGGCGCGGCGGCGGCGCTCGCGGTCGAGCGGCAGGAGGAAGATGCCGCGCATGTCGAAGAGCTGTGGCGCATCGCCCGCGACGCCTTCTCCGGCTGGACCCTCAACGGCAGTGCGGAGCAGCGCTGGCACGGCAATCTCAACATCCGGAAAGACGGCCTCGACGTCGCCCGGCTGATGAGCGAATGCCGCGAAGTCATGTTCTCCGCCGGGTCGGCCTGCGCCAGCGGATCGGGCCGGACGAGCCATGTGCTGCGCGCCATCGGGCTGAGCGATGCGCAGGCGAAATCCTCGGTCCGCCTCGGCTGGGGGCGCTACACCACGCGTGAGGATATGCAGCGCGCGTGCAAACTCATCATTCAAGCGGCGGAGAGCCAGGCATGAAGGTCATCTTTCACAAGGCGGACGGGCAGCGGGTCGAGGCAGAGGCGCAGGCAGGAGATGTGCTGCTGCGCGTGGCGCAGGCGGCAGGCATGCCGCTGGAGGGCACCTGCGAGGGGCAGATGGCCTGCTCCACCTGCCACGTGCTGGTCGCGAAGGAATGGTTCGCGCGCCTGCCTGAAGCGAGCGAGGACGAGGAAGACATGCTCGACCTCGCCTACGGCGTGCGCCCCACCAGCCGCCTGTCGTGCCAGATTACGCTGACCGATGCGCTCGACGGGATGGAGGTCACCATCCCCGCCGATGCGCATGATATGAGCGGGCGTTAGTCCTTGCTGGCGGCGCTCCCCTCGCGCCGCCGCAGCCAGCGGAACAGCCGCCACAGGCCGTAACCGATCAGGCCGAGCGGCAGAAAAATCGTCAGCAGCAGGATCAGCCCGCCGATCACATTGCCCGCGACCGGCCCGATCGAGCTTACCGCCCTGCGGATTGGTTCGACAAAGCCGCCGGGGCCTGCGCCCTGGCTCTGGTAGGTGACGGTGATCCGTGAATAGGCCACGCGGCCGCGCATTTCCTGCAGCCAGCTGCGTGCCTGGTCGATCTCTTCGTTGACCTGCGCGACGCCGCGTTCGGCCTCGACCAGTTCCTGCACGCTGCCTTTGCGGGTGCGCAGCACCTCCATCAGGCGGTCGCGCAGCACTTCGCGGCTGCGCAGACGCGCTTCGGTGTCGACGATCTGCTTGGAGAGGTCCTCTCCCTCGATGGACGAGGCAACCTGATCGCCGCCAGCTTTCTCGGTAGCGGCGACAAGTTCGCGCCCGAATTCGCGGGCTTTGTCTGCCGCGACGGAGAGTTGCAGCTCGCCATAGCCGTAATCATCCTCCGCGCCATTTTGCTGGAGCGAGCGGACCTGACAGGTGAGCGGGCCAAGCTTGATGCACATATCCGCATGGCGTTCCTGCAAGGGTGCGATCTGGTCGCGCGCAACGCGGAAGCCGTAGGAATAGACATAGGCGATCTTGGGCGCAGCAGCGGGGATGTCCGGGGTGGAGATCGCCTCGCCCGCTGAGCTTTCCGCCATCGGTGCCTCCATCGCGTCCGCTTCGGCGACATCCATCGTGGTGACGGCTTCGGTCGTCTCGGAGGCGGAATTGTCGGAACACGCGGCCACCGCGAGGGCGGCGGCGGACACGAGAAGCAGCGAAGAACGAAAAGCCATCAATTTTCTCCCCATTCGCAATGTCGTTATCACATTGTGGCCACAATCTTGCCTCATTCTCGCCACATTGGCAAGCGCGCAGTAAAAAGCCCGACCGCATCTCTGCGACCGGGCCTCGGTTTTGTCAGCTTCTCAGAAGCTTAGGCGTTTTCGGGCACCTTCTCCAGCACGCGGCTGATCAGGCGGTCCGAGAAGGCGGGGATGTCGTCCGGATTGCGGCTGGTGATGAGGTTGCCGTCTTCCGCGACTTCCTGATCGACCACGTTCGCGCCCGCATTCTTCATGTCGGTGCGGATCGAGTGGTAGCTGGTAAGCGTCTTGCCTTCGACCAAGCCTGCTTCGATCAGTAGCCACGGCGCGTGGCAGATCGCGGCGATCGGCTTGCCCGCGGCGTTAAATTCGCGGACGATGGCAACCGCGCGGTCGTTCACCCGCAGCAGGTCCGGGTTGATCTGGCCGCCGGGGAGGAGGAGGGCGTCGTAGCCTTCGCAATTGGCGACTTCGTCCACGGTCTTGTCGACCTTGATCGTCTTGCCCCAGTCGTCCTTGTCCCAAGCCTTGATTTCACCCGATTCCAGGCTGACCACTTCGGTCTCGATGCCTGCGTCTTCGAGGTTCTCCTTGGGGTCGAAGAGTTCCGACTGCTCGAAACCGTTGGTGGCGAGGATCATAACGCGTTTGGCCATGATGAAGTCCTTTCGTATGAATTGTGCTTTCACTGGCTAAACGGGCGGGGAAAGCTTTGCGTTCCGCGCTTCTGGCCGAGGCGAGCCGGTGGTAGGGCGAGCCGATGGCTTCCAAAGATCAGGGCCCCGCGGAGCCCGATTCCCCCGCTGCAATCGTCGACGCGCCGTTCGAGACCGCGCTGTCCGAGCGGTATCTTGTCTACGCGCTGTCCACGATTACCGCGCGCTCGCTGCCCGATCTGCGCGACGGGCTGAAGCCGGTCCACCGCCGCCTGCTGTGGGCGATGCGCCAGCTGCGCCTCTCGCCCGACAGCGCTTACAAGAAGTCCGCCCGCGTGGTCGGCGAGGTGCTGGGCAAGTACCACCCGCATGGCGACACTGCGGTCTACGACGCGATGGTCCGTCTCGCGCAGCCCTTCGCGCTGCGCTACCCGCTGGTCGAGGGGCAGGGGAACTTCGGCAATATCGACGGCGATAACGCCGCCGCCGCCCGCTACACCGAAGCGCGCCTGACCAAGACCGCGATCAGCCTGATGGCAGGGCTGGACGAGGGCACGGTCGATTTCGTGCCGACCTACAACAACGAGGAAGAAGAGCCGGTCATCTTCCCCGGCCTGTTCCCCAACCTGCTCGCCAACGGGGCCAGCGGGATCGCGGTGGGCATGGCGACCAATATCCCGTCGCACAATGTCGACGAGGTGATCGAAGCGACGCTGGAAGTGATCGAGAACCCGGCGGTCGAGCATGCGCGGCTGATGCAGATCATGCAGGGGCCGGACCTCGCCACCGGCGGGCTGATCGTGGACAGCCCCGAAACCATCAGTGCGGCTTATGAGACCGGTCGCGGCTCCTTCCGCATCCGCGGGCGCTTCCATGCCGCCGAGGCCGAGAGCGCGGCAGACCGCGACGCGGGGATAGAGCGTCTGGGCGGCGGGCAATGGCAGCTGATCATCAGCGAAATCCCGTATCAGGTGCCCAAGGGCAAGCTGATCGAGCAGATCGCGCAGGTCATCGCGGACAAGAAGGTGCCCATCCTCGAGGACGTGCGCGACGAAAGCGACGAGCAGATCCGCATCGTGCTGGTCCCGCGCAGCCGCAATGTCGATCCGGAGCTGCTCAAAGAATCGCTCTACCGCCTGACCGATCTGGAAACGCGCTTCGGCCTCAACATGAACGTGCTCGATGCGACGCGCACGCCGATGGTGATGGGCCTCAAGGAGCTGCTGCAGAACTGGATCGCGAGCCAGATCGACATTCTCCAGCGCCGCACCCGCCACCGGCTGGCGAAGATCGCGGACCGGCTGGAACTCCTCGAAGGCTATATCATCGCCTTCCTCAACCTCGACCGGGTGATAGAGATCATCCGCACCGAGGACGAGCCCAAGCCGGTGATGATGGCCGAGTTCGGCCTGACCGACCGGCAGACCGAAGCGATCCTCAACATGCGGCTGCGCAGTTTGCGCAAGCTGGAGGAAATGCAGCTGCGGCAGGAGAAGGACGCGCTGCTGAAGGAGCAGGACGAGCTTCAGAAGCTGCTCGACAGCCCGGCGCGCCAGCGCACGCGGCTGAAGCGCGATCTCAATGCCCTGCGCAAGGAATACGGCAAGGATACTGCGCTGGGCGCGCGCCGCACCACGATCGACGAGGCGGCGCCCACGGTCGAATTCAGCATGGACGCGATGATCGAGAAGGAACCGACCACGGTAATCCTCTCCGCGCGCGGCTGGATCCGTGCGGCCAAGGGCCATGCGGATCTGACGCAGGAATGGAAGTTCAAGGAAGGCGACGAACTCGCCTTCGCCTTCCACGCGCAGACCACCGACAAGCTGCTGATCGCGACCGATGACGGACGCTTCTACACGCTGGGGGCGGACAAGCTGCCCGGCGCGCGCGGCTTTGGCGAGCCGGTGCGCACGATGGTCGATATCGACAATGCCGCGCACACCGTCTCCGCCTGGGCGCACAAGCCCGGTGAGCGGCTGCTGCTGGCGAGCACGCTGGGCAAGGGCTTCGTCATCAAGTCGGACGATCTGCTCGCCGAGACGCGCAAGGGCCGCGCGGTGATGACGCTGAAAGGCGACGCCAAGCTCGCCCGCGTGGCGCATATCGGCGAGGGCCACGATCACGTCGCGGTCGTGGGCGACAACCGCAAGCTGGTGGTGTTCAACCTGGAGGAAATGCCCGAAATGCAGCGCGGGCAGGGCGTCCAGCTGCAACGCTACCGCGATGGCGGGATGGCCGACGTCACCACCTTCCGGCTGGAGGAAGGCCTCAGCTGGCAGATGGGCGGGACGGGCGAACGCACCCGCACCGAAATGGAGATGTGGCAGTGGAAGGTCGCGCGCGGCGGCGCAGGCCGGATGCCGCCGCAGGGCTTCCCGCGCGATAATCGGTTCTGATCAGCGCTGTTCGATCAGAGATGAGGGCCAGCCGATCCTGATCAGCAGATTGTCGGGCCCATTGAGCGCGACCTCGTACAAGCCCCATTCGCGGTGGCCCAGGATGCCGCCGGGCCGGATGACGAATTCGTCCATCAGTTCGGCGATCTGGCCGACATGCGGAGTGCGGATGAATATCCCGAACGGATTATTCTCGGGCACGTGCCATGGCGGCGGGTCTCCGCGCCGCAAATGCACTTCGCAGTCCCATCCGGTGAGCAGCAAATAGTCCGCGTTTCCGCCGGTACGAGCGAATCCCATCTGCTCCCAGAACGGGAGGGCCGCTTCCAGATCCTGACACGGAATGATGGCGAAAGCGCCGGGCTGGGGGTGATCGGTCATATGCATGGCATGCGGTCGAGCGGCTGGGTGTGCAAGAGGGAGGGGACCAAAAGCAAAGGCGGGCCGCGCGCCTTTCGGCACACGACCCGCCCCTTGCGACCCTCGAGATGGTGGCCCCGAGGGAAACTTGTCGCTGACGCTTACTCGGCGTCGGCTTCCATCGCCTCGCCGCCTTCGACGCTCCCGCCGTTGAGCGCGGCCATCAGCTGATCCTTGGTCGCCAGCACGATCAGCGCGCCGGTTTCGTTGGTGGCGAACTGGTCGCGCATAAGGCTGACCGGGCCGTCTTCCAGGGTGACGATGGCGTTGTCACCGTCGATCGAGGTGACGGTGCCGATTTCGACGCCATCGGCGGTCAGGACGGTCGCGTTTTCGATCAGCGCGGCGTCACGCGCGGCGGCCATCTGCTTTTCCTGCTCGGCCATCATCGCGTTGAGCTGATCCTTGGTGACCGACACGATCGGGCCTTCGGGGCCTTCGCCGAACGCGTTGGCGGGGACGGGAGCGGTGTAGGTGCCGGTGTTCACGACCACGACGCCATCCTGCATCGCTTCGATGGTGCCGACCGTGTTGCCTTCGGGGCCATAGACGGTCGCGCCGACTTCGGGGCCCACCTGGGCGTTGGCGGCGGTGGCCAGCGTGAGCGCGGCGGCGGCTGCGAATGCGGTCTTGAACTTCATAATCTTACTCTCCTTGTGGCGCGGATCGATCGCCGAAACGACGGCCCGCGGGGTGGGGACTTGCCCCACTGAAACGGCTGATCCCGGCAGATGCTCCCGCCAGATGGCGACAAAAGGCCCCAAAAGGGCCACTTCCGAGGTGGGTCGGTATGTAAATGCGGCTAAATGATGTCAACCGGGCGGGGCTGATAGACACCGACGCGCCGTCTTGCTGCGTCGGGAGTATTATTAGATAGTTGCGCATGAAGGTAAGCTTAAGAGCTTGTTCGGCTTCGCAAAACCTCGTCCAGCAGGGTGAGCACCCGGGCGCGGTCGGGAAATTCTTCAGCGACCCATCGCGCCTCGACCGCGCGCAGGGTTTTGGACACCTCCGCTCCGCTCAGCCCACGCGCAACGATCTCGCCGCCCTTGAGCGGCAGTTGCGGAATGTCCCACCCGGCGATCACGCGCGGATCCTTGCCGCCAAGCAGCAGGCGACCCGCCGCGCAGGCGCTGCCTTGGGTATAGGCGAGCGCCTTGGGGGCCTCGGCATCACTCGGCTCGCGCGCGGCGAGGCATACCAGCAGGTCGCGGTGTCTGCGCGAGAGGCGCAGCCGCGCGGCGACTGTTTCGGCAGTGCTTCCGTCTGCCGGCAACAGCGCGGATAGCCGCACGATCGGGTCGGGCGCAGTCTCGCAGCCGGCTTCGGTCGCGATCAGCTGGTCGAGCGCGGCGATCTGGTCCGCACCCGCTTCGGGCAGAATTACCGGCAGCACGCCGTGCTCGTGCATCCGGGCGATCGTCGGCGCGGGATCGGGCAGGGCGAGGATCGCGGTCAGCTCCATCGCCACGCGTTCGCGGCTGAGTCCCTTGAGCATCGGCGCTAGCTCGGCGCAGGCTTCCTCCGCCTCCTCGTCCAGCGCCGCGCCGAAGCGCGCCTGGAAGCGGTAATAGCGCAGGATCCGCAGGTGATCCTCGCGGATCCGCTGGCGCGCATCGCCGATGAAGCGCACCCGCCGCGCCTCCAGATCTTGCAGCCCGCCGAAATAATCGAACAGTTCCAGCGTCGCCGGATCGGCATAGAGCGCGTTGATCGTGAAGTCGCGCCGCGCCGCATCCTCGCGCCAGTCGCTTGCGAAGGCGACCGTCGCGCGGCGGCCATCGGTCGACACGTCCTCGCGCAAAGTCGTCACCTCAACCGGGCCGCCATCGGTCAGCACGGTGATCGTGCCGTGATCGATGCCGGTGGGCACGGTGCGGATGCCTGCCGCCTTGCACGTTTCCACCACCTGTTCGGGGCGCAGCGGGGTTGCGGCGTCGATATCCTTGACCGGCGCGCCCAGCAGCGTGTCGCGCACCGCGCCGCCG